>Ga0315319_10000006_pt1 | contig 325248 bp, 284 predicted proteins | sample M1500m3416metaG_FD_203463 | JGI IMG/M metagenome (GOLD analysis project Ga0315319, IMG submission 203463) | Ammonia-oxidizing marine archaeal communities from Monterey Bay, California, United States - M1 500m 3416 | ecosystem: Environmental > Aquatic > Marine > Intertidal zone | place: USA... | reverse complement strand
TCTCGCTGGGCGATGGCCTGCGTCCAGGCTCGATTGCCGATGCCAACGACGAAGCGCAGTTCGGTGAGCTGGAAACCCTCGGCGAGCTGACCAAGATTGCCTGGAAGCACGACGTACAGTGCATGATCGAAGGCCCTGGCCACGTGCCAATGCAGCTGATCAAAGAGAACATGGACAAGCAGCTGGAGTGCTGCGACGAAGCGCCGTTCTACACCCTCGGCCCGCTGACCACCGACATCGCGCCGGGTTACGACCACATCACCAGCGGCATCGGTGCGGCAATGATCGGCTGGTTCGGTTGCGCCATGCTCTGCTACGTCACGCCCAAGGAGCACCTGGGCCTGCCGAACAAGGATGACGTGAAGACCGGCATCATCACCTACAAGATCGCCGCCCATGCTGCGGACTTGGCCAAGGGCCATCCCGGCGCGCAGATTCGCGACAACGCCTTGTCCAAGGCGCGTTTCGAGTTCCGCTGGGAAGACCAGTTCAACCTCGGCCTCGACCCCGACACCGCGCGCAGTTATCACGACGAAACGTTGCCCAAGGACTCGGCGAAGGTGGCACACTTCTGCTCCATGTGCGGGCCGAAGTTCTGCTCGATGAAGATCACCCAGGAAGTTCGCGTCTATGCTGAAGAGCAGCGCATCGCCGCACTCGATCTGGATGCCGAGGCGGGCATGCAAGCCAAGGCAGAGGAGTTCAAGGCGCAGGGCGCGCAGCTTTACCACAAGGTCTGATAGAGATCCGATTACGATCTGCTGCGCGTTGGCCTTGCTGCGTTGAAAACCGGTTCAGAAAGCTTATGTACAGCTCGCACACTCCGCTTCCTCGCCCGTTTTCGCCTTGCATGGCTCTAGCTCGCAAGCTCGTAACCGGACTCTAGAGCTTCTGCTGTGCGATGTTTTGGCGCAGCATAGGGTGCAACCAGGACGGGCCTTCGGGCCCGTTTCTGTTAGTTCAGGGGGTGTTATGCAACGAGAAGATGTCGAAGTGATCGAGCGCGAGGCCTGCTTCAGCGGCTTCTACACGCTCGATCGGCTGCGTTTGCGCCATCGCCAGTTTGCCGGCGAGATGGGGCCGGAACTGAGTCGCGAGCTGTTCGTGCGCCATGATGCGGTGTGCGTGCTGCCCTATGACCCGCAGCGTGATTGCGTGGTGCTGATCGAGCAGTTTCGCGTCGGTGCACTGGATAAAAGTGCCAATCCCTGGCTGCTGGAGCTGGTCGCCGGCTTGATCGACAAGGATGAGCAGCCCGAAGAGGTCGCCCGTCGCGAAGCGCTTGAAGAAGCCAACCTGGCGCTGACCTCGCTGTGGCCCATTACCCAGTACTACCCGTCGCCTGGTGGTTCGGATGAGCGCGTGCACCTGTTTGTCGGTCGTTGCGACAGTGCAGGTGCCGGCGGTGTGTATGGGCTGGCGGAGGAGGGCGAGGACATTCGCGTGCATGTCTGGCCGCTGGAGGATGCCCTGGATGCTGTGAAGGACGGCCGTATCGACAATGCTGCCAGCATCATTGCCCTGCAATGGTTGGCGCTGAACCGTACGGAAGTGCGGGGGCTGTGGTCGTGAACCTGCTGCGCGAGCGCTATCGTGTCGACCTGGTCGAGCTGCAAGCCGCTTGCGAGGCCAACTATGCGCGCTTGATGCAGCTGCTGCCGGCCATGCGTGAGGGGCCGGATGCTTATCGGCAGGCGCGCCGTGTGGCGCTCAGTCAGGGCGATATGCAGCTGGGGGTACTGGCGCTGGAGGTGCTGGAAACCTGCCCCTATACCTCGACCCTCTCGGTGCGCCAGGAGCACAGTCTGCCTTGGCTGCCGGTGCCACAGATGGAGGTGCGGGTGTACCACGATGCGCGTATGGCTGAGGTCGTTGGCGCGCAGAGTGCGCGGCGTTTTCGTGGCATTTATCCCTACCCCAATGCGGCCATGCATCAGCCTGATGAAAAGACCCAGCTCAACTTGTTTCTCGGGGAGTGGCTGAGCCATTGCCTGGCCTGCGGTCACGAACTGGTGCCCGTGCGTTAGGTCGCTCCGCGGCTTGCCGATGACTGGCTACAGGCGCATTGAGGCTGCACACGCTAGCCTTAAGTCTTAGAGCGGGCTGTTCTGTGACCTATTCCCCTTTCACGGGTTTACCGTCTGCAGGGCTAGCCAGCATAATCCACGCATTCCGCTCAAGGAGAAGGTCTTGCCGAGCGCGCCGATTAAAACCACAGCTGTTGATCGCTCGGTACTGCTGGTGCAGTTATCCGACAGTCACTTGTTTGCCGATGCGGCCGGCAAGCTATTGGGCATGGATACTCAGGACAGCCTGCAGCGGGTAATCGAGCGGGTGCAGCAGGAGCAGCCGCAGATCGACCTGATTCTGGCCAGTGGCGACCTCTCGCAGGATGGCAGTGCCGAGTCTTATCAGCGCTTTCGTGATATGACCGCCGCCATTGCTGCCCCCGCACGCTGGTTCCCCGGTAATCATGATGAAGTGCCCGCCATGCAGGCCGCTTGTGCCGGCAGTGAGCTGCTGGAGCCGGTGATCGATCTGGGCAACTGGCGGGTGATTCTGCTCGACTCCTCGGTTCCCGGTGCCGTGCCTGGCTACCTCTGCGATGAACAGCTGGCGCTGCTGGAGCATGCGCTGAGTAGCGCGCCGGAGCGCCATCACCTGATCTGCCTGCACCATCACCCGGTCTCGATTGGCTGCAAGTGGATGGAGCCCATTGGTCTGCGCAATGCCGATGCGCTGTTTGCCGTGCTGGAGCGCTTCAGTCAGGTGCGCGCGGTGCTCTGGGGGCACATCCATCAGGAGCTCGACCAGCAGCGCGGGCCGATTAGGCTGCTGGCTTCACCCTCGACCTGCGTGCAGTTTGCCCCGGGCAGCGAGGAGTTTCAGGTGGATACCACGGCGCCCGGTTACCGCTGGCTGCGCTTGTTCGATGATGGTCGCCTGGACACTGGTGTGTCGCGGGTTACCGGTATCACGTTCGAAATCGATTACACCATCAAAGGCTATTGAAGCGTTGCGCAGCGCGGCGGCTAAGCGGTTGCAGCCGATCGCCGCAACCGGTTAGCCTCCCGCCTCATGACCGTACCCATTCTTTATATCCACGGGCTTAACAGCTCACCGGCGTCGCTCAAGGCCAGCCTGTTGCAGCGCGCTATGGTGCAGTTGGGCCTGGCTGAGCATCTGCGGGTGCCGGCGTTGCACCATCATCCGCAGCGGGCGATTGCCCAACTTGAGGCGCTGATCGACGAACTGGGACGGCCAGTGCTGGTTGGCAGCTCGCTGGGCGGCTACTATGCGACGCACCTGGCCGAGCGCCACGGGTTGTCGGCGCTGCTGATCAACCCTGCTGTGCGCCCGCACTTGCGTTTCGACGGCTACCTGGGCCCGCAGAAAAACTATTACAGCGATGAAGTCTGGGAGCTGACGGTCGAGCATGTGGCAGCCCTGGCTGCGCTGGATGTGACGACCCTGCAAGACCCCGAGCGCTATCAGGTGTGGCTGCAGACCGGCGATGAAACCCTCGATTACCGCGCTGCCCAGGCGTACTACCGGGCCTGTGCGTTGCGTATCCAGGCAGGTGGCGATCACGGCTTTCAGGGTTTTGCCGAGCGCTTGCCGATGCTCTTCGCTTTCGCCGGTATTCCTCGCCATTTATGGCAGGATATCGACTTTTCCGCTCTCAATTGACGAACAAGAGACCCCATGGCCCAGCAAGGTTCCAGCTCTTATAACGCCGATGCCATCGAAGTCCTGTCCGGCCTCGATCCGGTGCGCAAACGTCCGGGCATGTACACCGACACTTCGCGGCCCAACCATTTGGCGCAGGAAGTCATCGATAACAGTGTCGACGAAGCGTTGGCCGGGCATGCCAAATCGATCCAGGTGATCCTGCACGAGGACAACTCCCTGGAAGTGCTCGATGACGGTCGCGGCATGCCGGTGGATATTCACCCGGAGGAGGGCGTGCCCGGGGTTGAGCTGATCCTCACCAAGCTGCATGCGGGCGGCAAGTTCAGCAACAAGAACTACCAGTTCTCCGGCGGCTTGCATGGCGTGGGCATCTCGGTGGTCAACGCGCTGTCGACCCGCGTGGTCGTCACGGTCAAACGCGACGGCAACGAGTACCAGATGAGCTTTGCCGATGGTTTCAAGGCCAGTGATCTGGCCGTGATCGGCACCGTGGGTAAGCGCAATACCGGCACCAGCGTGCATTTCTGGCCGGATGCCAAGTATTTCGATGCCTTCAAGTTCTCGGTCAGTCGCCTCAAGCACGTGCTCAAGGCCAAGGCGGTGCTTTGCCCGGGGCTTTCCGTCAGCTTCGAGGACAAGGCCAGCGGCGAGAAAGTCGAATGGCTGTATGAAGACGGCCTGCGCTCTTATCTGGTGGATGCGGTCAGTGAGTTCGAGCGCCTGCCCAATGAGCCGTTCTGCGGCAGCCTGGCGGGTAATAAAGAAGCAGTCGATTGGGCGTTGCTGTGGCTGCCGGAAGGCGGCGACGCGGTGCAGGAAAGCTACGTCAACCTGATCCCCACGGCTCAGGGTGGCACCCACGTCAATGGTCTGCGCCAGGGCCTGCTGGATGCCATGCGCGAGTTCTGCGAGTTCCGCAGCCTGCTGCCGCGCGGGGTCAAGCTGGCGCCGGAAGACATCTGGGAGCGCATTGCCTTTGTGCTGTCGATGAAAATGCAGGACGCACAGTTCTCCGGGCAGACCAAAGAGCGTTTGTCGTCCCGTGAGGCGGCGGCCTTCGTGTCTGGCGTGGTCAAGGATGCCTTTAGTCTGTGGCTTAACGCCCACCCAGAGCTTGGTCAGCAGCTCGCCGAGCTGGCGATCAGCAACGCTAACCGCCGTCTCAAAGCGGGTAAAAAGGTTGAGCGCAAACGTATTACCCAGGGCCCGGCCTTGCCCGGCAAGCTGGCTGACTGCGCCGGGCAGGACCCGATGCGCTCCGAACTGTTTCTGGTGGAAGGTGATTCCGCCGGCGGTTCGGCCAAGCAGGCGCGGGATAAAGAGTTTCAGGCGATCCTGCCGCTGCGCGGAAAGATTCTGAATACCTGGGAAGTCGACGGCAGCGAAGTGCTGGCCAGCCAGGAGGTGCATAACATTGCCGTGGCGGTCGGCCTCGATCCGGGTTCCAGCGACCTGAGCCAGTTGCGCTACGGCAAGATCTGCATCCTCGCCGACGCCGACTCCGACGGTCTGCACATCGCCACCTTGCTCTGCGCCTTGTTCGTCCAGCATTTCCGTCCGCTGGTGGATGCCGGGCATGTCTACGTGGCCATGCCGCCGCTGTACCGCATCGATCTGGGCAAAGAGATTTTCTACGCCCTGGATGAAGCCGAGCGCGACGGTATTCTCGACCGTTTGGTGGCCGAGAAGCGCCGTGGCAAGCCGCAAGTCACCCGCTTTAAAGGCCTGGGTGAGATGAACCCGCCGCAGCTGCGCGAAACCACCATGGACCCCAATACCCGGCGTCTGGTGCAGCTGACCCTGGATGACTACCCGGGCACTCAGGAAATGATGGACATGCTGCTGGCGAAGAAGCGCGCCGGCGACCGTAAATCCTGGTTGGAGTCCAAGGGCAACCTGGCCGAGGTGTTGCTCTGATGCAACGGCTGTTGGCTGTCTGCCTATTGCTCTGTTCACCTGTGCTGGCGAGCGCCGCTGCGCTGGAAGAGCTTAAGCTGCTCAACGAGCAAGCGGTCAGTGGTGTTACTGGCGGCAACCTGTCCGGACTGGCCTGGTGCGATAACGCGTTGTGGGCAGTTTCCGACCGCGATGACCAGCAGTTGTATCGCCTGGAATCCGACGAGTCACAGTGGCAGGCCACGGCCGAGGCCTTTGTCGCGCCGCCGGCTCCGGATGCGCGCTTGCCCTGGGGGCTGCGCATGCGTGCCTGGGTGGCAGGAGTGGTGCGCGGCGGCGAGCTGGATTTCGAGGGCATCAGTTGTGATGCCGCCGGTAATCGCTATCTGGTCAGTGAAGCCAAGGCGGCCGTGTTGCAGGTGCCGGCCATGGGCGAGCCCAGCTGGCTGAAACTGCCCCAGAGCCTGGTACGCCAGGCACGCGCCAGCGGCATGCTGTTGCACTACAACTCGTTGTTTGAAGGCATTGCTGTCGACCCGGCTGGCGAGCGTCTGTACCTGGCGGCCGAGCGCAGGCGGCGCGGTTTGCTGGTGGCGCACCAGCAGCGCAACACGTGGCGTTGCACGGGTGGTTGCGTGCTGTTCAGTGAGGCCGGTACTGAGCCTGCGCCTGAGCCGTTGGGGGCGCAAGAGCAGCCGCGGGATTTCTCTGACTTGGCATTTCATAACGACAAGCTCTTTACCCTGGAGCGTCAGGCGCATCGTATTTGTCGGCGCAATCTGAACAGTGGGCAGGTCGAAAAATGCTGGTCGTTTGCTGCCGAGGTACTGACCCCGGAAAGGCTTTATCCACCGTCCTATGGTATGGCGGAAGCGCTGTGGGTGGATCAGGAGGGCGCCTGGATCGGTGTCGATAACGGTCGTTTCAGCCGCGCCGACGGCGAGTCGCGGCCGATTATCTGGCGCTTTGCTGCGCCCAAAGGCGGCTGGGGTAGCAAACCGTGAGTGAGCAGCCTGCGGGAAAGCGTGCCGGTAGAGTGATGCAGGTGCTGGCCTGGGGCGCGGCCCTGTTGCTGGCGACCAAGTTCTTTGGCGACTGGGAAGATGCCCAGCGCAACCCCAATCGGGTGCCTGAATCACTGCATGGCAGTGATTATGTGGAGGTGCATCTGGCCAGCAGTCGTCAAGGGCACTATATGGCGGGCGGCTCGATTAATGGTGAGGAGGTCACCTTTCTCCTCGACACTGGAGCCTCTCAGGTGGCGATACCTGCCGAGGTGGCACAGCGCCTGGGTTTGGTGGCCGGTGCTGCCATCACCATCAGCACTGCCAACGGCCGCGCCACGGCGCACCGAACCCGCCTGGCGCGCTTGCAGCTGGGCGATATCGTGCTGACCGATGTGGACGCCTTGATCGCCCCAGGCATGGGTCGCGACGACGTCTTGCTGGGCATGAGCGCCCTTAAACAACTCGAATTTACTCAGCGCGGCGGCACCTTGATGCTGCGCCAGCCCACTTCGCAACAACCCACTTCGCAATGAGGCACGCATGAGCGACTCCCTCGATTTGAGCCTGGACGGTGTAGAGCGCCGCTCCCTTGCCGATTTTACCGAGCAGGCTTATCTCAACTATTCCATGTACGTGATCATGGACCGTGCTCTGCCGCATATCGGCGACGGTCTCAAGCCGGTACAGCGCCGCATCATCTATGCCATGAGCGAGCTGGGGCTGGATGCGGACTCCAAGCACAAGAAATCGGCCCGCACCGTGGGCGATGTGCTCGGTAAATTCCACCCGCACGGCGACAGCGCCTGCTACGAAGCCATGGTGCTGATGGCGCAGCCGTTCAGCTACCGCTACACCCTGGTCGACGGTCAGGGTAACTGGGGTGCGCCGGATGACCCCAAATCCTTCGCCGCCATGCGCTACACCGAGGCGCGCCTGTCGCGTTACGCCGAGGTGCTGCTCACCGAGCTGGGCCAGGGTACGGTGGATTGGGTGCCGAACTTCGATGGCACTCTGAATGAACCGGCCACGCTACCGGCGCGCCTGCCCAACCTGCTGCTTAACGGCACCACGGGGATTGCCGTGGGCATGGCCACCGATGTGCCGCCGCATAACCTGCGTGAGGTGGCGACGGCCTGCATTCGCTTGCTGGATGAGCCAGCGGCCACGGTCGAGCAGCTCTGTGAGCATATTCAGGGGCCGGACTATCCGACCGAGGCTGAGGTCATCACGCCGCGCGCCGATCTGCTGAAAATCTACCAGACCGGCAAGGGCTCGGTGCGTATGCGCGCCGTGTACCGCATCGAGGACGGCGACATCGTGATTACCGCGCTGCCGCACCAGGTATCCGGCGCCAAGGTGCTGGAGCAGATTGCCGCGCAGATGCAGGCGAAAAAGCTGCCGATGGTCGCCGACCTGCGCGATGAGTCGGACCACGAGCACCCGTGTCGCATCGTCATTATTCCGCGCTCCAACCGCGTGGATGCCGATGAGCTGATGCAGCATCTGTTTGCCACCACCGATCTGGAGTCCAGCTACCGGGTCAATACCAATGTCATCGGCCTGGATGGCAAACCCGCGGTAAAAGACCTGCGCACCCTGCTGGTCGAGTGGTTGATGTACCGGGTCAATACCGTGCGCCGCCGCCTGCAGTTCCGCCTGGACAAGGTCGAGAAGCGCTTGCACCTGTTGGAAGGTTTGCTCACCGCCTTCCTCAATCTGGATGAAGTGATTCACATCATCCGCACCGAGGACCAGCCCAAGCCGGTGCTGATGGAGCGCTTCGGTCTCACCGATATTCAGGCCGATTACATCCTCGATACCCGCCTGCGCCAGCTCGCCCGTCTTGAAGAAATGAAGATCCGCGGCGAGCAGGATGAGCTGGCCAAGGAGCGCGACAAGTTGTTGGCCCTGCTCGGCAGCGAAACCAAGCTGAAGAAGCTGGTGCGCAAGGAAATTCTTGAAGACGCCGAGAAATATGGCGATGAGCGTCGCTCGCCGATCGTTGCGCGCGCGGAAGCCAAGGCGCTGAGTGAAACCGAGCTGATGCCGACCGAGCCGGTTACCGTGGTGATCTCGGAGAAGGGCTGGGTACGCTGCGCCAAGGGGCACGATATTGACGCCACCGGCCTGTCCTACAAGGCCGGCGATGGCTTCAAGACCGCTGCACCGGGCCGCTCGAATCAGTACGCCGTGTTTATCGACTCCACTGGTCGTAGCTACTCGCTGGCGGCGCACTCGCTGCCGTCCGCGCGCGGCCAGGGCGAGCCGCTGACCGGGCGTCTGACGCCGCCGCCGGGCGCGACCTTCGAATGCGTGTTGTTGCCGGATGACAATGCCCTGTACGTGATTGCTTCCGATGCGGGCTACGGCTTTGTGGTCAAAGGTGAAGACCTGCAGGCCAAGAACAAGGCCGGCAAGGCCCTGCTCAGCCTGCCTGCCGGCGCTCTGGTGGTGCCGCCGAAGCCGTTGGCTAACCGTGAAGAGGATTGGCTGGCAGCGGTAACCACCGAGGGCCGTCTGCTGCTGTTCCCGGTGCGGGATCTGCCGCAGCTGGGTAAAGGCAAGGGCAACAAGATCATCGGCATTCCCGGTGAGCGCGTGGCCAGCCGTGAGGAATACCTCACCGACCTGGCGGTACTGCCGGCAGGCTGCACCCTGGTCTTGCAGGCTGGAAAGCGTACCCTGTCGCTCAAGGCCGACGACCTGGAGCACTACAAAGGCGAGCGTGGCCGGCGCGGCAACAAGCTGCCGCGTGGCTTCCAGCGTGTCGACAGCCTGTTGGTCGAGGCGCAGGGGTAAGTTGCAGGCCTTGGCCTGAGCGACGTTCTCCAGCGCCGCTCAGGCCACTGCGCTGGAGTCGTGGGCGGCTTTCAAGGATGATACGCAGCCGCAAGAGTCCTGCCTTGCGCCTAATTTGATCGACACGCTGGCAGACCTGCTGGCTGGATGAGTGAGATGACTGTGCTGCGTTTTTCCGGAATTCTGTTGTTGGTTGGCGTGCTTGGCCTGTCGGGCTGTATGCGCTATCAGCATGCGCCGTTGTATCAACTCGACAGTGGCGATATCAGCGTGCCGGCGGCGGGGCAAGGTATTGCCGTGCTGCTGGAACCGGTTGCAATTGCCGACTACCTACAGCGTGAAGTGCTGCTGCAGCGCCAGCTCGATGGCAGCCTGACCGCCGCCGATGATGCGCGCTGGGCCGGCAATCTGGCGGCGGATATTGACCAGCAGTTGCTGCGTCAATTGGCTTCGCGACTGGATAGCCAGCGCTTGGTGCTGGCGCCAGGCATTGCCGGGTTTGTGCCGCAGGTGCGCCTGGCGTTGTCGATTACCCGACTGGATTCGGGGCCGCAACGCCCGGCTGTGCTTGAGGCTCAGTGGCGTCTGGCGGGTGGCGATGGCAAGTTGCTCGATGGGCGCCTGGTGCGCCTGGAAGAAGCCCATAGCGGCAGCATAGTCGATCAGGTGCGGGCGCAGAGCCTGGTGCTGCAGCAGTTGGTTGAGCAACTGGCCCTTGCGGTCGAAACCCATGGCGCACCAGTCCCGCAGCCGGAGCCGGCGCGCAAGCCTGTGAAGGCAAAGCCAGAGCAGCCCGCAACGCCTCGTATCCCAGTGGTGGAGCCGATGCGTGGCGAAGGCGAAGTGTTCCGTTTCTAAACTGAAGAGCCTGCTAACCCTCGCGCCGCCTGAGTCGTTCAGCCGGCGTCTGGGCTCAGTGGCTTTCGTGCATGCGCGCCAGTTGACGTTCCAGCAGAGAAGGGTAGGGCTCCATTAGCCGCTCCACGCAGCAGGCGCCTTGTGGGCTGGCGATGGCGCGGATGCGGGCACGCTGGCTGACCAGGGCATCATCGGCAATGCTGCGTTCGACCAGCAACAGGTTGCGACTGTGTTGCGACAACGCCAGGGCATTCTGCGCCGTGTCACTCAACAGCAAGTCGCCCTGACTGAGATCGTTGAGGTTCTCGCCGAGGCTCAGGCCAAGCTGCAACTGCAGGGTGATACCGCTGTCGGCCACTTCAATCTGCAGGGCGTGGCCCAGGGCGCGCATCAGCTCGCCACAGCAGATGGCGTGGGTCAGATAGTCTTCGCCGCAGTCCTGTTGATGGAACAGCATCAGGCTGCTGCCATCGCTCAGGGTGTGCAGTTCGCCCTGATACAGGCTGGCGGCCTGGTCCAGGCAGGCGCGGTAGCGCTGCAGCAGTTCCATCAGGCGTGTGCGCGGCAGGCGGCGCAATTGCTCCTGGGCACCCAGCTGGATCGCCAATATGGCGCTGGACAGTGGCTGCTGGGGCTCCGCTGCGGGCGCGGGTTCGGGCTCCGCTTCAGCGTGATCGCGCAGCTCGGAAAAGGGGTCGTCCATGTTGCTGGCAGCGAAGTGTTGCGCTGGTTCTTCATCGTCCAGGGCGTCGAAGCGCTGATCATGCAGGTCGCGCACTTCGAAGTCCGGCTCGTCAGCGAATGACTCTGGCAGATCGGCGTCCTCGTCGTCAGCGTCCGGCGCGTCGTCGTAGAACGATTCCTGGTGCTGTTGCACGGGCTTCTCCGGGACCAGGCGGGCTTGCAGCTGACGCGCCAGATCGCCGATTTCATCCTGGCGCCCGGCACCTGGTGCGGGATCATCCGGGTCGCGCAGCCAGACGCGCAGTTGCAGCAGCGGGGTGGAAATATGCCGCCCCAGGCGCATGCTCAGGGACAGGGTCAATGCCAGCAGGATCAGGCTGAGAATGCCCATGCTCTGCAGGCTGATGGTCATGGGTTGCTGAAATTGCTGCATGTCCAGGCTGATGCGCAGTTGTCCGGCGATCACTTCCTGGAAGGTAATGGGGGTCGAATACAGCCCTTCTGTCTCGCCCAACATGCTCTGGCTGGGGCGTGAGCCCGCTTCGGCGAGGATGCGATTGTCCACGCTGTAGATGGCGGCATGGGCCACTAGCGGGTTTTTCACCAGGTTGTTGAGCAGCACGTTGAGGCTGAGGATGTCATTGGACACCAACAGCTCGGTTGCCGAGGCCGCCGTCTGGGTGATCAGGCTGGTGCCCAGGGCTTCGGCCTGTTGTTGCATGGCATGCTTGAACTGCATGCCAATCACCCAGCCATAGATCACCAGGGCCAGAACCACCAGCAGCAGGCTGTGGCTGACAATGCGCAGCGCCAGGGGAATGCGCCGTTGGCGCAGGGCCTGAAACAGCAACAGGAAGAAGTTATCAGGCTTTACGGGGGTGGGCCGGTTCACAGAGCTCGGCTCATGTCGACTGTAGTTGGCGCGCAGTATAACGGTGGCCCGGCAGTGGGCAAAGCGCCGTGCGTGGCTGTTTACCGGTGAAAATGGGTAGAATGTGCGCCTTTCTTACGGCCTGTGAACTATTCAACAGGTCGCTGCCCCTGACGCTGCCCCGGAGACCGAGCCTTGCGCGAAATCGTCCTGATCAATATCACCGGCGAAGATCGCCCCGGTTTGACTGCCGCCATTACTGGCGTTCTGGCCCAGGGCGGGGTGAATATCCTGGATATTGGCCAGGCAGTGATTCATGACACTCTGTCGTTTGGCATCCTGGTCGAGATTCCCGATACCGAGCGCGCCTCTTCGGTGCTCAAGGACATTCTCTTCACCGCGTACAAGCTCGACCAGCAGGTGCGTTTTACCCCGGTGTCCGAGGCGGATTATCAGCAATGGGTTGCCGGTCAGGGCAAGGCCCGGCACATCGTGACCCTGCTGACGCGCAAGGTCACGGCCGAGCAACTGCAGCGCGTCAGTGCAATTACCGCCCGCTACGACCTGAATATCGACCATATCGACCGTCTTTCCGGGCGCATGCCGCTGGATATGCCGGCCGAGCAGGGCAAGGGCTGTATCGAGTTCTCCGTGCGTGGTGAGCCGGCAGATCCTGCGGCCTTGCGCGCCGAGTTTCTCAGTGTGGCGCAGGAGCTGAACGTCGACATCGCCTTCCAGCAGGACTCGCTGTATCGGCGTAATCGTCGCCTGGCAGTGTTCGACATGGATTCGACGCTGATCGAGGCCGAGGTGATCGACGAGCTGGCCAAAGCCGCAGGCGTGGGCGAACAGGTGTCGGAAATTACCGAACGCGCCATGCGTGGCGAGCTGGATTTCGCCGCGAGCTTCCGCGAGCGCCTGGCGCTGCTCAAGGGGTTGCCGGAAACCGTGCTGGCGGATATCGGCGCATCGCTGCGCCTGACCGAGGGCGCTGAAACCCTGTTTAGCGAGTTGCGGCGTCTGGGCTACAAGACTGCGATTCTGTCTGGTGGCTTCACCTACTTTGCCAAGCAACTGCAAGCCAAGCTGGGTATCGACTACGTATTTGCCAATGAACTGCAGATCGTCGATGGCCTGGTGACTGGCGTCGCGGTTGAGCCGATTGTCGATGCACAGCGTAAGGCGGATCTGTTGCGCGAACTGGCGGCGAAGGAAGGCTTGCGTCTGGAGCAGACGATTGCCGTGGGCGATGGGGCCAATGATCTGCCGATGTTGGCGATTGCCGGCCTGGGCGTGGCGTTTCGCGCAAAGCCGTTGGTCAAGCAGTCGGCCAAGCAGGCGATCTCGACCTTGGGCCTGGACGGCATTCTCTATCTGCTGGGCTTTCGCGATCGTGACGGCTTGGAGTGATCTGCAGATAAAACCAAGCCGCCCCAAGTGGCGGCTTTTTTGTTGCTGCGCGCTGCGTTGCTACTCGTCGTCGGCCGAGAAGTCGTAGTTCATCGACTGACTCGGGCCCTGCAGGTAATGCCCCTGAATGTAGTTGACCCCGGCTTGCCAGAGCGTGGCCAGTACGCTGGCGCTCTCAACAAAGGGCACGATGGTCAGCTTGGCTTGCGAGTGCAGGCTTGCCAGCAAGGTTTTCAGTGCTTCCTGGCTCTCCGCATTGCTCAGGTCCTGGGAGAAGGAGCTGTCGACTTTGACGAAGTCGATATGCAGATGCTTGAGGGTGTTGAACGGGTTTAGCGAGCAGCCGAACTGGGTCAGCGCGGTTTTGCAGTGCAATTCGTTGAGGCCCTGAGTCATCACCTTGGCCTGTTTCAGGTAGGCAATCGCATCGGGCTCGCTGAACTGGAACACCAGTGAGTCCGATGGCAGGCGCGCGGCTTTCAAGGCCACACTGAGCCATGGCAGCAGCGTCTGGTCCTGCACACTGGCGCTCGACAGGTGCACGAATAAGCGCGTGTTATGGCCCTTGCTGCGATGGTCAGCGAGCAATTTGATCGAGTTGAGAATGACCCAACGATCAATTTTCTCGGCCAGTCCGGCTTCTTTCGCGGCGCTGAACAGTTCCTTTGGCGGAATCTCCTCACCTTGCGGGTTGACCAGGCGAAGCAGCGCCTCATAGTGCTCAAAGCTGTCGCCGCGCAGGCTGATGATCGGCTGGAACAGCAGGCGAAAGCTGTTGTTTTCCAGGGATTGCTGGATCATCGCGACAATATTGCCGCGGCTAGCAGCAGCGGCCAGCTCATCGGCGGGGTTGAACAGTTTGATGGCATTGCCTTCGCTGAGCTCGTCGGCGCAGCGGTGGGCGCGATCGACCACTTCCTGGGCCTTGGCGGTTCTTTCGTTAAGCCCGGCAACGCCAATCGACAGGGTGCTTTGCACGGTACGGCCGCTGACGTCGAACAGGTGACCTTCGACTTTTTTCAGCAGGCTGTTCAGGTGCTCTAGGGTGCTTTCCGGGCTGACGCCCGGTTGCAGCACGGCAAATACGTCATCGCCAAAACGTGCCAGCTGTGCATCGGAGTTGAAGTGTGCGCGCAGCAGATTGGCCAGGTCGGTCAGCAGGATATCGATCCCTGCCAGGCCGATATCGGCAAGCAGGCTGGCATAGCTGTCGACCTGGATATAGGCCAGTGTGGACGGTTGCCCGGCATTCACGGCCCGTTCGGCCGCGCTGTCCATCAGTTCGATGAAGTGGATGCGGTTGAACAGGCCAGTGACCAGGTCCTGGCTGCTGATTTCACGCAATTTCTCTTCCAGCTCGGCGTTGCTGGTTTCTGAGCGAATCACTACCTGGATGCAGGGTTCGCCATCGTAGGTGGCGGGTGAGAAGCTCATTTGCGCCGGGAAGCTCTGGCCGCTGGCCTTGATGCCGGTGCAGTTGAGCTCGGCGTTGCCTTCGGCGCTTTGATAGCTTTTCAGGAAGTCTTTGAAGCTGGCCTGGTCGCTGCTGCCGATCAGATCGATCATCGGCATGCCTTCCAGTTCGTCGGCATCCTCGTAGGCAAACAGCTCCAGGTAGGCGCGGTTGGCGTAAATGTGCATGCCGTCGTGCACGTAGGTGATGGCATCAACGGAGCTGTCGAGCAGTAGCTGGCAACGTTTTTCCGCTTCGCGCAGGGCCACTTCCGAGGCGCGGCGGGCGCGGCGCTCTTCCAGATTGGCCAGTTCGCGTTTGGCCACCAGCACCAGGCGTTCGTCTTCGCCTTGCGGCAGTGCATCCTGCGCGCCGAGCATCAAGGCTTCAGTGATGCTGTCGGAGTCGTTGTCGGCCAGTAATTGAATCACCGGAATATCTTTGGCCTGGCGACGAATCGCGCCAATCGCTTCGCTGGGAGCGAGCTGCTCGCTGCTCGGTGCGCAGATCAGCAGATCCCAGCTTTGCTGCAGGGCCTCGTTGAGGTCATCGCTGGAACTCAGGCGGTGCACACGGGTTGCCCGTCCGGCATTGCGGAACAGGCTGACCAGGCGCTCGGCCTCGTTTTGCGAGTCTTCGAGTATCAGTAGCCGAATGGTTTTTTTTTCGATGGCCATGGTCTGGTATTAAGTCTGCGCCGAACGGGCGCGAAAAGGCGACAAAAGGGAGTGCGTCGGCAATCTACAGCGACTTCCAGAGTGAGTCAAAGTCTTCCTCCCCGCCTGGCGTGCGGCTTTTCGCTGCTGTGACAGGCTTCCCGTGCTCACTGTCAATCTGCCCTACGCCGCGGTATTCGAACTGGTTGAAGCTGCCCGTGCTGGTTTGTCGGCGGCTGAGTACGGCACGGTGCTCGTTACCATTCAGGTTGATGCTGACCTTGTTGCCTTCCTGAAACGGCAGGCGGGCGGTGATCAGGCTGGCCGGTCGTGAAATGGCGCTGATCTCAGGCAGCAGCAGGGCGCGCAAATACTGGCTGCTTTGCTCGGCCTTACGCACTAACTGTAGGCCACAGGCTTGTGCGTGTGGGGCGATCAGTTCAATGCCCATCTGTGTGCCACCGCCGCGAACCTGGCGAATCCAGCGCACTACGGCAATGCTCCAGCCTTGCTGCGGCAGGCTCTGTATGCCGAGTAGTTCGCCGGCCTGGAGTTGGCTGGGCACATCCTTTGGCCATGACAGGCAGTAACCGCCGGGGCTGATATTGACGATTGCAACGTCGAAGGTCGGGTAGCTCTCGGCTTTGTTGCTTTCAGTGCTGGCGGCGCTGCCTTCGGGTTTGCTGTATTGGATTTCTTCGAAGGGCAGGCCGTTTTCCCATTGATTGTTCTTCTGGGCATCGAAGGCATTCGACCAGACATCCGGCGCGCCGGTTTCGGGCTTGAATACTGGCGTATTGGTCGCTACGGGGACTTGCAGTACTTCGTTGAACGGGCGTTTGCCGGCCAGGTAGAAATGCAGCGCGCTCATGCCGATGCATAGCGTCAGCGTGCCTTGGCCTTGGCTGCGCTGGAAGGTGCGCTCGGCGATATCGCCCCAGGCGGCTGCCAGGTGTTGCAGCATGTCGTGACTGAAGCCTTCGGGCACACTCAGGCGCGACTGGGTAAGGCTCTCGGCCGGCAACAGCAGGTGCTCCTTGATGGCATCGACTAACTGGCTGGGGTCGATACCAATGGCTTTGTGCAGTTCGGGCTGTTGGAACAGTGAGATGTAGCGAGGCGGGCCGTCCAGTTGCGGAGCAATCGCGAACAGGCTGGAGGGCGCGTTGCCGGGTTGCAGGGTGGCCAGTGCGCTCCAGGGCTCAAGCACTTCGGCCAGGCGCGCAATGGCGCTTTGGCGCATCTGGTTGCAGCGCGCGCAGCCAAGCAGCAGCGCGACCAGGTAGCTTTGCTCAGTGCTCAGGCCTTGGGTGCGTGAGGCCTGATTGTCACGGATCATGGTTTTATGCAGATCACGTTTCAGGGCAATCTGGTACAGCTGGTGCAACTCAAGCCAGAGGCCTTCGGGCACCGGGCAATACAGTTGGCTGGCGCGAATCAGTGGGCCACACAGGCTATGGGTGGCGCGTTGCAGGGCAACGGCCAGCAACTGGTGGCGTTCGCGGCCCGGCTGCCCGGCCAGGCGGGCGACGATCAGTTTGTAGCCGATGGCCAGATGGTTTTGCAGGGCCTGGCACAGGTTGGCGACCTTGCGCGGCCGCTCATCGAGAACGATGGCTTGGTTAAGGAAGTGTTTTTCCAGCTGTTTGCAGACGAAATAGATTTCCGGGCGGAGAATTTCCAGCAGTTGCAGGCGGTTTTCCGACGGGGTCAGTAGCTGGTTAAGTTCGACGAGAGCCTGGTACAGCTGGCGTGCCGTTTCGCCAATATTGGCCTTGGGCAGGCCGTCGACCCATTTCTTCAGATCACGGGGGCTGGTTTCGCAGAATGACAGGCTTTGCTTATCCGGCGTGGTCACGCGCAGCAGCAAGTGAGAATTCTGTTTATCCATCTAAATCGGATACTCCAGCGCACGGGCAAGGCAAGTGAGTCTAAGAATTATGTTTCGACTCTAGCAGTATCTTGTGCGCCTCGCAGCCTTGTCCTTGAGCGGATTAGCAGGCGGGTGCGACGCACGAATCATCCGGAAGTCATTGTTGTGACTGGTTTTCGTCGGCAGAGGTTCACATCGCCCGGGTTGCCCCGGCACTGCCTACCTGTGCTGGCAGTGCCGGTTGAGCGGGTTAGGCCTGTGGTACAGCGAGGCGCTGGCCCATCTGTACAGTGCTGTTGGCGGCCAATTCCGCGGCCCACTGCACCTGCTCCGGGCCAAACAGTACGATCGCTGTAGAACCGAGCTTGAAGCGCCCGAGTTCGGCGCCTTTCTCCAGGACGATTGGCGCCCGTGCGGCATCGTCGTAACTGAATGTCTTCAGTGTGCGTTTTGGCGGGGTGACCAGGCCCGCCCAGACGGTTTCGATTGAGGCCACGATCATTGCGCCGACCAGTACCACGGCCATCGGGCCGCGCTCGGTATCAAACAGGCAGACCACGCGCTCGTTGCGGGCAAACAGCTCAGGCACATTTTCTGCGGTGGTCTGGTTGACCGAGAACAGCCGGCCCGGCACGTAGACCATCTCTTTCAGGGTGCCGGCCAGCGGCATGTGTACGCGGTGGTAATCCTTGGGCGAGAGGTAGATGGTGGCGAAATCACCGCCCATAAAGGCTGCGGCGCGCTCCGTGTCGCCCCCAAGCAGCTCAATCACGCTGAAGCTGTGGCCTTTGGCCTGAAATACCCGGCCTTGTTCGATTTTGCCAAGCTGGCTGACTGCGCCGTCGGCGGGGCAGAGCACTGCGCCAGCGCTGTTGTCGAGCGGGCGGGCGTCGTCTTTCAGGGCGCGGGTGAAGAAGTCGTTGAAATGAGCAAAGGCGCTCAGGTCTTCAATCTGAGCTTCGCTCATGTTGACCTGATACTGCTTGGCGAACCAGCCGATCAGGCGATTCTTGAACCAGCCGACGCGGCATTCGGCGGCGCAGCCGATCAGGCGCGACAGCAGGTGGTGCGGCAGCAGGTATTGGCTGAGGATAAACAGGCGATCTTTCATTGGGCTTCCTTGAAAAGTAAGTGCAGTCTGTCGAGCATTTAGCGCTCGACCGGCGTATCCGGGTGGTTACCCCACTCGCCCCAGGAGCCTGCGTAGGCTTTGACCCGGGGGTAACCAAGAATTTTCGCGACCAGATAAGTAAAGCCGGAGCGGTGATGGGTCTGGCAGTGGGTGATGATTTCTTTGTCCGCGGTGATGCCAAGGCTGTTGAGTTGTGCCTGGATATCGTGGCGGATACGCAGGGCGCGTGAGGGGTCCATACCTGCTGTCCACTCGAAATTAACCGCGCCGGGAATGTGCCCGGCTTTCTGCGCCAGGGCTTTCTCGCCGCTGTATTCACTGGGCGCGCGGGCGTCCCAGATTGCCAGGTCGGCAGCGCCAAGGCGGCTCTGCAGGTATTCACGGCTGGCTGTTGGTGTGGACAGCAGGGTTAAGGCAACCGGCGTTGTGCATGCTTGCGGTGCGCGGCTGCTCAGTTCGCGCTCCTCTGCCTGCCAGGCGAGCAGGCCGCCGTCGAGGTAGTGATAACGCGAATGGCCGATCACATCCAGCAGCCAGATAAAGCGTCCGGCCCAGCCGCCACCTTCATCGTCATACACCACGTAGACGGCATCGGGGTGATGCCCGAGTTCAGTGAAGAGTTGTTCAAGTTGTGCCCGCTCAGGCAGCAGCCCCGGAGCGGGTGGCTGGCCCAACTGGGTGCGTTTGGGGTCGACAAAGCGGGCACCAGGGATATGTCCAGCGGCATATCGAGCGCTGCTGGTGAGGTCAACCAGGATCAGCTCGAGCGTATTCAGGCGGCTGGCCAGTTGGGCGGGTTCGATCAGCAAGGGCAACTCAGCGAAGGCGGTCATGCCGGGCCTCTTTTGACAGGAAAGGTGCGGATTGTAGCGGAAGGCTAGCGCCCGCGGCTGGCAAAGGTGCTCAGGGCGCGCTCAATGCATTGCACGGTTTTGCCGAAACCCTGCACGCTGGCATCGGTTAGTGCTCGGCCACCCTGGTCGGCGAAAATCAGCATGACCACGCGGTTATTGCTGGCGATTGAGCGAATCAGCAGATGTTCGCTGGGGAACAGGCTTTTAAGGCTGCCGGGCAGCATGGCGGAGAACTGTGCGATGTTGGCCGGGCTTAGCTTTAACTGCGCCGGGGCACTCAGCAGGCGACGCAGCACCTGGCTGTGTTGCGGTTCGAGGCTGAGGCTCGCGGCGGCCTTGTCCAGGCCGCTCTGTTGCTGTGCCTGTAAACGGGTATGGTTGCGGTCGGCCAGCAGGATCAGCACGCGTTGCATGCCGCAGGCCTGGAGCGCCTGATTGGCGCTGGCGGTGAGTTGCAGCACATTGGCAAACGCACTGGGTTGGGCGAGCAGTTGCGCGCAGTGCTGACGCCACTCGCTGACGACGGCGGCCTTGGGTTGCTCGACTGCGGCTTGCAGGTGCCGCGCCTGCCATGGCCAGAGCAGCGCTTCGGCCGGGTGCCAGAGGTCTGTTGCGGGCATCTGGCGGGCGCTGCTAACCGCGTTCTGGTGCAGCTGCTGCTGCACGTTGTCGAGAGGCAGCTGCAGGAATAAACCGGTCAGGCGCTGCCAGCGCAGGCTGTGCGGGCTGTTCCAGGCGTAGTGCGCAGAGAGCGCCAGGCCGTTGGCCAGCAGAATGCTGTTGGCCGGATGAGTCAGCCAGCGGCGCAGGTTGCTGTCGGCATCCAGGGATTGTTGCTGATGCAGCGGGTGTTCATTGTCGCGGGCGATATGCAGGGCCTTGACCAGCAGGCGGCGGTCGTTGACCAGCAGGCGATAGCTCTGGGTTATCCATTCGGGCAGGTGCCACTGCTCGCTGAGGGCCAGGCACAGCTTTAGTAGTGGTACGCCCAGCAGCTCCTGCTCAACCTTGCTCGCCGCCTCGCCCTTGACCAGTACCCGCTGCTCCCAGGCTTCGAACAGCTCAGGGTGGGCGGCGAGCAAGGTCCAGATCGGCGCAAGAAACAGCAGGCTTCCCCAGTGCACCTCTTGCCACAGGCGTGCCAGGCGGCTGGCGAACAAGCCATTGGCCTGCTGGCTGGCATGCTGGCTGATCAGCTGGATTTGTCGCAGGGCTTTGGGTAAATCCTGTTCGGGCAGGGCAGGCAAGCGGTTGAGTAGCGATTCGGTGCGCTGGATGCCCAGGCGGTTGATGGCGGCCTCAAGGCTCTCTGTCTGCTCACCGAGCCCGCTGCTTTTACGATTGGCTTCGCGCAATACGCTAAGTGCTAGCGCAGGACAGTCCTGCATCAACTCCGCCAGCTCGCGCATTGAGCGATTGCTGTCTGCCAGAGCACGGCGCAGTTTTTCCTGACTGCTGCTGGACGCGGGCAATAGCTGGCCGTCCAGCTGCTTGAGCCAGTCGGTCAGTGTGCGCGGATAGTGGACTGGCTTTGGCATGTGGGTTGAGACAAGCTGGCTTTTGACCTTAACTGGCTATAGTCTCGCGCAAAACTTCCGATAAATAGAAGGGTTGTTTTGCAAAGCCCCTTTCTACCCTCTCTGGCAAGTCTCTTTCTATGGCAAAAATCATCGGCATCATTGTTGTATTCGCCAGCGTTTTGGGCGGTTTTATTCTTTCCGGTGGCCAGTTTATGGCGTTGGTCCATCCCTTTGAGGTGATGATCATTGGCGGGGCTGCGCTCGGCGCATTCTTGCAGGCCAACCCGGGTAGCATGTTTATGCAGGTGTTCAAGAAGTCGCTGAGCATGTTCAGCTCGCGCTTCACCCACCACTACTATCTGGATGTGTTGAAGCTGCTTTACGAGATTCTCAACAAGAGCCGTCGCGAAGGCATGATGGCCATCGAGGCAGATGTTGAAGACCCTGCAGCCAGCCCGATCTTTAGCAAGTATCCCGGCATCCTCAAGGATCAGCGGATGACAGCGTTTATCTGCGACTACCTGCGCATCATGTCGTCCGGCAACATGGCTCCGCATGAGCTTGAGGGCCTGTTCGACATGGAAATCGCCAGCCTCAAGGAGGAGCTTGAGCACCCTGCGCATGCCGTGGCCAAGGTCGCTGACGGCATGCCGGCCATGGGTATTGTGGCGGCGGTGCTGGGTATCGTGATCACCATGTCGATTCTCGCCGAAGCCGATAACGCGGAGATTGGCGAGAAGGTCGGTACTGCGTTGGTTGGCACCTTCCTCGGGATTCTGGCGTCTTACGGCTTCTTCGGTCCGCTGTCCGGTGCGCTGGAGCACGATGCCAAGGAAGAGCTGAATGTCTATGAGGCGATCAAGGCCGGCTTGGTTGCTTCGGCCTCGGGTATGCCGCCGTCCTTGGCGGTGGAGTTTTCCCGCAAGGTCTTGTTCCCTGCGCACCGCCCGAGCTTCAGCGAGCTTGAGCAGGCCATGCGTGGGAGCTAAAGCGCAGCATGGAGAATAATCAGCCGATTATCGTCAAGCGGGTCAAGAAGGTTGCGGGTGGCCACCACGGCGGCGCCTGGAAGATTGCCTTTGCCGACTTCGCCACGGCAATGATGGCGTTTTTTCTGGTGATGTGGCTGATGTCATCGGCCACGCCGGAGCAGAAAAAACTGATTTCTGGCTACTTTCAGGACCCGGTGGGCTTCTCCGAGAGCGCCAGTCCTTATGTGATTGATCTGGGCGGAACGCCCACGCCTGCGCCGGATAAAACCCTCAATGATGAGCCGCAGGAGGAGCAATCCCCGGCCGAAGATGCGCAGGCCGACGTGGACAAACTGCAGGCCGAGTCGATAGCCGAAGAGGTCGAGCGCGAGCGTTTGGAGTTGCTGCTGCAGGAGTTGCAGAACAAGGTTGAGGAAAACCCTCAGCTGCAGAATTTTAAAGACCAGATTCTTTTCGAGATCACCCAGGATGGCCTGCGCATCCAGATCATGGATGCCGAGAACCGGCCGATGTTTGCCTCCGGCAGTGCGCGTCTGCAGCCTTATTTCGAAGACATTCTGCTGGCCATGACCGACACCATTGCGGCGGTGCCCAACAAGATCAGCGTCAGCGGCCACACCGATGCTGCGCCCTTTGTCGGGCGCGGCGGCTATGGCAACTGGGAATTGTCCTCTGATCGCGCCAATGCGGCGCGGCGCGTGCTGATTGCCGGCGGCTACGATGACGAGCAGGTGGCGCGGGTGGTGGGCTATGCATCGTCGGCGCTATTCGACCGGGAGAAACCACTCAATCCGGTTAACCGGCGTATCGATATCGTGGTGCTCACCAAGAAAGCCCAGCGTGCCATCGAGGGGGCGCAAAGTGACTCGGCCGATCCGCCTGATACGGGTGCCCCATCGTCCGCTCCGGCGGGCAACGTCCCCGCGGTCCCCGGTGATCCGTTGCCGGACGGGCAATTGCGCGAGCGCCTGAATATTTTTGAAGATGGCGTGTTGCAGTTCGACCAGCCCGCCGAGTAAGCGCTCGCTGTGCGTAAAAGGCCGCGACATGTCGCGGCCTTTGTATTTTGATGGCCCGCCATCCCTGGTGGCCACCCTGCTGGCTGTCGCGGTGCGACGTTAAAAATCGCTCCCGGCGTTCTTTCAGTATTCGGCTTCCGGCAGGCTGGCCAGGATGTGCCGATAGCTGGCCATGCGCTGCGGGTGCAGGCGGCCATCCTCCAGTGCCTTGAGCAAGGCGCAGCCCGGCTCGCGGTCGTGCTTGCAGTCGCGGAAACGGCACTGGCCGATCAGGTCGTGAAACTCGATAAAGCCTGCTTCGACGTCATCGCGGCTGACATGCACCAGGCCGAATTCGCGAATACCAGGGGAGTCAATCAGTTCGCCGCCGCCCGGGAAGTGGAACAGCCGTGCGGTGGTGGTGGTGTGGGTGCCTTTGCCGGTCAACTCGGAGAGTGGCCCGACGCGGGTGTCGACTTCGGGCAGCAGGCTGTTGACCAGCGACGACTTGCCCACCCCGGACTGGCCGACGAACACGCTGACATGGCCATCGAGTTGCCGTTGCAACTGTTGCATGCCATCGCCGCCGTGGGCGGACACTTCCAGCAGCGGATAACCGAGCTCGCGGTAAACCCCGAGCATGCGATTGAGGGCCACGGCGTTCTGCTCATCCAGCAGGTCGGTCTTATTCAGCAGCAGCAGCGGGCGAATGCCTGCGTGTTCGGCGGCCACCAGGTAGCGGTCGATCAGGTTGGCATGCGGCTCGGGCATCGGCGCGAAAACTATTACGATCAGGTCGACGTTGGCCGCCACTGGCTTGAGTTGGCCGCGGGTGTCTGGGCGGCAGAGCTCGGTGCTGCGTGGCAACTGCGCCACGATCACGCCAATACCCTGGTTGCCGGCGCGCCACACCACCTGATCACCGGTGACCATGGTGGGAAGGTTGGCGCGCAGGTGGCAACGAAATACCTGGCCGGCAAGTTCGCCTTCCAGGGCTTCAACCTCGATTTGCACGCCGAAGTGGGCAATCACCAGGCCAGTCTGTTCCGGGCCGAGGTCGCCGCCTTCGAGAATCTGTACGGCCTGCGATTCGCGCTTGGCGGCGCGGGCAGCACGTTCGCCCTGGATTTTTTCGATACGCCAGTTTTGCCGGCGGTTGAGTTGGCGTTTGGCCATGGGATGTCCGAGAGTTGAGTTGCGCAATAAACGGTCGCGAGTCTAGCACGGGCTGCCTGCCGAGCCTCTGACGCGGCTAAACTGCGCGCCATCATCGCTCGGTCTGTTTCGGAGTTCGCATGCTGCACCTTGTTCGGCAATACCCTGCGTTAGGGGCGCTGTGCGCGCAGCTGGGAGCGACCTTGCTGGTTGGTCTGGCGCTGTACCTGACGGCTCAGCTGTCACCTTGGCGCCCGACCTGGCTGGCCGCCGGTCTGCTGCAGGGCTTGCTGGCCGCCACGCTGGCACGTTACCTGGGGCTGTCGCGCTGGTGGTGCGGCTTGAGTCTGCTGTTCGTTCCAGCGCTGCTGCTGGTCAACGGCGCGCCGCTGCCGTCATGGGTGTTTCTTGGCGGCTTTGTCCTCTTGCTGCTACTCAATTGGAACAGCTTTGGCGAACGGGTACCGCTGTACCTGACGGGGGCTGGGGCGCGCCAGCAGTTGTTTGGCGTGCTGAGTGAGCAGCCCGAGCGCTTTCGCTTTATCGACTTGGGGTGCGGGCCGGCCGGTACCCTGCTGAGCCTGGCCCGGCAGTTCCCGCAGGCGCAGTTTGTCGGGGTGGAAACCGCGCCGCTGTCTTTTCTCATCGCCTGGTTGCGCGCCTTGCCCCAGGGCAATTGTCAGATCCGCTATGAAAATCTCTGGCGCAGCGACCTGTCTGCGTTCGATGTGGTGTATTGCTTTCTGTCCCCGGCGCCGATGCCTGAACTGTGGGCCAAGGCCTGTGAGCAGATGCCGGTGGGCAGTCTGCTGATCAGCAACACCTTTGAGGTGCCGGGTCAGCCGGCCGATCAGCAGATTGAGCTGCATGACTGGCGCAAGTCACGGCTATTGTTGTGGCGCATGCGTGGCTAATTTATTCGCTAAACTGTTGACCTTAGCCGAGGAGCCCCCGCATGCAGAACCCGCAGAACCTGATCTGGATCGACCTGGAAATGACCGGTCTGGAGCCCGAAACGGACGTCATCATCGAGATGGCCACCATCGTTACCGACAGTGATCTGAATATCCTTGCCGAAGGCCCGGTGATTGCCGTGCATCAGAGCGATGAGTTGCTCGCCGGCATGGATGAGTGGAACACCCGTACCCATGGCGGCAGCGGCCTTACCCAGCGTGTGCGCGAAAGCACCATTGGCCCGGCTGAAGCAGAGGCAATGACCATCGCTTTCCTCGAGCAGTGGGTGCCCAAGGGCAAGTCGCCGATCTGCGGCAACAGCATTGGCCAGGACCGGCGTTTTCTGTGCAAGTACATGCAGAATCTGGATGCCTACTTCCACTACCGCAACCTGGATGTGTCGACCCTGAAAATCCTCGCCGGTCTATGGGCGCCGCAGGTCAAGGAATCATTCCAGAAGCAGGGCACGCATAAGGCGCTGGACGATATTCGTGAATCCATCGCTGAGCTGAAGCACTACCGTCAGCACTTCCTCAAGGTCTGACGTATAAAAAAGCCCGCTACAGCGGGCTTTTTTCTGGGGGCGGTTAGAGGCCGTGGCGCGACAGGGCCCACTCGACATGCTCGCGCACCAGCTCGGAAGGGTGTTCGCGGCGCGCCTTGAGTGCTTCCAGTACCGGAATGCTTGAGGGTGCGTTGCCTAAGCCAACTGCCAGGTTGCGTAGCCAGCGCTCGTAGCCGGCGCGGCGCAGCGGCGAGCCCTCGGTGCGGCTGAGAAATTCCTCTTCGCTCCAGCAGAACAGCTCGGCCAGCTCGGCATTGTCCAGGCTGTGGCGCGGCTGAAAGTCGCCCTGTTCGGTGGGTGTGGCAAAGCGGTTCCACGGACAGACCATCTGGCAGTCATCGCAGCCGAACACCCGGTTGCCGATCGGTGCGCGTAGCTCTTCTGGTATCGAGCCCTTGAGTTCGATGGTCAGGTAGGAGATGCAGCGCCGCGCATCCAGCACATAGGGCCCGACAAAAGCGGCTGTCGGGCAGATGTCCATGCAGGCCGTGCAACGGCCGCAATGCTCGCTGGCATGTGGCGGGTCGACTGGCAGCGGCAGGTCGACAAACAGCTCGCCAAGGAAGAAGTAGCTGCCGGCCTTGCGGTTGAGCACCAGGGTGTTCTTGCCGATCCAGCCGAGCCCGGCCTGTTCGGCGATGGCCTTTTCCAGTACCGGCGCGCTGTCGACGAAGGCGCGGTAGCCGAACGGGCCGATCTGCTGCTGGATGCGCTCAGCCAGTTGTTGCAGGCGTTTGCGAATCAGCTTGTGGTAATCGCGGCCCAGGGCGTAGCGCGATACATAGGCTTTTGCCGGCTGGCTCAGGCGTTTGGCCATTTGCGTATCGCCCGGCAGGTAATCCATGCGCAGTGACACCACGCGCAGGGTGCCGGGCACCAGTTCGTCCGGGTGTGAGCGTTTGCTGCCGTGGGCGGCCATGTAGTCCATCTCACCCTGATAACCGGCATCCAGCCAGCGCTGCAGGTGCGCCTCATGCTCGCCGAGCTGCACGTCGGCAATTCCCACCTGCTGAAAGCCCAGCTCGCGGCCCCAGTCTTTGATTGACCGGGCGAGTGCGGCAAGGTCGAGGGCGTCACTGTTCATATAGGCGCGGGTAATCGAGCGGAGGTGGTTATAATTCTGCCAGACATCGGAGCTCACGCATGCTGCATTCGCCAGACAATCTTCCCGAGCCGCTCTACAGCGCCGCGCAAGTGCGTGAGCTGGATGCACGGTTGATCGCGGCTGGCACGCCAGGCTTCGAGCTGATGAGCCGCGCTGCACATGCCATTTGGCGGGCCTTGCGCCGCCGCTGGCCGGATGCGGGTGTGCTGACGGTGCTGGCTGGGCGCGGCAATAACGCCGGTGACGGTTACCTGGTCGCGGTCCTGGCCGTGCGTGCTGGTTGGCGGGTGCAGTTGCTGGCGGTCGGCGATGCGGCGCAATTGCAGGGCGATGCGGCCCTGGCGCGGGATCAGGCGCTGGCTGCGGGTGTGCCGGTGCAGGCCTGGAGCGAATGTGCCGAATTGCAGGGCGTGGTGCTTGATGCGTTGCTGGGGACCGGCTTGCAGGGCGCGGTGCGTGAGCCGTATGCCCAGGCTATCCGCATGGTGAATGTCAGCGGCTTGCCCGTGCTGGCGGTGGATATACCTTCCGGGCTCTGTGCCGACAGCGGGCAGGTGCTCGGCGTTGCGGTGCGTGCACACCTTACCCTGACGCTGATTGGCCTGAAGTTGGGCCTGTTTACCGGGCAGTCAGCGGATTACTGCGGTGAGTTGCAGTTGGCTGACCTGCAGGCTGAAGCGGTTTTACTCCAGGCTCAGGCGTATACAGCCCGGCGCCTGACGCCGGCATGCTTGCCGCAATTGCCGGCGCGTTCGCGCAGCGTGCACAAGGGGCAGTTGGGCCATGTGCTAGTGGTGGGCGGCGATCGTGGTTTTGCTGGGGCCGGGCTGCTGGCCGCGCAGAGTGCGTTGCGCGCGGGAGCCGGACTGGTCAGTCTGGCGACCCGCAACGAGCATCTGCCTGCGGCGCAGGCGCGCTTGCCTGAGGTCATGGCCGCTGGCGTGGCTTCGGCCAATCAATTGCGGGCGCTGGGCGCCAATGCGAGCGTTTGGGTGGTCGGGCCGGGGCTGGGGCAAGAGGCCTGGGGGCGTAGCCTGCTATCAGCGGCGGCGATCAGCTCGGCGCTCCAGGTTTGGGATGCCGATGCCTTGAACCTGCTGGCGCAGGAGTTACTGCCGTTGCCCGCTGGCTCCGTATTGACGCCACACCCGGGGGAAGCGGCGCGTTTACTCGGTATCAGTACGCTCGAGGTGCAGGCTGATCGCCCGGCGGCGGCCCGCGCCCTGGCGCAGCGCTATCAGGCGGTGTGTGTGCTGAAAGGTGCGGGCAGCCTTGTCGCGGCAACAGATGGAGGTTTGTGGCTGTGTGATCGCGGGCATCCAGTTATGGCTGGGGCTGGCCTTGGTGATGTGCTGGCTGGGCTTGTTGGGGCGTTGCTGGCTCAAGGCCTGACGGCGTTGCCGGCGGCGCAGCTGGCGGTTTATCTACATGCTTGCGCCGGTGAACGCCTGGCATTGCTGGGGCGTGGTCTGGCAGCGAGTGATTTGTGTGCGGTTATTCGTGAACTCTTGCAGGAGCATGCTGGTGTCTGAATTAGAACTGTTTGCCGCTGACGAAGAAGCGATGCTGGCCTTGGGGAGGCGCATCGCCGAGGTGACCGGTGGTCGTGGGGTGATCTATTTACATGGCGATCTTGGTGCCGGCAAAACCACTCTGTCACGCGGCATTATTCGTGGGCTGGGGCATGTCGGTGCGGTGAAAAGCCCGACCTTTACCTTGGTCGAGCCCTACGAAATAGGCGAGTTGCGCGCCTTTCACTTTGACCTCTACCGGCTGGTGGATGCCGAAGAGCTGGAGTACCTGGGCATTAGGGATTATTTCGATGGCGATGCCTTGTGTCTGGTCGAGTGGCCAGAGCGCGGCGCAGGCGTTTTGCCAAAGGCTGACATGGACATTACCATTAGCCCGCACGGTGCCGGCCGGGCGTTGCGCTTGCAGGTGCAGGGTGGGCGCGGCGTTACCTGGTGTGCCGCGTTGGCCGTTGGGGTATGAATCAATAATTATGGGGTTGGCTATGCGCTTAAGCGCGCGTTTCATCGCAATTGGAGTGGCATTGATCGGCCTGAGCGCTGATGTATTGGCTGCTTCAGATGTGCGCAGTGTGCGTTTGTGGCGTGCGCCAGATAACACTCGCCTGGTATTTGACCTGTCTGGTCCGGTGCAGCACAGCGTCTTCCAGCTTGCGGCACCTAATCGCATTGTGATCGATGTCAAAGGCGCCAAGTTGGCTGCCGGTTTCGATCAGTTGGCCTTGAATAACACCCCCATCACCGGAGTGCGCTCAGCGCAGCGCACCCCTGAAGACCTGCGTGTGGTGATTGACCTGTCGGCTCCTGTCACGCCGAAGAGTTTTACCCTGGCGCCCAATCAGCAATACGGTCATCGCCTGGTGGTCGACCTGTTCGATCAGGACGGTGGCGCAGCGCCAAGCTTGCCGAGTACCGCGGTGGCCACTGCGCCCCAGGTGCCCGTGACGCCAACTCAGGCGCCACCGAAACTGGTGCCTGTACCCAATGGCAAGCGCGATATTGTGATTGCCATCGATGCAGGGCATGGCGGTGAGGACCCTGGCGCGCTATCGCCGGTCAAGGGGCAGTATGAGAAGCATGTGACCTTGGCCATTGCCAAAGAGCTGCAGCGGCAAATCAATGCCGAGAAAGGCTTCCGGGCTGAGTTGGTACGCACCGGCGACTATTTTATTCCGTTGCGTAAGCGCACGGAGATCGCCCGCAAGAAGGGCGCCGATCTGTTTGTGTCCATTCACGCCGATGCGGCGCCGCGGGCGGCAGCCTTCGGGGCTTCGGTCTATGCGTTGTCGGACCGTGGTGCAACCTCGGAAACGGCGCGCTGGCTGGCTGACTCGGAAAACCAGTCGGACCTGATTGGGGGCGCCGGCAATGTCAGTCTGGATGACAAGGACCGCATGCTCGCGGGCGTGTTGCTCGATTTGTCGATGACCGCCTCGTTGTCCTCCAGCCTGAATGTCGGCAACAAGGTGCTGGGTAACATGGGGCGGGTCACGCCGCTGCATAAGCGGCGCGTTGAGCAGGCCGGTTTTATGGTGTTGAAGTCCCCCGATATTCCTTCGATTCTGGTTGAGACCGGGTTTATCTCCAATCCCAACGAGGCCCGTAAACTGGCCAGCTCAAGCCATCAGCAGGCGCTAGGGCGCTCGATCCTCACCGGCGTACGGCAGTTTTTCCATGAGAATCCGCCCCCGGGAACCTATGTGGCCTGGTTGCGTGATAACGGCAAAATTGCCCTTGGCCCGCGCGAGCATGTGGTCAGTTCGGGCGAAAGCCTGGCACTGATTGCGCAGCGCTATCAGGTCAATTTGGCCACGCTGCGTAGCGCCAATTCATTGAAAAGCGATGTGATCAAGGTGGGCCAGCGTATCCAGATCCCAGCCACAGCCTTGGCTGCACAGCCATGAGTGATGCGGCGCGTATCCAGCTGCTCAGTCCGCGGCTGGCGAACCAGATTGCCGCCGGTGAGGTGGTTGAGCGCCCGGCTTCGGTGATCAAGGAGCTGTTGGAGAACAGTCTGGATTCTGGAGCCAAGCGCATCGAGGTGGATGTCGAGCAGGGCGGCGTCAAGCTGCTCAAGGTGCGCGACAACGGTAGCGGCATTTCCCCTGACGATCTGCCGCTGGCCCTGGCGCGACATGCCACCAGCAAGATTCGCGAGCTAGAAGACCTTGAGCAGGTCATGAGCCTGGGCTTTCGCGGTGAGGCTCTGGCCTCGATCAGCTCGGTTGCGCGCCTGACTCTGACCTCGCGTACCGCTGATGCCGAACAGGCTTGGCAGGTGGAAACCGAAGGGCGCGACATGCAGCCGCGGGTGCAACCTGCGGCGCATCCGGTGGGCACCTCGGTGGAAGTGCGCGACTTGTTCTTCAATACACCGGCGCGGCGCAAGTTTCTCAAAACCGAGAAGACCGAATTCGATCACCTGCAAGAAGTAATCAAGCGCTTGGCGCTGGCGCGCTTCGATGTTGCCTTCCATCTGCGCCATAACGGCAAGACTGTACTCGGCTTGCATGAGGCGCCGGATGAGCTCAGCCGTGCGCGCCGAGTCGCCTCGGTCTGTGGTGCTGCATTTCTGGAGCAGGCGCTGCCGATCGATATCGAGCGCAACGGCCTGCATCTGTGGGGCTGGGTCGGCTTGCCGACGTTTTCCCGTAGCCAGGCAGACCTGCAGTACTTCTATGTAAACGGGCGCATGGTGCGCGACAAGCTGGTCGCCCATGCGGTGCGCCAGGCTTACCGCGATGTGCTGTTCAATGGTCGCCATCCGACCTTTGTGCTGTTTCTGGAGATTGACCCTAGCGTGGTCGATGTCAATGTGCACCCGACCAAGCATGAAGTGCGCTTTCGTGATGGGCGCATGGTGCATGACTTCCTTTACGGCACGCTGCATCGAGCGCTGGGTGAAGTGCGCCCGGAAGATCAGTTGGCGGCCCCGGCAGCGATCAGTGAGGTGGTACGTCCTAGTGGTCAGGCTGCCGGTGAGTTCGGTCCTCAGGGGGAAATCGGCCTGGCTGCGAGCTTGTTGCAGTCGCCGACAAATGCCTCGGTATGGCGCTCGCCAGGGGCTGGCTATCAGGGGGCTCGCACGGAGTCACCCTTGCCCGTCGCTGAAGCGCAGGGGGCCTACCGCGAATTTTTCTCGCCGATGACTGCAACGCCCGTGCCCGCCGCTCTGCCGGAGGCGCAGGGTGATATTCCGCCGCTGGGTTATGCGATTGCCCAGTTGAAAGGTATCTATATCCTCGCGGAAAACGTGCAGGGGCTGGTTGTGGTGGATATGCACGCGGCCCATGAGCGCATCACTTATGAGCGACTCAAGGTGGCCATGGCCAGCGAGGGGCTGCGCGGCCAGCCGTTGTTGGTGCCGGAGTCAATTGCCGTGAGTCAGCGTGAAGCCGATTGCGCCGAAGAGCATGCCGAGTGGTTCCTGCGGCTCGGTTTCGAGCTGCAGCGTCTCGGCCCGGAAACCTTGGCGATTCGGCAGATACCTGCGTTGCTCAAGCAGGCCGAGGCCACTCGATTGGTGCATGACGTGCTGGCTGACCTGCTCGAATATGGCACGACCGACCGCATTCAGGCCCATCTCAATGAGCTGCTTGGCAGCATGGCTTGCCACGGCGCCGTACGCGCCAATCGACGGTTGACCCTGCCGGAAATGAACGCCTTACTGCGCGATATGGAGCACACCGAGCGCAGCGGTCAATGCAACCATGGTCGTCCTACCTGGACGCAGATGGGCGTGGACGATTTGGATAAGCTGTTCCTGCGCGGCCGTTAACGCGTCGCGATTCTTAATTTAGAGATGTTGAACATGTCCGAGCGCCTGCCGCCGGCTATTTTTCTGATGGGACCAACTGCTGCTGGCAAGACCGACCTGGCCATTGAGCTGGCGCGGGTATTGCCCTGTGAGCTGATCAGTGTGGATTCGGCATTGGTCTATCGTGGCATGGACATCGGGACGGCCAAGCCGGATAAGGCCACCTTGGCTGAGTTTCACCATCACCTGATCGATATTCGCGATCCCGCCGAAAGCTATTCGGCAGCTGAATTTCGCACGGATGCTCTGGCGGCCATGGCCGAGGCCACTGCGCGCGGGCGTATCCCGCTGCTGGTCGGCGGCACCATGTTGTATTTCAAGGCGTTGCTGGATGGATTGGCGGCAATGCCAGGTGCCAATGCAGCGTTGCGCGCCGAGCTGGAAGCGCGCGCCCAGGCCGAAGGTTGGGAGGTGCTGCATGCAGAGCTGCGGGTGGTGGATCCGGAGTCGGCTGCGCGCATCCACCCGAACGACCCGCAGCGCCTGATTCGTGCGCTTGAGGTCTATCATGTGAGTGGGGAAAGTATGACTGCGCACCGGCAACGCCAGGTTGCAGAAAATACTGCGGTCGGCACGTCGTCGCGCAATCAATTCCCCTATACTGTGGCGCAATTGGCCATTGCGCCTGCGCAAAGGCAGTTGCTGCATGAGCGCATTGCCCTAAGATTTCACGCAATGCTGGAACAGGGCTTCATTGGTGAGGTCGAAGCCCTGCGCAAGCGAGGTGACTTGCACGCCGGATTGCCGTCTATACGTGCAGTGGGTTATCGCCAGGTTTGGGATTATCTCGATGGTAATCTGAGTCGGGATGAAATGGCTCAGCGTGGGATTATTGCCACGCGCCAGCTGGCCAAACGGCAGTTCACTTGGTTGCGTGGCTGGCAGCAGGATGTGCATTGGCTCGATAGTGCCGAGTGTGACAATCTGCCGCGTGCCTTGAAATACCTGAAGGCGGTCTCCATATTGACCTGAGACCCTGCCGTTGGCCGTCTACTCTTGGGGGTGGGCTGCGTTAAGCCGTTCGTTGCTTTACTAATATTATTGAAAATTGATCCTTAAAGGAGTGCGGCACATGTCAAAAGGGCATTCGCTACAAGACCCTTACCTGAATACCTTGCGTAAGGAACGCGTACCGGTTTCTATTTATCTGGTTAACGGCATCAAGCTGCAAGGCCAGATCGAATCTTTCGACCAGTTCGTGATTTTGCTGAAAAACACTGTCAGCCAGATGGTCTACAAACACGCCATTTCCACTGTGGTGCCAAGCCGTCCGGTGCGTTTGCCAAGTGCCAGCGAAACTGAGCAAGCTGAAGCTGAGCCTGGTAACGCCTGATTTAGGAGGCTGTATTGTTCTTCGAGCGCCATGAAGGTGGGGATAGGGCCATCCTGGTACATCTGGACGGCCAAAACTCCGAGGTGCGTGAAGATCCGCAGGAGTTTCAGGAGCTGGCGCTTTCGGCTGGCGCTGAAACTGTCGCTTTTCTCAGCATCCCCAGCAATCGTCTGACGGCCAAGTACCTGATTGGCAGTGGCAAGGTTGAAGAGTTGCGTGACCAGGTCAAAGCCACTGAGGCTGACCTGGTGATCTTCAATCACGTGCTCACGCCTAGTCAGGAGCGTAACCTCGAGCGAGTTTTCGAGTGTCGGGTGTTGGACCGTACCGGTCTGATTCTCGATATCTTCGCCCAGCGTGCGCGTACCCATGAAGGCAAGTTGCAGGTCGAGTTGGCTCAACTCGACCACATGAGTACGCGCCTGGTTCGCGGCTGGACCCACCTGGAGCGACAAAAGGGTGGTATCGGGCTGCGCGGACCGGGTGAAACCCAGCTGGAAACCGACCGCCGTCTGTTGCGGGTGCGGATTCGTCAGATCAAGCAGAAGCTGGAAAAGGTGCGCAGCCAGCGTGAGCAGGCGCGGCGTGGGCGGCAGCGTGCGGACATTCCCTCGGTGTCGCTGGTGGGTTATACCAACGCCGGCAAGTCGACCCTGTTTAATGCCCTTACCACCTCGGACGTTTATGCGGCCGATCAGCTGTTTGCCACCCTCGATCCCACACTGCGACGCCTAGAGCTGGATGATCTTGGGCCGATTGTGTTGGCTGATACGGTGGGGTTTATCCGCCATTTGCCGCACAAATTGGTCGAGGCGTTTCGCGCGACGCTTGAGGAGTCGAGCAACTCTGATCTGCTGTTGCACGTAATCGACTCGCACGAGCCTGAGCGTGACCAGCAGATTGAGCAGGTGTTGGCGGTCTTGGGTGAGATCGGTGCACATGAGCTGCCGATGCTTGAGGTGTATAACAAGCTTGACCTGCTGGGGGGCGTAGAGCCGCAGATTCAGCGCGATGCCGATGGCAAGCCGCAGCGGGTCTGGCTCTCGGCGCGTGATGGGCGTGGTTTGCCGTTATTGCGTCAGGCGATCGCCGAGTTGCTGGGTGATGATCTATTTGTCGCCACCTTGCAGTTGCCGCAGCGTCTGGGGCGCTTGCGTGCACAGTTTTTCGCCTTGGGTGCGGTGCAAAGCGAATCGCATAGCGAAGACGGCAGTAGCCTGTTGGCCGTGCGTTTGCCGCGGATTGAGCTGAATCGGCTGGTCAGTCGTGAAGGGCTCAAGCCGCAGGAATTTATTGAGCAACACACTTTGCAATAAAGCCTGCACCAGCGACTTTGCCGCTGGTTGCATGCATTCTGTAGCATTGGCGGGTGCGCCGTGGGCGCATCTTTGCTTTATCAGATGGAGAGCGCTATGGCTTGGAATGAGCCGGGTGGCAACTCGAATAATCAGGACCCATGGGGTGGCCGTAAGAACGGTGACCGTAAGGGGCCGCCGGATATCGATGAAGCCTTCCGCAAGCTGCAGGAAAGCCTGAATGGGCTGTTCGGTGGCGGCAAAAAACGAGGCAGTGAGACTGGCTCAGGCAATGGTGGCGGTTTCGGCCTGCTGTTCGTGGGGCTTGGCTTGCTCGCTGCAGTCTGGCTGTACAGCGCGATCTATGTCGTCGATGAGCAGGAGCAGGCCGTAGTGCTGCGCTTCGGCAAATACTACGAAACCGTTGGGCCGGGTCTGAATATCTATTTCCCGCCGATTGATCGCAAGTTCCAGGAAAACGTTACCCGTGAGCGTGCTTACAGCAAGCAGGGGCAGATGTTGACCGAGGACGAGAACATCATCGAAGTGCCGTTGACTGTGCAATACCGGGTCAGCAACTTGCAGGACTTCGTACTCAACGTTGATCAGCCGGAAATCAGTTTGCAGCATGCAACTGACAGTGCCGTGCGTCACGTGGTGGGTTCCACCGAGATGGATCAGGTGCTGACCGAAGGGCGTGAGCTGATGGCCAGTGAAGTCAAGGAGCGCCTGCAGCGGTTCCTCGACAATTACCGTACGGGTATCACGGTGACCCAGGTCAACTTGCAGAGTGCGGCCGCGCCGCGCGAAGTGCAGGAGGCCTTTGATGACGTGATTCGCGCCCGTGAAGACGAGCAGCGTGAGAAGAACCAGGCAGAAACCTACGCCAACGGCGTGGTGCCGGAAGCCCGCGGTCAGGCGCAGCGTTTGATTGAGGACGCCAACGGTTACCGTGACGAGGTGGTTTCCCGGGCCCAGGGTGAGGCGGATCGCTTTACCGCGCTGGTGACCGAGTATCGCAAGGCGCCTGAGGTTACTCGCGAGCGTTTGTATCTGGACACCATGCAAGAACTGATGACCAATACCAGCAAGGTGCTGGTGACCGGCGACAAGGGGCAGAACAACCTGCTTTACCTGCCGCTGGACAAAATGATCGACGGTCGCAGTTCGTCTGCACCTAGCTCGATATCCGGTGCTGCGGGTACTGCGGATGCAGGTTCGCGGACAAGTACTGATCCGCGCCAGGTTGAGCTGCGTACAAGGGAGAGCCGCTGATGAGCAATAAATCGCTGATCGCTCTTATTGTTGGCGTCGTGCTGGCGATCGTGGCCTGGAATAGCTTCTACATCGTTTCGCAGACTGAGCGTGCGGTGCTGTTGCAGTTCGGGCGTATCGTTCAGCCGGACGTGCAGCCGGGCTTGCATGTGAAGATTCCGTACGTCAATCAGGTGCGCAAGTTCGATGCGCGTTTGCTGACGCTGGACTCCACCAGCTCGCGCTTCCTTACGCTGGAAAAGAAAGCGTTGATGGTGGACGCCTTCGCCAAGTGGCGTGTGCTGGATGCTGAGCGTTTCTACACTGCGACCTCTGGTATGAAGCAGATTGCCGACGAACGTCTGGCGCGCCGTCTTGAAGCGTCGCTACGTGACCAGTTCGGTAAGCGTACCCTGCATGAGTCGGTGTCGGGCGAGCGCGATGCGCTGATGGCTGATGTAACCGCTTCGCTGAACCGGGCTGCACAGAAGGAGCTGGGTATCGAGGTGGTGGATGTGCGCGTTAAGGCCATCGACCTGCCGAAAGAAGTTAACCGCAGCGTGTTTGATCGCATGAGTTCCGAGCGTGAGCGAGAGGCTCGTGAGCATCGCGCCAAGGGTAAGGAGCTGGCTGAGGGGATTCGTGCTGACGCCGATCGTCAGCGTCGCGTGTTGCTCGCCGATGCTTACCGCCAGGCTGAAGAGTTGCGCGGTGAGGGTGATGCCCAGGCTGCGGCGATCTACTCCAAGGCCTATGGCATGGATCAGGAGTTCTATTCGTTCTACCGCAGCCTGAGAGCCTATCGCGAGAGTTTCGCCGATAAGCGTGATGTGCTGGTGCTGGATCCGAAGAGCGACTTCTTCCGCTATCTGGAGCAATCCAAGCCCTAAGACATCACCCCGGCGGGCAGCCGCCGGGGTGATCCTTGAGGAAAACGTGGTATGATGCGGCAGCCGGGAAAATCCCGGCTTTTTTGCGTCTGTGGGAAGCATGTGGCAGGAACTGGGCATCGCATTGTGTCTTGTGTTGGTGCTGGAAGGCATCCTGCCGTTTCTGTGCCCGCAACATTGGCGCGAAACACTTTTACAACTGACGCAGTTGTCTGATCGGCAGCTGCGTTTGATGGGGTTGGCCAGCATGCTGCTGGGAACAATCGTCCTTTATTGGCTTCACTGAAGGCTTGTGCCGCCCGGTTCAAGAGGGGAATGGCGAAATGGCAACGGTAGACCGCTGGCTGCTGCCAGATGGCATCGAAGAAGTACTGCCACCGTACGCAGGGCGTATTGAAGTGGCGCGGCGTCAGGTGCTGGATCTGTTCCAGGCCTGGGGTTATGAATTCGTAGTCACACCGCATATCGAGTACCTGGAATCGCTGCTGACTGGCGCCGGCCAGGATCTGGATCTGCGCACCTTTAAGGTGACCGACCCGCTGTCCGGTCGGCAGATGGGCTTTCGTGCCGATATCACGCCGCAAGTGGCGCGCATTGATGCGCATACCCTGCGCCGCGAAGGGCCGAGCCGCCTGTGTTACGCCGGCAGTGTGGTGCATGCCCAGCCGCGTGCGCTGACCACCTCGCGTAGCCCGATTCAGCTGGGTGCGGAGTTGTATGGTGATGCCAGCCCTGCCAGCGATGTCGAGGTGATCAGCTTGCTGGTCAATACGCTCGAACTGGCCGCAGTGCCGGATGTGCACATGGATCTTGGTCATGTCGGTATTTATCGCGGTCTGGCGCGTGCCGCTGAGCTGTCGGGTGAGGTCGAGCAGCGGCTGTTCGACGCGCTGCAGCGCAAGGCGATGGATGAAATCGCTGAGCTGACCGAGGCCTTGCCAGATGACCTGCGCAAGATGCTGCGCGCGCTCGGCGAGTTGTGCGGTGGGCGTGAAGTGCTGGATCTGGCGCAGGCTTGTCTGATCGATGCGCCGGACGATGTACATGCCGCGCTGGATGATCTGATGGCGATTGCCGATGCGCTGAGCTTGCGCTACCCGGAATTACCGCTGTACTTCGATCTGGGCGAGCTGCGCGGCTATCACTACCACACCGGTGTGGTGTTCGCGGCCTTTGTTCCGGGAGTGGGCTATGCCATTGCCCAGGGCGGTCGTTATGACGACATCGGTGCCGACTTTGGCCGTGCGCGGCCGGCAACAGGCTTCTCCACTGACCTGAAAACACTGGTCAGTCTGGGACAGGTGCAGTTGGGCGATGTGCCGGCGGGTATCTGGGCGCCGGATAACCATGATGTGTATTTGTGGCAGGCGATTGTGCGTTTGCGCCAGGACGGTCAGCGCGTGGTGCAGGCATTGCCTGGCCAGGTGGCGGCTGATGCCGAGGCGGCAGGCTGTGATCGTCAGTTGCTGTTGCGTGATGGCCGCTGGCAGTTAGCTGCCCTGGCATCCTGATAAGTTTCCGTCGGCGCGTCCGGCATCAAGTTTGCGAAGAGGGTTAGTGTTATGGGTAAGAATGTCGTAGTCCTGGGCACCCAGTGGGGCGATGAAGGCAAGGGTAAGATCGTCGACCTGCTGACCGAACAGGCTGCAGCTGTTGTGCGTTATCAGGGCGGTCATAACGCCGGCCACACCCTGGTGATCGACGGCGAGAAGACCGTTCTGCACCTGATTCCCTCCGGCATCCTGCGTGAAAACGTGCAGTGCCTGATCGGCAATGGCGTGGTGGTCGCGCCTGATGCGCTGATGCGTGAAATCATCAAGCTGGAAGAAAAGGGCGTGCCGGTGCGCGAGCGCCTGCGTATCAGCCCGTCCTGCCCGCTGATCCTGCCGTATCACGTGGCCCTCGATCAGGCGCGTGAGAAAGCCCGTGGCGATGCCAAGATCGGCACCACCGGCCGTGGTATTGGCCCAGCTTACGAAGACAAGGTGGCACGCCGCGGTCTGCGCATTGGTGATCTGTTCCACCGTGAGCGTTTCGCTGCCAAGCTCGGTGAGCTGCTGGATTACCACAACTTCGTTCTGGTTAATTACTACAAAGAGCCGGCCATCGACTTCCAGAAGACACTCGACGAGTGCATGGAATACGCCGAGCTGCTCAAGCCGATGATGACTGACGTGACCGCCGTGCTGCACGACATGCGTCGTGAAGGCAAGGACATCATGTTCGAAGGCGCCCAGGGCTCGCTGTTGGATATCGACCACGGTACTTATCCCTACGTCACCAGCTCCAACACCACGGCGGGTGGTATCGCCACTGGCTCTGGTTTTGGTCCGATGTACCTGGATTACATCCTGGGTATCACCAAGGCTTACACCACCCGTGTCGGTTCTGGGCCGTTCCCGACCGAGCTGTTCGACGAAACCGGCGCGTTTCTCGCCAAGCGCGGCCACGAGTTCGGCTCGACGACCGGTCGCGCTCGTCGCTGTGGCTGGTTCGATGCGGTGATCCTGCGTCGCGCCATCGAGATCAACAGTATCTCTGGCTTGTGCCTGACCAAGCTTGACGTGCTTGATGGTCTGGAAACTATCCGCATCTGCGTCGGCTACAAGGACCAGAACGGTGAGGTGCTGGTCGACGCGCCGACCGACGCCGACAGCTACCTGGGCCTGCAGCCGGTGTACGAAGAAATGCCGGGCTGGAGTGAGTCGACCCTGGGGGCCAAGACCCTGGACGAGCTGCCGGCTGCTGCTCGCGCTTATATCAAGCGTGTGGAGGAGCTGGTTGGTGCGCCTGTGGATATCGTCTCCACGGGGCCAGACCGCAACGAGACTATTGTGTTGCGTCATCCGTTTGCCTGATAGTCACGGCTAGTGCACAGGGGCCGCCAATTGGCGGCCCCTTGTCGTTTAAGGCTAGGGCAAAGTGGAGGGAGCCATTTTTACCCTTGCGTAGCGACGCTCCTTGGCTGGCAGGCATGGATGGCGAGCCATAAAAGAGTCGGACTAACCTTCATAAATCCGCTTTCCCGCCGTTATAGGCATTACCGTTGTCAGGAGTGTCTGCCGTGTTTGCCATTATTTCTGTGTTGCGCAGTCGCCTGTTGTTGCCGGTGTTTCTGGCGTTGGGCGTGGCCTTGCTGGTTCAGGTGGTTGTTGCGCTGGTGTTGACGCGTACCACGGTGGCGACGCTTGAGGCTGATTTGGCCAAAGGCATGCAAGCCGATACGGCACGCCTGGTTGATGAGCTGGCGAAGGCCGGTGATGAAGTGCGTGGTGGTTTGGACAGCCTGTCTTCCAATACTCAGGCGCAGTTGGCCAAGGGCCTTTCCGCTCGGTTGGCTGAGGAGCAGGCGCAGATTCGCGGGGTGCTGGACAGTAACCTCAAGCGCTCCGCAGATGAGCTGGCGCAGCTGCTGTCAGCGGTTGCGCCCAAGGCCATCTGGGATGCCGATGTGCCGGCGTTGACCGAGTTGGTCCGCGGTGCGCACCGGAACCCGGCGGTGTTGTTTGCGGTGTACCTCGATGCGCAGGGCGAACGCTTAACACGTCACCTCAATCGACAAGACAAGCGCGTGCGTGAATTGATGGCCAAGGGCGAAGGCGACGGTGCGCTGGATAAGGTGCTGCAGGCGGCGGCCAGTGATCCCGGGGTGTATATCGCCGAGGCGAGCATCAGTCCGATGGGCTCGGATATCGGCAAGGTCTTGTTGGGGGTTTCCACGGCATCGGTAGATGAGGAATTGGCGAAGCTGGATCAGCGCTTCGTCGGGTTGATCGACAGCAGCGGACAGTTGGTGTCTGACAGTTTGAGTGGTGCAGCCAGTAGCAGTGCGGATGCCCTGGCGGCGCGTTTGAATGTCGCGCGTGAGGCGGCAAGCGCGATGCAGCAGAGCAGTCGCGAGGTTGTGCAGCACGCGGCGGCCGACTTGCGCTGGAATATCAGTGTGGGGCTGGTGGTTGTCGCGCTGCTGATTCTACTGGTGCTGGCCTTGGTGCTGGGGCAGCGAGTGGTTAGCAAGCTGCATACCTTGATTGCGGTGCTGAATGACTGGGCGGCGGGAGAGGGCGACCTGACGCGCCGGGTCGAGCTCAATAGCCGTGATGAGATTGGTGATATGGCCGCAGCGGTCAATCGTTTCGTCGCCAAATTGCAGCCGATTGTGCGCGAGGCGGGTGAGGTGGCCTCGCTGACCGGGCAGGAAATCGGTCATCTGGCCTCGCGCAGTGCGGCGGCAGAGTCTGCTGCCGAGCGTCAGCGCGATGAGGTGGCGGGTAGTCTGCAGGCGTTGGCGGAGATGGCGGGCGAGGCGCAGGCGGAAAGTCAGGCCATGCGCGAAGCGTTGCAGCGGGTTGGGGCTATCCGTCAGGCCGCGGATGAGAATGCGGCTATTGCGTTGCGTGTCGGTGGCTCGATAGAGGAGTTGGTGCGGCGCGTGGAGACCGGTTCGGCGGTGATCGAGCGGCTGGCCAAGCAGAGTGAGCAGATCGAAGTGGTGTTGACGGTGATTCGCTCGATTGCCGAGCAAACCAACCTGCTGGCCCTGAATGCGGCGATTGAAGCTGCGCGTGCGGGCGAGAGTGGGCGCGGTTTTGCTGTGGTGGCGGATGAGGTGCGGGCGCTGGCCAGCAAAACGCAGCAGTCCACCGGTGATATCCAGACCCATATTGGCGCACTGCAGCAAGGCGCGCGCGAAGCGGTTGAGGCAATTGGTCAGGCGGGCAAGCAAGCCGATCAGGGTCTGGCGGCGTTGCGTGAAAGTGCGCGCGTGCAGCAGTCGGTGCGTGAGGCGGTGGAAGAGGTGCATGGCGCAATCAATGCCGCGACCGAGGCGGCTGCTCACCAGGCGGATGGTGCCAATGCGGTGCGTGGTCGTGTTGAGGTGATTCATGTCGAGGCCCAGCGTGCGGCCGAGGCTGTGGCTGCGACAGCAAGTAGCGGTCGGGTGCTGGATGGTTTGGCGAAAAAGCTCAAGGCCAGCCTGGGGCAGTTCCGCGTTTAACTTCGATAAGACGGGTGCCAGGCAGGCACCCGTAGGGTTGCTTGTCAGTGGCTAAATCGCAGGCAATAAAAAACCGAGCCAGTGGCTCGGTTTTTTTGAATTGGTGCCCAGGAGAAGACTCGAACTTCCACGACCGTAAGGTCACCAGCACCTGAAGCTGGCGTGTCTACCAATTTCACCACCTGGGCATTGATTGCAAAAGTTGCCTATTTGCTATCAACTACAACGCGGTTGACTTCGTTTCCCGTCGTTGTGGCGCGCATAATACGGATCGGGTTTTTACTTGTAAACCCCTGTTGTTAAAAAATTTTATTCTGTGTGCCGGGCTGACCTGGACAGTGGTTTCGCGCTTCAATAGGCACATGGCAAACCGAATTTGTGTAGATAAGGTGAATTACCTCTAATGGCCGATTGGCAATCCCTCGATCCCGAGGCCGCTCGTGAAGCGGAAAAATACGAAAACCCCATTCCAAGTCGTGAGCTGATTCTGCAGCACTTGGATGAGCGCGGCTCTCCCGCAGCTCGCGAAGAACTGGCTGATGAATTTGCCCTGACCACGGATGATCAGTTGGAGGCCTTGCGCCGCCGTCTGCGTGCGATGGAGCGCGACGGCCAGCTGATCTATACCCGGCGCGGCACCTATGCCCCGGTCGATAAGCTTGATCTGATTCTGGGGCGCGTCAGTGGTCATCGTGACGGCTTTGGCTTTTTGGTGCCGGATGACGGCAGTGACGATCTATTTCTGAGTCCGGCGCAAATGCGCCTGGTGTTCGATGGCGACCGTGCCTTGGCGCGGGTTTCGGGTCTCGATCGCCGTGGTCGCCGTGAAGGGGCTGTGGTTGAGGTGATCTCCCGCGCCCACGAAAGCATTGTCGGGCGCTATTACGAAGAAAGCGGTGTGGGCTTTGTGGTGGCCGACAACCCGAAGATCCAGCAGGAAGTGCTGGTCACGCCTGGGCGTAACGCTGGGGCCAAGCAGGGCCAGTTCGTTGAGGTGAAAATCACCCATTGGCCAACCACGCGCTTCCAGCCGCAGGGCGATGTGCTTGAGGTGGTCGGTAACTATATGGCGCCGGGCATGGAGATCGACGTTGCCCTGCGTAGCTACGATATTCCCCATGTCTGGCCTGAGGCCGTGGAGAAAGAGGCGCGCAAGCTCAAGCCGGAAGTCGAGGAGAAGGACAAGGAGAAGCGCGTTGATCTGCGCCATCTGCCGTTTGTCACCATCGACGGTGAAGATGCGCGCGACTTTGACGACGCCGTGTATTGCGAGAAAAACGGCAGCAACTGGCGGTTGTTCTCCGGCGGCTGGAAGCTGTATGTCGCAATCGCCGATGTTTCCCATTATGTGAAGATCGATTCAGCGCTGGACGCCGAGGCGCAGGTGCGTGGCAACTCGGTGTATTTCCCGGAGCGGGTGATCCCGATGCTGCCGGAAGAACTATCCAACGGCCTGTGCTCGTTGAATCCGCATGTTGATCGTCTGGCCATGGTCTGCGAGATCAGTCTCTCGAAAACCGGCAAGATGACGGACTACCAGTTCTATGAAGCCGTGATTCACTCCCATGCCCGCCTGACCTACAACAAGGTCAGCGCCATGCTTGAACAGCCGAAAAGCACGGAAGGCAAGGCCTTGCGTGGTGAGCACAAAGAGGTGTTGCCGCACCTCAAGCAGCTGTATTCCTTGTATCAGGTCTTGCTGGCGGCGCGTCATGAACGCGGTGCCATCGATTTTGAAACCCAGGAAACCCGAATCATCTTCGGCGCCGGGCGCAAAATTGCCGAAATTCGCCCGACTCAGCGCAACGATGCACACAAGTTGATCGAAGAATGCATGTTGGCCGCTAACGTGGCCACGGCTGCGTTTATGCAGAAGCATGAAATTCCGGCGCTGTATCGTGTGCATGATTGCCCGCCGCCTGAGCGGGTGGAGAAGCTCAAGGCATTCCTTGCCGAGCTGGGCTTGTCGCTGCACCGTGGCAAGTCGAAAGATGGTCCGACGCCCAAGGATTACCAGCTGTTGCTGGAAAGCATTCGTGAGCGTCCGGATTACCACCTGATTCAGACTGTAATGCTGCGCTCGCTCAGCCAGGCGGTGTACAGCGCCGATAACCAGGGCCACTTCGGCCTGAATTACGACGCCTATGCGCACTTCACTTCGCCGATTCGTCGTTACCCGGATCTGTTGATTCACCGGGCGATTCGCAGCGTGATTCGCTCCAAGCAGGACACCCCGCATGTGCGCCGCGCAGGCGCTGCCATCATGCCGAAGGCGCGTATTTATCCTTATGACGAGCCGGCCCTGGAGCAGTTGGGTGAGCAGTGCTCGATGTCCGAGCGGCGTGCCGATGAGGCGACTCGCGATGTGGTGAACTGGCTCAAATGCGAGTTTATGAAAGACCGTGTCGGCGAGACCTTCCCGGGTGTGATTACGGCTGTGACTGGGTTCGGCCTGTTTGTCGAGTTGAAGGACATCTACGTCGAGGGGTTGGTACACGTTACGGCCTTGCCGGGTGATTACTATCACTTTGATCCTGTGCATCACCGCTTGGCGGGCGAGCGCAGTGGTCGCAGCTTCCGCTTGGGTGACAGTGTCGAGGTCAAGGTCATGCGCGTTGATCTGGATGAGCGCAAGATCGACTTCGAGCTGGCCGAAGGCAAGGCTGTTGCGCCGGCAGGTCCGCGGCGTGGTGGTTTCGAGTCGGCTGCTGGCAAGGGTGCCCGCCGTGGCGAGCGCAGCAATACCGGCAATACCGATGTGGAGAAGAGTCGCGCCCTGAAGAAGTCGTTGCTGAGTGACTCGAAAGGCAAGTCCGGCAAAGGCGCTGCGGGCAAGGGTGAGTCAACCAGGCCGGCGAGCAAGGGTGGCAAAGCCGGTGCTCACCGTAAGGGGGCGCCGGCGGGTGGTGCGCCGAGTTCTGGTGGGCCGCGTAAGCGTAAGGCGAAACCATGAGTCAGTTGGAGAAGATTTACGGTGTTCATGCCGTAGAAGCCTTGCTGCGCCACCACCCGAAGCGGGTTAAGCAGATCTGGTTGGCTGAAGGGCGAAATGATCCGCGGGTGCAGGTGCTGTTGGCGCTGGCTGCGGATGCGCGAGTTTCGGTTGGCCAGTGTGAACGCCGCGAGATGGATGCCTGGGTCGAGGGCGTGCATCAGGGCGTGGTTGCCGATGTCAGCCCTAGTCAGGTCTGGGGCGAGGCGATGCTCGACGAGCTGCTTGATCGCACCGAGGGCGCTCCGCTGTTGCTGGTGCTTGATGGTGTGACCGACCCGCACAACCTTGGCGCTTGCCTGCGTACTGCTGATGCGGCGGGTGCGCTGGCCGTGATCGTGCCGAAAGACAAATCTGCCACGCTCAACGCCACGGTGCGCAAGGTGGCCTGTGGCGCGGCCGAGGTGATTCCGTTGGTGGCGGTGACCAATCTGGCGCGCAGCCTGGAGAAGCTCCAGCAGCGCGGTCTGTGGATTGTCGGTACGGCTGGCGAGGCGGAGATGGAGCTCTACGAGCACGATCTGACCGGGCCGACGGTGCTGATCATGGGTGCCGAAGGCAAGGGCATGCGCCGGCTGACCCGTGAACATTGTGATTACCTGGTAAAGCTGCCGATGGCTGGCAGTGTCAGCAGCCTGAATGTCTCGGTAGCGACCGGGGTGTGTCTGTTCGAAGCATTGCGTCAGCGCAAGGCTGGCGGCAAGAAAAAATAGCCTGAGGGCGGGCGCGTCAATGCGCCCTGCCTGTGTGAGAGGTCAGTCGCTGACCTTCGTGTGGGCGCATGGCTGTTCAAATAATCACCAGTTGACCTTGCATGTGCTGGGGCGCCTCACTAGAATGTCGCCCCTTGCCGCAACGGCAGGCGTATTTGCGCCTTTTTGTTATGGCAAGACAAACAAGTGAACTTCACTCCTTGCCTGACCGCATTTCGCGGCAGGCTACAACCCGTAAGGAGCATTTATGCGTCATTACGAAATCATCTTTCTGGTTCACCCGGACCAGAGCGAGCAAGTCGGCGGCATGGTTGAGCGTTACACCAAGCTGATCGAAGAAGACGGCGGCAAGATTCACCGCCTGGAAGATTGGGGCCGTCGTCAGCTGGCTTACGCAATCAACAATGTTCACAAGGCTCACTACGTGATGCTGAACGTTGAGTGCACTGGCAAAGCCCTGGCTGAGCTGGAAGACAACTTCCGTTACAACGATGCCGTGATCCGTAACCTGGTCATCCGTCGCGACGAGGCCGTTACTGACCAGTCCGAGATGCTCAAGGCCGAAGAAAACCGCAGTGAGCGCCGTGAGCGTCGTGACCGTCCTGAAAACGCCGATTCCAACGATGGCGATGACAGCGACAACAACGACAGCGACAACGCTGACGAGTAATCCACGGATCTATTGAGGAGCCACTCCCATGGCACGTTTCTTCCGTCGTCGTAAATTCTGCCGTTTCACCGCAGAAGAAGTGAAAGAGATCGATTTCAAAGATCTCAACACGCTGAAAGCTTACATCTCGGAAACCGGCAAGATCGTTCCTAGCCGTATCACCGGTACTAAGGCTCGTTATCAGCGTCAGCTGGCTACCGCTATCAAGCGCGCCCGCTTCCTGGCCCTGCTGCCTTACACCGACAGCCACGGCCGCTGAGACCAGTTGTTCGACAAGTAGTAAGGGATAGATCGCATGCGCGCCTTAGCTGAATTCATTATGCGCGGCCGTATGCAGGCCACTCTTGTAGTGGTGGTTTCTGCGGCATTGCCGCTGCTGTTCTGGTTAAGTGCTGCCGCTGGGAGCCTGGTGCTTCTGCGGCGCGGTTGGAGTGATGCCGTTGGCATCCTCGCCTGGGCCCTGCTGCCGGCCATTGGCTGGTGGTATTTCGGTGAACCGCGCACCTTGTTGGTGTTGCTGGGTGCGCTGGGGTTGGCGTTGTTGTTACGCGCCAATCTGTCCTGGAGTCGTGTGCTGCTCTGCAGCGTGGCATTGGGCCTGGTGTATGGGCTGGTCTTGGGTGCGGTGTTCCGCGAACCCATCGAGACAATGGCGCTTGAGCTGCAAAAGCTCATGCCGCAAATGCTCGATGGGGTTCACCAACAGATGTCGGTGGATGAGCGAGCGCATCTGGATAGCCTGATTGCACCGGTACTGACCGGATTGATCGCGGCGCTGTTGCAGATAGTCAGCCTGTTAAGCCTGATGCTTGGGCGTTTCTGGCAGGCGCAGTTGTACAACCCGGGTGGTTTTGGCAGCGAGTTTCGCGTGCTGCGCCTCCCGACCCCGCTGGCGATGTTGCTGCTGGTTGGCATGCTGTTGGGGCCCAATCTGGGTCCGCAAATGGCCATGTTGACGCCGTTGTGCAGTGTGCCGTTGGCGTTTGCGGGCATCGCCCTGTTGCATGGGCTGGTGGCGCAAGGCCGGCTAGGCAAGTTCTGGCTGGTGGGGTTGTACATCACGTTGTTGCTGTTTATGCAGCTGACTTATCCGTTACTGGTGGTTTTGGCCATTGTCGACAGTCTGCTTGATTTTCGTGGTCGCTTTGAGCGCAAACAAGGCTCGGGCCCTGCGAACGGTGAAGGTTAAAAGTTAAGAGGTTATTACCAAATGGAACTGATCCTGCTGGAAAAAATCGCCAACCTGGGCAACCTGGGCGATAAAGTGAACGTTAAGGCCGGTTACGGCCGTAACTTCCTGTTGCCGCAAGGCAAAGCCACTGCCGCTACTCCTGCAAACGTTGCTGCGTTTGAAGCGCGTCGCGCCGAGCTGGAAAAACTGGCTGCCGAGAAGAAAGCTTACGCTGAATCCCGCGCTGCTCAGTTGGCTGAACTGGAAGTCACCATCACCGCTACTGCGGGCGATGAGGGCAAACTGTTCGGTTCTATCGGTACCCACGACATCGCTGAAGCCCTGACCGCCTCCGGCGTTGAAGTGGCTAAAGCTGAAGTGCGTCTGCCGAACGGCACTATTCGTCAACTCGGCGAATACGACGTAGCCGTGCACCTGCACAGCGACGTTGAAGCAACCGTTAAGGTTGTCGTCGTAGCAGCCTAATAAGCTCGCGACTAAGTGGGCTTGCACTCAGGTGCCGGGCCGCTAACAATCAGGCACGACATTGCGCAAGCGATGTCGTGCCTTTTGTTTTGTGAACACAGAATTTTGCCCAGAGCCTTATGAACGACATCAGCCTGCCCGAACAGTACGACCTGCAAACCTCAGCCTTGAAGGTGCCGCCGCACTCGATCGAGGCTGAGCAAGCCGTACTCGGCGGCCTGATGCTCGATAACAATGCCTGGGAGCGGGTGCTCGATGCAGTGTCTGATGGCGACTTTTATCGGCACGATCATCGCCTGATTTTCCGCGCTATTTTCACCCTGGCCGAGCGTAATCACCCCTTCGACGTGGTGACCGTGTCCGAGCAACTGGATAAAGAAGGCCAGTTGTCCCAGGTCGGCGGGCTGGCCTACCTCGGCGAACTGGCCAAGAACACCCCCTCGGTGGCCAACATCAAGGCTTACGCGCAGATCATTCGTGAGCGCGCCACGCTGCGCCAGTTGATTGGTATCAGTGGCGAGATTGCCGACAGCGCCTACGCGCCGCAGGGCCGTACCGGTTCAGAGATTCTTGATGAGGCCGAGCGCTTGATCTTCCAGATCGCCGAAGCGCGGCCGAAGACCGGTGGGCCGGTGGGGATCAACGACATTCTGGTCAAGACCATCGACCGCATCGATACGCTGTTCAACAGTGGCGATGCCATCACCGGCTTGTCGACCGGCTTCTCCGATCTGGATGGTTTGACCAGCGGTCTGCAACCGGCCGACCTGATTATCGTCGCCGGCCGTCCGTCCATGGGTAAGACCACCTTCGCCATGAACCTGGTGGAAAACGCCCTGATGCGCAGCGACAAGGTGGTGATGGTGTACTCGCTGGAGATGCCGTCTGATTCCATCGTCATGCGTATGCTCGCCTCTCTGGGGCGCATCGATCAGACCAAGGTACGTGCCGGTCGCCTGGACGATGATGATTGGCCGCGCCTGACCAGTGCGGTCAACCTGCTCAATGACCGCAAGCTGTTTATCGACGATACCGCCGGTATCTCACCCTCGGAAATGCGCGCGCGTACCCGGCGCTTGGCCCGTGAGCACGGTGAGATTGGCCTGATCATGGTCGACTACCTGCAGTTGATGCAGATTCCCGGCTCAAGCAGCGAAAGCCGTGTGAACGAGATTTCCGAAATTTCACGCTCGCTCAAGGCGCTGGCCAAAGAGTTCAACTGCCCGGTGATTGCGCTGTCGCAGCTTAACCGTGGTCTTGAGCAGCGGCCTAACAAGCGCCCGATCAACTCCGACTTGCGCGAGTCCGGAGCCATCGAGCAGGACGCCGACATCATCATGTTCGTCTACCGTGACGAGGTGTATCACCCCGAGACCGAGTACAAGGGCGTCGCTGAAATCATTATCGGTAAACAGCGTAACGGCCCCCTGGGGACCGCGCGGCTGGCCTTCCTCGGTAAGTACTCGCGTTTCGAGAATCTCGCGCCGGGCAGCTACCAGTTCGACGATGAGTGATTGCTGAGCCATCCGTGCTGCTGGCTAGCTTTTGTACGGCGGCATGCTGGTCAGCTCGCTGCAAAAGGGTTTGAGGTAGTCATCCAGGCGCTGGCCCTCTGCCGGTTCAAAGGTTTCCGCACGGTCTTGCAGGTGTTCCATGCGGTCGATGCGGAAATTGCGAAAATCATTGCGCAACTCGCACCAGGCGCACAGCGTCCAGGTCTGCCCCCAGAAGAACAGCCCCAACGGCCAGACGCAGCGTTGACTGGGTTCTGCGCGTTCATCCCGGTAATTGATCACGAGTTTCTGCTGTAAGCGTATGGCCTGGCGCAATTGGCCAAGCCAGTGCACGGGGTAGGGGTTGGTTTCGGGGGCGTACAACTGGCTGCGATTGAGCTCGTCGCGCAATGCATTGGGCAGCACACCGTGAATCTTCGCCAGTGCCGATTCGGCGGCCCGTTGCAATTGAGGGTCTGCCCAGGCTTTGACCATGCGCGCGCCCACCAGCAAGGCTTCTATCTCCTCACGTTCAAACATCAGGGGCGGCAAATCCATTGGCTGGCGCAGTACATAGCCAACGCCGGCCTCACCTTCCAGCGGGACGCCGGAAAGTGACAGGTCTTGAATATCCCGATAAATCGTACGCACCGATACCTGCAGGCGTTCGGCCAGCCACTGGGCGGTGGTCAGGCGGCGGCTGCGCAGAAACTGCACGATTTGAAATAGACGGTCGGCGCGCCTCATGCTTGCTGGGGCTCTCGTAGTGGTTTGCCGGGCGGGTTGCAGGCGCGCCCGGCTCGGTGTGGTTAGGACATGCTGTGCAGGCCTACTTCGTTTCCTTCGCTGTCTTTTATCACAGCGATATAACCATGGGGGGCGATGGACATCTTGCTGTGAATGATAACGCCGCCAGCAGCGGGTACACGACTCACCACGGCGTCCAGTTGGCCCTCGACATTCAGGTAGACGCGGGTGCCGCCAATGCCGCTCTGTTGTTCGGCGGACTCGCTCAGGCAGCCACCGACGCCGCTGTCCTGATCGTGTGGGAACAGGGCCATGCGCCCGCCCATGCCGTCCATTACCTCCAGCGGCGCTGCCAGGGCGCGCTCATAGAAGCTGCGGGCGCGCTCGAAGTTGCTGACAAATAGCTCGAACCAGTTAATCGCATTCATTTCATCTCTCCTTGAAGGTCGGGGTTGTCGCAGGCGCTGGCAGTCGTTGACTGGGTGATTGCGCCTGCTGGAGCTACTCTAGGGCAGGGCTACTGACAGCCTGCTGTCAGTAGCCTGTGCGGCCACGCAATTAAAGCGGCGCACGGCGGCCTGGGAGGCGCGGGGAGGGGCGCTGGCGCTTGCAGCGGCTGAAGTGAGGGTTAAGATGCTCGCCTTTAGCCCGCTGTGGAGCCGTCTATGCGCCCCCTTGTTGCCACCATCGACCTGTCTGCAATCACCCATAACTACGCCGTGGCCAAACGCTGCGCGCCGGGCCGGCAGGCATTTGCGGTGGTCAAGGCGAATGCCTATGGGCATGGCGTGCGCGAAGTGGTGACGGCGTTGCACGATGCAGCGGACGGATTTGCCGTGGCCAGCCTGGAGGAGGCGAGCGAGGTACGCGCGCTGCATGGCCAGGCGCGAATTCTGCTGCTGGAGGGCTGCTTCGCGGCAGATGACTATCAATTTGCCGCGCAGCTGGCGCTGGATGTGGTTTTGCACAATGCGCGGCAGGCGCAACAACTGTTGGCTGCCGAGCTGAGCCGGCCATTAAATGTCTGGTTGAAGCTGGACAGTGGCATGCATCGGCTGGGCTTCAGTGCTGCTGCGTTGCGTGAATGGCACGGCTGCTTGCTGGGCGCCGCGCAACTTGCCGAGCTGAATCTGCTGAGCCACTTTGCCTGTGCCGATGAGCGCGGCAGCGAGTTGACAGAGCAGCAGCTTGAGCAGTTTCTGGATGTGCTGGATCTGGATTTTGCCCAGCGCTCGTTGGCCAATTCGGCGGCAATCCTGACTATTCCAGCAGCGCATATGGATTGGTTGCGCCCGGGCATCATGCTCTATGGCGCGAGCCCCTTTGCTGATCTGGGCGTGACTGAGCTGGGCCTGCGCCCTGCCATGAGCCTGACGGCGCAGCTGATCGCCTGTCGCGATGTGGCGCAGGGGGAGAGCGTAGGCTATGGCGGTACCTGGCAGGCCGAGCGGCCCTCGCGTATCGGCACGGTGAGCTGTGGTTATGCCGATGGTTATCCGCGCCATGCGCCCAGTGGTACACCGGTGATTGTGCGTGGGCAGCGGGTGCCGCTGGTCGGGCGGGTATCCATGGACATGCTCACGGTCGATCTGACTGATCTTCCCGGCGCTGCCGAAGGTGATGCGGTCGAGCTATGGGGTGCGCAGTTGCCGGTGGGCGAAGTGGCGCAGGCGGCGGGTACTATCGGTTACGAGCTGCTCAGCAAAATCACGGCACGGGTGCCGCGCCGATACCGCAGTTGTTGAGTCAGAGCAGGCCGCTGGGCACATTCAGTACATCCAGTTGCAGGCGTGTATTGCTGCTCAGTTCGCCATCATCTCCACACATCGCCGAGCCCGAGCGACCGTGAGCCTTGACCCGATAGAGCATTTCGTCAGCCGCCTTGTACAGGGCGGTAAACGTGCTGGCGTGGAGCGGATAGAGCGCCACGCCAATACTGATGGTCACGGTCAGCCGTTCGGCACCGTACATTACCGGCTTGGCCAGTTCGGCGAGTAGCCGGTTGGCGATTTCCCTGGCGTGCTCTTCGGCATCCGCACCGCACACCAGTACGGCAAACTCATCGCCGCCCAGGCGCGCCACGCTATCGCCTGTGCGCACATGCTCGCGCAGGCGCAGGGCGATCTGTTGCAGCATCAGGTCGCCGGCATCGTGGCCATGTTTGTCGTTGATCGGTTTGAAATGATCGAGATCAATCAACAGCAGGGCAATGGCTTCGCTGTGGCGGCGAGCGTGGGCCAGCGCCGTTTCGCAGCGCTCGACCAGGTAGCGGCGGTTGGGGAGGTCGGTCAGCGGGTCGTGAAAGGCCGCGTGCTGCAAGGCCTGCTCGCGTTGGAGCAGGCTCTCATTGGTGGCCGCCAGCTCGGCGGTGCGTAGTTCGACGGATTGCTGCAGTTCAGCGGCATTGGCCTGGGCCTGGGCCAGGCGTGCCGTTTTTTCCCGGTCTGCTTGCCGCGTCGCTTCGGCCTTCTCCAGCTTGAGCATCTGAATGCGATACGCCAGGGCGAACGAGAACAAGATGGTTTCAGTGGCGACCGAGAGTGGGAACAGGTAAGCGGTGAAATTGCCGGGTTCGATCAGGCCGGCCGCGCGCATCACCAAGACGATGGTGCTGATCAGTACCGCGCCATAGCCCAACAAGTAAAGACGTGCCGGAACAAAGCCCTGGAAACTGCGCACGCCGGCACTAAACAGTGCCGTGGGTACGGTGACGATGGGGGTCAGGGCGATCATCAGGGCACCTTCGGTGCGGTAGCCGAAGGCGTTGATGGCAATGGCGATGGCATACAGCACGCAGCCGATGTTGAGCAGGCGATGCGGCCAGAGCAGGCCGCGCCTGGTGTAGAGCAGTTCCTGGGTGAAGCGCATGACGAAAATGCCCCAGAGCGCCGGCAGGGTGATGCGGTCGAGCCAGAAGGGCACTGGATGATCTGGCCACAGGTATTGGAAACCGTGGCCGGTCATGCTGAGGATAAACACCAGCACGCAGGCGGTGGCCAGCACATACCAGAAGTAGGCGCGGTCGCGCAGGGCAGCCAGGATGAACAGGTTGTACAGCAGCAGGGCGAGGATCATCCCGTAGATCAAACCGAAGCCGATGTTTTCGTTGCTGGCCAGCTGTTCGAGGTCGGAGAGTTGCCATATTTTCAGCGGAAAAGAGTTGCCGGCCGGGTCGTAGCTGCGGAAGTACAGGGTCAGTGGTTGTTCATGTAGCTCCGGCAGCTTGAACAGCATGCGCCGGTAGGGGTGGTCACGGCCTTGCAGATAGGGTGCGGCGTCGCCGGTTGTGCGGACGCTCCAGCCGCCCTGGCCGTCTGGCAGGTAGAGCTGCAGGTTGAAGATGGTGATGCCGGAGTTTTCCAGCCACCACTGGGCAGGGGCGTCGGTCTCGCGCTGCAAGGTGACTTTGATCCACCAGGGGTGGCGGCTCTGACCGACGGTGGCGCGCCCGGCGGCGGGTTGAAAGCGACGCTGCACGGCCGGATCGGCCATGTCCGCGATGGTCAATTGCGCGCCGATGTCCTCAAGCAGTTCAATTTGCTCATTCAATACGCTGCCGCTGCTGGAGGCATTCAGCACGATTGGGCTTGAGGCGGCGGGACCGCTGAGCAGACTCAGTAGCAGAAGGATTACAAGGCTTAGGCGCTGCACTGCGGACTTCCTGGTGTCGAGTGGCGTTTCGCGAGTATAGGCACAAGCACGCCAGCGCGCAGAGGCGGGCGTTGGCTCGCGGGGGGCAGAGCTGGGCTGAGGTCGATGCGGCTTGCTCAGACTGTCCCGTCAGCTCAGCCCGCTGGGTACATTGAGTACATCTAACTGCAAGCGTGCCGTATTGCTCAGTTCGCCATCTTCACCGCATACCGCCGAGCCGGAGCGCCCCTGGCTTTTGACCTTGTAAAGCATCTGGTCGGCGGCCTTGTACAGCGTGGTGAAATTGCTTGCATGCTGCGGATAGAGCGCTACGCCGATGCTGATGGTCACGGTCAGACGCTCAGCGCCATAGGTTACAGGCTTGGCCAGTTCCTCCAGCAGGCGACTGGCGATGTCGCGGGCATGTTGTTCGGCATCGCCTCCGCAAATCAGCACGGCGAATTCATCGCCGCCCAGGCGGGCCACGGCATCGCCTGCACGCACATGCTCACGCAGGCGCTGAGCGATGCTTTGCAGCATCAAATCACCGGCATCGTGACCGTATTTGTCGTTGATCGGTTTGAAGTGGTCGAGGTCAATCAGCAGCAGGGCGGTGGCTTCATTGCTGCGCCGGGCCTGGGCCAGGGCCAGTTCGCAGCGCTCAACCAGATAACGCCGATTGGGCAGCTCGGTCAGCGGGTCGTGATTGGCGGCATGTTGCAACTCGCGCTCGCGCTCGCTGAGCTGCTGGTTGGCCTGCGCCAGTTCAGCGGTACGCAGTTTTACCGCGTTTTGCAGTTCGTCGGCACTGCCTTGCATCTGGGCCAGGCGCGCGGTTTTTTCACGGTCCGCCTGTTCGAGGGCTTCGGCTTTTTCCTGCTTGAGCGTCTGGATGCGATACGCCAGGGCGAAGGAGAACAGGATCGACTCCGCGGCCACGGACAGCGGGAATACATAGGCATTCCAGGTGGCCGGTTGCACGATGCCTGTGGCACGCAGCAGAGCCAGGCTGATGCTGCCGAGAATCAGGCCGTAGCCGCATAAATAAAGCAGCGCCGGGAAGTAGCCTTGGCGCCAGCGAATCAGCGCCGAACCCAGAGCTGCCGGGATGCTGGTCAGTGACAACAGGGCAATGATCCAGGCCGCAGTGTGGCGCTGGCCGGAGCCTTCCAGGGCGACTGCAATGACATAACAGACACAGGCAAAACTCAGTAGGTGATGGGCCCAGCGCACGTGGCTGCGGGTCTGCATCAGGCACTGGGTAAAACGGCAGGCGCAGAAGCCCCATATTGAGGGGAGGGTGATGCGATCCAGCCAGAAGGGCACCGGGTTGTCTGGCCACAGGTACTGGAAGCCATGGCCGCTCATGCTGAGGATCATCAGCAGCGCGCCGGCGGTGGTCAGCACGTACCAGAAATAGGCCGAGTCGCGCAGGCTGAAGAAGATAAACAGGTTGTACAGCAGCAGGGCGGCGATGATGCCGTAAACCACGCCGAGGGCGAGGTTTTCCTCTGCCGATGCCTGGGTCAGGTGATCCAGTTGCCAGGCGCGCAGGGGAAATGAGTTGCCGGCCGGGTCATAGCTGCGCAGGTAGATTGTGAGCGGCGCCTGATCTAACGGCGGTAATTTGAACAGCATGTGGCGAAAGTCGTGGTCGCGTCCGGCGCGGTGGTTCACCCGCTCACCGGATTGGCGCTCTTGCCATTGAGCATTCGGCCCCGGCAGGTACAGGCGCAGATCAAGCTGGGTAACGGAGCCAACTTCCAGCCACCACTGGCTGGGGGCATCGCTTTTGCGTTGCAGGGTGAGTTTGATCCACCAGGGGTTGCGGCTCTGGCCAACACTGGCGCGGCCATTGGCCGGCTTGAAGCGGCTTTGTACTGCCGGGTCGGCCATGTCAGCAATGTCGAGCTGTGCGCCGACATCTTCCAGCAGCTCGATGCGCTCATTCAATGAGGCGCCGCTACTCGCGGCGCTAAGCTCGACAGCAGCCTGCGCCACGCTGCTGGCCAAGGCCAGACTCAGCATAAGAACGATTGAAAGGGCTAAGCGCTGCAGCACGTGGACTCCTTGTCTCGGCTATTGGGGCCGATGTTATTGGCCGGAGTATAGCCGTAAGCCACTACAGTGACGCGACAATATCCGGGAGGCTGCCAGCCATTAATCCGAGTGTCGGGGTCGGGTTTGGTTAAATTTTGTGCTATATTCCGCGCCCGCGATTTACCATCCCTGTTCGCCACCGCCGGTCACTTTCCATGCCCATGCAAGCTGCCAAGCCATTATTCGATTATCCAAAGTACTGGGCCGAGTGTTTCGGGCCGGCGCCTTTCTTGCCGATGAGCCGGGAAGAGATGGATCAGCTTGGCTGGGACAGCTGCGACATCATCATCGTCACCGGTGATGCCTATGTGGACCATCCGTCATTCGGCATGGCGATCATCGGCCGCTTGCTGGAGTCGCAGGGTTTTCGTGTCGGCATCATTGCCCAGCCCAATTGGCAGTCGAAAGACGACTTCATGAAGCTCGGCGAGCCCAACCTGTTCTTCGGCGTTGCGGCCGGCAACATGGATTCGATGATCAACCGCTACACCGCCGACAAGAAGATCCGTTCGGATGATGCCTACACCCCTGGCGGCCTGGCCGGCAAGCGCCCGGATCGTGCCAGCCTGGTCTACAGCCAGCGTTGCAAGGAAGCCTACAAGCACGTGCCGATCGTGCTCGGCGGTATCGAGGCATCGCTGCGCCGCATCGCCCATTACGACTACTGGCAGGACAAGGTGCGCAACTCGATTCTGATCGATGCCAGTGCCGACATCCTGCTGTACGGCAACGCCGAGCGCGCCATCGTCGAAGTGGCCCAGCGCCTGTCCTACGGGCACAAGATCGAAGATATTACCGACGTGCGCGGCACCGCGTTTATCCGCCGTGACACGCCGCAGGGCTGGTACGAGGTGGACTCCACGCGGATCGACCGGCCGGGCAAGATCGACAAGATCATCAACCCGTACGTGAATACCCAGGACACTGAAGCCTGCGCCATCGAGCAGAACAAGGCGCCGGTCGAAGACCCGAATGAAGCCAAGGTGGTGCAACTGCTTGCCAGCCCACGGATGACCCGCGACAAGACGGTGATTCGTTTGCCGTCGATGGAAAAGGTGCGTAACGACCCGGTTCTCTACGCTCACGCCAACCGCGTGCTGCACCTGGAAACCAACCCGGGCAACGCTCGCGCACTGGTGCAGAAGCATGGTGAGGTGGACGTGTGGTTCAACCCGCCACCCATCCCGATGACCACCGAAGAAATGGACTACGTGTTCGGCATGCCTTATCAGCGCATTCCGCACCCGGCGTATGGCAAGGCGAAGATCCCGGCCTACGAGATGATTCGCTTCTCGGTGAACATCATGCGTGGCTGCTTCGGCGGCTGCACCTTCTGCTCGATCACCGAGCACGAAGGGCGGATCATCCAGAACCGCTCGGAAGAGTCGATCATTCGCGAGATTGAAGAGATTCGCGACAAGGTGCCGGGCTTCACCGGGGTGATTTCCGACCTCGGCGGGCCGACCGCCAACATGTACCGCATCGCCTGCAAGAGCCCGGAAATCGAATCCGCGTGCCGCAAGCCGTCGTGCGTGTTCCCCGGCATCTGCCCGAACCTGAACACCGACCATAGCTCGCTGATCCAGCTGTACCGCAGCGCCCGTGCCCTGCCGGGTGTGAAGAAGATTCTGATTGCTTCCGGCCTGCGCTACGACCTGGCGGTCGAGTCGCCGGAGTATGTGAAGGAGCTGGTGACCCACCACGTCGGTGGCTACCTGAAGATCGCCCCGGAGCACACCGAGGAAGGCCCGCTGAATCAGATGATGAAGCCGGGCATTGGCAGCTACGACAAGTTCAAGCGCATGTTCGAGAAGTACTCGAAAGAGGCGGGTAAAGAGCAGTACCTGATTCCGTACTTTATCGCGGCGCACCCGGGCACCACCGACGAAGACATGATGAACCTGGCGCTGTGGCTCAAGGGCAACGGCTTCCGTGCCGACCAGGTGCAGGCGTTCTACCCGTCGCCGATGGCCACTGCCACGGCCATGTACCACTCGGGCAAGAACCCGTTGCGTAAAATCAGCTACAAGAGCGATGGCGTGACCATCGTTAAAAGCGAGGAGCAGCGCCGTTTGCACAAGGCCTTCTTGCGTTACCACGACCCGAAGGGCTGGCCGATGCTGCGTGAAGCGCTGCAGCGCATGGGCCGTGCCGACCTGATCGGGCCCGGCAAGAACCAGTTGATTCCCTTGCACCAGCCGGCTACCGACAGCTATCAAAGTGCCCGCCGCAAGAACTCGACACCGGCCGGGAGCAAGAAAGTGGCGGGGGCTTCGGCTGCCAAGAGCAAGCCGATGCTGACTCAGCACACCGGCTTGCCTCCGCGTGACACCGGGGCTGCGGGTGGCAACCCGTGGGACAAGCGCGAACAGGCCAAGGCGGCAGCGCAGGCGCGTAACCAGCAGGCGGCCAAAGAGCGCGCCGATGCAGCCAAGGGCAAAGGCAAGAAGCCGGTGAAGAAGCCCGCGGTGCCGCGCTGATTTTGCCCATATAAAAAACGCCAGCCTTGAGCTGGCGTTTTTTATGGCGATGGTTGCAGGCGTGGGGCTGCGCGGCCGCAGGATGGGTTAGCCGCGCAGCGGCGTAACCCATCAAGTCGGTGGCGGGGCTGGTGATGGGTATCGCTGCGCTCAACCCATCCTACGGCCTATAAACTTGTCGCGGCTAAGCCCCTCCCGCAGCCTGCATGCATCCGTGGGAGGGGCTTTAGCCGCGAGCTTGTTAAGGCCTCTGCTTTAGCAATTGCCGTAACGTTTCTGCGCTTCAATCGCCAGGCCGCTGCCGATGCTGCCGAAGGTGTTGCCTTCCACGTGACGGGCGTTGGGCAGCATCGCCGCGACGCTCTGGCGCAGCGCCGGAATACCGCTGGAGCCGCCGGTAAAGAACACCGTGTCGACCTGCGCCACGCCTACGCCCGCATCGGCCAACAGTTGGCTGACGCTGCCGCGCACGCGCTCCAGCAGTGGCTCGATGGCGTCCTCAAACAGATCCCGAGTCAGCTCGGCAACCAGGCCCGGCTCAAGACGGCTGAGGTCGATGGGCCGGGCATCCTGTTCGGTGAGGGCGATCTTGCTGTCTTCCACCTGCATGGCCAGCCAGTGGCCGTCGCGGCGCTCGATCAACTGGAACAGGCGATCGATGCCGGTCGGGTCGACAATGTCGTAGCGCATGCTTTGCAGTTGGCGTTGCGACTGCGCCGAGTACACCGCGTTGATGGTGTGCCAGGTGGCCAGATTGAGGTGAGTGCTGGTGGGCATCGGCGCGGCGCTTTTCATCTTGCTGCCGTAGCCGAACAGCGGCATCACCCCGGCCAGCGAGAGCTGCTTGTCGAAGTCGGTACCGCCAATGTGCACGCCGCCGGTGGCGAGAATGTCGCTGTGGCGGTCGGCCACGTTACGCCGCTCCGGAGCCAGGCGCACCAGGGAGAAGTCCGAGGTACCGCCGCCGATGTCGACGATCAATACCAGCTCTTCCTGGCTGATGCCCGACTCATAGTCGAAGGCGGCGGCAATCGGCTCGTACTGGAACGACACTTCCTTGAAACCGAGCTTGTGCGCCACGGCCACCAGGGTGTTTTGCGCCTCCAGATCGGCCACCGGGTCGTCGTCGACGAAGAACACCGGGCGGCCTAGCACCACTTCTTCAAACGGCCGCTGCGCCACCGCTTCGGCGCGCTGTTTTAGCTCGCCGATAAAGAAACCGAGCAGATCCTTGAACGGCAGGGCGCTGCCGAGCACGGTGGTTTCGCTTTTCAACAGCTTGCTGCCCAGCAGGCTTTTCAGCGAGCGCATCAGGCGGCCTTCGTAGCCTTCCAGGTACTCGTGCAGGGCCAGGCGGCCGTAAACCGGGCGGCGCTCCTCCATGTTGAAGAACACCACGGACGGTAGGGTGATCTTGCCGTCTTCCAGTGGAATCAGGGTGTCCGTGTCGGGGCGTAGCCAGCCGACGGTGGAGTTGGAGGTGCCGAAGTCGATGCCGCAGGCGCGGGCGGGTGTTGAAAAGGTCATGCGACGCGCTGTTCCTGAACAATTACCGGGAGTTTTCTGTCCGGCCAAGCGCTGAGCAGGCATGGGGACAAAAACGGCCGCGCATTCTATGCGAGTCGCCCGTCAAATGCTCTGCGGATCGACTAGCTGGCGACGAATGCGTCCAGACCCAGGGTCAGTACGATAAGGGCGGCGTAGCGCGCCGTCTTGGCCAGGCTGACGATCAGCAGGAAGACCCACAGGCGCTCGCGCATGATGCCGGCGACCAGGGTCAGTGGGTCGCCAACAATCGGTAGCCAACTGAGTAGCAGCGTCCAGCGCCCGTAGCGGGCATACCAGTGCTGCGCCCGCTGCAACTGCGCCGCACTGAGCGGAAACCAGCGGCGCTCACGAAAATGCTCCAGGTAGCGGCCCAGCAGCCAGTTGATCAGCGAACCGAGAATATTCCCGGCGCTGGCCACCGCGAGCAATATCCAGGGCGAGTAGGCCGTGCTGAGCAGCAGGGCCACCAGCACGCTTTCCGATTGCAACGGCAGCAGCGTGGCGGCGCCCAGTGCGGAGATAAACAGTCCGAGGTAGGCGGAGAACGTCAGCATCGGCTAGGTCGAGCTGGCGTGGCTGCGCCGGGTCGCTGTGCTCAGGACTGTTTTTCCTGCTCGACGTTGGCCATCACGTCTTCCAGCTTGAGGCCGGTGAGGCCGCTGATGGTGCGCCACAGGTAGTAGAAGATGGCCATCAGCATGATCATCGACGGAATGGCGATCATCGGGTAGCTGAGCAGGTTCATGCGGCCCAGTTCGGCGTTGAAGGCTTCGCTGCCCGCCGGGCTGATCACGATCCACTTGGCCAGCACGTAGTTCATCGCCGAGGAAAAGAAGAAGGTGCCGCTCAGCCAGTAAGTGGCCTTGAGCAGGCGAGCCTCAAACAACTGGGTGTTGCCGGCTTGCTCCAGGCGCTGGTGGATCTTGTCGACATTCAGCACGTTCTTGTTGAACAGCATGGTGCGAATCAGCGGGTAGCGGGTGCGCGTCGATACCAGCACCGCGATGCCGATCAGGCCGGGAATCGCCGCTTCCTTGATCGCCAGCCACTGGTTATCCAGCTTGAGCAGGCCGATACCTCCGGTGAGCAGCACGCTGACCAGGCCGAGCAGGGCGATAAAGTTGAATTTGCGGTACTTGAGCAGCTCGAAGCTGCCCCAGCCCAGCGGAAACGCCAGAGCCAGCATCAGTGCGCCATCGGCGCCGAGGCGGGCTTCGCCGCTGAGCTTCATCAGAATGACCGACGGAATGATGATGCTGATCAGCAAATCCATCAGCGGGCGGGGTTTGTGCGTGGCCTGGGTGCTCTGTGTGGTATCGGTCATGTCATTCAAGGTGCGGAAAAGAGCGCTGATCATCGCCTGCCTGAGCGGCGGCTACCAGCCCAACCGTCGCTTGATGCGTGAAAAAATGGCCGGGAGCCATTTTTAACGTTGCACAGCAACGGCCCTAAAGGAGCCCGTACGGTTTTTTGGCGGATGACCGCTCGCCCGCTGCTCAGCGAGGCTAATGAGCTGATGCTAAAGTGATATCAGTAACCCTGCGGTCACGCATGCGCTGCTGTGCAGTTGGTGCGAGGCGTGGCTGTGCTTTGGGAGTGACGGTGATGTGTGGTCGATATCTAGCGAAATACTCACTGCTATTGCTTGCGTTAATGAGTTGGACGAGCTCGACCCTGGCCAAGGATTGCGTTGGTGTTGTGGCGGCCAGTGCTACGCCCTTTTGGTTGCAGGTTGAGGCGGGTGCGCGGCAGGCGGCCAAAGAGCAGGGGCTGGATATGTATTTCCGTGGCCCGAGTCGTGAGGGACGTGTGGAAACCCAGCTGCAGATGATTGACTGGGTTCTGCAGCATGGTTGCAAAGCGCTGGTCATTGCGCCCAGCGGCGTCGAAATCATTCCGCGTATGCGTCAGCTGGCGGCTACTGGTCTGACCACGCTCTATTTCGATCGCGACCTGCCCGGCAGTGCGGTACGCGGCGTGGTCGCCACTGATAACTTTCAGGCCGGAGTGCAGGCCGGGCGCGCACTGGCATTGGCGTTAGGGGGGCAGGGTAACGTCGCCTTGCTGCGGCTGCAGGTCGGTGTGCAGTCAACCGGTGAGCGGGAGCGTGGTTTTCGCCAGGGTGCGCAAGAAGCCGGGTTGAGTGTTTTGCTGGATACCTATGTCGGCGAGGATAGTCAGGCGGCACTGGAGGCATTGCGTGAGCCGTTGCCGCAACTGGCTGGTGTCTTTACTCCCAACAGCACCAGTTCGCGCGCGGTGCTGGCCGCGCTGCGTCGGCTCGGTATGGCCGGCGAGTTGTTGCATGTTGGCTTCGATGCGGATGATGTACTGCTCGATGCGCTGCGCCAGGGCGATATCCATAGCCTGATGATTCAACAGGCCCACGCCATCGGTTATCAGGCGGTGCAAATGGCTGCGCAAGGTATTCGCGGGACATTGCCGCTTGAGCCGGTGAACATTGCCTTGCAAGCCCAGGTGGTGAGTCGCGAGAACCTTGCGCAATGGGAGCAGGCGCGAGAGTCGGAGTTGGCAGCCAATCGTTAGCGCTGTGCCCGCTGGCTTTTTCTCAGTGCGGTGTTGTCGCTCCGCATCGTTTAACCCGGTGCAGGACGATATCCTCGCGCAGCAAGCGCTTGAGCATGCGATACGGGATGGCAGTGTGCAGAGGATTCACCCGCGCTGGTTTGATGAGCCTTACCGAGCACCTCGATGAGTAGCGCTACCTTGACCTAACCCGGCGCCACTGAGCTAGCCTGAGTGCACTGCTCGGAGATTTGATCATGCTGCTACGACGTTGCCTGCTGGGTATCTGGCTGATGAGCTGCCTGGTTGACTCAGTATTGGCCGAATTGCACCTGCTGACTGAAGACGCCCCGCCGGCCAACTACAGCCGAGATGGTGGCGTGCATGGCTTGGCTGTGGATCTGGTGCGCGCCCTGAGCGAGCGTACCGGCGATGCCGCGCGTATCGACTTACTGCCCTGGACGCGCGCCTACAACCTGGCGCAGAAAAATGCCGACACGGCAGTCTTCTCCACGGTGCGCACCCCGGAGCGTGAGGGCAAGTTTCAATGGGTTGGGCCGTTGCTGATTGGCACCACCAGTTTCTATTCCCTGAAAGCGCGCAACCTGCAGTTCGAGAATATGCAGCAGGTGGCCCAGAGTGGCCCATTGGCACTGCCTAGGCAGTGGCATACCTTCGAAACCCTTAGTGGGCGTGGCTTCACCAACCTCTATGGCGTCAGCAATCCGAAAACGATGGTGACCATGCTCAAGCACGGTCGGGTGCAGCTGATTGCCACGGAAGACCTCGCCCTGGAGGATGAGCTGAGCGCTGCGGGTTTGCGTGTGGACCAGGTGCAGGCCCACCTGCCGTTTATGCGCTCGGCGTACTACATTGCGTTTTCCCCGCAGACGGATGCGGCGGTCGTTTTGCGCTGGCGGCGTGAGCTGGATGTGATGCATCAGGATGGCAGTTTCGCCCAGATATTCCGGCGCTGGCTGCCACATGCCGAGATGCCGACGGCCACCGAATAGTTCTGCGCCGAGCGGTCTGCCAGCGGGCGGCTGTTTGGTTGTTTTCTCCTTGCTGAGCGCCCTATGCCGACCCCACGCCCCGTCATGCTTGATCTCGCTGCTCGCAGCCAGCTGTTTGCCCATCTGGCCGCCATGGAAAAAGCCGGTGTGGCGGTCGAGCAGGCCTTGCTCAGTGTGTCGGTGCCGGTGCGCGCCAGGGCTGCGCTGTTCAGTCTGCAACAGCAGATTGCCGGAGGTAGTGACCTGGCCAGTGCCGGGCTGCGCAGCGGCTTGTTAACCGCGCAAGACAGCACCTTGCTGCACGCCGCCCAGGCCAGTGGTTGCCTGGCCACGCTCTACCAGCGTCTAGCCGAGCGCTACGCCCATCGGGCGCAACAGGTAGCGGCATTGAAGTCGCGATTGCTGCTGCCCGCTGCGGTGTTGGTGCTGGCGCTACTTATTCAGCCATTGCCGGCCTTGATCGGTGACCAGCTGAGTGGCGTGGCGTATCTATGGGGCGTGCTGTGGCCATTGCTGGCGCTGGCGTCGCTCTATGCCTTGGCGAGCGGGCTTTATCGGCGCCGTGAGCAGGCATCAACCAGCAGCGCTTCGGCCCTTGATGGCGTGTTGCTGAGTCTGCCGATTGTTGGACCGGCGCTGTTGCGGCGCGATCTGCGCGATTTCTTCGACAGCCTGGGGCTGATGCTGGAGGCAGGCATGCCCATGCTTGAGGCATTGCCCAAGGCCAGCGGGGTGATTCGCCATGTACAGCTGCGCAAGCGCTTTAGTGCTGTCCAGGTGGCGATACAGCATGGGCAAAGCCTGGCGCAGGCGTTATCCCCGCTCGCCTTTCCCGGCCACGGCCTGGCGCTTGGGCTGATCCGTACGGGGGAGGCCAGCGGCACCTTGCCGGCCTGCCTGCTCAACTATGCCGGGGTGGAAACTAAAAAGCTGGATAGCCTGAGCGAGCAGCTGGCGACCTGGCTACCGCGGGTGCTGTATGCCGGGGTGATGCTGTGGATGGCCTACGGGCTGCTTGCGGGAGCTGGCTTTGGGCCGCGCCTCCCGGCTGAGCTGGGTTGAACTGAGGGCGCGGTGGTGTGCACTGAAAGCCAGGCGTAAGGTCACAGGTCGATAATGTAGTTTTACTACATGGCTGGCTTTGTAGTTTTGCTACATAATCGCCTGTCAACATTGATCCGGAATGATGGTGCGTTTTATGCCAAGAGCCTCACACCACGACCTTCGTGCGCAATTTCGTGCGTTACTTGGGTCAAGTAGCTGTTATCACACGGCTTCTGTATTCGATCCCATGGCGGCGAGGATAGCGGCCGACCTGGGTTTTGAAGTGGGGATTCTGGGCGGTTCTGTAGCTTCACTACAAGTTTTGGCCGCCCCGGATTTTGCCCTCATCACCCTCAGTGAGTTTGTCGAGCAGGCCACCCGTATTGGCCGCGTCAGTCGCCTGCCAGTGATCGCCGATGCTGATCACGGTTACGGCAATGCGCTGAATGTGATGCGCACCGTGGTCGAGTTGGAACGTGCCGGGATTGCGGCATTGACCATCGAAGACACCCTGCTGCCGGCGCAGTTTGGGCGAAAGTCCACCGACCTGATCAGCGTGGACGAAGGGGTCGGCAAAATCCGTGCGGCGCTGGAGGCGCGGGTCGATCCAGACCTGGCAATCATTGCGCGCACCCATGCCGGGGTGCTGGATGTCAGCGAGGTTATCCGCCGCACCCAGGCCTATCAGGCCGCTGGGGCCGATGCCATCTGCCTGGTCGGCGTTGAAGACTTTGCCCATCTGGAGCAGATCGCCGCAGCCCTGAGCATCCCGTTAATGCTGGTTACGTACGACAACCCCAAGCTGCGCGATAACGCCCGCCTTGCCAGCCTTGGCGTGCGTGTCGTGGTCAACGGTCATGCGGCCTACTTTGCTGCGATCAAGGCCACTTACGACTGCCTGCGTGAGCAGCGCGGCGCCCAGGCTTGCGAGCTTGGTGCCACCGAGCTGACCCACACCTACACTCAGCCCGAGGACTACATCGTTTGGGCGCGGGAGTTTATGCAGGTCAAGGAATAGGGCGACAAGATGCGCTTGAGATTCCTCCTGTGTCGGCGCATACCTGTATCAACACACAGCGGAGGGCGAGGCAGATGGCCGGTGGCTGGAGCAGCGATGGCGCGGTGCAGGAGCAGATCGACAGTAGCATCGAGGATGCCATTCAGCGCGTCCGTAGCCAGCTCCCCAGCGGTGAGAGCCTGACCCACTGTGAAGCTTGCGATGCAGTGATCCCCGAGGCCCGCCGTCAGGCGATTAAGGGCGTTCGCCTGTGTGTGGTTTGCCAAGCCGAACACGACAAAGAGCAGGCCCAGTTCAGTGGCTATAACCGTCGTGGCAGCAAGGACAGCCAGCTGCGCTAATGGAGCCGAATAGGCGTTTGCGGCACTTTTCGCTGCTTATGGCGGTCATAGCACGGTGTATCGAAGATCACGGAAGAGGTTAAGCCCATGACAATTTTCGAAGCCTTGCGTATCAGCCATGACCGTCAGCGTGAGTTGGCTGAAAAAATGCTAACCACCAGCGGCGACAGCCCTGAACGCCAAGCCCTGTTTAGCGAACTCAAAGACGAGTTGGCCGCCCACTCGGTGGCCGAGGAACGTCACTTCTATGTTCCATTGCTGCAGGATGATCTGGGGGTCGATCTCTCACGGCATGCGATTGCCGAGCACCACGAGATGGATGAAATGATTGAGGGCCTGGAAGACACCGACCTCAGCAGCCCGAGCTGGCTGGCCCAGGCCAAAGCCCTGTCGGAGAAGGTGCATCACCATCTGCATGAGGAGGAACAAAAGTTCTTCCAAATGGCTGGCAAGCTGTTGAGCGAGACGCAGAAGAGCAAGCTCGCATCTGACTACCTCAGCACCTATGACGAGCAAAAAGCCGCCGTCAACTAAGCCGCAGGTTGCCCGCACGCCGCGTGCGGGCTTTGGCTCTGACTCACTATCAGTTTGGATAGAGAGCCTTCAGAACAGAAAGTAGCGCTGCGCCATCGGCAGCACCTCGGCCGGTTCGCACCAGAGCAACTGGCCGTCGGCCTTGACCTGATAGTTCTGCGCATCCACTTCGATGCTCGGCAGGTAGTCGTTATGAATCAGGTCGCTCTTCTGCACCTCACGACAGCCTTTGACCACGCCAATCTTCTTCTTCAAGCCGAGCCGCTCGGGCACGCCGGCGTCGAACGCGGCCTGGCTGATAAAGGTGAAGCTGGTGGCGTGGCGGCTGCCGCCATAGCTGGCGAACATCGGCCGGTAATGCACCGGCTGCGGGGTGGGGATCGAGGCGTTGGCGTCGCCCATCAGACTGGCGGCAATCGCCCCGCCCTTGAGGATTAGTGTCGGTTTTACGCCGAAGAAAGCCGGACGCCAGAGCACCAGATCCGCCCATTTGCCCACTTCAATTGAGCCCACTTCATGGCTGATGCCGTGGGTGATCGCCGGGTTGATGGTGTACTTGGCGATATAGCGTTTAACCCGGAAGTTGCTGTTGCCAGCGCCGTCGCCGGGCAGCGGGCCGCGCTGTTTGTGCATCTTGTCGGCGGTCTGCCAGGTGCGCGTGATCACCTCGCCGACGCGGCCCATGGCCTGGCTGTCGGAGCTGATCATGCTGAATGCGCCGAGGTCATGCAGGATGTCTTCGGCGGCGATGGTCTCACGGCGGATGCGCGATTCGGCAAAGGCCACGTCTTCGGCGATGCTCGGGTCGAGGTGATGACAAACCATCAGCATGTCGAGGTGTTCGTCGATGGTGTTGCGGGTGAACGGCCGGGTCGGGTTGGTTGAACTCGGCAGCACGTTGGGGAAACCGCAGGCCTTGATGATGTCCGGCGCATGGCCGCCACCCGCACCTTCGGTGTGATAGGTGTGGATGGTGCGGCCTTTGAACGCGGCCAGGGTGGTTTCGACGAAGCCGGATTCGTTGAGGGTGTCGGTGTGGATCGCCACTTGCACGTCGTACTGGTCAGCGACGCTCAGGCAGTTGTCGATGGCCGCCGGGGTGGTGCCCCAGTCTTCATGCAGCTTGAGGCCAATGGCACCGGCTTTGACCTGCTCGATCAGCGGCTCCGGCAGTGAGGCGTTGCCTTTGCCGGTAAAGCCCAGGTTCATCGGGAAGGCGTCAGCGGCTTGCAGCATGCGCGCCATATGCCACGGCCCTGAGGTGCAGGTGGTGGCGTTGGTGCCGGTGGCCGGCCCGGTGCCGCCGCCGATCATGGTGGTGACGCCGCTCATCAGCGCCTCCTCGATCTGCTGTGGGCAGATAAAGTGAATATGGCTGTCGATGCCGCCGGCGGTGAGGATCATGCCTTCACCGGCGATGACTTCGGTGCCGGCGCCGATGGCGATGGTCACGTCGGGTTGAATGTCCGGGTTGCCGGCCTTGCCGATGGCGGCAATGCGCCCGTCTTTCAGGCCCACGTCGGCTTTGACGATGCCCCAGTGATCGATGATCAGCGCGTTGGTGATCAGCGTGTCGACCACATCGGCGGCGCACAGTTGGCCCTGGCCCATGCCGTCGCGGATCACCTTGCCTCCGCCGAACTTCACTTCCTCACCATAAGTGGTGAAGTCTTTTTCCACTTCGATCCACAGCTCGGTGTCGGCCAGGCGCACCTTGTCGCCGACGGTGGGGCCGAACATGTCGGCGTAGGCTTGGCGGGAGATTTTCATCAATAAAGTCCTGACACAGTGTGTTCGCTGTCGTGCTGTGGGAGGGGCTTTAGCCGCGACAGGTTGGCGTCGCGGCTAAAGCCCCTCCCACAGACCCTCTAAACGTGCGCTTAATCCAAGTCGCCCATCACCCGGCCGGCAAAGCCGAACACCCGGCGCGCGCCGGCGAGATCGACCAGTTCGACTTCACGGCTCTGTCCCGGCTCGAAACGCACCGCGGTGCCGGCCGGAATATTCAGGCGCATGCCGCGTGTGGGCGCGCGCTCAAACGTCAGCGCATCGTTGGTCTCGAAAAAGTGAAAGTGCGAGCCGACCTGAATCGGCCGGTCGCCGCTGTTGGCCACGCTCAGGGTCAGGGTGCGGCGGCCGGCGTTGAGTTCAATCTCGCCGTCCTGGATCTGGTATTCGCCGGGAATCATCGGGTTATCACTCCAGCATCAATTGCATAAAGGTGAGGTCGAGCCAACGGCCGAACTTGCGGCCGACTTGCGGCATTTGCCCCGTGGTGACAAAGCCGAGGCGTTCGTGCAGGCGGATCGAGGCGCTGTTGCCGCTCTCGATGGCGGCGACCATCACGTGCAACTTTGCGTGTTTGGCACGCTCGATCAGCGCCTGCATCAGCAGTGGGCCGAGGCCCTGGCCGCGTTGGTCGCTGCGTACGTACACCGAGTGCTCGACGGTATGGCGGAAGCCTTCGATGCTGCGCCAGATGCCGTAGCTGGCATAACCGACAACTGCGCCGCTGGCGTCGTGGGCGACCAATACCGGGAAGCCGGCAGCCAGGCGCTCGTTGAACCAGGCCTGACGGTTGGCCAGGTCAACCAGGGTCTCGTTCCAGATCGCCGTGGTGTTGAGCACCGCATCGTTGTAGATGGCCAGGATGGCGGGCAGGTCGGCAGCGGTGGCGTCTTGAATTTTCATGTGTTTTTTCCAGGAGCCCATTCAAGGCCGTAGCGAGCGCAGCTCAGGCAAGGCGTACGTTGGCGAGGATGCGCAGCTGACGTCTGTCAATGAGCAGTCCGAGCCGAATTGCAACGCTGCATGAGCAAGCGCAGTAGGCATTGGATGGGTTCCTCAAACGATCGGTTGGTGGACGGTGACCAGCTTGGTGCCATCCGGGAAGGTGGCTTCCACCTGGATCTCCGGGATCATTTCCGGGATGCCTTCCATCACCTGATCACGACTGAGCAGGGTGGTGCCGTAGTGCATCAGGTCCGCCACGGTTTGGCCGTCGCGGGCGCCTTCGAGCAGGGCGGCGGAGATGTAGGCCATGGCCTCCGGGTAGTTGAGTTTCACCCCGCGGGCGAGGCGGCGTTCGGCCACTAGACCGGCGGTGAAAATCAGCAGTTTGTCTTTTTCGCGGGGGGTTAAGTCCATCGGTCAGGTGCTCCAGATTCTTGGGGGTACGGCAGTGCGCCCGAGCAGTTCAGGGCGCAGCAGGTGCCAGAGTTCGATCAGCCAGGCGCGTGCGTGCAGCGCTTCGCTGGCCAGACAGCGGGCCACCAGCAGGCCCGGCAGTTGAGTCAGGTCGCCGCGTACTTCTGTGGGCAGCTCGCGGCAGCGTTCCAGCAGTGCGCTGTCGATCTCGCCGCTGATCAGCAGGGTGGCGAACACCGGCTTGCCGTCCAGACCGATGGGCGAGTCGAGCAGGCCATCGCCGCCGCTCACGCGCTGGCGTTCGTGCCAGAGCAATTGGCCGTCGCGGCGAATATTCAGTTCGGCCTGGAAGTGGCCGGCATCGAAGCGCTCACCGCTGGCCGGCCGGCCGAGGGCGACGATATCCCAGTACAGCAACTTGGCGTCACCTTCCAAGTCGATCTCGGTGTTCAGTTCGGCCTGGGCGGCTGAGTAGATGATGGTTTCCTGCGGCAGCCATTCCAGGGTGGCGCCAGCGGCAACGCGCAGGTTAAGGGTTTGGTAGGCCGGGCCGGCCGCGCGGTACCACTTGGCCGCGCCGGGGCTGGTCAGTTGTGCCCAGGCGTTGGCACCGACCGTGGCGCAAATGTCCAGGCGATCACCGCCGGCGATGCCGCCAGGTGGGTGCACGATGATGTGCTGGCACACCTCGGGGCCTTCGGCGTACAGGTGTTTTTGCACCCGCAGCGGGCCTTTATGGCGGCGCATCGTGGGTCGGGTGGCGGCACCGTCACGGCCGTAGGCCAGCTCCAGTTCGGCCTGCCAGCTTGGGGTGAAGAGGCTTGCGGGGGCGTTCATGCGCTCACCTTGTTGCGCCGTTGCCACCAGCTCTGGCCGGCGGAATACAGGGTCAGTAGCACTAGACCGAGGCAGACCAGCAGCCACCATTGCAGGTGCATGCCGTAGTAGGGCGGTGCGTGCATAAAGCCGCTGAACCAGAACCCGCCTAGCGCCAGCGCGAGCAGGCTGGCGCACAGGGCGCGGCCCCATGAGCGGCAATAGGAGCCGGGGCGCAGCACGGCCAACAGCAGCAGGCATTCGGCCAGGATCAGCGCGCAGAAAGTCAGCACGGCCTGCAGCGGGTAGGCGGGTTCAGTGCCGGGCGGCTGATGGCGAAGCATCCAGTAGTCAGGCAGAAAACCGCCCCAGACGACCATGGCCAGGCCGGTTATTGCGGTCAGCGGCAGAAGCAGGTGGCGCCAGCTCATCGTTGGGTACTCGGGGCCATAAACGAAGCGCTGATTATGCGCAAAGTGCAGGCTCGGCGTCGCCATTCAGATCGCCACCAGGCCGCGTACGCCATCGGCTTCCATGCTGTCACCACGACCTTGCTGAATGACTTCACCGCGGCTCATCACCAGGTAGTGGTCGGCCAGTTCGGCGGCAAAGTCGTAGAACTGCTCAACCAGCAGGATGGCCATGTCGCCGCGCTCGGCGAGCTTCTTGATCACCACGCCGATCTCCTTGATCACCGAGGGCTGAATGCCTTCGGTGGGTTCATCGAGAATCAGCAGGCGTGGCTTGCTCGCCAATGCTCGGCCAATCGCCAGTTGCTGCTGCTGCCCGCCGGAGAGGTCACCGCCACGGCGCAGCTTCATTTCGCGCAGCACCGGGAACAGCTCATAGATAAACTCCGGCACCACCTTGGCCTCTGAGCCGGGGAAGCGTGACAGCCCCATCAGCAGGTTCTCTTCTACGGTCAGGCGGCCGAAGATTTCCCGGCCCTGGGGCACGTAGGCGATACCGGCGTGTACGCGCTGGTGCGGTTTGAAGTGGGTGATGGTTTTGCCTTCCCATTGCACCGCGCCTTCTTTGGCTGGAATCAGGCCCATCAGGCATTTCAACAGGGTGGTCTTGCCCACGCCATTGCGCCCAAGCAGGCAGGTGACTTCACCGACCTTGGCCTCGAATGACAGGCCACGCAGGATATGGCTGCCGCCGTAGTACTGATGCAGTTGTTCAACTTGCAGCATGTCGATGTCCTTGTTTCTGCGTAGGGTGGATGGGGTTTTATCCATCCACCCTGCGGTGTGCTTGGTGGCTGAAAAGAGCGTCATCCACCCTGCGTCTGTGTTGTGGGAGGGGCTTTAGTCGCGACGCTTTTAATCATTAAGCGCTCGCGGCTAAAGCCCCTCCTACAGGTATGCATTGCCCACCCAATTACATGATCAACGGCCGAGATAAACCTCGATCACCCGTTCATCGGCCTGCACCTGCTCCAGTGAGCCTTCGGCCAATACGCTGCCCTGGTGCAGCACGGTGACGTGGTCGGCGATGCTGCCGACGAAGCCCATGTCGTGCTCGACCACCATCAGCGAGTGCTTGCGCGCCAGTGACTTGAACAGCTCGGCAGTGAACTCGGTTTCGGCGTCGGTCATGCCCGCCACCGGTTCATCCAGCAGCAGCAGTTGCGGGTCCTGCACCAGCAGCATGCCGATCTCGAGGAACTGCTTCTGCCCGTGCGAGAGCAAGCCGGCTGGGCGTTGCCGCGAGCTGTCCAGGCGGATGGTGTTGAGCACGTCATCGATGCGGTCTTTCTGCTCGCCCGTCAGTTTGGCGCGCAGGCTGGCCCACACCGATTTATTGGTTTTCTGCGCCAGTTCCAGGTTCTCGAACACGCTCAGCGCCTCGAACACCGTGGGTTTCTGGAACTTGCGGCCGATGCCGGACTGGGCGATTTGCACTTCGCTCATCTGGGTCAGGTCGAGGGTTTCGCCGAAGTAGGCGACGCCGTTGTCGGGGCGGGTCCTGCCGGTGATCACGTCCATCATGGTGGTCTTGCCGGCGCCGTTGGGGCCGATGATGCAACGCAGTTCGCCGACGCCGATATACAGGGTCAGGTTGGTCAGCGCCTTGAAACCATCGAAGCTGACGTTGATGTCTTCCAGGGTCAGGATGGTGCCGTGACGGGTGTTCAAGCCCTTGTTGGCCAGGCTGCTGGCGCCAATCGCATCGCGGCTGCTGCCGGCGGGGTCAAAGGCCGGTTCGAGCATCAGCTCGGGTGTCGGAGTGGCTCTCATTGTTCTTTGCCCTTTTTCAGAAGACCAATCACGCCTTGGGGCAGGAACAGCGTCACGACGATAAACAGCAAGCCCAGGGCGAACAGCCAGTATTCGGGGAAGGCCACGGTGAACCAGCTCTTCATGCCATTGACCAGGCCGGCGCCGAGCAACGGGCCGATCAGCGTGCCGCGTCCGCCCAAGGCGACCCACACGGCGGCCTCGATGGAGTTGGTCGGCGACATTTCGCTGGGGTTGATGATGCCCACCTGCGGCACATACAGCGCCCCGGCCAGGCCACACAGCACGGCGCTGAGCACCCAGATAAACAGCTTGTAGCCGCGCGGGTCGTAGCCGCAGAACATCAGGCGGTTCTCGGCATCGCGTAGCGCCGTGAGCACCCGGCCGAACTTGCTGCGGGCAAGCCGCCAGCCCAGGTACAGGCTGGCCATCAGCAGGGCGACGGTGGCGAGGAACAGCACCGCGCGGGTGTGCGCGGCGGTGATGTCGAAGCCCAGAATCGTCCTGAAATTGGTAAAGCCGTTGTTGCCGCCAAAGCCGGTTTCGTTGCGAAAGAACAGCAGCATGCCGGCGAAGGTCAGGGCCTGGGTCATGATCGAGAAATACACGCCCTTGATCCGCGACTTGAAGGCGAAGTAGCCGAACACCAAGGCCAGCAAACCGGGCGCCAGCACCACCAGGCACAGCGCCCAGAGAAAGTTGCTGGTGCCGTACCAATACCAGGGCAGCTCAGTCCAGGCGAGGAAGCTCATAAAGGCTGGCAAGCCATCACCCGCCGCTTCGCGCATCAGGTACATGCCCATGGCGTAGCCGCCGAGGGCGAAGAACAGGCCGTGACCGAGCGACAGCAGGCCGGCATATCCCCAGACCAGATCGAGCGCCAGGGCGACGATGCAGTAGCAGAGGATTTTTCCGACCAGGGTCAGGCTATAGGCGGAGATATGCAGGGCATTGTCCGCCGGCAGCAGGTGCAACAGTGGCATGGCGATCAGCACCACCAGCACCAGTAAGCCGATGGCCATCGAGACCTGCGGGCCGAGCTTGGCGCTGGCGCGGGCCAGCAACGTTTGATTCAGGGGCATAGTCATCAGTCGATCACCCGTCCTTTCAAAGCAAACAGACCTTGCGGGCGTTTCTGAATAAACAGAATGATCAGCGCGAGGATGAGAATTTTGCCGAGTACGGCACCGATCTGTGGTTCGAGAATTTTGTTGGCGATGCCCAGGCCAAAGGCGGCCATGACGCTACCGGCCAGCTGGCCGACGCCGCCGAGCACCACCACCAGGAAGGAGTCGATGATGTAGCTCTGGCCGAGGTCCGGGCCGACGTTGCCGATCTGGCTCAGGGCCACACCGCCAAGGCCGGCGATGCCGGAGCCGAGGCCGAAGGCGAGCATGTCCACCCGTCCGGTCGGCACGCCGCAGCAGGCGGCCATGTTGCGGTTTTGCGTCACGGCGCGCACGTTGAGGCCCAGGCGGGTCTTGTTCAGCAGCAGCCAGGTCAGCAACACCACAAACAAGGCGAAGCCGATGATGATGATGCGGTTGTAGGGCAGCACCAGATTCGGCAGCACCTGAATGCCGCCGGACAGCCAATACGGATTGGCCACTTCAACGTTCTGCGCGCCGAACACCGCGCGCACCAACTGGATCAGGATCAGGCTGATGCCCCAGGTGGCCAGCAGGGTTTCCAGCGGGCGTCCGTAGAGGTAGCGAATCACCGTGCGCTCAAGGGCCATGCCGATGGCCGCGGTAATAAAGAACGCCACCGGCAGCGCCACCAACGGATAAAAGGCAATGGCCTCGGGGGCGAAGCGCTGGAACAGCACCTGCACCACATAGGTGGAGTAGGCGCCGAGCATCAGCATCTCGCCGTGGGCCATGTTGATCACCCCGAGCAGGCCGAAGGTGATGGCCAGGCCGAGGGCTGCGAGCAGCAGGATCGAACCCAGCGACAGGCCGCTGAAGGCCTGACCGAGCAACTCGCCGACCAGCAGTTTGCGTTTGACCTGAGCCAGGCTGGTTTCCGCGGCGGTGCGCACCGTGGCATCGCTTTCTACTGCGGGGTCCAGCAGGGCTTCCAGGCGGGTGCGTGCCAACGGGTCGCCGGTTTCACCGAGCAGGCGCACGGCAGCCAGGCGCACGGCGGGGTCGTTGTCGACCAGTTGCAAGTTGGCCAGGGCCAAGGTCAGGGCGTCGCGTACTGCATCGTCGCGTTCGCTGGCGACCTGGGCGTTGAGCAGTTGCAGTTGCGCCGGCTTGGCGCTTTTCTGCAGTTGCTGAGCAGCGGCCAGGCGCAGCGCCGGGTCGTCCGCCAGCAGCTGGTGGCTGGCCATGGCGGTGATGATCAGGCCGCGCAGGCGATTATTCAGGCGCAGTTTGCGTGGGGTTTGCGTGGCTACAGCGTCGCCTTCGGCCGGCAGATACTGACCGTCTGTTTCGATAAAGGCGTGCTTGGCACTGTCGGCAGCGACGCGGCCTTGTTGCAGCGCTTCAAGCAGCGGCAGGCGGGCGGCATCCGGTGCGGCAGACCACTGGGCCAGCAGGCTGGCCTGCTTGGACGGGTTGGCCGCGACAAAGTCATTGGCGTCGCCTGCTTGGGCGGCCAACGGCAGCATCAGCAGCAGGCTGAATAGAATTCGGGTAAAGGCAGTGGGCATAAAGGACAGTCCTTCGAGGGAGGTCGTAGCCCGGATGTAATCCGGGGCGGCCTTTCCCGGATTGCATCCGGGCTACAGGCAGCGGGCAAACCCACCCGCTGGCTGCTCCCCATGTAACGGAGAGCGCCAGAGGGCGGGAGTTGCCTTAGTTCGACTTCACTGCGTAATCGGGCTTCTTGTCGTTGCCTTCGATGTACGGGCTCCACGGCTGGGCGCGCAGCGGGCCTTCGGTCTGCCAGACGATGGAGAACTGACCGTCTTCCTGAACTTCGCCGATCATCACCGGCTTGTGCAGGTGGTGGTTGGTCTTGTCCATGGTCAGGGTGTAGCCACTTGGCGCGGCGAAGGTCTGGCCGGCGAGGGCCTCACGCACCTTATCGACCTCGGTGGTGCCAGCTTTCTCAACCGCTTGCGCCCACATGTTGATGCCCACGTAGGTGGCTTCCATCGGGTCGTTGGTCACGGCCTTGTCGGCGCCTGGCAGGTTCTTGGCTTTGGCGTAGGCCTTCCACTTGTTGACGAACTCGGTGTTGACCGGATTTTCCACCGACTGGAAGTAGTTCCACGCCGCCAGTTGGCCGACCAGTGGCTTGGTGTCGATGCCGCGCAGTTCTTCTTCGCCGACCGAGAAGGCCACCACCGGGATGTCGGTGGCTTCGATGCCCTGGTTGGCCAGTTCTTTGTAGAACGGCACGTTGGAGTCGCCGTTGACGGTGGAGATCACCGCGGTTTTACCGCCGGCGGAGAACTTCTTGATGTTGGCCACGATGGTTTGGTAGTCGCTGTGGCCGAACGGGGTGTAGACCTCTTCGATGTCTTTCTCGGCCACGCCTTTGGAGATCAGGAAGCTGCGCAGGATTTTGTTGGTGGTGCGCGGGTAGACGTAGTCGGTACCGAGCAGGAAGTAGCGCTTGGCCGCGCCGCCGTCTTCGCTCATCAGGTATTCAACCGCCGGGATGGCTTGTTGGTTTGGCGCCGCGCCGGTGTAGAAGACGTTAGGCGACATCTCTTCGCCTTCGTACTGTACGGGGTAGAACAGCAGGCCGTTGAGTTCTTCAAATACCGGCAATACCGATTTGCGTGACACGCTGGTCCAGCAACCGAACACCACATCGACCTTGTCCTGGGTCAGCAGTTGGCGGCCTTTTTCCGCGAACAGCGGCCAGTTGGAAGCCGGGTCCACCACGACAGGCTCAAGCTGCTTGCCCATCACGCCGCCCTTGGCGTTGATTTCATCGATGGTCATCAGCGCCATGTCTTTCAGCGAGGTTTCCGAAATGGCCATGGTGCCGGACAGCGAGTGCAGGATGCCGACCTTGATGGTCTCGGCGGCTTGCACGGTCCAGGTCATGCCCATGGCAGCGATGGATGCGGAAAGGGTGAAGGCCTTGATCAGGTTACGACGTTGCATGGTGCGATCTCCATTCACGAGCTTAGGTATTTGAACTGCGGTTTTAGTTGTTTATCTGGCAGTGAAAATAGCTTCGACCTTTAGGTCGTCATCCCTGGTGCCGGCATGGTGCGCTGGCGCGCGCTATGCAGCATGTGCAGGGTGATCTTGCGCACTTCTGCCTTGCTGACCTCTATATGGGTACTCAGCAATAGCTGTGCCTCTTCGCAACGGCGCGACAAAATCGCCCCGAGAATTTCTCCGTGTTCTTCATAAGTGGCCGCCACGCGTGGGCCCTGAGTGAAGTCCAAGCGCCTGATAATGCGGATCTTCTCGCTGACTTCGGCGTGCAGGCGGGCCATTTCGCGGTTGCCGGTGGCCTCGACCAGCAGGCAGTGAAAACGCTCATCGAGGCGCGAGACTTCACGGCCGTCCTGCAAGCGCTGCTCGGGTTGCACCAACCAGGTGCGCTTGAGTTGTTCCAGTGCGACGGATTGCTCCTCTTGGGGGCGTGCGCACAAGCGCCGCACCGCTTCCAGTTCGAGCACGATGCGTACCTCGTAGAGTTCCTCGAAGTGCTGGAAATCGAATGGCTTAACCTGCCAGCCACTGCGGAAATACACCTGCAGGTAACCCTCGCGTTGCAGGCGATACAGCGCCTGGCGCACCGGGGTGCGGCTGACGGCCATGCGCTCGGCGATTTCCCCTTCGGAGAAACGGTCGCCAGGCAGCAGGCGGAACTCGAAGATGTCGTCCTTGAGCTGCAGGTAGATGCGCTCGGCGAGGTTCTCCGGGCGCTCTTTGCCCGCGTGTGGCACGGCGGTCAGCGGCATCCTGGCTTAGCCCTGCTGCTGGCTGGCAATAAAGGCGCGCCAGCCACCGAAGCTGGTGATGTTGCGCGCGCCGTCCAAGGCGTACGGCTCGCAGATAAAGCCTTTGACGCTGCGCCCATCGGCCAGGTTCAGGTTGCCAATGCCCAGTGGCGCGGGGATTTCCGCGACGAATTCGCCAAAGCGCGCCAGGGGGATATCCCACAGCTCGACGATGATCGCCGCGCCATCCGTGCTGACCTGCGCCAGCCCGGGTTTGGGCGGCACGGTGCCGGGCAGGGCGTAAAGGTTGTAGCGCGGTGCGGTGAGGGTCTGCTCCACCAGTACCGCATCGCGGCTGGTGAGCTGATGGTTCAACGGCATGCCGCTCAGGTGTGCGCCGACCACTGCCAGCCGTACACAACCGGGAGCCGGCGTGTTGCTCGGCGCGGCGGTGGGCAGGGCGCGGCCCGTGGCGCCGAGTGGCAGGTTCAGCGCCTGTTGCCAGCGTTGACCAAAGGCGGCCAGCGCCTGGTCATGCCAGGCCGGTGCAATCAGGGTGATGCCAGCCGGCAGGCCGTCGCTGCGCAAGCCGGCCGGTAAGGCCAGGGCGCTGAGGTCGGCGAGGTTGGTGAAGTTGGTGTAGGTGCCGAACTGGCTGTTGAACAGCACGGGTTCGGCGTCCATTTCCGCCAGGGTGCGAATGGTTGGCGAGGTGGGCACCACCAGCGCGTCGAAACTGGCCAGCGCAGCGTTGATCTGCCGGCTCAGTTCGGCGCGGATGTATTCAGCCTTGTAGGCATCGCAGGCGCTGTATTTCAAACCGTTCTCGACGATCCCGCGCACCACCGGATTGATCGCCTCTGGCTGCTGCTTGAGCATGTCATCCAAGGCCACCGTGCGCTCGGCCACCCAGGAGCCGTAATAGAGCTGCTCGGCCAGAGCGCGGAACGGGCTGAAGTCGATCGGGGTGATGATCGCGCCGAGTTCGCGCAGGCGCTTGATGGCCTGCTCGAAGACTGCCTGGTTCTGGCTGTCGCCAAAGAACTCCAGTTGATCGGGAATGGCCAGTTTGGGCGCAGCCGGCATGTTGACTGGCGCGCGATTGGGATTCTGCCGCGAGTAGGCATCGCTGGCGTCATAGCCGCCGACTATCTGGGCGACGCACTGGGCGTCGGCCACGGTCAGGGCAAAGATGGACATGCAATCGAGGCTGCGGCAGGCCGGCACCAGGCCGGTCGTCGATAGCCAGCCTTTGCTTGGCTTGAGCCCGACAATGTTGTTGAAGCCGGCGGGTACCCGGCCGGAACCGGCGGTGTCGGTGCCGAGTGAAAACGGCACCAAGCCGCGCGCCACCACACTGGCCGAGCCGGAACTGGAGCCACCGCTGACATAGGCCGGATTGAAGCTGTTGGTAACTGCGCCATAAGGCGAGCGGGTGCCGACCAGGCCGGTGGCGAACTGGTCGAGGTTGGTCTTGCCGATCAGGATGGCGCCGGCAGCGCGCAGCTTGGCCACCACTGTGGCGTCGGCCTGGGCGGTGTAGGCAAATTCCGCGCAGGCGGCGGTGGTTGGCCAGCCAGCGGCGTCGATATTGTCCTTGATGGCGAAGGGCACGCCGTACAGTGGCAGCCTGCTCAGTTCGCCGTGGGCATTTTCCAGCAAGGTGGACAAGCCATCGAGCTGGGCGTTGAGCTGAGCCTCGCTGGTCAGACTAATCCAGGCGTTATCCGCCGTGCTCAGTGCAAGGCGCAGGTGGTGCAGCAGCTCGGTCGGTGACTGGCCGTCGCGGTAAGTCTGTTGCCAGTCGGCGAGGGTGAAGGCGATAGGGGCGTTGGCCATGCTCTGAAAATCCCATCTTGTATCCAAGTGATGGAATGCCTAGAGCAAGGCCGGTGCCAGCTTTATAAAACAGTTTTATTTCATGGGCTTAGCCGGTTTTTACGAGCGCTGGAGGCGCGTCGCTGGGCATGCGCTGCACCGCTGCGGGGCTGCTTGCCAGCTTATGGTGCGTGACTCAGGCCGCCCGGCGTGCCTGCGGGGCGTCAGAGCGCGAGGTAGTTTTTCACCCCGGTAAAGATGATCTGCGCGGCCAGCGCGCACACGAACAGGCCCATCAGGCGGCTGACGATCTGGAGGCCCTGATCGCCGAGCAGACGTTCGAACTGGTTGGACATATACAGCACCACGCCCACGGTGAGGCTGGCCAGGGCGATACCCAGCACCGCCACGGCTTTGTCGCCCCAGTCTGGCTGGCTGGCGCCCATCAGCAACAGCGCACCAATGGTGCCTGGGCCGACGGTAAGCGGGATGGTCAGCGGTACGATGGTCACATCCTGCTGCACGTTATCGCTCTGTACCGCCGATTTGCCCTGAGCCATACCCAGTGCCGAGATAAACAGCACGCTGCCGGCACCGATGCGGAAGGCGTCGATGGTGATGCCGAACAGGGTGAAGATGTGTTTGCCGAACAGGTACAGCAGCACGCTGGCAATCAATACGCCGAGCGCGACTTTCCAGGCCAGGCGCTTGCGCTCCTTGACCGTGTAGCCACGGCTCAGACCAATAAAGCACGACAGCACGAAGAACGGGCTATAGAGCACCAGCAGTTTCAGGTACAGGCTGAACAGCGCGGACGCCATGGGACAAGACTCGCTCGGCAAAAGAACAGGCAGGGTAAGAGGGTAACAGCCAGGGGGCAACCCGGGCTGTCGATCAGGACGGCAGGGCGGCGCGTTGCAGGCGGATTTCCCGTTCGGCGACCCAATGCTCGATCAGCTCGCGCAGTTGTGACATCTCCACCGGTTTGGACATGTGGCCGTCCATGCCGGCCTGGCGAGCACGCTCTTTGTGCTCGTTGAGGATGTGCGCGGTGAGCGCCACCACGGGGGTGCGTGCGCGTTGTTCGGCGGTTTCCCAGGCGCGCAGTTGTTCGGTGGCGGAGAAGCCATCGAGCACCGGCATTTCGCAGTCCATCAACACCAGATCATATTGCTGGGCTTTCATGGCGCGGAGCGCTTCTTCACCGTTGCTGGCGGTATCGGGTTGCAGGTTGAGCTTGCCGAGCATGCCGCGTATGACCTTGGTGGAGATGGTGTTGTCTTCGGCCACCAGAATGCGGAAATCACTGGGTACATGCAGGGGCGCATTGGCGGGCGCCGGGATAAACATGGGGGAGTCGGCCTTGCCGCGCTGCGCCAGTTCATCGGCCAGGGTGGTTTTCAGGGTATAGCCGGCCACCGGCTTGGCCAGGATGCGTTTGATCCCGGCGTTGCGCGCGATGATCTTGCTCGGCGCGTTACTGATGCCGGTGAGCATGATCAGCAGAATGTCGTGGTTGAGGTTGGCGTCTTCCTTGATCCGCGCGGCCAGTTGCATGCCGGTCATGCCGGGCATGTCCTGGTCCAGTAGCACGGCATCGAAGTACTCGCGCAGGTGCGCCTTGGTGCGCAGCAGGGCCATGGCTTCCTTGCCTGAGGGTACGGCGCTGACCTGCATGCCCCAGGCGCTGCATTGCTGCACCAGCACTTTGCGGCAGGTGTCGTTGTCATCCACCACCAGCAGACGTGCACCCTGCAGCGAGGCATCGAGATCGGCAGTCGGTTGTTCCAGGCGTGCGGCGTCCAGCGGCAGGGTCAGCCACAGGGTCGAACCCTGGCTGCCGCCGCTCTGGATGCCGAACTCGCCTTCCATCAGGCGCACCAGCTGGCGGGCGATGATCAGGCCGAGACGGCCACCGAGTTTGGTCGCAGCGAGGAAGTCCTTGCTGTGCAGTGCGGTATTCAGCAGGGCGTCGCGCTCACTGGCGTCGAGAGGCTTGCCACTGTCCTGCACGGCAATGCGCAGGCGTGGTTGTTCGCTGTTGGTATCCAGCGCCACGACCAGGAGGATTTCGCCTTCGTCGGTTTGCTTGAACGCGTTGTCCAGCAGGCTCAGCAGGGTCTGGCGCAGGCGTGTGGGATCGCCGCTGATTACCCGTGGTACTTGCGGCTGCATAAAACTGATCAGCTCGACTTTCTGCTGTTCGGCTTTGGCGCGGAAGATGTCCAGGCAGTCTTCGATCAGGGCGTTGAGGTCGAACTGCACGTCATCGAGTTCAATCTGTCCGGATTCGAGCTTGGAAATATCGAGGATTTCGTTGATCAAGGTGAGCAGCTCGTTGCCTGAGCTGTGGATGGTCTGTACGTAGTCGCGTTGCTTGGCGGAGAGCGGTGTGCCGAGCAGCAGCTCGGTCATGCCCAGTACTCCGTTCATGGGAGTGCGAATTTCGTGGCTGATTTTGGCGAGAAACTCCGCCTTGGCTTTCAGTTCGGCGGAGCTGGCGGCGAGGGCGCGGCTGGTGCTGAATTGATCCTGCATGATGCGTCGCTGTCGCTCGCTCAGCGCCATGCTGAGGATAAAGCCGCTGACAACCGTGACGGCGAGCAGGCCGTAAGCCAGCCACTCGCTCTGTATCGGCCAGTAGCCGAAGAGGACCGGCAGGGCGCCGATAAAGGCTGCGCAGAACAGCAGCACGGCCAGGCTGAACAGCCGTGCTGGTTGGTAACCGTGACGCCAGTGACTCAGCGCCACCAGCAGGATGCTCAGGCCGGCTGCGGCGTTGAGCAGGTAGACCAACTGATTGAACTGCAGGTTGGTGGCGACCAGCAGAGCCACGCAGACCAGGCTGATAACGACCACTTCGGCACTCAGCAGGTGGTTCAGCGGTGTTCTCGGGCAGACCTTGTGGAAGAAACTGGCGGTAAAGCACAGGGCGCATAACGCGGCCAGCAGCATCGACAGGTTGGCGATCTGCGGCTGCAGGCTTTGCCACTCGCTGAGCCAGGGCGTGCTGATGCCGAGCAGGCTGATCACCGCAACCAGCTGGCAGGCCTGGGTGGCCGCCAGCCACAGGCCGCTGGCGGCGCGGGTGTAGGCAAACCGCACAAGGTTGTAGGTCACCAGCATGCCGAGGCAGCCGAGTAGCAGACCGAACAGCAATGGGCGGTTGTCGTCGGCGGCCATGGCCTGCGCACTTTGCAGGGTAATGCTCGGTCGCAGCGAATGTTCCGAGGCCAGGCGCAGGTAGATATCCAGTGGTTGTTCGGCATTGGGCAGCGGCAGGAGGAAATCACGGCTGGCCAGAGGGCGGCTGGAGAAGGGCAGGTTGCTGCCGGTGTGGGTTTGCTCGATCAGTTCATCGCCCTGTACGACATACAGGTCGAGGTAGGCCAGATAAGGCGCGAACACGCGCAGCATCTGTGTGTCGGAGTTGGCCGGTAGGCGGTGATACAGCCACAGTGCGCTGTTGTTTCCGGGGGTGTAGAGCTGGCTCAGCTCGCTGGGGCGAAACTGCGCCCGGCGTTCGGGGCTGCGCACGTCATCAAGTTGCAGTTCGGCGCTGGGGTCGGCAAGACGCGACCAGAAAGCCTGCGGCTCTGCCTGGCTGGGCGCTGCAGTGAGCGCCATCAGCAGGGTGCTGAACAGCAGATAGGTGGCAATCCTCAGCCGGCGCACAGTGAAGTCCCTTCAATATTAAGTGGTCGGATTATAGCCAAGCTGTTCGCGAGGGAAATATGACAAAGACGGCCAAATTAGGGTCTTTTGCAGTTTCATCACGGCCTGTGCTGGAACTGCAGCAGACCCTCGTCAGCGTTGTCGCGTTTTAGCCTTTATTGGTTCCCGCGTTCGCGGGCGATGGCGCGGTAGCCGATATCGCTGCGGTAGAAACTGCCATTCCAGCGGATTTTTTCGGCCAGGCGATAGGCTTGTTGCTGGGCTTCCTCAACCGTGCGGCCGATGGCGGTGGCGCAAAGCACGCGGCCGCCGGCGGTGACGATGTTGCCGTCTTTCAGCGCGGTACCGGCATGGAACACCTTGCCGTCCAGTCGCGCGGCAGCCTCCAGGCCTTCGATCACATCGCCCTTGGCGTAGTCGGCCGGGTAGCCGCCAGCGGCGATCACCACGCCAACCGTCGGGCGCGGGTCCCAGGTGGCTTCGACTTTATCCAGCGCCTTGGCCAGCGCGGCTTCGACCAACAGCACCAGGCTGGACTCCAGGCGACACATGATCGGCTGGGTTTCCGGGTCGCCGAAGCGGCAGTTGAACTCGATGACTTTTGGATTGCCGGCCTTGTCGATCATTAGTCCGGCGTAGAGGAAACCGGTGTAGACGTTGCCTTCATTGGCCATGCCGCGCACGGTTGGGTAGATGACTTCGTCCATCACCCGCTTATGCACGTCGGCAGTGACCACCGGGGCTGGGGAGTAGGCACCCATGCCGCCGGTGTTGGGGCCGCTGTCGCCGTCGCCGACGCGCTTGTGGTCCTGGCTGGTGGCCATGGGTAGCACGTTCTCGCCGTCGACCATGACGATAAAGCTGGCTTCCTCGCCGTCGAGGAATTCTTCGATCACCACGCGCGAGCCGGCTTCGCCAAAGGCGTTGCCAGCGAGCATGTCGCGCACGGCGTCTTCGGCTTCGGTCAGGGTCATGGCGACGATCACGCCTTTACCCGCGGCCAGGCCGTCGGCCTTGATCACGATCGGCGCGCCAACCTTTTGCAGGTAAGCCAGCGCCGGCTCGACTTCGGTGAAGTTCTGGTAGGCGGCGGTTGGAATCTGCTGGCGGGCGAGGAAATCCTTGGTGAAGGCTTTCGAGCCTTCCAGCTGCGCGGCGGCGGCGGTGGGACCGAAGATGTCCAGTTTGCGCGAACGGAACAGATCGACCACGCCGGCCACCAGCGGCGCTTCCGGGCCGACGATGGTCAGCTGCACGTTCTTCTCGGCGAAGTCGGCCAGCTGTTCGATGGCCAGCACGTCGATGGCGACGTTCTCGCACTTGGCTTCAGTGGCGGTGCCGGCGTTGCCGGGGGCGACGAAGACTTTGTTGACGCGCTTGTCCTGCGCCACTTTCCAGGCCAGGGCGTGTTCACGACCGCCGCTGCCGATGATCAATACGTTCATGTCTGTCTCCTTGTGGAGGCGGGCCGGTGGCCCGAATAGCGGATAGATAAAGCGCTATCCGCCCTACAAAATCGACGTTGGGTATCGCTGTGCTTAACCCAACCTACGGTGCAAAACTGGCAACTCTATCGAGGTTGCGATCAAACGGGTGGATGCAAGGCGGGGCTGGCGTCGATAAGCGGAGTTGCCTGGTGGCAATGAGCATTATCGGAGCCAGCCACAACGCAGCAGACGCCTGTTTGAGCGCGGCCGGCCTTAGTGACGGAAGTGGCGCATGCCGGTAAACACCATGGCAATCCCCGCTTCGTCGGCGGCGGCGATGACTTCCGCGTCGCGCATCGAACCACCCGGCTGGATCACCGCAGTAATACCATTGGCCGCCGCATTGTCCAGGCCGTCGCGGAATGGGAAGAAGGCGTCGGAGGCCATGACCGAGCCGGCGACTTGCAGGCCAGCATGCTCGGCTTTGATTGCAGCGATGCGTGCGGAGTTGACGCGGCTCATCTGGCCGGCGCCGACGCCGATGGTCTGGCGGCCCTTGGCGTAGACGATGGCGTTGGACTTGACGAACTTGGCCACTTTCCAGGCAAAGATCAGGTCATGAATTTCCTGCTCGCTCGGTGCGCGCTGGGTGACGATCTTCAAGTCTTCGGCCTTGATCATGCCGATGTCACGGCTCTGCACCAGCAGGCCACCGTTGACGCGTTTGAAGTCCCAGCCAGCGCTGCGCTCGGCCGGCCATTCGCCGCATTCGAGCAGGCGCACGTTGGCCTTGGCGGCGACCACGTCGCGGGCAGCCTGGGAGATTTTCGGGGCGATGATCACTTCGACGAACTGGCGCTCGACGATGGCCTGGGCGGTGGCGCCGTCCAGCTCACGGTTGAAGGCGATGATGCCGCCGAAGGCCGACTCGGTGTCGGTGGCGTAAGCCAGCTCGTAGGCCTGGCGGATGCCGCCTTCGCTGTCCAGGGCCACGGCCACGCCGCACGGGTTGGCATGCTTGACGATGACGCAGGCGGGTTTAACAAAGCTCTTCACGCATTCCAGGGCGGCGTCGGTGTCGGCCACGTTGTTGAACGACAGTTCCTTGCCTTGCAGCTGAATGGCCGTGGAGATGCTGGCCTCACCCTTCTGTGCTTCCACATAGAACGCCGCGCTCTGATGCGGGTTCTCGCCGTAGCGCATTTCCTGGGCCTTGATGAACTGGCTGTTGAAGGTTTGCGGGAAGGCGGCGCGGGTTTCGGTGGACAGGGTTTCTGCCGCTTGATCGATGGTGCCCAGGTAGTTGGCGATCATGCCGTCGTAGGCGGCGGTGTGCTCGAAGGCCTTGAGCATCAGGGCGAAGCGCTCAGCGTAGGTCAGACCGCCGTTTTTCAGGCTGGCCAGCACGTCGCTGTAGTCGCCCGCGTTGACCACGATGGCCACGTCTTTGTGGTTCTTCGCGGCGGAGCGGACCATGGTCGGGCCGCCGATGTCGATGTTCTCGATGGCGTCCGGCAAGGTGCAGCCTGGCTTGGCCACGGTGGCGGCGAACGGGTAAAGGTTAACCGCGACCAGGTCGATCGGCTTGATCCCGTGTTCGCTCATGATGCCGTCGTCGATGCCGCGACGGCCGAGGATGCCGCCGTGGATTTTCGGGTGCAGGGTCTTCACCCGGCCGTCCATCATTTCTGCAAAGCCGGTGTAGTCGGCCACTTCTACCGCCGGCACGCCGTTGTCCTTGAGCAGCTTGTAGGTGCCGCCAGTGGAGAGGATTTCCACATTGAGGGCGACGAGCTCACGGGCAAACTCAAGGATGCCGGTCTTGTCGGAAACACTGATCAAGGCGCGGCGAACGGGGAGGCGGGTGGTCTGGTCGGTCATTTCAGAGTCCATCAGAGCGGAGGTATGGCAAAAGAGTTATCAGCAAAAAGGGCGGCTCATGTGGGCCGCCCTTTTCGGGAGTTGGGGTTACAGCAGGTCGTATTGCTTGAGCTTCTTGCGCAGGGTGCCACGATTCAGGCCGAGCAGCTCGGAGGCCTTGGTCTGGTTGCCCTTGACGTAATTCATCACGGTTTCCAGCAGGGGTGCCTCCACTTCGGTGAGCACCAGGTTGTAGACGTCACTGACGTCCGCGCCCTCAAGGTGGGCGAAATAGTTGTGCAGCGCTTTCTCAACACTGCCGCGCAGGGTTTGCCCCTCTTCACTCGGCGTATTGAGATGCTGCTTTAAGCTGGTGTTGTCACTCACAGGAGCCATTCCACTCTCTAAGGTCTCAGTCAACATCGTCATGCGGCCACCCCTTCTCCATTGTTATGCCGTTCGCTGAAAAACTCGCGAACGTTGGCGCACTGCGCGTCCGTACTGTCCAGACGATTGAATTGGGCGCGAAACTCCTTGGCGCCCGGCAAGGTTGCGAGATACCAACTGACATGCTTGCGGGCGATGCGTACGCCCATTACATCGCCGTAGAAGGCGTGCAGTGCAGCCAGGTGTTCAAGCAGAATGCGTTCCACTTCGAGCAGGCTGGGTGCCGGGAGCTGTTCGCCGGTGCGCAGGTAATGCTCGATTTCACGGAATATCCAGGGCCGGCCCTGAGCGGCCCGGCCGATCAGCAAACCATCCACGCCGGTAGCTGCCAATACGACTTTGGCCTTCTCTGGCGAGTCGATATCGCCATTGGCCATGACCGGGATCGACACCGCCTGCTTGATCGCGGCGATGGTGTCGTACTCGGCTTCACCCATATACAAGTCGGCGCGGGTGCGACCATGCACGGCCAGTGCAACTATCCCCGCGTCTTCGGCGATTTTCGCCACCGTGACGCCATTCTTGTTGGCACGGTCCCAGCCGGTGCGGATTTTCAGGGTCACCGGTACATCCACCGCGGCGACCACCGCCTGAAGAATCTCGCGGACCAGAATTTCGTCTTTCAACAGGGCGGAGCCGGCGGCCTTGTTGCAGACCTTCTTGGCCGGACAGCCCATGTTGATGTCGATGATCTGTGCGCCCATTTCCACGTTGCGGCGCGCCGCTTCAGCGAGCATTTCGGGGTCACCACCGGCGATCTGTACCGAGCGTGGCTCGGGATCACCGTCGTGAATCATGCGCAGGCTCGACTTGCGGGTGTTCCACAGGCGTACATCGCTGGTGACCATTTCCGACACTACCAATCCCGCGCCCATGCGCTTGCACAGCTGCCGGAACGGCTGATCGGTGACGCCCGCCATGGGGGCGAGGATCAGCGAGTTGGGCAATGTATAGGGGCCGATGCGTAGCGCCGACATAGGGCTTCCCTGCTCAAGAGACGTGCTGTTGAGACCAATAGGAGAGTGCGAAAAAGGGTGGGCATGATACCCGCTCTGGATGACCGGAGAAAGGCTGTTTTGAACAAATTCTGAACAGCTATGGGCTTATCGCGAACAGTTTGGTTGTGCGGTCGATTCCGCTCAGCTCACTGGGCGAAGGCTATTCCGGCGATTGAAAGCTCAGGCTGTAGTTCACCGCCTGGGTGCCTGGGTCGAGGATGTCCAGGGAGATATGGATGGGGGTTTGCGGCGGCATTTCCGCGTTGCCGGCCAACTCGCCCGCCAGGTATTCGCTGGGTTTGAAGCGGCGGCTGGCCAGGAGTTGGCCGTTGATGTCGGCAAAGCGCATTTCCAGCAACGGGAACGGCTGGGAGAACGCTGCGCGGTTGTAGAGGATGGCATCGACCACCAGTGCGCCGCTGAACTCCGGGTGGCTGCGCACCACCAGATTGCTGCTCTTGATTTGGGTGATGTCGACCTTGGATGGCAGTTGGCAGCCAAGCGTCGGGCACAGTTGCTCGAACCAGGGGCGGTATTGGTCCTGGCGTGCCAGTTCTTCGAAGTGGTACAGCGTGTACTGCCCCGCCAGGGCTGCCGCGCCCAGCAGATTTAACAATCCCCAACCGATCCAGCGACCCCAGGGCTTCTGTGGCTGTTGCCAGTCCAGTTGCAGGGGTTCGTCGTCCAGCTCAAACAGGTGTTCGTCGCGCAGCTCGGGCTCGCTGCGTTGAGGGCTGTTTGGCGCGACCGGCTCGTCGAGTTCATCATCGTCAGCGCGCAGCGCGGGGAACGCGCGAGGTTCGGCGTGCTCGGCCTCAGGCTCGCTCGGCATGGTGCGGCGATCCGTGGTGTCGAAGCTGAAGTCAGGTTCGCTTGGCGCGCTAGCGGCTGGCGCTATGGGTGCAGGTGGTTCCTGTCGTTGTGGGGCGGTGGCCGCCGGCGCGATATCCGCGTGGTCGGTCTTTAGCGTCAGGCTGGCCGCCGGCTTGGGTTGCTCATCCTGCAACAGGGCGTCGGCCCAGCGTTCGTCATGCGGATCGCGCTCGACGGGTTCGGCAGCGAGGAAGCTTTCGTTGTATTTGCTGGCTCGGTCTATCGCCAGGAACTGTTTGGAAAGTTGCTGCTCCTGTGCTTCGAGCTTGGCCAGCTCCTCGTCAAGGTCGAGGCTGTCGAGGTCAAGGTCGTCATGAATCCACAGGGTTTCAGTCTGGGCTTTGCTGCTTGTTGTGGCGGCTGCCGGCGCGGCGGGCTGCGGCAGTGGTGCTGCGGACGGCTTATTGGCTGGCGTTGCCGGCGCCGCCGCAGGGCTGGCGGGCAGTTGCTGGCCTTGTTCGCGCAACTGTTGCGCGGCATTGAACACGTGCATGCAGGCTCCGCAGCGCACGGCACCATGGGCTGCGCCCAGCTGCGTGAGGCTCACGCGAAAGCTGGTGCGGCAATGGGGGCACTGGGTGATGAAGCTCTGGGTCATGCGGCGGTCCGGCTAAGCAAGGCAGTTAGTCTAACGCAAGTGTTTGCTAATGCAGCAGCGCTGGGGTGGTTAGCGGCGTACGCCGCTGATGCGCACCCAGCCATCTTTGTCTGCGGTCGGGTCGAGGGTAAAGGCCTCCGCATAGGCGGCGCGGACTTCTTCGGCCTGCTCGGCCAGAATCCCCGACAGGGCCAGGCGGCCACCGGGTTTGACCAGGCTGGTGATTTGCGGGGCCAGTGCCACCAGTGGGCCGGCGAGGATGTTGGCGACTACTACGTCTGCCGGCTGTTGCGGCATATCCCCTGGCAGGTAGAGCGGGAAGCGCGCAGGGTCGATACCGTTGCGCCCGGCGTTATCGCGCGAGGCTTCCAGGGCCTGTGGGTCGATGTCGGTGCCAACTGCGCCGGGTGCACCCAGCAACAATGCGGCGATGGCCAGGATGCCCGAGCCGCAGCCGAAGTCGATCACGCTGCAATCCTGCAGGTGCTGGCCGTCCAGCCACTCCAGGCACAAGGCGGTAGTTGGGTGGGTACCGGTGCCGAAGGCCAGGCCGGGGTCGAGCAGCAGATTGACCGCGTCCGGCTCCGGCGCGGCGTGCCAGCTCGGCACAATCCACAGGCGCTGACCGAAGCGCATTGGCTGGAAACCATCCATCCAGCTGCGTTCCCAATCCTGGTCGGCGATTACTTCAGACTGCTGCTCCGGCAATTCAGCTCCGGTCAACAGCTGCAGATGGGCAAATACTGCGTTGGCGTCGGTGTCGGCTTCAAATAAGGCCAGCAGGTGGGTGTGCGACCACAGCGGGGTGGTGCCCAGATCCGGCTCGAAAATAGGCTGATCTTCGGCATCCATAAAGGTCACCGATACGGCGCCGACTTCCAGCAGGGCGTCTTCGTAGGTTTCCGCTTGCTCCGGGGTAATGGCGAGACGGACTTGTAACCAGGGCATGGGAAACCTCGTGAACGCTGTGGCGGGATGCGCGAATTGGCGCGCAGCTTACTTGAAGCGATGGGGCGGCTGCCACCGCTTGCGGTCGGCCGAAACGACAAAGGCTGCCAGATGGCAGCCTTTGCTTAGCATTTCAGTCATGACCGCCGACGCGCAGCAGGTCATGGGGCTTAGTGCTTATCCATACCCAGTTTTTTCTCCAGGTAATGGATATTCACGCCGCCTTTGCAGAAGCCCTTGTCGCGGACCAGATCGCGGTGCAGGGGCACGTTGGTCTTGATGCCGTCGACAACGATCTCGTCCAGCGCGTTACGCATGCGGGCCATGGCCTCATCGCGATCCTTGCCGTAGGTGATCAGCTTGCCAATCAGTGAGTCGTAGTGCGGTGGTACGGTGTAGCCGCTGTACAGGTGTGAGTCGACCCGTACACCAAAGCCGCCTGGGGCGTGGAAATGTTTGACCTTGCCCGGGCAGGGCATGAAGTTGTCCGGGTCTTCGGCGTTGATCCGGCATTCCAGCGAGTGGCCACGAATCACCACGTCACTCTGCTTGAACGACAGCGTGTTGCCGGCGGCGATGCTGAGCATCTCCTTGACGATGTCGATGCCGGTGACCATTTCCGAAACCGGATGCTCAACCTGAACGCGGGTGTTCATCTCGATAAAGTAGAAGCGGCCATCTTCGTAAAGGAACTCGAAGGTGCCGGCGCCGCGGTAGCCGATCTCGATGCAGGCATCGACGCAGCGTTGCAGTACTTCGGTGCGGGCTTTTTCATCGATACCCGGCGCGGGCGCCTCTTCCAGAACCTTCTGGTGGCGGCGCTGCAGCGAGCAGTCGCGGTCACCGAGGTGGATGGCGTTGCCCTGGCCGTCGGAGAGTACCTGGACTTCCACATGACGTGGGTTGCCGAGGAACTTCTCCAGATAGACCATCGGATTGCCAAACACCGAGCCGGCTTCGCTGCGGGTCAGTTTGGCCGACTTGGTCAGGTCTTCTTCCTTGTACACCACGCGCATGCCGCGACCACCGCCGCCGCCAGCGGCCTTGATGATCACCGGGTAACCGACTTCGCGGGCAATCGCCAGGGCGGTTTCCTCGTCTTCCGGCAGCGGGCCGTCAGAGCCGGGCACCACCGGTACACCGGCGCGTTTCATGGCGTCCTTGGCCGAGACCTTGTCGCCCATCAGGCGGATGGTTTCGGCTTTCGGGCCGATAAAGGCAAAGCCGGAGTTTTCCACCTGTTCGGCAAAGTCGGCGTTTTCCGCGAGGAAGCCGTAGCCGGGGTGAATGGCGGTGGCGCCGGTGACTTCTGCGGCAGCGATAATCGCTGGAATCTGCAGGTAAGACAGCGCGCCGGAAGCCGGGCCGATGCACACTGACTCGTCGGCCAGACCAAGGTGCATCAATTCACGGTCGGCGGTGGAGTGCACCGCGACGGTCTTGATGCCCAGCTCTTTACAGGCGCGCAAGACGCGCAGGGCGATCTCGCCGCGGTTGGCGATCAGAACTTTTTCCAACATCGCTGGCTCTCCGGGGATCAAACGATGGTGAACAGGGGCTGGTCGTATTCCACCGGCTGGCCGTTCTCGCCCAGGATGGATTCGATTACGCCGCTGGTTTCAGCTTCGATGTGGTTCATCATTTTCATCGCTTCAACGATGCACAGGATGTCGCCTTTCTTCACGCTCGAACCGACTTCGACAAAGTTTGCCGAGGTCGGGCCGGAGGCGCGGTAGAAGGTGCCGACCATCGGCGAGCGGACAACAGTGCCGTTCAGCTTGGCGGCAGCCGGAGCGGCGGCTTCGGCAGCCACTGGCGCAGCAGCAGGGGCAGCAGCAGGCGCTGGCGCCTGGGCATACACGGGCTGCTGCATAAAGGCTGGTTGTTTGCTGTGGCGACTGATGCGCACGGACTCTTCGCCTTCGCGAATCTCCAGCTCGTCGATACCGGATTCTTCCAGCAGCTCGATCAGTTTTTTGACTTTACGAATATCCATAGTGGTTCAACTCCCGGTGAGGTCAGGGTGTTAGGGTCTGTTGTCGTTTTGTCGCGAGCCGCGTTGCCGCGACAAATGGTGCCAGGCTAGGCGCGGGACGCAGGGAATGGTTATTTCCTTGCCAAGTCCCGTCACGACGCATGGCACCATTTGCCGCGCAACCCGAAGGGCCGGGCCAATTTTTGCGCGCTGCTGCGTTATTCGTCGTTCATTTGGAATAACCAAACTTCTCTCCTCATGCCTTGCCCCGCGCAAAAACTGGCTCCGGCGCGGCCGCGAAAAAACGGCAACAGACCCTACGTTTCAAGTTGTTCGAGTGCAGCCTCCAGGGCCAGTCGGTAACCACTGGCGCCAAGGCCGCAGATCACCCCTACAGCTACATCGGAAAAGTAGGAGTGATGGCGGAAAGCTTCGCGTTTGTGCACGTTGGACAAATGCACTTCGATGAATGGGATGCTCACTGCCAGCAATGCGTCACGTAATGCGACGCTGGTATGAGTAAAAGCGGCAGGATTGATCAGAATAAAGTCGACACCTTCGCTCTGCGCGGCGTGAATACGCTCAATCAGCTCGTATTCGGCATTGCTCTGCAGATACAGCAGATGATGGCCGGCTTCGCGGGCGCGGCGCTCCAGGTCGAGGTTGATCTGCTCTAGGGTGACGGCGCCGTAGACCCCTGGCTCGCGGGTGCCGAGCAGGTTGAGGTTGGGGCCGTGCAATACCAATAAGGTCGCCATGATCCTTAATCCTTGTTTTTCTACTGCCCAGGACTATGCCGCGACAGCGCGGGGCTGTCCAGTTCTCAGCAATAGTCGACACGATGACCGCAGATTGCGGCAAATATATGACTGGTTGGCTTAGAAACGTTCCCGCGCCGCGCTCAGGCGCGCAGCAAAGGTCGGCGCATCCACCTCACCTACGACACGCAAATCCAGCCATTCGTCACCCTTGGTGTCGAACAGCAGAATCGCCGGTGGGCCGAACAGCTGATAGCGGTCGAGCAGGGCGCGTTGCGCGGGGTTGCTTTCGGTGATGTCGAAACGCACCAGTTGATAGTCGCCCAGTTGGCGGCCGACTTCCGGGGCGCTGAGCACTTCACGTTCGATCACCTTGCAGCTGATGCACCAGTCGGCGTACCAGTCGAGCAGCAGCGGCTGGCCGTTGTTTTTGGCGGCGAGCAAGGCGGCGTCGAGTTCGGCGGGGGTGGTGATGGTCTGCCATTGACCGGATTGCACGTGCTGCGTCGCTTCTACGCTGCTGATCATCCGCCCGAGCGGGCGCAGCGGGTCATCCTGGCCCTGCAGCGCGCCAACCCAGGCCACCAGGGCGTAGACCAGCAGGGGCAGGCCAAGCAGTTGCGCGAGTTTCTGGTGATGGGTTTTCGGCGTCAGTTCCAGCACCCCGAGCCAGAGGGCCACGCCTGCGGCCAGCAGGCCCCACAGTGCCAGGCTGATTGGGCCGGGCAGCACGCGCTCGAGCAGCCAGATGGCCACAGCCAGCAGCAGCGCGCCAAACAGGTTGCGCACGGTAAGCATCCAGGGGCCGGACTTGGGCAGCAGGGCGCCGCCGCCAACAGCGAACAGCACCAGTGGCGCGCCCATGCCGAGGCCCAGAGCGAGCAGCTTGAGACCGCCGCCCAGGGCGTCGCCGCTGGCGCTGATATACAGCAAGGCGCCCGCCAGTGGCGCGGATACGCAGGGTGAGACCAGTACGCTGGACAGTACGCCCAGTGCGGCTGCGCTGAAAATCGTGCCGCCCTGCAGGCGCTGGCTCAGGCGCTGCAGCGGGCCATCAATGGCGGCTGGCAGGCGCAGCTCAAGAAAGCCCAGGCTGGCCGCGCCGAACAGGGCGAAGAAAATCGCAAACGGCACCAGCACCCAGGGCGACTGCAGGCGCGCCTGCAAGTTGAGTTCTGCGCCGAACAGGCCCATCAGTGCGCCGAGGATGGCAAAGCTCAACGCCATCGGCAGCACGTAGGCCAGCGATAGCACCAGGCTGCGCATACCGCCCGGTTGGCCGCGCAGCACCACGCCGGTTAGGATCGGCAGCATCGGCAGTACGCAAGGGGTGAAGGTCAGTGCCAGGCCGCCGAGAAAGAACAGCGCCAGATCGGTCCAGCGCCAGGGCGTAGCGGCATCAGTGCCGTTGCTGCTGGCAGCTGCACTGCCAGCAATCGTCAGCACTTCGGTTTCTGGTGGGTAGCACAGGCCTTTGTCGGCGCAGCCCTGATAGCTGACGCTGAGGTTGAAAGGGCGTTTGGCTGGGTTGTCGACCGGCACCTCGACATCCAGCACCTCGTAATACACCTCGACATCGCCGAAGTACTCGTCGTGCTTGGCTTTGCCGGCCGGCAGAATGGCCTGGCCCAGGCGGATATCGGCCGGTTCGCTGCTGAAGCTGAAGCGGTGTCGATACAGGTAATAACCTTCGGCAGCGACAAAGCGCAGTTTCACCGACTCGCTGGAACTGCTGATCAGGCTCAGCTGGAACGCCTCGCGCACCGGCAGAAAATCAGTGCTGTTGTTCAGGGGCGCGCCAACCTGGGCGGGGGCTGGGGGCTTGTCAAACAGGCTGGCGTTGACCGGCAGTACGACCAGAAGTAGAAGCAGGCTGAGTAAACGGTGCATGGCAGGCTCGTGGTGCGGGAGTCGCCGCATCATAACGGAGGCCAAGACATGCGTGCATGCCTTAGCCTGTAAGCGGTCTTGTCTGCCGGGCAGATGGCGCGCGACAGATTGCCGCGCTTAGAGCTTGAATGCCTGCACGGCGGTATTGAGTTGGCCGCCGAGTTGCAGCAACTGTTCGCCTTGATGGCGCCCCTGGCCAATACGCTGCAGGTTATCGCCACCGAGGCGCTGGATGCGCTCGCTGTGCCCGCGAATTTCGCTGACTGCGCCGTTTTGCTGGGCCGTGGCAGCTGCAATGCGCTCGGCCATGCTGGCGATGGTGCGGATCGCGGCAACGATCTCGTCCAGTGCGCCGTCGGCGGCTTCGGCCTGGCTGGCGGTGTGTTCGGCATGTTCGACCTGGGAACGCATTGCCTGCACCGACTGCAGAGCGGCCTGCTGCAGGCGGCCGATCAACTCCTGAATCTGCGCGGTCGCGGCGCTGGTGCGCTGCGACAGTGAGCGCACCTCGTCGGCGACCACGGCAAAACCACGCCCCAGTTCACCGGCCCGAGCGGCTTCGATGGCGGCGTTCAGCGCCAGCAGGTTGGTCTGCTCGGCGATGCCGCGAATGACCGTCAGCACATTGCCGATGGTGGCGGTTTCCGCCGCCAGTTGTTCGATGGCCTGAGCGTTGCCTTGCACCTCGCCAACCAGCCCGTGCAAGCCACTGAGGCTCTGCCCGATCACCTGCTGACCCTGTTCCAGGGCACGATTGGCGTCGCGGCTGGCATCGGCGGCCTGGCTGGCGTTGTTGGCCACTTGCTGAATGGTCATCTGTAGTTCGCCCAGGGCATCGTGGATCTGTGCGGTGTCGCCAGCCTGGCGCTCGGCGCCGTCATGCAGGCCGCCGCTGAGGTCGGCCAGCGTACGGCTGGAACCCGCCACCTGTTCGGCGTGCTGGCGAATGGTGCCGACCAGATCGACCAGGTAGGCACGCAGGCGATTCAGGGATTCTTCGATATCGTGTAGTTCGCGGGTGCGTGAGTTGAGCGTGATGTCGGCGGCGAAATCGCCCTTGGCCCAGGCCGATAGCGCCGGGACCAAATGGGTGAGCACGCGGGTCAAGCGCCGCTGAAGGGTGTCGATGACCAGGGCGAGCAACAGAATGAGGCCGATCATCAGGCCCTGAATCAGCTGCACTTCACCCTGAATACGGCCGTGTTCGGCGCGCACCAGTGGCTCCAGCGCCGCCAGTGCGTGCTGGACTTGCTCGATCTGTTTGGCGGTGCTGTTGGCGAGGGTGCTGCGTTGCTCGATCAGGGCGCGGGTGCGCTGCAGCTCGGCTGGATAGCGCTTGATCAAATTGCTCAAGTCGCGCTTGAGTGCAATGCCGTTATCTTCGACCTGGCTGCTGTCAGCGCTGTCATCCAGGCCAAGCAAATCGGCAAAAGCGTTGCCGGCGGACTCGTTGCTGGCCGTGACGCCCAGCAACGGTTGCTCATTCAGGGCCTGTGCCTGTGTGTCGAGTGCGCTTAGTTCGCGCTCGACCTCGCTGACCAGCTCACTGCGGCCGCTGCGCACCAGCTTGTCGCGGGCATGACTCAGGCGGGTCAGGTGGCGGGAGGCGTTGAGCAGTGGGCTGCGGTAGTGCGCGGCGGCACTGGCTTCACCCTGGTCGGCGTAGTTCGCGAGCTGTCCCAGTGCCGCATCCATCTCGCGCTCAGCCTGCAGCAGCAGGCCTTGCGGGTCGCCGGACAGTTTGCCGGCGGCCAGGAGTTCGCGGGAGCTGAAGGTTTTCAGCTCGGCAAGCCGGCTGCGCAGGTTGTCGGAGAGCTGAGCAGGCAGTTCGGCGCTGGCCTGTTCGAGCCCTTCCAGTGCCTGCAGGGCGGCGCTGTGGCGCAGGGCGTCACCGCTGTTCAGGTAGGCGTTGATGTTGCGTGCGGCATCGCCCTGAAACTGCTGTGACAGGCTCAGGTAGCGCTCCATCAGCAGGTACGGGCGCTCAAGGGCGCGCTGCGACCACCAGAGCGTGACGGCCAGGGCCACGCAGACGGTGACCAGGAGCAGGGTGTTGAGATTGGTAAGGGTTTTCAGGCGCATGGGGCTCGACCGACAGCGAACGGTTCCGGCCGCCGACGGATGCGTCAGGGCGGCAGCTAAGCCTCAGAATTTATTGCTTTTTCGTGACGTTAATGTGACGCCGCCAAATGCGTCACATTGCGCTTGATGCTGCTGGGGGCGTTTCAGCCAGCCTGGTAGGTCGCCACCTGGTTGCGGCCACCGTGTTTAGCCACGTACAGGGCCTCGTCGGCCTGTTGCGAGAGCAGTTTGCCATCCAGTTGTGGCGTCAGTTGGGCGATACCGCAGCTGAAGGTGCACGACAGGTCGCTGGGTTGCGCCGAGAACTGAATTTCCGCGAAGCGCTGGCGGATCTCGTCGAGCACCAGGCGGGCTGCCTGCGCATCGGTGTCGGGCATCACCACGGCGAACTCTTCACCGCCGTAGCGGCCGATATGGTCGCTTTTGCGCAGGCGCTGCTTGAGAAACAGCGCCAGGCTCTTGATTACCCGATCACCCATGGGGTGGCCGTAGGTGTCGTTGACCTTCTTGAAGAAGTCGATGTCGATCATCGCGAAGCTCAACGGCTGGCCATCGCGTTCGGCGCGAAAGCGTGCATCTTCGAGCAATTGCAGGGTGTGGGTGTGGTTGTACAGCCCGGTCAGGCTGTCGCGCACCATACGCGCCTTGAGGTTGCGGGCGCGGGCGGCGCGGTTGCGCACGGTGGCGATCAGGTGGCGCGGCTTGATCGGCTTGGTGAGAAAGTCATCGCCGCCTTCGCTCATGGCGTCGAGCTGCTTGTCGAGGTCGTCTTCGGCCGACAGGTAGATGATTGGCACGCTGACGTAGCGGTCGTTGTGGCGGATCACCTGAGCCAGTTCGGGACCGTTGCACTCGGGCATGTACATGTCGAGGATGATCAGGTCTGGCTGGAAGTCGGCCAGGTGGCTCATGGCCTGGATCGGCTCGATCAGCGTGCGGGTCACGATGCCGGCGCTGTTGAGTACGCGCTCGGTGTAGGTGGCCTGGGCCCGCGAGTCATCGATGATCAGCACCTTGTAGGGCTCGTACTGGCTGACATTGGTCAGCACTTCAATGCGCTCGAACAGGTTCGAGGCATCCAGGCTGCCGGTAAAGAACTCCCGACCGCCTGCGCGCACGGCGGACAGGCGAGTCATGGTGTCGGTGTCTTCAGGGCTGAAAAACAGCAGCGGAATGGGGTGCTCCAGGCCTTCCTGCACGCTTTTCGCCAGCAGCAGGCCGCAGCCCGGGCCGGAAAAATCGACCTCCATCAGAATCGCCGCTGGGTGGCGTTCGAGCATGGCGTTGCGAAAGGCATTGGCGCTGTCCATGGCAATCGCGTTCATGCCGAAAAATTCCAGCCGCTGCACAAGCTGCTCGGCGCGCTCCAGATGTTGCAGGGCCAGGTACACCGGCTTGCGCAGCGGCGGCAGCACGGTTTGCTCGAAGCGGTCACCGTGGCGCAGGCCGGTGCGTGACAGGCGTTGCAGCAACAGGTTGAGCTGGCTGATCAGTTGACTGTTAAGACGCCCACGGTTGCCGGCCACCAGTTGCAGGCAGTTGTCGATCTCCTGAGCCAGCTGGCTGTGCTCGGCCTGGTCGAAGCGTTCGGCGTAACGCTGCAGTAGTTGCGCGGCTTCGCGCAGCTCGCCCATGCCGGCTTCGTTCCACTCGCTGCGTTGCAGACGCTGCCAGACTTCCAGCACCTGGCGCGCCTGGTTGATTACGCGCAGGGCGAAGTGCTGCTTGAGGCGGTCGCGGCTGGGGTCTTCTTGCTCGATCATGGCCAGGTTTCGGTTGTTGGGCTGCGAGTGATGGCTTAGTGCTAGCAATGCTAACACCCGTTTGAATTTTTGCGAGTGCCGTCGATCTATTGGCGTCGCTCTTTTGTCGATGGCGTCTCACGCTCAGCATGAGCATCTCTGGCCCTAAGTTTGCCGTCTTCGCTGCGCACTGCGCCGTGCTTCACTTATAGTAATGGGCAGTTGCGCAACCCTGTCTGGGGTTTGTGGTCGAACGAGCAGCCGCCGGTTTACGCAGTCCGGTTGTACGCTTGCTACTTGGTTAATAAAGGACAATGCCATGCTGGATTGGAAGAACCGAACTGCCGGAGCGCCCGATGGCGCGGCAGGCCCTGCCAACACTTCAACGAGCAAATCCACTGGCGGCCTGGCTGTGCGCACGCTGGCCGGCCTGCTGGGGCTCTACCTGGTTGTGATGCTGGTCGTGGGTTGGTACTGGAGTCAGGAACCGGCGCAGTTTTCTGTGCAGGCGCGCGCTGAGGCGGGCGCCCAGGCCCGTGGACACAAACTGGTGAATGGTTACACCACGGCGGAAACACTCAAGCAAGTGGCCAACACCCTGCTCAACAAGCCGGGTGGTTATCTGTCCAACGACCTCGCTCCGCCAGGCTTGTGGCTGGACAATATGCCGAGCTGGGAGTTTGGTGTGCTGGTGCAGGTGCGTGATATGTCCCGTGCCTTACGCAAGGACTTCACCCGCTCGCAGTCGCAATCTACTGAAGATCCGGACCTGGCCAAGGCCGAGCCGCGCTTCCACTTCGATAACAAGAGCTGGGCGCTGCCTGCTTCCGAAGCTGAATACGCCGAGGGCATCAAATCCCTGGATCGTTACCTTGAGCGTCTGGGTGATCCGAGCAAGGGCAATGCACAGTTCTACACTCGCGCCGATAACCTGAATAACTGGTTGGGCGATGCGGCCACCCGTTTGGGTTCGCTGTCGCAACGTCTCTCGGCCAGCGTTGGCCAGGTGCGCTTGAATACCGCAGTGGTTGATCCGGCGCTGGCAGACAGCGTGGCCCAGGCAGACTTTGTCGAAGGGGTGAACTACGAAACGCCGTGGTTGCAGATCGACAACGTGTTCTACGAAGCCCGTGGTCAGGCCTGGGCGCTGGCGCACCTGTTGCGCGCGATTGAAGTGGATTTTGCCGATGTCCTGGCCAAGAAGAACGCCACCGTCAGCGTGCGCCAGATCATTCGTGAGCTGGAGGCCGCCCAGGAAACCCTGTGGAGCCCGATGATTCTCAACGGCAGCGGTTATGGCCTGCTGGCCAACCACTCGCTGGTCATGGCCAATTACATCTCGCGGGCCAACGCTGGCCTGATCGACTTGCGTCAGCTGCTGTCGCAGGGCTAGGCCGTGGCCTGGTCCGATGCAGAGGTGGCGCACCGCGCCGCCTCTGATGCCGAGCGAATTGCCTGGGTCGATGAGCAGGATCATCTGCTCGGTGGGGTGCTGCGCCGTGAGTTGCGCGAGCGGCGCCTGATTGGCCGCGGCACGTATATTCTGCTGTTCAACAGCGCTGGCTTGCTCTGTGTTCATCGACGCACCCTGAGCAAGGCGCTGTATCCCGGTTACTGGGATGTGGCCGCTGGCGGCATGGTGCTGGAAAGCGAGAGCTATGCCGAATCTGCTGCCCGCGAGCTGGCCGAGGAGCTCGGTATCAAGGATGTGCCGTTGGTTGAGCATGCACATTTTCTCTACGACGCGCCGGAAAGCCGCTTGTGGTGCATGGCCTACTCGGCGGTTTCCGATGCGCCGCTGGTGCTGCAGCCGGAGGAAGTGCTGGAGGCGCGTTTTATCTCCATTGAAGACGCCTTGGCCGAGACCCGGCATCTGCCCTATTGTCCAGACTCGCTGGCCGCCTTGCAGCGTTATTTGGATGCCGTTGCGTAGGATGGGTTAGCCATGGGCGTAACCCATCGCTCCGCCAGCATGGGTGGCGCTTTGCTCAACCCAGCCTACGGTTGCAGTCAGGCGTGCCAAACCCGCGTCTTTACTGGCTTTGTACGGGTTTTTTGGACGTTTTGTTCGGCATCTCGCACAGCGTCGCCAATCCACCGCTTAATGGCGCATTTTTACCCTTAGCAACCGCGTTTTTTGCCGTTACACTGCGCCGCCTTCACGCCCTGGCCGCAAGCTCGGGTGCGCTGCCCCTGCCAGAGTGGGGCTTCGCGGTCGATGCGTTTAACATGCATTGATCAGTCGCTATCCTGACCCCTACGAGGAAAAGCCGGTGGTCAAGAAAGCTTCGTCACTGTCCGCCTTGAGCGGCCTGGTGTATTCCACCGACAGCGGCCGGCATTGCCCGGGCTGCAGTCAGCCGGTGGGCGCCTGCATTTGCAAACAGACTCAGATCCCCGAAGGTGATGGCATTGCCCGCGTGCGCCGTGAGACCAAGGGGCGCGGCGGCAAGACGGTGACCAGCATCAGTGGTGTGCCGTTGGCCGAAGACGCACTCAAAGAGCTTGCGGCTAAGCTGAAGAAACGTTGCGGCTGTGGCGGCTCACTCAAGGACGGGGTGATCGAGATTCAGGGCGATCATGTCGAACTGTTGATCGCCGAGCTGATCAAACAGGGTTTCAAGGCCAAGAAATCCGGCGGCTGACTCTGCCTTTTCTAAACTTGCTCGGTAGTTGCACGATCAATTACCGAGTAATCGTCATTTCCAGACTTTAATCTGTACGCGCCTTGGTCAGCCCAAGGCCACCATCGCCAGCAAGGGAGACTTCGATGTCTGCACGACGCACACGCAAAGATGACGGTAGCCAGTGGACAGTGGCCGACAGCCGTAGCGTCTACGGGATTCGCCATTGGGGCGCGGGTTATTTCGCGATCAATGACGCAGGCCGCGTCGAGGTCCGCCCGAACGGCCCCGACAGCACGCCGTTCGACCTGTCTGCGCAGATCGATGAGTTGCGTCAGAGTGGCCTGAGCCTGCCGTTGCTGGTGCGTTTCCCTGATATTTTGCAGGACCGCGTGCGCCAGCTCACCGGCGCCTTCGATGCCAACATCGCGCGGCTTGAGTACCAGAGCCAGTACACCGCGCTGTACCCGATCAAGGTCAACCAGCAGGAAGCGGTGGTGGAGAACATCATCGCCACGCAGAACGTCTCGATCGGTCTGGAAGCCGGCTCCAAGCCGGAGTTGATGGCCGTGCTGGCGCTGTCGCCCAAGGGCGGCACCATCGTCTGCAATGGTTACAAGGACCGCGAATTTATCAAGCTGGCGCTGATGGGGCAGAAACTCGGCCACAACGTGTTTATCGTGATCGAGAAAGAGTCCGAAGTGCAGCTGGTGATCGACGAGGCGGCCGAACTCAAGGTCGCGCCGCAGATCGGCCTGCGCGTGCGCCTGTCCTCGCTGGCGTCCTCCAAGTGGGCGGACACCGGTGGTGAAAAATCCAAGTTCGGCCTGTCGGCAGCGCAGCTGCTCTCGGTGGTCGAGCGCTTCCGTGCGGCCAAGCTGGATCAGGGCATCCGCCTGCTGCATTTTCACATGGGCTCGCAGATCGCCAACCTGGCCGACTACCAGCACGGTTTCAAGGAAGCCATCCGCTATTACGGCGAGCTGCGCGGGCTGGGCCTGCCGGTCGATCATATCGATGTCGGCGGCGGCTTGGGCGTGGATTACGACGGCACCCACTCGCGCAACGCCAGCTCGATCAACTACGACATGGACGACTACGCCGGCGTGGTGGTCGGCATGCTCAAAGAGTTCTGCGACGCCCAGGAGCTGCCGCACCCGCACATCTTCTCGGAAAGCGGCCGCTCGCTGACCGCGCACCACGCCATGCTGGTGGTGCAGGTCACCGACGTAGAAAAGCACAACGACGAGATCCCCAGGGTCGAGGACGTCACCAGCCTGCCGGAAACCGTGCGTTATCTGGTTGAGCTGCTGGGCCCGACCGATATCGAGATGGTCACCGAGACCTATTGGCGCGCCACCCACTACATGAGCGATGTGGCCAGCCAGTACGCCGACGGCAAGCTTAGCCTGACTGAAAAAGCCCTGGCCGAGCAGTGCTACTTCGCCGTGTGCCGCCGCCTGCACAACTCGTTGAAGGCGCGTCAGCGTTCGCACCGTCAGGTGCTCGATGAGCTCAACGACAAGCTGGCGGACAAGTACATCTGCAACTTCTCGGTGTTCCAGAGCCTGCCGGATACCTGGGCCATCGGCCAGGTGCTGCCGATCCTGCCGCTCAACCGTCTCGACGAAGAGCCGCTGCGCCGTGCCGTGCTGCAAGATTTGACCTGCGACTCCGACGGCAAGATCCGCCAGTACGTCGACGAGCAGAGCATCGAGACCAGCCTGCCGGTGCACGAAGTGCGCGAGGGAGAAGATTACCTGCTGGGGATCTTCCTGGTCGGTGCCTACCAGGAAATTCTCGGTGACATGCACAACCTGTTCGGCGACACCGACTCGGTGAACATCTACCAGAACGCCGACGGCAGTGTGTACCACGCCGGTATCGAGACCCACGACACCATCGAAGACATGCTGCGTTACGTGCACCTGTCGCCGGAGGAGTTGATGAACCACTACCGCGACAAGGTCGCCAGCGCCAAGATCAGCCCGCGTGAGCGCACCCAGTTCCTCGATGCGTTGCGTCTGGGGTTGACCCGGTCGTCCTACCTGTCCTGATAACGCCCACACGGCATGCAAAAGGCCCCGCGCTGCGGGGCCTTTTGCTGTCTGCTGAGACTGATCAAGAGCCGTAGCGCGAGTGCATTCGGGGGCGCTGTCCACAGGCCGAAGTGTTTCTGTGGGAGGCGCTTCAGCAGCGAGCTTGCAGTTGTTGTTGTTGTTGTTGTTGTCGCGGCTAAAGCCCCTCCCACGGCGTCGATGTACAAGGTGTCGGGGGCTAACCTTGACGGTTGTGGGCAGCGATCAAGCGCCCAGCAGGCTCTGCCCGCATACGCGCAGCACCTGCGCCGTCGCGGCACCCGAGCCCGGCTGGGCGAACCAGGCCACGGCCTCGGCGACGTCCTGCGGCAGGCCGCCCTGGCCCATGGAGTTCATACGCCGGCCGGCTTCACGGATGGTCAGTGGGATGGCGGCGGTCATCTGGGTTTCGATAAAGCCAGGGGCCACGGCGTTGATGCTGATGCCGCGCTTGCCCAGGGTCGGCGCCCAGGCCTGAGCCAGGCCGATCACCCCGGCCTTGCTGGTTGCGTAGTTGGTCTGGCCCATATTGCCGGCGATGCCGCTGATCGAGGCGATCAGCACCACGCGGCCGTTGTCGTGCAGCTTGCCGGCGTCCAGCAGGGCCTGGGTCAGCACCTGCGGGGCGTTCAGGTTGACGTCGATCACCGAGTTCCAGAACGCGTCGCTCATCTTTGCCAGGGTCTTGTCGCGGGTGATGCCGGCGTTGTGCACGACGATATCGATGCCGTTCGGCAGCGCTTCGACCAGTTGCGCGGCAGCGTCATCGGCGCAGATGTCTAGGGCCAAACCATGCCCGCCCAGGCGCGCGGCTAGCGCATCGAGCGCGTCCTTGGCCGGCGGCACGTCCAGCAGCACCACCTCGGCACCGTCACGGGCCAGGGTTTCGGCGATGGCCGCGCCGATGCCACGGGATGCGCCGGTGACTAGGGCCTTCTTGCCGGCCAGCGGGCGGGTCCAATCCTTGACCTGCTCGGCGCAGGCATTCAAGCGCAGCACCTGGCCCGAGACATAGGCGCTTTTCGGCGAGAGGAAGAAACGCAGCGCGCCTTCCAGCTGCGCCTCGCCGCCCTTGCCGACGTAGATCAGCTGCACGTTGCCACCACGGCGGATTTCCTTGCCCAGGGAGCGGCTGAAGCCTTCCAGTGAGCGTTGCACGCTGGCGGCAACCGGGTCCTTCAATGATTCCGGGGCGCGGCCGAGAATCACTACGCGGGGGCATTTATCCAGGCCCTTGAAGGCTGGCTGGAAGAAGTCGCGCAACTCGATCAGCTGCTCGAAGCGGGTCAGGTGGCTTGCGTCAAACACCAGCGCCTTAAGCTTGGGGCCATGCTCGGCGGTCCAGCGCGGCAGCTCGAACTGGCCCTCGCGGGCGGCAAACAGGGCGTCGGTCAGCCGGTTGGCAAAGGGCAGTACGGCATTGGCCAGGCTGCCTTCGCCGCCAATCAGCAGAGCACCATCCACCGGCCGGCTGCGTCCTGCGCTCCAACGCTCCAACAACAGCGGGGCAGGCAGGCCGAGCGCGCCGACCAGGCGGCGACCGGTGGCGGAGTTGGCAAAGGCGAGATAACGGTCGGACATGGAGCAGCTCCTGCGCATGGATCAAAAGTGCGCCCACTCTACGCAGGCCACAGAAATGCGCAATTGACCGCGTCGCCTGCTGTGCCGGCAAGGCGGCCAATGCGACACTGCGATAACAGGTTAGCCTGTGCGTCATTCATTAGTGTCCGTTCACCGTCTGCTGCGCGTCGGCCCTGCGGCTGTTACTCACGTAGCGCCTTGCAAGACTCCGCCTCGCGAGACGTTGCACGGGTTCTCAGACCTATCCCGTTCAGGAGTCGTCCATGACCCAGCCGCGCCGCGTTGCCATTGTTGGCGGTAACCGTATTCCGTTCGCCCGCTCCAACACCGTATACGCCACTGCAAGTAACCAGGAAATGCTGACCAGCGCGCTGGATGGTCTGGTCGAGCGTTTCAACCTACACGGTGAACGCCTAGGCGAGGTGGTAGCTGGCGCAGTGCTCAAGCATTCGCGCGACTTCAACCTGACCCGCGAGTGCGTGTTGGGTTCGCGCCTGGCCCCGGAAACCCCAGCCTATGACCTGCAGCAAGCCTGCGGCACCGGCCTGGAGGCGGCATTGCTGGTGGCCAACAAGATTGCCCTGGGGCAGATCGAGTGCGGCATTGCTGGCGGTGTCGACACCACCTCGGATGCGCCGATCGGGGTGAGTGAGGGGCTGCGCAAGATTCTCCTGCAGGCCAACCGTGGCAAGAGCAGCGGCGACAAGATCAAGAGCCTGTTGCAGATTCGTCCGCGTCACCTGGCGCCAGCCATTCCGCGTAACGGCGAGCCGCGCACCGGGCTGTCGATGGGCGAGCACTGTGAGTTGATGGCGCAGACCTGGGCCATTCCCCGCGATGAGCAAGATCAACTGGCCGTGGCCAGCCACCAGAAGCTCGCCGCTGCTTATGCCGAAGGCTGGCACGACGACCTGCTGACGCCGTTTCTCGGCCTGACCCGCGACCAGAACCTGCGCGCCGATATCAGTCTGGAGAAACTCGCCACCCTCAAGCCCTGCTTCGAGCGCAGCCCGCGCGGCACCATGACCGCTGCCAACTCCACGCCGTTGACTGACGGCGCCTCTCTGGTGCTGCTCGCCAGTGAAGACTGGGCCAAGGCCCGTGGCCTGCCGATTCTGGCCTACTGGAAGGATGGCGAAGCGGCAGCGGTGGATTTTGTCGGCGGTAAGGAAGGCTTGTTGATGGCCCCGGCTTACGCCGTGCCACGCCTGCTGGCGCGCAATAACCTGACCTTGCAGGATTTTGATTACTACGAAATCCATGAAGCCTTCGCAGCCCAGGTGCTGTGCACCCTCAAGGCCTGGGAAGATGCCGACTACTGCAAGACCCGCCTGGGTCTGGATGCGCCGCTGGGTTCCATCGACCGCAGCAAGATGAACGTCAAGGGCAGTTCGCTGGCCGCCGGCCACCCGTTTGCTGCCACGGGCGGGCGCATCGTCGCCAACCTGGCCAAGCTGCTGTCGGTGGCGCAGGAAGGGCGTGGCCTGATCTCGATTTGCGCCGCTGGCGGTCAGGGTGTGACCGCGATCCTGGAAAAGTAATCCAACAACCGTATCTGCCACTCTGGGCGGCTACGGATGTATGCAACTCCGTGATTTGGAGCGGCCCACTCATCGTGGTGCCGCTCTTTTTTTGTGCGCGTCATTTGATGACGGCGGGCTCTGTGGGAGGGGCTTTCGTCGCGACAGATCTTGGGGCGCTACACGTCGCGGCTAAAGCCCCTCCCGCCCAAGTCTCCCCCCAGGCCGGCATTCAACCGAGCGTTCAGGCTGGCGCGGCTATTGCGCCGGAGCATCGGCTTCGCCCTTAAGCAGCGCCGCCTTGCGCGTCAAGCCCCAGCGGTAACCACTGAGGCTGCCGTTGCTGGCGATCACCCGGTGGCACGGCACCAGCAGGCCCACTGGGTTACTGGCGCAGGCACGGGCCACGGCGCGTGGGTGGCTGCCCAGTTGTGCGGCCAGTTCGGTGTAGTTGCGCGTCTGTCCCAGCGGAATCTGTTGCAGGGCGCGCCAGACCTGCTGCTGAAACGCCGTGCCGCGAATATCCAGCGGCAGGTGGGCGGCGCGTTGTGGTTCGCTGAGCTGCGCCAGCACCTGGCGCAGCTCCTCACCAAGGCCGTGCTCATCTGCCCGCAATTCGGCGGCGGCAAAGCGTTGCTGCAATTCGGCCAGCAGCGCGGCGGGGTCGTCACCAAACAGCAGCGCGCAGATACCCTGGCTGCTGCGGGCCAGCAACAAGTGCCCGAGCGGGCAGGGCGCGCTGCTGTAGCGCAGTAGCTCGCCCGCGGCCTGTTTGCGCCGTTGCGCCGGGCTCAGCGCTGCCGGCTGTTGGTACAGCGCCCGGGTGCCGGAATAGCCCGCATTCAACGCGGCATCCAGTACGCTGCTGGCGATGGGCAACTGCTGTTCCAGGCGCGCCCGGCGTTGCGCGTCGCTCCAGGCTTTTGGCGTCAGCCCGGTGCGGGCTTTGAACGCGCGCGCCAGGTGAGAGGCGGACAAGCCGATACGGGCGGCCAGGTGTTCGAGGGTCAGTGCCTGTTCACTGTTGCTGAGCAGTTCGCAGGCGGCCACGACCAGGGCATCCAGCTGCTCGGCCGGGCTCTGCCCCTGCGGCGAGCAGCGTTTGCACGGACGAAACCCCGCCGCCGCTGCTGCTGCCGCATCGCGATGAAAACTGACGTTTTCACGCCTGGGTCGTCGTGCCGGGCAACTGGGCCGGCAATAGATGCCGGTGCTGCGCACGGCGAAGACGAACTGACCATCTCGCGCGCCGTCGCGTTCGCATACGGCTTGCCAGCAGAGTTCGGCATCGAGCATGAGGTGATCCTCAGAAAGCAGGGGTTAATTGTCTGCTGTGACTGGCGGGCTGCCAATCCACATCTGACTTTCAAACCGCGCGCCATGAGTGCGCGGTGCGCTTGGCCAACCTCGCCTAGACTCCCTGCATCTGCCACGGCGCAAGCACAAGGAGAGGGTCATGTTCAGACTGCGCCATATCGTACTGCTGCTGGTGTTTGCGAGTGCTGGCGTTGTCGCTCAGTCGCGAGCTCCGGTACGCCTCGACACCAGTTTCGAGGAGCCCTATCAGGTAGTGGTCGACGGCCAGCTCGGTGGGCTGTCGGTCACGGTGCTCGAGTGCATCTTCAACCGTATGCAGCAGCCCTATCAGATTCAGCTGACCTCGTTGCAGCGTGCCCGGCTGAATGTCAGCCGGCAGGTTGCCGATGGTTTCTTCAGCTCGGCGCCCAATAGCCTGGTGGATGGTTACGCGGTGCTCTCGGCGCCGCTGCTGATCGAAAAATGGTACTGGTATGCGCTGGAGCCCAGCCTGTTGAACTTGCCGATCTGGGACAAGCAGTTGCGCATCGGCAGTGTGCTGGGCAGTAACAGCATGATCTGGCTCGAATCCCGGGGCATCGCGGTTGAGCAAAAAGTGCCTCGTCTGGAGCAGCTGGTGGAAATGCTGCGCCATGGCCGGATCAATATGCTGCTGGCGGACAGTAATGCCATGCACAGCACCCTGAAGCAGATCCCGGGCACGCAAAAGCTGCACCAGCGCTTTGTCCGCTACTCACCGTTGGGGGTGTACTTTTCGCGGGTGTTCAGCGACGAACACCCGGACTTTCTCAAGGCGTTTAACCGTCAGGTGGAGAGTTGTGCCCCCGCCAGTATCGATCTTAGCAAGGCCGAACAAGCCTACCTACGCCAGTTGGTCTCACAGCATGTGGCGCGCTGGGGGCGACATCCTGACCTGTTGGCCGCGTTGCGCGAGGCCCAGCAGCGCGACAACAGCCCCGAGCGCATTCAGGAGCTGGATCGGCAATGGCGGCGCGAACGCATTCTGGAGGAAAAACCGTTGATCCGGCGCACACTCAACATGCAGCCGTCACAGTTGCTGGCCGGCATCGCTCGGCAATATGCGCCGCTGTTCAATGAGATTTTTCTCAGCGATGGCAGTGGTCAACTGGTTGCCATGAGCGAGGTCACCAGTGATTACTGGCAAGCCGATGAGGCGGATTTCCAGCGTGCCGCGCTGCTGCCTGGGGGCGAGGTGTACATTGCCGGCATTGAATATGACGGTTCGACACAGAGCTTTCAGAGCAAAGTGTCGGCGCCGATTTACGACCCCGATACGCACAAGCTGCTGGGGGTCATCAGCCTGGGGCTCAATATCGAGACGGCGTTTGGCGACAACCTGCCCTGAGTGCGCCTGGGCGGCGTCAGGCTGCTCAGGTTGATGAGGTTATCCCGCAAGGACACCGCTATGCCGCGTTTGTACTGCCTGTTATTGCTATGCCTGCTGCCACTGCTGGCGTCAGCTGCTTTGCCCTTGAGTGAGGCTGAGCGCGCCTGGGTGGCCGAGCACGGGGTTATTCGCGTGGGGGTCGAGCGCAGCGGCTGGCCACCGTTCGATGTGCTGGATAAGGACGGCACCCATCGCGGCCTGAGCGGCGACTACCTGATGCTGCTCGGTCAGCGCCTGGGGCTGCGTTTTGAGGTGGTATTGATGGATGACTGGGCTGCGGCAATCAAGGCCCTGCGCAGCGGCCAGGTCGATGTGCTGCCCTCGGTGGCCAAGACACCCGAGCGGGCAGCCTTTATGGGCTTCACCAAACCCTATATCACCAGCAGCAGCCTGATCTTCACCCGCAGTGAACTGGCGGTGCAGCGCATTGATGACTTGGCCGGCAAGCAGGTGGCCATCGAGCGCGGATATGTCTTGCAGCAGGCGCTGCGCGAACGGGTTGCGCAGGTGCGCGTGCTTGAGGTGGCAGACACCGAGGCGGCCTTGCGTGCGGTGTCATCCGGCCGCGCAGATGCTTATGTGGGCGACATGATTGTGGCCAGCCACCTGATTCGCCAACTGAACCTGACCAATCTGGAGCTGCGCGGCGAGACGGGGCTTTCCAGCAGCGAATTTCGGTTTGCCGTGCGGCAGGACTGGCCCCAGCTGGTGGGGCTGCTGAACCAGGCGCTGGATGACTTGAGCGCGGCGGAGCAGGAGGAGATTCAGGCGCGCTGGTTGCCCCCCTTGACCGCGTTCAACTGGCGCCGCCTGCTGGCCGTAGGCTGGCCCTATTTGCTTGGCCTGCTGGCCCTGGTGATTTTTGTACTGGTGTGGAATCGCCGGCTGAGCGTGCAGATTGCCGAGCGCCAGCGCGCTGAGGCCGAAGCCAGTCGTCAGCGCAGTACGTTGTTGGCGTTGATCAACGCGATACCTGATCCGATCTGGTTCAAGGATGTGGATGGCCGCTATGTCGGCATCAACCAGGCTTGCGCCACTCTGTTTGGCCGCTCGAGTGATGAGGTGCAGGGGCAGCGCGACGAGACCTTGCTCGATCCGGCCTGGGCGGCCTCGCGGGCCGAACATGACCGTATCGCCAGGAGCCAGGCGCAACCATTCGAGAGCGAAGGCTATTCGCTTTACCCGGATGGCCGGCGGGTGATCTTCGATACATTGCGCAGCACCTTCCATGACGAACAGGGTCAATTGCTGGGTCTGGTGGGCATCAGTCGCGATATCACCGTGCGCAAGCAGGCTGAGCAGGCCATGGCCGAGGCCAAGGAATTGGCCGAAGAGGCGGCGCGCTTGAAGTCGGACTTCCTCGCCAATATGAGCCACGAGATCCGCACGCCAATGAACGCCATCATCGGCATGTCGCACCTGGCCCTGAAAACCGAGCTCAATCCACGCCAGCGCGATTACCTGGGCAAGATCCAGCAGTCCGGGCAGCACCTGCTGGGCATCATCAATGACATCCTCGACTTTTCCAAAATCGAGGCCGGCAAGCTGAGCATCGAGTACATCGAATTCGACCTGCAGCAGGTGTTGGAGAACCTGGCCAACCTGATTGCTGACAAGGTTGCCGACAAGGGCCTGGAGCTGGTGTTCAACATCGACCCGCAACTGCCGCAACAACTGCTGGGTGATCCGCTGCGCCTGGGGCAGATCCTGATTAATTACGCCAACAACGCGGTGAAGTTCACCGAGCAGGGCGAGGTCGAGGTGATGCTGCGTGTCGAGCAGCGAGAGGCGGCCCAGCTACAGGTTTACCTCGGGGTGCGCGACACCGGTATCGGCCTGACGCCCGAGCAGGTGGGGCGGCTGTTTGAGTCCTTCCAGCAGGCGGATACTTCGACCACCCGCAAATACGGCGGTACCGGGCTGGGCCTGGCCATCTGCAAGAGCTTGGCCCAGGCCATGGGCGGCAGTGTCGGGGTCGATAGCCAGCTGGGGCAGGGCAGTCTGTTCTGGTGTCGGCTGCCGCTAGGCATTGCCCAGCAGCAAGCACCGCGTCTGCTGCCACAGGCCGACCTGCGCGGGCGCAAGGTGCTGGTGGTGGACGACAACGACAGTGCGCGCCAAGTGCTGCACGACATGCTGCAAGGCATGAGCTTTCGCGTTGTAGCTGTGGCCTCTGGGCGTGAGGCGGTGCAGCAGGTGCAGCAGGCCAGTGCGCAGCACGAGCCATTCGAGTTGCTGCTGGTCGACTGGCAGATGCCGGGCATGGATGGCATTGAAACCCTGCACCGGGTGCGCGCGCTCAACCTGCAACCGCCGCCGCATCTGCTGATGGTGACTGCGCACTGCCGGGAAGAGGTGCTGCTGGGCGCCGAAAAGCTCGGCGTCGAGGATGTTTTGCTCAAGCCCCTCAACCCGTCATTGCTGTTCGATGCGCTGATCCGCAGCCTCGCCGGGCAAACCCCGGCACAGGGCGTAGCCAGCTTGCCCGTTGGCGAACAGGTTCCCCGCTTTAACGCGCTGCGTGTGCTGCTGGTGGAAGATAACGAACTGAACCGCGAAGTGGCTTGCGGCCTGCTGGAGGAGAGCGGTTTGCAGATCGATCAGGCCGAGCATGGCGGCATCGCCCTTGAGTTGCTGCAACGCCATGCCGAGGGTTACTACGCCCTGGTGCTGATGGACATGCAGATGCCGGTGCTGGATGGCATCGCCACCACCGAAGCGATTCGTCGCGAGCCGCGCCTGGCTGAGCTGCCCATCGTTGCCATGACCGCCAACGCCATGCCGGCCGACCGCGAGCGCTGCCTGGCGGCGGGGATGAATGATCACCTGGGTAAACCCATCGACCCCAACCAGCTGTGGCGTACTCTGCAGCGCTGGTTGCCGATGCAGGAGCAGGCGCTGCAGCCCGCACGGCTGGAGGAGGCGCTACCGGACTGGTCGCTGCCGGGAGTGGATATTGCCAGCGGCCTGCGCCGGGTGCTTGGCAAGCGTGAGCTGTATCAGCGCTTGCTGGGTAAGTTTGCTGCCAGCCAGGGCGATTTCGCCGCGCAGGTGCGTACGGCGCTGGCGGCCCAGCAGCTGGAAAGCGCCGAGCGGCTGGCTCATAGTCTCAAGGGGCTGGCCGGCAATCTCGGCGCGACTGACCTGGCGGCTCAGGCCGCGATGCTGGAAAGCGCGATCAAGGATGCGCGCCACGATGAGCTGGCCAGCCTTCTGGCTGAGGTACAACGCAGCCTGGATGCTTTGCTGGCCGCCATCAATGTGCAATTCCCGGCCGAATCCTTGGGGGTGGTGGCGGTTGATACCGAGCAGTTGCAGGTACTCTGCCGGCAGCTGCAGCGGCTGTTTAGCGAGGATGATCCACGCGCCGGCAAATGCTTTGATGAGCACGCTGAACTGCTGCGTAGCGCTTTTGCGAGCGATTACGCGGCGCTGGCTGCGGCGGTGCGCAGCTTCGATTTCGAGCAGGCGTTGGTGCTGTTGCAAGCCGCCACCGCACAACGGCAATTGCCACTGTAAATGGGGAATGGTGATGGACAGCATACTTGATCGACCGGACCAGCCACTGGTGCTGGTGGTGGATGACACACCGGAAAACCTGGAGTTGATGAGCGAACTGCTGCTGGACAGCTACCGGGTCAAGGTTGCCAGCAGCGGGCTCAAGGCCCTGCGCATTGCCGTAGGTAACCCGCAACCGGACCTTATCCTGCTCGACATCATGATGCCGGAGATGGATGGCTATGAGGTTTGTCGTCTGCTCAAGGCCGACCCGGCCACTGCGGATATTCCAGTGGTGTTCCTGACGGCCAAGAGTGAGGTGGCCGACGAGCAGCAGGGTTTCGACCTGGGCGCAGTGGATTACATCACCAAGCCGATCAGCCCGCCCATCGTTCTTGCGCGGGTCCATGCGCAGTTGCAGCTCAAGGCCAGTGCGGACTTTCTGCGTGACAAGAGCGAGTACCTGGAGCTGGAAGTGCGCCGCCGTACCCGTGATATGCAGCGGCTGCAGGAGGTCACCATTGAGGCCATGGCCAGCCTTGGGGCCATGCGCGACAACCCCTGTGGCAAGCACCTGGCCCGCATCGAGCCCTATATGACCACCTTGGCCACGGCGCTGGTCCATCAGCAACCGGCGCTGGAGGGCGAACTAAACCCCGAACGTATTACTCAGTTGGGCAAATCGGCCTTGCTGCACGGCATCGGCAAGCTGGTGCTGCCGGACCGTATTTTGCTCAGCCCGGTGCCGCTGCAAGGCGAAGACCTCAAGCTGTTGCACAGCCACGCCGAAGCCGGGCGTGATGCCTTGCTGGCCGCCGAAGCCAAGCTGGGAAATGTCACCGATTTTCTGCGTGATGCCCGCGACATCGTCTATAGCCAGCATGAGTGCTGGGACGGCAGCGGTTACCCGCAGGGCTTGCTGGGCGAGCAGATCCCTTTGCCGGCACGGCTGATGGCGGTGGTCGGCGCCTATGAGGAGCTGACCAGCCATCACCTGTATCGACCGTCTTGCAGTCATGCCGAAGCGGTCAGGCAGATCGGTGCGGCCAGCGGTACGCGTTTTGACCCCTCGGCGGTGCTGGCATTGATCGAAGCTGCTGACGAGTTGGCCGCCATTGCCCAGCGTCTGGCGGATGACGCCGCCGCGATCCAGGCCGAGTTGCAGCGCCTGGATGAATCGCTGGGCGAGCGCATTGAGCTGACCCTGCCGGCTGACTGATCAGAACCAGTCGAGGTTCAGCTCGGCCTGCCAGGCGAATCGCTCGAAGTGCGTGGCAATCAGGTGCTTGAACTTTTCCAGGTCTTGCAGGTTGTTGCTCAGGGCCGTGAGGTACAGGCCGTGGCTGTCCGCATGCAGGTGATCAAGGCCAAAGGCGAATTCGATGCGAGCATGTTGCCGATCAACACTGACGGGCAGCTTGTGGACGAACTGTGCGCACAGGCGGTCGATATAGCGTGCCGGCGTAGCCGTGGCGACATAACTGGAGGCGATGCATGGCGCGCTGATGCCGCTGCTCCGGCTGGGCAGCGCATGACGCTGGGCGGCGAGCCAGGCCAGTTTGTCGTGCTGGTAAAGCGCAGGCCTCTGGGGGATCGTGCTGATGCCAGATTGGACGCGTTTCAAGGGGCTTCCCCATTACTGCAGCTCGGGCAACGGTGCCGTCGCGGGGTAAAGATAAAGGCCAGTGTGTGCGGCTCGCTTTGGGCGACGGCACTGGCTGATGCGTAGGCTTTCGGACAGCGCGTTAGCCATATTGGTTGCATGGCGGGCGCGAGGCGACTAGCCAGCAGCCCACGCGAGCTATTCGGAATGTGTCGGAGAGCCGGGCGTTATGCCGCGTAAAGCGGGCCTTGCGCCCCTGATGCAGGCAAATTCTGTGCAATGTATGCCGTCCGTGCCGACAGGAGGGTGGGCGCTGCTTGAAGATTGCCGTATAACGGGCGGCAGAGTCGACTTGGGCAACACAGGACCCCTGATTAAAGCTGATGAAGACGCCAAAACGTATTGAGCCCCTGATTGAAGCCGGGCTGGTCGATGAAGTGGTACGCCCGCTGATGAGCGGTAAGGAAGCGGCGGTTTATATCGTGCGCTGTGGCGATGAACTGCGTTGTGCCAAGGTCTATAAAGAAGCCAACAAGCGCAGCTTTCGCCAGGCCGCCGAGTATCAGGAAGGCCGCAAGGTGCGTAACAGCCGTGATGCCCGCGCCATGGCCAAGGGGTCCAAGTACGGCCGCAAGGGCCAGGAGGATGCCTGGCAGAACGCCGAGGTTGCCGCCTTGTTCCGCCTGGCCAATGCCGGCGTGCGAGTGCCCAAGCCGTATGATTTCCTCGAAGGCGTGTTGCTGATGGAGATGGTCGATGACGGTGAAGGCGATGCCGCGCCGCGCCTCAACGATGTCGACCTGCACCCTGATGATGCACGCGAATTTCACGCATTCATGATTCAGGAAGTGGTGAAAATGCTCTGCGCCGGCCTGGTGCACGGTGACCTGTCCGAGTTCAATGTGCTGCTCGATCCCAATGGCCCGGTGATTATCGACCTGCCGCAGGCGGTGGATGCGGCCGGCAATAACCATGCATTCAAGATGCTGGAGCGCGATGTCGGCAACATGGCGGCCTACTTCGGGCAGTTTGCTCCGGAGTTGCGTTTCACCAAGTACGCCAAGGAAATGTGGGCGCTGTATGAGGCCGGTACGCTAACGCCGGAAACCGCGCTGACGGGTGAATTCGATGACCCGGAAGAGGCGGCCGATATCGACGCGGTCATGCGTGAAATCAAGGCCGCCCTGGCCGACGAGGAGCGCCGTCAGGCGCTACTGAATGCCGAAGACGCGCCCAAGGGTGAAGAACCTCCGCCGCCTTGGGCGCAGTAAACGTAAGCGATTGCTGGCGCAATGATGCCGTTCACCGGGCGCGATGAACGGCATTTTTCATGGCCGTCAGTCACGGTCCAGATGGCCTGTAGAACCCTGAGGTTGGACTACAGCCGGCTGGCCTTGAAGGTGTCGCAGCGGCTGACATCGCCCCCGTCAAAACCGGTTTTGAACCAGCGCACGCGCTGCTCCGAGGTGCCGTGGGTGAAGGAGTCCGGCACCACCTGGCCGCGGGCCTGTTGCTGCAGGCGGTCATCACCGATGGCGTTCGCCGCGTTCAGCGCTTCTTCAATATCGCCGGGCTCCAGCCAGTCGTGCCGACGCTGGCCATGGAAGGCCCACACGCCCGCCAGGCAGTCGGCCTGCAGTTCCTGACGCACCAGCAAGCCGTTGGCCCCTTCCACTCGCTCGCCACGCTGGCGGGCAGCGTTGACCTTGGCTGAGACGCCGAGCAGGGTTTGTACGTGGTGGCCGACTTCGTGGGCAATCACGTAGGCCTGGGCAAAGTCGCCCGCCGCGCCAAAACGCTGCTCCAGCTCGCGAAAGAACGCTAGGTCGATATACACCCGCTGATCGCCCGGGCAATAGAAGGGTCCGACTGCCGAGTTGGCAAAGCCGCAGGCGGAGTTCACACCGCCACGAAACAGCACCAGTGTTGGGTCGCGATAGTGCCGCTTGGCGCCCTGGAATATTTCCCGCCAGGTGTCTTCGGTGTCGCCGAGCACGGCGCGAACAAATTCCGACTGTTCGTCATTGCTGGTCGGCGCGGAGTTTTGTGGCGTACTGACCGGGCCCCCCTGCATGGCTTGCCCGGCCAGCTGGCCGAGGATCTGCATCGGGTCCTGGCCGCTAAGCAGGCCGATGATCACCACAATGGCCACGCCGCCAAGGGTCAGGCCCTTGCCGCCACCCATGCGCCGTCCGCTGCTGCCGCGCGCGTCCACCACGTTGTCACTGCGTCTTGCCCGTTTCCAGCGCATTGCTGTTGCCCTCATTGCGTGCCAAACGTGAGTCTGCCGCGTGCAGCCGTTTAGTCAGCGCCATTCAGTTGGCCGGGTACTCGCTGATCACCCGCTCTTCGCCCTGTTTATCCAGGCCGATTACCTGGTAGGCGTCGCGTACGTTGCCGCGCTCCATGCCTGGTGAGCCGGTGGGCATGCCCGGTACAGCCGCGCCGAGCAGGTCGGGCTGTTGGCGCAACTTGAGAATGTCCGCTGCGGGCACATGGCCTTCAACAAACTGGCCGTTGATCACCCCGGTGTGGCAGGAAGCCAGGCGTGGTGGCACGCCGAGGCGCTGTTTGAGCGCGCTCATGTCGCTCTCCACGTGGTCAGTGACGTTAAAGCCGTTGTCCTCCAGGTGGCTGATCCAGGCTGTGCAGCAGCCACAATTGGGGTCGCGGTGTACATCGATGTTGAGCGGCTCGGCGGTAGCACTCAGGCTGCTGAGCAGCCCGGCGAGAACAATCAGCTGGCGCATGTCTAGGGCTCCTGGCGGTATTAACGGGAGAGCATAGCGCTCGCCGGCCTTGAGCGACCACTGTGATTTCCGAAACGCCGGGAGGCGGCTTATGCTGGGCGCTCGATTTGCGGGCTCTCGATCTCCAAGATAAAGGAAGCTGTCCATGCTGTTTGCACGGGTTGTACTGCTGATTCAACTGCTGGCATTGGCCGGCCTGGGCCTGGCCTATTTTGTTCGGCCGCATGAGATGGTCAATCTCAGTGGCATGTTGCTGATGTCGCCGGCGGCGGCCACGGATGTGCGGGCGTTTTACGGGGGGCTGCAAATCGGCCTGGCGGCCTTTATCGGTTTGTCTCTGAGCCGTCTGGACCTGACGCGCGCCGCCTTGACCTTGTTGGTGCTGTTGTACAGCTCTCTGGCCTTGGCGCGGATTGGCGGTCTGTGGCTCGATGGCGGCGCGCAGCAGACCTTTAATCTCTACGCGCTGCTGCTGGAAGTGGTGTCGGCGGCGCTGAGCTTCTGGGCGCTGCGCGGCCTGCCGCGCACCTGAGTCAGCGTGCGGCGGGGAAGTCTTCGACGATGTTGGCGACGCCACGGTCGAAGTTTTCCTGGCTCATGTCCGGGTTGTGCAGTTGCCGGCTGATCTGGGCCTGGAACAGGACTTCCTGGGTCTTGCTGTCAAGGATGCGCAAGGCGAGGCGGGCGCGCTCATCGTCGGTGGCGCGGGTCTGGGTGACCACCGTGCCGCCCACCGCCACCGGCGCCAGTTCTACGCCCTGCTCATGTGCCAGCCCCAGGGCGTAGATGACCTGCATGTCTGGCTGCGTTTCACTGAAGCGGTAGCCCTTGGCAATCAGGGCGTTCTGTACGGCCTGATTGAAACGCTGCTCCAGGTCTATGCGATGGCCACTGGTTCTGACTGCACTGACGCTGAAGGTCTGGTAGTGCGGGTTGGCCGCGCTGGGCAGTACCTGCACCGAGGGGGTTGGGCTGCTGCAGGCGCTCAGTAGGGGCAGTAGCAGGGCGAACAGATAACGACGCATCGGTAACTCCTTGGTAGGCGGGTGCCTGTGCTCCCGGTGCCAGCATTCTAGGCTGAGGCGCAGAATGTTGCGCCAGTCTGCCGATGGGCTTGGTGCTTGCCTCACCCGTGGCAGAGGGTGAGGCCGTAACGCTAGCGGCGCTCCAGCAATACACCCGACTCCATGTGGTGGGTGTAGGGGAACTGGTCGAACAACGCGCAGCGCGTCACCTTGTGGGTGTCGTTGAGCTGGGCGATGTTGGCGGCCAGGGTCTCCGGGTTGCAGGAGATGTACAGGATGCGCTCGAAGCGCCGGGTCAGCTCGCAGGTGTCGGGGTCCATGCCGGCGCGCGGCGGGTCGACGAACACGCAGCCAAAGTCGTAGCTTTTCAGGTCGATGTCGGCCAGGCGGCGGAACGGGCGCACCTCATTCAGCGCTTCGGTCAGCTCTTCGGCAGACAGGCGCACCAGGGTGATGTTGTCCACGCCGTTGTCGGCCAGGTTGGCCAAGGCGGCATTCACCGAGGACTTGCTGATCTCGGTGGCCAGCACCTTGCGCACCCGGGTGGCCAGCGGCAGGGTGAAGTTGCCGTTGCCGCAATACAGCTCCAGCAGGTCGTCCGGCCGTTCGCCCAGTGCGTCATAGGCCCAGCTCAGCATCTTCTGGTTCACTTCGCCGTTGGGCTGGGTGAAGGCGCCTTCGGGCTGACGGTAGCTGAAGGTACGCCCGGCGACGGTGAGTTTCTCCTCGACATAATCCTTGCCGATAACGCTGCGTTTGCCCTTGGAGCGGCCAATGATGCTCACCTGCAGGTCGGCCGCGAGTTGTTCGGCGGCCGCCTGCCAGGCGTCGTCCAGTGGGCGGTGGTAGCACAGGGTAATCAGCGCGTCGCCCGCCAGGGTGGTGAGGAACTCGACCTGGAACAGCTTGAAACTCAGGGCGCGGCTGGCCTGCCAGGCGGCTTTCAGGCGCGGCATCAGCGTGTTGATCTGCATGCTGGCAATCGGGAAGTCTTCAAAGAAGATCGGTGTGTGTTTATCACCGGCTTCAAACATGGCGTAGTGGCGGTCTTCACCTTCACGCCACAGGCGAAATTCGGCGCGCAGGCGGTAGTGCTCGCGCGGCGACTCGAATACCTCCGGTGCGGGGGCATCGAACGGAGCCAGCAGCTCGACCAGGCGCTGCTGCTTGTCAGCCAGTTGGGCGGCGTAGTTGTCTGGATCGAACTGGGAACGGCTCATGGGGCACTCTTTCAAAAAAGGAAGCGGGTGAGCCAGGCTCACCCGTAGCGTCAGGCGAAGTAGGCCAGCTTGATCACAAACAGTGCGGAGAGCACCACCAGCGCCGGGTTGAGGTCACGCCAGCGGCCGGCGAGCAGCTTGATCAGGGTCCAGGCGATAAAACCGAAGGCAATGCCGTTGGCAATCGAGAAGGTCAGCGGCATGGCCAGGGCGGCGATAACGACCGGCGCGGCGACGGTGAGGTCGTCCCAGTCGATCTGCGCCAGGCTGCTCATCATCAATACCGCCACGAACAGCAGCGCCGGGGCGGTGGCGTAGGCCGGTACGGCGCCGGCCAGCGGGGCAAAGAACAGCGCCAGCAGGAACAGAATGGCCACTACGCAGGCCGTTAAACCGGTACGCCCGCCGGTGCTGATGCCCGCTGCCGATTCGATGTAGCTGGTGGTGGTCGAGGTACCCAGTGCCGCGCCGGCCATGGTCGCGGTGCTGTCGGCCAGCAGGGCGCGGCCGAGCTTGGGCATCTTGCCGTCCTTGTCCAGCAGGTTGGCTTTCTGCGCCACGCCAACCAGGGTGCCGGAGGTGTCGAACAGGTCGACGAAGAGGAAGGCAAAGATCACGCTGAGCAGGCCGATATCCAGTGCGCCCATGATGTCCAGTTGCATCAGGGTGGGGGTCAGTGCCGGAGGCATCGACACCACGCCGTTGAGCTGCGACAGGCCAAGCAGGATCGACAGCGCGGTGACCAGCAGAATGCCGATCATCACTGCGCCGGTGACGCGGCGATAAGCCAGTGCGGCAATCACGAAGAAGCCCAGGCAGGCCAGCAGCGCGCCACCTTGCGACAGATCGCCGAGGCCGACCAGGGTGGCGGGGTTATCCACCACGATGCCGGCGTTCTTCAGCGCGATGATCGCCAGGAACAGGCCAATGCCGGCGGCAATCCCGGCACGCAGGGCCATGGGGATGCTGTTGATGATCCACTCGCGAATCTTGAAGATCGACAGCAGGAAGAAGATCGCACCGGAGAGGAACACCGCGCCCAATGCCACCTGCCAGGTATGGCCCATGGTCAGCACCACGGTGTAGGTGAAGAAGGCATTCAGGCCCATGCCCGGCGCAAGGGCGATCGGGTAGTTGGCAACCAAGCCCATGATGGCCGAGCCAATCGCCGCCGCCAGGCAGGTGGCAACAAATACCGCGCCCTTGTCCATGCCGGTTTCGGCAAGCATGTTGGGGTTGACGAAGAGAATGTAGGCCATCGTCAGAAAGGTGGTCAGCCCCGCTAGAATCTCGGTGCGCACCGTGGTGTTGTGAGCCTTGAGTTGGAACAATCTTTCCAGCATGTGGAACTCCCCAATTACGGCTGTCTGCGCCGTGTTTATGCAAACCGAAAGCAAAGCACATCCACGCGTGCGTGCATGTTTTTGCTGGCGATCTGGAAAAAGGCGCGCATCATATCAGCTCGTCCGGAAGCGGTGAATTTATGACCGCTCGGACAGTTTATGGACTGGTTTTTCAGGAGCGAATGGATGACTCAACGCGCCCTAATCTGCATTGCCGATGGTGTCGAAGACCTTGAATGCGTGACCTTGATCGATGTGCTGCGGCGTGCCGAAATCGAGGTGGTGGTGGCCAGTATCGAGAGCCGACGGATGGTTACCTGCGCCCGCGGTACGCGCCTGACGGCCGACACCATGCTGGTGGATGTGCTGGCTCAGCCCTTTGACCTGATCGTCTTGCCTGGCGGTATGCCGGGGGCGCAGCGTCTGGCGGAGAGTGAACCGCTGGCCGAGCGGGTGCGTGAGCAGGCCCGAGCCGGCAAGCTTTTCGCCGCCATCTGCGCTGCGCCCGCGCTGGCCTTGCAGCAGTACGGAGTGCTCAAGCAGCGACGCATGACCTGCTACCCGGCATTCAGTGATCGTTTGAGTGGTTGCGTGTTTGTCGATCAGGCGGTGGTGGTCGACGGTAATTGCATCACCAGCCAAGGCCCCGCTACGGCCCTGGAGTTTGCCCTGACGCTGGTCGAGCAGCTTGCCGGCCGTACCCTGCGCCGGCAAGTCGCCGAGGCCATGCTGGTCGGCTGAGCCATCGGCGCTGTTGTTGAAGCCGCAGGGCCTTGGTGCAACAGCGCGTGATGCGTTTTAGTCACTGCTGCGCTCAGCGCCTTGCGGGTGCATATGGTCACGCTTGGCCAGCTCGGGAAACAGGCGAATCCACAACCCGGTGACCAGCAGCGCGCCGACCCCGCCAATCATCACCGCTGGCACGGTGCCGAACCAGGCGGCGCTGACCCCGGCGCGGAAATCCCCCAACTGATTGGATGCGCCGATAAACAGGCCGTTGACCGCGCCCACCCGGCCGCGCATCTCGTCCGGGGTTTGCAGCTGCACGAAGGCACCGCGAATCACCATGCTGATCATGTCGGCCGCGCCCAGCAGCACCAGGGTGGCAAGGCTGAACCACAGCGAGGTGGAGAGGCCGAAGGCAATGGTGGCCACGCCGAAGATCGCCACCGAACTGAACATCACCGGGCCGACCCGGCGCTCGATGGGAAAGCGCGCCAGCCACAGCGACATCAGCAGTGCGCCAACCGCTGGCGCCGAGCGCAGCAGACCGAGGCCCCAGGGGCCGGTGAGCAGGATGTCCTTGGCGAAAACCGGCAGCAGGGCGGTGGCGCCGCTGAGCAGCACGGCGCACATGTCCATGGAGATCGCGCCGAACACCGCCGGGCGGCTGCGAATAAAACGAAAGCCGGCCAGCAATGAGTCCAGTGAGACTTTCTGTTTGAGCGGCAGCTGGCGTGCCGGCAGGCTGAGCATCAGGCTCAGGGCGCAGCTGTAAAGCACCGCCGCCGGGCCGTAGACCCAGTTCGTGCCCACTGCGTAGAGCAAACCACCGAGCGCCGGCGCGATGATGGTGGCGGCCTGCATGGCGGATGCTGAGGCGGCCACGGCGGCGGGGAACAATCCCGGCGGTACGATGTTCGGCAGCAAGGCCTGGGTGGTCGGCATTTCGAAGGCGCGCGCGGTGCCGAGGAGAAAGGCGATCAGAAAGATCATCTCGCGGCTCAGGCTACCTGCACTGCTGCCGAACAACAGACCCAGGGCGATCAGCCCCTGTGCGCCCTGACAGAGCGCCGCCACCTTGCGTCGATCAAAACGGTCGGCGACATGCCCGGTAAGCAGGATAAACAGGATCTTCGGCATAAATTCGATCAGCCCGACCAGGCCGAGGTCGAGCACGTTGCCGGTCAGCGCATACATCTGCCAGCCGATGGCCACGGTAATCATCTGAAAGCCGCTGGCGGTAAATACCCGGGCGAACCAGAAGGCAAGAAACGGGCGATGGTGGCGCAGCAGAGGGCTGGACATGGCTGGTGTGCTGAGGCGGCGGGTCGGCTGCGCAGCCTAGCACGCGCGATCTGCCGTGCGGTGCAGGAGCGGCGGCATGGGTAGTCTGTATTGGTGGAATCTGACTGGAAAGGCAGTTTTTTATTCTGTTGTGAGAATGACTTGGGTAGAATCTGACTTTTAAGTCAAAAAAATGCGTCGACTACGCTTACTTCCGATGCCTGCGCGATCTGCGCACGGCGCCTGCATTCAGCCACTTTGTTCACACTGACGCCAGGCTGCTCTGGCCTTGAGGAACGGACATGTCCACTCCCGAGTTATCCCGTCGCGCCTTTCTGCAAGGCAGCGTTATCGCCGGTATCGGCATCAGTTTTGCGCCGCTGGGCAGCAAGGCGTTTGCCGCCCTGTTTGAAGACAAGGTAACCGCCATGCCGCAACCCTGGTACAACGCCAGCGGCAAGGCGCTGGCGCGTATCGACGGGGTGTCCAAAGCCTGTGGGGCCAAGGTGTTTGCCCGCGACATTCGCGCCAAGGACATGCCCGGCTGGCCGCAGCAGCAAGGCCATGCCTTGTTGCTCAAGGCCACGCGCACCGAGCAGCTCTATCAGGGCGTTGACCTGTCAGTGTTGCCGGCCGAGTTGCAGCCCGAGCGCGTAGTCACCGCCAGTGATTTGGCGAAGGATGGCATCGCCTTTCCGGATGGCCACCACCTCGATCCGCTGTTGCCGGAAGGGCAGGTGCCGATGTTTATCGGCCACCCGGTGGCGTTGCTGATCTGGAAGGACTTCGAGCGCTATCGCCAGGCCAAGAACATCCTCAAGTTCAATGACAAGGTGATCCGCTACGGTGAAACCGCGCCGGCGTTCCAGAGCGACCCTTACGGCAGCTTCCGCTTTGTGCGAGTTGGCGGTACCACGCCGTTTGATCCGGACACCTTCTCCAGTCTCAAGGACAGCATGCTGTTTCCGCTGATTCACAACCGTAAACCGGCCTGGGGCGAAGGCAAGATCAGTGGCGACCTGACCCAGCAGGGCCTGTACCACGCCGAGCAGATGCAGCAGCAATTGCAGAGCCCGCCGGATGACTGGCTGGTGTTCGACGAGCGTTTCAAGACCCAGTCCATCGAGCCGTGCGCGCTGGAGGCCGATAACGGCAACGGCTGGTTCGACGCCGCCACCGGCACTCTGCATTTCGTGGTCGCCACCCAGTGCCCGTTTGAAGTGGCCGAACAGACCGCACACATGCTCGCGCCGTCGCGTTTCGGCGTGAAGAAACTGAGCATGCACCCCGGCTACACCGTGGGTTATGGCTCCAAAGACAACAACATCTTCGTGTTCTATGCCGCCCTGGCGGCGATCTACGGTGGCGGCATCCCGGTGCGTCTGGCCAATGACCGCTATGAGCAATTTCAGAGCGGGATCAAGCGTCACCCCTTCGATATGCACTATCAGTTGGCGGTGAATAAGCAGGACCACAGCTTCCAGATCTTCCGTGCGCACATGGATGTCGATGGCGGCGGGCGCGCCAATTACAGTTCATCGGTGGCCTCCGTAGGGGCTACGGCGGCGCAGTCGATCTATTACCTGCCGCGCAGCGACCTGGCCGCCACCGCCTATTATTCGCGCGGCGTCGAGGCCGGCTCGATGCGCGGTTACGGCACGCTGCAAACCATGGCCGCCACCGAGATGATGGTGGACGAGGTGGCCGAGCGGCTGAGCATCGATGCCATCGAACTGCGCAAGAAGAACGTGTTCCAGTCCGGCATGAAAAACACCCAGGGCGCGATCCCGGCCGGAGCGTTGCGTTTGGACGAAATTCTCGACAAGGCCGCCCAGCACGACATCTGGAAGAACCGCGTCGCGCGCAAGCAGCGCTTTGATGCCGAAGACCCGGACAACCTGTACGGCGTCGGCTTTGCCATCTGCCAGAAGGACTTCGGCACCGGCTCCGAAGCGCCGATGGCCAGTCTGGAATTCAGCGCCGACGGTCGCGTCATCCTGCGCCATATCGCCATCGACATGGGCACCGGCATGGCCACTTCACAGGCCCTGCTGGTGGCCGATTACCTCGGCCAGCCCGCCGATGAAATCAAGACCGGTGAAACCGAATGGCCGGAGCTGGCGCTGACCACCAGCGGCAACCCTTACATCATCAGTCAGGCCGAGCAGGATGCCGCGCTGCGTAACCCGCGCTGGGTCGGCAAGCTGGCCTCGCCGTCGTCGGCGACCAACTCGTCGTACTACTCCGGGCATGCCACCCGCGAGGCGGCGCGTGTGCTGTTTATCCATGGCTTGTGGCCGGCGGCCATGGCCATCTGGAGCCGTGGTGAGCATGGCGGGTTGGCCAACCCTTATGTGGTGCGCCGCGAGAACGCGCACTGGGTTGACGGCAAATTGACCGCCGATGGCATGCCGCCAATTCCGTTCAAGCTGCTGGCGCACAAGGCCCACGAGCTGGGCTTGGTCACCGGCGTCAGCGTGCACGGTTTCAACCGTTGGAGTTGGGCCGAGGGTGAGTTCGAAATCAATGGCCAGCCTGAGCGCGTGCCGCTGGATGCCCTGGCGGTGAAATACGGTGACGGCGCCGAGGTGGCGAAGAAGGCGCAGATGAGCCGAAACGGCTTCCACCTGCTCGACCGCGTCAGCATCAACTACCCGGTGACTCAGCTGAACAACGCCATGGTCACCTACTACAGCCCGGTGGCCACCCTGGTCGAGATCAAGGTCAACAAGGGCAGCGGCGAGGCACGGGTGATCAACCATCACTCCTGGCTCGAATGCGGCCGGGTGATTGTCGAGGAACTGGTGTTGGGTCAACTCGAAGGCGGCATCGCCATGGGCATCGGCCACGCACTGCTGGAGGACATGCCGCTGTACGAAGGCGGCCCCGGCGATGGCACCTGGAACTTCAACCGCTATCAATTACCGCGCGCCAAAGACTGCGCGGTGTGGACGCAAACCGCAGAGATTCTGCCGCCGTTATCGCCCAGTGATCCGGCCAAAGGCATCGCCGAGGTGGTGATGATTCCGGTGGTCGGCGCCATCGTCAACGCCGTGGCCCACGCCACCGGCAAGCGCTTGCGCGACCTTCCTCTGACTCCGGCCCGCATCAAGGAGGCCCTCCATGGCTAAGCGCATTCTGAGCATGATCATCAACAGCCAGGCCGTTGGCCCTGTTGAGGTGCCGGACGATCTGATGATGATCGATTTCCTGCATGAACACCTGAACCTCACTGGCTCGCGCCTGGGCTGTGGCCAGGGTGTGTGTCACGCCTGCGTGGCGATCCTCGACAGGCCAGATGGCACCAGCGAGGAGGTTCGCACCTGCATCACCGGCGTGCATTTCTTCGACGGCAAGCGCGTGCGCACCATCGAGGGCCACGCCAAGCGTGATGTCCAAGGCGAGGTCAGCGAGCTCAACCCGATCCAGCAGAAGTTTGTCGACAAGTTCGCCTTCCAGTGCAGCTACTGCACCCCCGGCTACGTCAACGCCGCCACTGTGCTGGTGGAAAAACTGCAACGTCAGCCGGTCAAACGCAGCGAGCTGGAAGGCGAGATCGAAGACGCCCTGGGCAAGCACATCTGCCGCTGCACCGGCTACGTGCGCTACTACAGCGCCGCGCGCGATGTGGTGGAGTCACTCGGCCTGGTCAAGGAGGGATGAACATGCGCGCATTTGTGCTGGCAGCCTTGCTGCCGCTCACGGCCTTTGCGGCCGACGAGCAACTTATTGAACGCGGTAAGTACCTGGCCCGCGCCGCCGATTGCGTGGCGTGTCACAGCATCGAAGGCGGCGCCGAGTACGCCGGCGGCCTGCCGCTGGAGTCGCCGTTTGGCACCATCTATGGCACCAATATCACCCCAGACAAGCAGTACGGCATTGGCGAGTACAGCGCCGATGACTTCTACCGCGCGGTGGCCGAGGGCGAGCGGCGTGATGGCAGCAAACTCTATCCGGCGATGCCCTACACCTCCTATCACCTGCTCAAGCGTGAAGATTCCGACGCCATCTATGCCTACCTGATGAGCCTGGAGCCGATCGCCAAGCCCAGCCCGCAGACTGACCTGAGCTTTCCGTTCAATCTGCGCTTCGGCCTGAGCTTCTGGAACATGTTGTACAAGAACCGCGTGCAATTGCAGCCGGCTGAAGGCAAAAGCGAAGCCTGGCAACGCGGCCAATATCTGGTCGAGGTACTGGGCCACTGCGGTGAGTGCCATACCCCGCGCAACGCTCTCGGTGCGTTGCAGCAGGATCAGCGCATGCAAGGCGCCGTGCTGCTCGGTTATGAAGCCCCCAGCCTGTTGGCAGACGATCTGGCCGCGCGCGGCTGGAACCCTGAGGACCTGGCGACCTTCCTCAAATACGGCATCAGCGCGCAAGGTTCGATGTTCAACGAGATGTACCCGGTGTTTCACCACAGCACCCAGTACCTGCCGCAGGATGATCACCAGGCCATGGCCACCTACCTGCTTGGTGATCAACCACCCGAGGCGCGCCAGGTCGCCAGCGTGGCGCTGGATAAGCTCGACGAGAGTGCGCAGCAGGGGCGTCAGCAGTACCTCAACCTGTGCGCCGGCTGCCACGGTGCTGAAGGTGAGGGCATTCCCCATGTGGCCGTAGCCATGGCGGGCAACACCACCCTGCGCTTGAGCGATTCGCGCAACCTGTTGCGGGTGATTGATGACGGTATCAAGGCGCAGCAGTTCACCGGCTTTGAGCGTATGCAGCCGATGCCGGGGTTCAGCGACACCCTGGATGACACGCAGATGCGCGACCTGCTGCACTACCTGCGCCAGACCTGGGGCGGCCTGGACGCCGAGCTGAGCCCGCAGCAGGTCAGCCAGTTGCGTAGCGAGAAGGGTCATTGATGTCGAGTAACAGTTGATGCAGCACCTCGATCTGCTGGTGCTGCGTAAAGCGTTGCAATGGTCGGCTGGCGGGCAGCGCGTGTGGCTGTGCACGGTGCTGGCCACTTATGGTTCGGCCCCGCGCGCGCCGGGCTCGCTGTTGGCGGCCACGGCGAGCGGCGAGTGGATCGGCTCGCTGTCTGGCGGCTGCGTCGAGGATGAATTGCTTGAGCAGTTGGTTGCCGGCGCCTTTGCCGAGCCGCTGTACTTGCTGCGTTATGGCGATGGCAGCGACCCGCGCTCGCAGATCAGCCTGCCCTGTGGCGGCGTGCTGGAGGTGCTGGTGGAAAATCTGCCGGCCGATTGTGAGGTGCAAGCACACCTGCGTGAGCTGGAGGGTGCGCTGGCTGGGCAACGCCGACTGATCCGTGAAGTCGCTCTGCCGACTGGTGCGCGCCGCTTGCTGGCCGATAGCACTCAGGGGCCAAGGGTTGAACGCCAACCGCACCTGCTGCGCCTGCGCGTCGGCGCGGCCCAGCGCCTGCTGCTGGCGGGTTACTCCTCGGTGGCCCATGTCTGTGCCGAGTTCGCCCAGAGCCTGGGTTTTCAAGTGCTGCTCTGTGACCCGCGCGACGAGGCGCTGCGCGGCGTCGAGCTGCCGGGGGTGGAAATTCGTCGTGAGTTGCCCTCGGAAGTCATTCGTCTGGGCGGCTGCCATGCCGACACCGCCGTGGTGGCGTTGACCCATGATCCGCGCATCGACGACCTGGCAATGATCGAGGCCGTACGTACTCCAGCCTTCTATATCGGCGTGATGGGCTCCATGCTCACCAGCGCCAAGCGTTTCGAGCGCCTGCGTCGAGTGGGTGGCCTGGATGATGCCGCGCTGGCGCGGATCACCGCGCCGATTGGCCTGAATCTGGGCAGCAAAACGCCGGCGGAAATCGCCCTGGCGGTATTGGCCGATATTCTGCGGGTGCGTAACGGCTTGGCGCGGGATGCGCTCTAACATGCCCAGGGTGATCGCGCTGATGCTCGCCGCTGGGCGTGGCAGGCGCTTTGGTAGCGACAAACGTGTGGCGCGTCTGGCGGATGGGCGCAGCCTGCTGGTCGCCAGTGTCGAGCGGGCGCAGCAGGTGTTTAGCCAGGTGCATGTGCTGTTGCGCGCTGAGGATGATCCGCAGACGTTGGGCTTGGCGGCAGATTGCCAGGTTATCCGTTGCAGCGAGGCCGATCAGGGGATGGGTCACAGCCTATCTGCCGGCATCCGCGCGTTGGCCGGGCAGGATGCCGATGCCATTGCGGTATTGCTCGCTGACATGCCGTGGATCAGCGCGAACAGCCTGCAGCAACTGTGCGAGCAGGCGACGCCTGAGCGCATTGTTTATCCGCTGTGCGATGGTTTGCGCGGCCACCCGGTGCTATTCGGTCGCGCCTTCTGGCCGCAGTTGCTGAGCCTAACGGGCGATCAAGGCGCCCGCGAGCTGCTGCAAGCCCATGGGCCGGCTTGCCACGGCGTCGCTCTGAGCGACTCAGGCGTGCTGCGTGATGTTGACCGCCCCGAGGCGCTACTGGCGCGCTAAGGCGCCGCTTGTGGCAGCCCGTCGCGCGACAATCAACCACAGCAGGGCTTGCCCGGTGAGGCGCTACTCTTTAGGCGTGCCTTGATCAACGTCAATGTGTTACGTGCAGATTTGTGAGGGGCGTTGCCCCGTGGTTGCACTGAACCGCCGAACAATAATCGTGCTCAAAGCTTCCAGTACCCGTAGCGGTCTGCGCGCGCCGTGCGCCATGCCCGTATCACCTGACTGAGGAAACGCCATGTTTGGATTGGAGGCTCTCGATCTCGCCAGAATCCAGTTCGCATTCACCATCTCGTTCCACATCATCTTCCCGGCCATCACCATCGGCCTGGCCAGTTACCTGGCCGTATTGGAAGGCCTGTGGCTGAAAACGGGGCAAGAGGTGTACCGCGACCTGTACCACTTCTGGGCGAAGATTTTTGCGGTCAACTTCGGCATGGGCGTGGTCTCCGGGCTGGTCATGGCCTACCAGTTCGGCACCAACTGGAGCGCGTTCTCCGACTTTGCCGGGGCGGTCACCGGGCCGCTGCTGACCTATGAAGTGCTCACCGCATTCTTCCTCGAAGCGGGCTTCCTCGGGGTCATGCTGTTCGGCTGGAACCGCGTCGGCCCTGGCTTGCACTTCTTTTCCACGGTGATGGTGGCGGTCGGCACGCTGATCTCGACCTTCTGGATTCTCGCCTCCAACAGCTGGATGCATACCCCGCAGGGCTTCGAGATTATCGACGGCCGGGTGATCCCGGTGGACTGGTTTGCGGTGGTGTTCAACCCCTCATTCCCTTACCGGCTGGCGCATATGGCCACCGCCGCGTTTCTTTCCACGGCCTTCTTCGTCGGCGCCTCGGCGGCCTGGCACCTGTTGCGCGGTCGCGACAACCCGGCGATCCGCAAGATGCTGTCGATGGCCATGTGGATGGCGCTGATCGTGGCGCCAATCCAGGCGGTGATCGGCGACTTCCACGGCCTGAATACCCTCAAGTATCAGCCGGCGAAAATCGCCGCGATCGAAGGCCACTGGGAGAACGTGGGTGACGAGCCGACCCCGCTGATCCTGTTCGGCTGGCCGGATATGCAGCGCGAGGAAACCCGCTTCAAGATCGAGATTCCGGCACTCGGCAGCCTGATCCTGACCCACAGCCTGGACAAGCAGGTGCCGGCGCTCAAGGAGTTTGCCAAGGAAGACCGGCCCAACTCGACCATCGTGTTCTGGACCTTCCGCATCATGGTCGGCCTCGGCATGCTGATGATTCTCACCGGGCTCTGGGGCCTGTGGGCGCGTATGCGCGGCACGCTGTTCCAGTCCCGCCCGTTGCTGCATATGGCCGTGTGGATGGGGCCGTCGGGGATCATCGCGCTACTGGCCGGCTGGTACACCACGGAAATCGGTCGTCAGCCGTGGATTATTCATGGGCTGATGCGCACTGCAGATGCCTCGTCCGGGCACAGCTTCGCGCAGATGAGCCTGACCCTGCTGCTGTTCGTGGTGGTGTACTTCGCCCTGTTTGGGGTTGGCATCGGTTACATGCTGCGCCTGGTGCGCAAAGGTCCGGTTACCGATGAAGGGAAGGAAGTGGCCGAGGGTGGCCCGGGGCAGAAGCGCACACCGTCGCGGCCGTTGTCCGCCGCCGAGGAAGACTTTGACGACGGCGAGACTGATCTGCCGGCAGGGAGGAATTGAACATGGGTATTGATCTCTCACTGATCTGGGCCGTGATCATCGCCTTCGGGGTGATGATGTATGTGGTCATGGACGGCTTCGACTTAGGCATCGGCATTCTCTTCCCCTTCGTGAAAAGCGAAGGCGAGCGCGATGTGATGATGAACACCGTGGCGCCGGTCTGGGACGGTAACGAAACCTGGCTGGTGCTGGGCGGTGCGGCGCTGTTTGGCGCCTTTCCGCTGGCCTATGCGGTGGTGCTCAGCGCGCTGTACCTACCGCTGATCTTTATGCTGCTGGGGCTGATCTTTCGCGGTGTGGCCTTTGAGTTTCGCTTCAAGGCCAAGGCCGCCAAGCGGCATATCTGGGACAAGGCGTTTATCGGTGGCTCGTTGACCGCGACCTTCTTTCAGGGGGTGGCGCTGGGTGCGTATATCGACGGCTTTGAGGTGGTGGATCGGGTGTATGTCGGCGGCTCGCTGGACTGGTTCACGCCGTTCTCACTGTTCTGCGGTCTGGCGCTGATTGCCGCCTACGCCTTGCTCGGCTGCACCTGGCTGATCATGAAAACCGAAGGGCGTTTGCAGCAGCAGATGCACGATATGGCGCGGCCGCTGGTGTTTGTCCTGCTCGGCGTGACCGGTATCGTCAGCCTGTGGACGCCACTGGCGCATGCCGAGATCGCTGAGCGCTGGTTCAGCCTGCCGAATATCTTCTGGTTTATGCCGGTGCCGCTGCTGGTGCTGCTGTGTACCTGGGCGCTGCTCAAGGCCGTGGCCAGAAACGCCAACTACATGCCATTCCTGTTGACCCTGACTCTGATCTTCCTCGGCTACAGCGGCCTGGGCATCAGCCTGTGGCCCAACATCATTCCGCCGTCGATCAGCATCTGGGACGCCGCCGCACCGCCGCAGAGCCAGGGCTTTATCCTGGTCGGCGCGCTGTTCATCATCCCGTTCATTCTGATGTACACCGCCTGGAGCTATTACGTGTTCCGCGGCAAAGTCACAGAGCAAGATGGCTACCACTGAGGAGCGCACGATGACCGATGCTGGCGATAAAAAGCCGTTGTGGCAGCGCCTCGGCTGGCTGGTGGCGATCTGGGCAGGTAGCGTGCTGGCCCTGGGCGCGGTGTCCTATCTGCTGCGCTTGTTTATGCAGGCTGCGGGCATGGGCACGCCGTAAACGCGATTTTGCGGCCTGCTGTGGGAGGCGCCTTAGCGGCGAGCCTATGAGGGCGTTTAATCGCGGCTGAAGCCCCTCCCACATGGCCGTTAAGGCGATGTTTATTTGATCGCTTTAAGCACCACAAACTTCGGCGTGGCGGCCACCTGTTCAACGCCACGGAACAGGCGCTTCAGCTTGGCGTGGTAGCCCAGGTGGCGGTTGCCGACTATCCACAGTTCGCCGCCGGTCACCAGGGCGGCACGGGCTTGCTGGAACATGCGCCAGGCGAGGAAGTCGCCGACCACCTGCTGCTGGTGAAAGGGCGGGTTGCACAGCACCAGATCCAGTGAATCCTCTGCCTGCTCGGCCAGGCCATCGCCGGCGCGAATGTCCACCGGGCGCTCACCTAGCGCCGCCTGCCAGTTTTCAGTAGCCGATTGCACGGCCATATACGACTCATCCACCAAGGTCAGCTCGGCTTGTGGGCTGCCCAGGGCTGTGGCAATGCCGAGCACGCCGTTGCCACAGCCGAGGTCGGCCACGCGCATGCGGCTGAGGTGTTTGGGCAGGTGGGGGAGAAAGGCGCGGGTGCCGATGTCCAGGTCTTCACGGCAGAACAGATTGGCGTGGTTAAGCAGCTCGATGGCGGGCTTGTCCAGGCGGTAGCGCGTGGGGTAGGGCGATACCGGGGCTGGTTTGCTTGCAGGTGTGGCAAGCAGCAGGCGGGCTTTCTTCACTGCCAGCGAGGCCTGTACCGGGCCAATATATTTCTCCAACAGGTCGCCGGCAGCGCGCGGCAGGTGCTTGATCATGGCCGCGGCAATCACCTGCGCGTTTGGGGCGAGCTGGCCGTGCAGGCGAATCAGTTGCTCCTCCAGCAGTGCCAGGGTTTTCGGCACGCGAATCAGCACCTGGTCGAACGGCCCCTGCGCCGTCGCGCTGGCGGGTACAAAGTGCACGGCATCGGCGGGGCGATGATTACGCTGCAAGTTGATCTGCAAGCCGAGGTGGCCAAGGTGCGAGTCGCCGCTGCTGACGACCTGAGCGTATTCGGCCAGGCTGGCGGCCAGTGCGCCGAAGCTGTCATTCAGCACCAGTATCCGTGCCCCATTTGGCAGCCCGTGCTCGTGCACGTGTTTGAGCAGGTACTCGTCGGCTGCATCGAAGGCTTGTAGCGGTTCGTTCGGCTGGTCGGGTTGGCGGATCAGGTCGAGTTGGGCGAACGGGGTGCTGAACACTGGCATGGAACACTCGGGCGGCAAGCCGTTAGGCAATGAAGAGGGTGTCGGGCCGCTATTGTCGATGCATGCGGCGGAAAAGTCTCGAAACTGAGAGCTGGTTGGGCAAATTCAGGGTTGTGCTGGCCCCGGCTTTGCCGAAAAATGCCGCCCCCTTGCTGAGCGGTAAAGTCGCGTTGAATACCGGCAAGTCAACACGCTCAACTCTGCGAATAATAACCAGACCCCGGTCCCGCACCGGTCGCGATCTGGTAGTGCCTGATGATCAGCACGTGCCGCTCGCTGCGCGCATCCGCTGAGCCATTTGCTAGCCCACCCCTCTCTCATGAGGCCTGCTGATGCAGGCTTCACGGCGTTCTATTTGCAACCGAAAAGGTATGTGCATGTTCAAGTCCCTGCTGTGTTTCACCCTCGCTGCGCTGCTGCCTTGCGCTGCGGCTCTGGCCGATGCCAAGGCGCCTATCGTGATCAAGTTCTCCCATGTGGTGGGCGAAGACACCCCCAAGGGCAAGGGCGCGTTGCTGTTCAAGCAGCTGGTGGAGGAGCGGCTGGAGGGGGCGGTGGTAGTCGAGGTCTACCCGAACTCGACGCTGTTTGGCGATGCTGATGAAGTCGGCGCCCTGCGTGAAGGCAAGGTGCAGATGCTGGCCCCTTCGCTGTCCAAGTTCGAGGCCTACACCAAGCAGTTGCAGGTATTCGACTTGCCGTTCCTGTTTGACGACCTGGAGGCGGTCAAGCGCTTCCAGAAACGTGACAAGAGCCGCGAACTGCTGCATTCGATGTCGGCCCAGGGTATCTACGGCCTGGCCTACTGGAATAACGGCATGAAGCAGCTAACCGCCAATCGCGAGTTGCGCAAGCCTGAGGATGCCAAGGGGCTGGTGTTCCGTATCCAGCCATCGTCGGTGTTGGAGGCGCAGTTCGGCCAGTTGGGCGCCAAGACCGTGAAGATGCCGTTTGCCGAGGCATTCAAGGCGCTGCAGGCCGGCACCATCCAGGGCACCGAAGGGCCGTGGTCGAACATCGCCAGCCAGAAGGTCGACACCGTGCAGCCGTTTATCAGCGAGCTTAACCACGGTTCGCTGAGTTATATGCTGGTCAGCAGCAAGACCTTCTGGGCCAGCATCCCCTACCAGGTCCGCAGCGAGCTGGAAGCGATCATCGAAGAGGTCAGCTACTCGGTGAGCAAGGACGCCGAGACGCTCAACAATAACGCTCGCGCGGGCATCATCGCCGCCGGCAAGACCCAGGTGATTACGCTTACAGCGCAAGAGCGTGCCGCTTGGCGCACGGCCTTGAGCCCGGTCTGGAAAACCTACGAAGCTGAAATCGGTGCCGATGTGCTGCGTGCCGCGCAGGCGGTCAACCGCCGCTAACCCTTGGCGGTCAAGAACCCCTAGGGTTTGCCGGTGTTTATGCTGCCGGCTTTGCGCCACACTGGGCCTGTGCAATCCGTATAGGTCCGGTGCTCGCATGGTCAGTGACGACAAGTTCACCCCGCAAACCCTTACCTCGATCCAGGTCTGGTCGCCCAGCCTGTTTAGCCTGCGCTGTACGCGTGATGCGGGCTTTCGCTTCCGGGCCGGGCAGTTTGCCCGTCTCGGCGTAGCCAAGGCGGATGGCACGGTGGTCTGGCGGGCGTATTCGATGGCTTCGGCGCCCCATGACGAGTTTCTCGAGTTTTTCTCCATCGTCGTGCCGGGTGGCGAGTTCACTTCCGAGCTGAGTCGGCTAAAGGTCGGCGACAGCCTGCTGGTGGAAAAGCAGGCGCTGGGTTTTCTGACCCTTGATCGCTTTGTCGATGGCCGCGACCTCTGGTTGCTGGCCAGCGGCACCGGCCTGGCTCCGTTTCTGTCGATCCTGCAGGGCTTGGAGGTATGGCAGCGCTTCGAGCGCGTGGTGCTGGTGTACAGCGCACGCACCGCCAGCGAGCTGGCCTATCAGCCGTTGATTCAGGGGCTGATGCAGCAGGCGCACTTGCAGGAATATGCCGAGCGCTTTGCCTATCTACCCCTGGTGACCCGTGAGCAGGTGCCCGGTTGTTTGCATGGGCGTATCACCCGCTTGCTGGACAGTGGTGAGCTGGAGCGAGCGGCGGGCCTTCGCCTGGAACCAGAGCACTCGCGGCTGATGATCTGCGGCAACCCGCAGATGATCGATGACACCCGCGCGCTGCTGAAACAGCGCGACTTGCAGCTCAGTCTGACCCGACGGCCGGGGCAGGTGGCGGTGGAAAACTACTGGTAGCGGCTATTCCTCGCGGATCGCCTTGATCCGGTGTTCCCAGCGGCGCTTGGCGAAGCGGCGCATATTCGGGATGTCGTCGGTTTCGTCGAGGATTGGCTTGCCGATGATGGTTTCCATGATGTCTTCCATGGTCACCAGGCCGCGCCAGCTGCCGAACTCGTCATACACCAGGCACATGTGCTGACGCTCCTGCATCATCTGCGTCATCAGGTTTTCGACGTTCATGCTGTCGGAGACAACCTTGAGCGGCTTGAGGATGCTGGATACTGGCGCGCCATCAGCCTCGGCCGCCAGGGCGTCATAGCGGAACACCACACCCAGCGGTGATTCATTCTCACCGATCACCGGGTAACGGGAGAACTGGCTCTCTTTCACGCGGGCCTTGAACGCGCCAAGCGTGTCATCGGGAGCCGCTGACTCGCAGACAATGCGTGGCGTCATGATGTCGCGCAGCTTGATTTCGTGCAGGTCGAGAATGTTGCTGATGACGCGCTGCTCATCCTCATCCAGCTTGCCGACTTCACGACCCAGCAGGGTCAGTGCCTTGATCTCCTGGCGGATGTCGTGCTCAGGCTCCTTGCCACCAAACAGTCGCATGATCAGGTCGGACATGATGATGAACGGCTTGAGCAGCAGAATCATGCCACCCAGCAGGCTCGGCAGGAATGGCGCCAGGCTGGGCCAGTAACGCGCACCAATGGTCTTGGGCAGAATTTCCGAGAGCACCAGAATCAGTAGCGTCATCACGGCCGAGGCGATGCCCAGATAGCCGTCACCAAATATCACTGTGACTTGCGCACCCACGCCCGTCGCGCCGACCGTATGGGCCACGGTGTTCAGCGTAAGAATGGCGGCCAGAGGCTGGTCGATTTTGTCTTTAAGCCCTTTCAGCTGTTCGTAAAGCTTGGGTTTGGTCGCTTTTTGCTGAGCAATGTAGCTGGGCGTCAGAGACAGTAGTGCAGCTTCAAGAATGGAACAGACAAAGGAAACGAGGATGGATAGAACTGCAAACGCAATCAGGAGGGTCATTGAGGGGGGGAAGTAGCCAAGGGACCGTCAATTTACACGAACACGCCACAGTACAGCGGGCGGTCCTGCAACAAATCATGTACGGGAGGGCGTTCGCCCTCCGTACGCAAAGACTTCAGTCTCTGCTTTGTTGCGCCTTGAGCAGGTCGCGGATTTCGCTGAGCAGTTCTTGCTCCTTGGTTGGCGCGGCAGGCGCTGCGGGCGCGGCTTCTTCTTCGCGCTTGAGCTTGTTGATGGCCTTGACGCCGATAAAGATGGCGAAGGCCACAATCACAAAATCGATAATCGTCTGGATAAACTTGCCGTAGGACAAGGTCACGGCGGCCACATCGCCTTCGGCAGCTTTGAGCACAATAGCCAGGTCAGAGAAGTCCACGCCGCCAATCAGTACGCCCAAAGGCGGCATCACCACGTCGCCAACGAAGGAGGAAACGATTTTGCCGAAGGCCGCGCCGATGATGATGCCGACGGCCATGTCGACCACGTTGCCCTTGACCGCAAAGGCTTTGAATTCGCTGAGTATGCTCATGCTGCTGTCCTTGTTAGGTGAAGTTGCGCTGAGTGTAATGCAGCGCACGGTCCTTGCCAGCAACTTCTCAGCTCGGCAAGTGCACCTCGGGCAGTGTCTGGAAGCCTGGCTTGGCCAGCAGATAACCTTGGAATAACTCCACACCCATCGCTTGTAATGTACGTAGCTCGCCGAGACTCTCGATGCCTTCGGCTATAACGCGGATATTCAGTTTACGGCACATCTGTAGGGCGGCCTCGACCAACACCTGCCGTACGCTGTCTTGGTCAATGTTGCGGATCAACTGCATGTCCAGCTTGATCATGTCGGGTTGAAAGTCGGCCAGCAAATTGAGTCCTGCATAGCCTGCGCCGAAGTCATCAATAGCCGTCATAAAGCCCTGCTTGCGATAGGCGCGCAGAATGCTGGTGAGGTGGCCGATATCCAGCACCTGCTCCTGTTCGGTGACCTCGAAGATGATTCTATTGAGTGGGAAGCTGAAGCGTTTAACGGCTTCCAAAGTGGCGCGGATGCAGGTCTCCGCCTTGTATATAGCGTTGGGCATGAAGTTGATCGAGACCATGGCTGGCACCTGCAGCTTGGCTGCCCACTCCAGGGCGGTGATGCGGCACGTCTGGTCAAATGTGTAGAGATTGTCCGCATTGAGTTGGCTTAGCAGGCTGCCTGCGGACTCGCCCGCAATGCCGCGCACTAGGGCTTCGTGAGCGAAGATTGCCCCTGTGCTCAGGTTGACTATGGGTTGGAAGGCCATGCTGATGGGGAAGCCCAGGCCTTGTCCGTCACGGCAAGCCGAGCATTCTGTTGGTGTGGTCATAAGCCCTTCTCTTAGTAATTCTTTGCGCTTGGCAACGATAGCAGAAGTGCCTAAGCCCTTGTTTCAAGACCTTCCTGCAGGGCAGACGCGACTGGGCTAGGCTGAATGAAGATCTGCCACGAGGATGCCGCTATGCCATTGGAACATCACCCGCTTAACCGCGAGTTTCCTGAGCTTAAGGCGCAGTTGCACGCCTTGTTGTCTAGCGATGGGCATTTTGCTCGTCTGGCCGAGGAGTACGAAGAGCTCGACAAGCGTATCTATGAGGTGGAAAGCGGGCGGGTGGCCATAGATGAGATGCTGCTACTGGGCCTGAAGATGCAGCGCGTCAGCCTCAAGGATGAACTGGCCGGCATTTTGCGGCGCACGCCATAGCTGTCTTGACTGTAAATATATCCAGTTATTTCGTATGATCCGGGCTCGTCTTCAAAGGAGTTCGGCATGGCCAAGGCCAAGCGCATGTATGGCTGCACCGAGTGCGGCGCAACCTTTCCCAAATGGGCCGGCCAGTGCGGCGAGTGTGGCGCCTGGAACACCCTGGTCGAAACCCTGCTTGAAGCTCATGCAGTAACGCCCAACGGGCGCGCCGGCTGGGCTGGCGAGCAGGCGCAGATCAAGACTCTGGCCGAAGTCAGCGTTGAGGAAATGCCGCGCTTTTCCACCGCCTCTGGCGAGCTGGATCGCGTGCTCGGCGGCGGTCTGGTGGATGGCTCGGTGGTGTTGATCGGCGGTGATCCGGGCATCGGCAAATCGACCATCCTGCTGCAAACCCTGTGCAATATCGCCACGCGCTTTCCGGCGTTGTATGTCACCGGTGAGGAGTCCCAGCAGCAGGTGGCCATGCGCGCCCGCCGCCTGGGCTTGCCGGAAGATAAGCTCAAGGTGATGACCGAAACCTGCATCGAAAGCATCATCGCCACCGCGCGCCTGGAAAAACCCAAGGTCATGGTGATCGATTCGATCCAGACCATTTTTACCGAGCAGCTGCAGTCCGCCCCCGGTGGCGTGGCTCAGGTGCGCGAGAGCGCGGCGCTGCTGGTGCGTTTTGCCAAGCAAAGTGGTACGGCGATCTTCCTGGTCGGCCACGTAACCAAAGAGGGCGCTCTGGCTGGCCCGCGTGTACTCGAACATATGGTCGATACCGTGCTGTATTTCGAAGGTGAGCCCGATGGCCGTCTGCGCCTGCTGCGCGCGGTGAAGAACCGCTTTGGCGCGATCAACGAGCTGGGCGTATTCGGCATGACCGACAAGGGCCTGAAAGAAGTCACCAATCCGTCAGCGATCTTTCTCACCCGTGCTCAGGAAGAAGTACCCGGCAGTGTGGTGATGGCGACCTGGGAAGGCACTCGGCCGATGCTGGTGGAGGTGCAGGCACTGGTCGACACCAGCCATATGGCCAACCCGCGCCGCGTCACCCTGGGCCTGGATCAGAACCGCCTGGCCATGCTCCTGGCGGTGCTGCATCGACATGGCGGGATTCCGACCTATGACCAGGACGTATTCCTCAACGTGGTCGGCGGGGTCAAGGTGCTGGAGACCGCCTCCGATCTGGCGCTGATGGCCGCGGTGATTTCCAGCTTGCGCAACAAGCCGCTGCCGCACGACTTGCTGGTATTCGGTGAGGTCGGTCTGTCTGGCGAGATTCGCCCTGTGCCGAGTGGTCAGGAGCGCTTGAAAGAAGCCGCCAAACACGGGTTCAAGCGCGCCATCGTGCCCAAGGGCAATGCACCGAAAGATGCGCCGCCCGGTTTGCAGATCATCGCGGTAACGCGCCTGGAGCAAGCGCTGGATGCGCTGTTCGAGTAGCTAAACAGGCGGGCATGAAAAAGGAGGCCTAGGCCTCCTGTTTGTTTACTCGCCTTCGCCGAGGGCGGCGAGTTCGCGTTCGAGCAGGCTGTCATCGCCGAGGTTGAGCTCAACCAGGCGGCGCAGGTGGCTGATCGAGTCGAGGTCGATATGCCGGCAGACAAAGCCGAGCAGATCGGCCTGGGTGCGGGTCAGCACGATTTCCATCAGCACACGGGTGTCGTTGGCCAGTTGCAGGCTGGCCTCGAACGGCTGGTTGGGGTCGCCGTTCCAGCCGTTTGGGCGTTTGATCAGCAGGCCTTTGAGCGAGATGTCGTGCAGTTCGACTGCCCAGCGCCGCTCCCCTTGCGTTATCTCGGTCGGTGCGTCGAACGCAATGCGGTGAAAGCGCCGACGCTCATTGGCTGTTTCGCTCATGCAAAGAAACTCCTGCGAGGTTTTATCCACTATAGCCAAGGCTGTTGACTAAGGTTGGCTTTTCTCAGACTGGATTGTTGCTCGGTTAGGCACAAAAAAACCCGGCATTGGCCGGGTTTTTTGTCGCGTTGCGATTATTAGTTGCCGTAAACCGGGAACTTGGCGCAGACCGCTTTGACTTGCTCGCGCACACGCGCTTCTACGGCGTCATCGCCCAGATTGGCGAGGATCTCGCAAATCCAGCCAGCCAGCGCGCGGCACTCGTCTTCCTTGAAGCCACGGGTGGTCACCGCTGGGGTGCCGATGCGCAGCCCGGAGGTGACGAACGGCGAGCGTGGGTCGTTCGGCACGCTGTTTTTGTTCACGGTGATAAAGGCGCGGCCCAGGGCAGCGTCAGCATCTTTACCGGTGATGTCCTGCTTGATCAGGCTGAGCAGGAACAGGTGGTTCTCAGTACCGCCGGAGACCACGTCGTAGCCGTTTTCAATAAACACGCTGGCCATGGCCTGGGCGTTCTTGATCACCTGCTGCTGGTAGGTCTTGAACTCAGGCTGCAGGGCTTCCTTGAAGCACACGGCCTTGGCCGCAATCACGTGCTCCAGCGGGCCACCCTGGCCACCTGGGAATACCGCGGAGTTGAATTTCTTCTCCAGTGCTTCATTGGCACGGGCCAGGATCAGGCCGCCACGTGGGCCGCGCAGGGTTTTGTGCGTGGTGGTGGTGACCACATCGGCAAACGGCACCGGGTTCGGGTACACCCCAGCGGCAACCAGGCCGGCGACGTGAGCCATGTCGACGAACAGGTAGGCACCGACCTTGTCGGCGATGGCGCGGAAGCGCGGGAAGTCGAGAATCTGCGAGTAAGCGCTGAAGCCGGCGATGATCATCTTCGGCTTGTGCTCAACGGCCAGGCGCTCGACTTCGTCGTAATCGATCAGGCCGGTGACGTTGTCGATGCCGTACTGCACGGCATTGTACATCTTGCCGGAGAAGCTGACGCTGGCGCCGTGGGTCAGGTGACCACCATGAGCCAGGCTCATGCCCAGTACGGTGTCGCCGGCTTCCAGCAGGGCCATGTACACGGCCGAGTTGGCTTGCGAGCCGGAGTGCGGCTGGACGTTGGCGTAGTCGGCGCCGAACAGTTCCTTGGCACGGTCGATGGCCAGCTGTTCAACGATGTCGACGTACTCGCAACCGCCGTAGTAACGCTTGCCTGGGTAGCCTTCGGCGTACTTGTTGGTCAGGACCGAACCTTGGGCTTCCATCACCGCTGGGCTGGTGTAGTTTTCCGAGGCGATCAGCTCGATGTGATGTTCCTGGCGCTGGGCTTCTTGCTCCATCGCAGCAAACAATTCGGCGTCATAACGGGCGATAGTCAAATCACGGCTGAACATGGCATTCCCCTGAGAAAATCAGCTGGGCGGTAGAAAGAGGGGGCGAATTCTACCCCATCCGGCGTAAACAGGCATATGAAGCGAAATCATCTGGCGGACAAGTGGGGCTCACTCAGGCGCCTTGTCAGCTGAGCATAAACAGCGCGGTGCCGGTGAACAGGGCGGTGAACTGCTGCGGTGGCATTGGCCGACCGAGCAGGAAGCCCTGTACTTCGTCGCAGTCGTGGCCACGCAGGAAGTCCAGCTGGGCCAGGGTTTCCACGCCCTCGGCGATCACCGTGAGGTTGAGGCTGTGGGCCATGGCGATGATCGCCCGGGCGATCTGCCCATCCTGCTCGCCGTGGGGCAGGCCGTCGACAAAGCTGCGGTCGATCTTGAGCACATCGATGGGGAACTGCTTGAGGTAGTTCAGCGAGCTGTAACCGGTGCCGAAGTCGTCAATGGCAATAAACACGCCCAGCTTTTTCAGGCTGCCGAGGGTCTGCATGGCGTTGGTTACATCTTCCATGAGGATGCTTTCGGTCAGCTCCAGCTCCAGGCAGCCGGCCGGCACTCCACTGTGCTCAAGGACCTGCGCGATGCGCTGGTGCAGATCACCTTCGGCAAACTGCCGGGCTGAGAGATTGACCGATATTTTCGGCACGCGAATCTTCGCCTCGTGCCATTCGGCCAGTTGCCGGCAGGCTTCACGCAGCACCCAGTCGCCGACCTGAACCACCAGGCCGAGCTCTTCGAGTACCGGGATAAAGTCGTTCGGTGGCACCAGGCCACGTTGCGGGTGTTGCCAGCGCAGCAGCGCTTCGGCGCCGGTCAGGCGTTTGCCGTCGCCGGAGAACTGCGGCTGGTAATACAGTTTGAATTCGCCCTGCTCGAGGGCATGGCGCAGGTCGCTTTCCAGCTCCAGGCGCTGCAGGGCGCTGGCGTTCATGTCGGCCTGGTAGAACTGGAAGTTGTTTTTACCGCGCTCCTTGGCGTGATACATCGCGGTATCGGCGTTCTTCATCAGCTGGCTCAGCTCGTTGCCGTCCTGCGGGCTGAGGGCGATGCCGATACTGGCGGTGACGAAGAACTCACGGCCTTCGAGGATAAAGGGCTGTTCCAGGCAGGCGAGAATCTGCTCGCCGACATGGATTGCGCGGGTCAGTGCGCCTTCGCGTTGGGCCTGGGAGCGCAGCAGCAGGGTAAATTCGTCGCCACCCATGCGCGCCACGGTATCGTCATCATCGACGCAGGCGCACAGGCGCGTCGCCACTTCCTTGAGCATGCGATCACCGGCGGCGTGGCCGAGGGAGTCGTTGATCGGTTTGAAGCGGTCGAGGTCGAGGAACATCAGCGCCACCCATTCCTGATGCCGCTCGCCATGTTGCAGGGCGCTGTGCAGGCGGTCCTGAAACAGGGTGCGATTAGGCAGCTGGGTCAGGGCGTCGTAGTAGGCCAGACGGTGGATGCGCTGCTCGCTGGCCTTGCGTTCGCTGATGTCACTGAAGAAACACACATAACTGACCAGGTCACCTTCATCGTCCTTGACTGCTGTGATGCCGACCCAGGCCGGGAATTTTTCGCCGTTCTTGCGCTTGAGCCAGACCTCGCCCTCCCAGCTGCCCTGCTGGTTGAGCTGCTTGATCACATAGCTCAGGTGGCTGGCCTGCTGGGTGTCGGCCGTGAGCATGTTGGGTAGCTGGTCAAGGATCTGCTTGGAGCTGTAGCCGCTGACCCGGCTGAAGGCATGGTTAACCTGAACGATATAGCCGGCCGGATCGGTGACCAGAATCGCCGCCGTGGAGTGCTCGAATACCGTGGCGGCCATGCGCAGGTCTTTCTCTGCGCGGCGTTGCAGGCTGATGTCGCGGCCCACACCAAGCAGGCCTTCAAAGCGCCCGCTGTCGTCCCACATCGGCACCAGGCGCAGCTCCACCGGGATCTTCTGGCCATCGGCACGCAGGGCGTCAAACACGAACAGCTGCGGCAGGAACTGTGCGCGCAACTCGGCCAGTCGCTGCGGGTCGCCAAGGGCGCAGCGTACCCGCTCCAGCAGTTCGTAAAACCCGTTCAGCTGCCGCGGGTTGGTGGCTAGGCTATGGAAGCCATTGCTCAGTGCCCATTCGCTGTCGTAACCGAGCACGGCCGTGATCGACGGGCTGACGTAGTTGAGCTGCAGGTCGCTGCCTGTCGAGAAAATCACATCGCTGATGCTTTCCGCCAACAGGCGGTAGCGTTGTTCACTGGTGCGCAGCGATTCACTGTGGGTGATCTGCTCGGTGATGTCCTTGGCCACGCCGATCAGTCGGCTGACCCGGCCTTTTTCATCGCGCGCCAGGGCCTGCTCGCGGATATCAAACCAGTGCCAGCTGCCGTCACGATGGCGCCAGCGCAACTCGAACTGCATCAGCAGGCCATTGCCCTGCACTTGCTGGATATTGCGCATGCGCTGGTACAGCTCGACATCGTCGGGGTGCAGGAGTTTCTCCCACAGCCGCTCGCCGAGCTGACGCACTTCGGCCTTGCTGTAGCCCAGTTGTGGGCCGAGGTGGTTGTTGCTGTACATCACGCGCTTGCCGGCAATGTCGTGCACATAGATGGTGTCGGGCACTGCGCTGACCACATCGGACCAGAAGCGCTCGCGCTCGATCAGAGAGGTCTCGATGCGCTTGCGGTTGGTGATGTCGCTGATGCTGAGGGTCACTGCTTGTAGGTCGCTAATGCTTTCCGGCATGCGCAGCAGTAACCACAGGTGGCGCTCATGGCCCTGCGGGGTGCGGATTTGCTGCTCCATCTCGAGCAGGCCGCCGCCACTTAGCAGGGTATTGAGCAGCTGCATGCGAAAGCCATTGGGGCGCAGCGGTCCGTTGTTGATCAGGTGTTGCCAGGCTTGCAGATTGGAGCCGACGCCGAGCAGTTGCAGGGCCACCTGATTGGTTTCGGTCAGGCGCAGGTGTCGGCAGAGTTCGCTGTGCTGGTGTGGATGTGCCTCCAGCCAGCGTTGCAGTTCGTCGGGGCTGCGCAGCTGATGTTGCTGCAGGTAGCCCGGCAGCTCGCTCAGGTCGAGCACGCAGAGTGCAGTACCGGTGCCGTCGAAGATGTCCTGGTAACGCCGGCGGGTTTCCTGCAGAACCTGCGAGGCGTGCTGCTCTTCGGTGACATCACGTAGCACCCAGACAAAACCGGTGCGTTTGTTGTCGGCGCTGAGGTCGCTGCGACTGATGTCGTAGAGATGGGTCATGCCGTTCTGCTGGATTTCGACCAGATCCGGGCCGAGGTCATTGTGCAGGGCCGTGTCATGCAGCAGCAGGGGGTCGAGACGCGGCAGCAGCTTGAGCAGGTGCCAGTTGCGCGCTTCGCTGCTGTTCAGGCCAAACATCGCTTCGGCTTGCGGGTTGAGGTATTGCAGCTGGCCATCGGTGTCGGTGACCAGGACGCGCTCCTCGATAGCGCCCAGCACGCTGGCTGCTTGCTGCAGCGAGCGCCGCGAAGCGGTATTGAGGGCGTGCAGGCTGCGTTGCTCATGCAGCAGGCGGTATAGCGCGAGCAGCGTCAGGCTGGCGCAGAGAATGAACAGCAATAACTTGCTGGCCTGCTGTGGCAGCTGCTGGGCGCGGACCTTGCGCTCGTTGAACAGTGCGCGTAGTTGCCAGTCGCTGCCCTTGAGCGGCGTTTGCAGGATGCTTTGGTCGAGGTTCTCCGCAGTAACGGGCGGCGCAACCGAGGTGTTGGCCGTGGTGGGCACGTTGCTGGCAATCACGCGCTGCACATTGCGGTCTTCCAGCAGCCACTGGTGTGGACTTTGGTGGTGCTCATGCAGCCAGCTGCTCAGCGCCTGGTTGGTCAGGCGGAGCACCCAGAAACCGCTGGCGGCGCTGTCGGGGTTCTGGCGCAGCAGCAGGTAGATGCGTCCGTTGTCATTAGCGCTGAAGGTGTAGAAGAAACTTTCGCGGCCGCCGCGGCGCAGTAATTCCTTGAGGTAGAGCCCGTCTTTGCTCGACGCCCGGCTGTCGGCCCTGATCTCGCCCTGGGCATTCAGCCAGACCAGGCTGCGCAAGGTGGGAAACACGCCGCGCAAACTACGCAGCAGCTCTTCGCGGTCCTCGGTGTTATGCGGTGGCGGGATGTGGGCTTGCAGCAGCGCCTGGCCTGCGCTGGCCTTGAGCTCCATGTTCAGCCCCAGGTGGTTGGCCAGCTGTGAGCTGTAGGCCAGGCCCAGTTGGCGTTGGTTGTCGAGCAGCTGCTGGGACTCCTGGCGTAATTGCCAGAGCAGTAACACCAGCATGCTCAGCACCAGTACCACCAGTGCGCCGCGCGTCGGCCCGCGCATCACCTTGGCCGGAGTAACGCCGGGGGGAGGCGGTGGTGGAGTGGGCGTGACTGTTGGCAACGACATGAATCCTGGTTTAGGCGGCTATGGGGCCCTGAAGTGTGCGCGGTGCGGCCGGCAGGCAGGGGGCCGCTAGCATGCCATAACCGTGGCAAAGTGCCAGCGTTGCCGACGAGCGTGGTTTGCCCTGTTCCGCGCATTCCGGTAGCTTTGCCGCACGCGCGCGCGACTGTGCAAGGCCCAGGTTATAACGCTGGCGTTGGCATTGTCAGGCGGCTCCGCCCCCGCTGTGCAGCCAGTTGGTTGCACGTCTCAGTTGGCGGCTTCTCTCTCGTTTCAATCCAGAACCAAGGTTATCCATGGCTCAATACGTTTACACCATGCATCGGCTCGGCAAAGTAGTGCCACCGAAGCGGGAAATCCTCAAAGACATCTCCCTGTCGTTCTTCCCCGGCGCGAAGATCGGTGTACTCGGCCTCAACGGCTCGGGTAAGTCGACCCTGCTGAAAATCATGGCCGGTGTCGACACCGAGTTCAACGGCGAAGCCCGACCGATGCCGGAGCTGAATATCGGCTACCTGCCGCAGGAGCCGCAGCTCGATCCGAGCAAGACCGTGCGCGAAGTGGTGGAAGAGGCGGTAAGCCATATCAAGGATGCGCAGGCGCGTCTGGATCAGGTGTATGCCGCCTATGCCGAGCCGGATGCCGACTTCGACAAGCTGGCCGCCGAGCAGGCCAAGCTGGAAGCCATTCTGCAAACCAGCGACGGCCACAACCTGGAGCGTCAGCTGGAAGTGGCGGCCGATGCCCTGCGTCTGCCGGCTTGGGATGCCAAGGTTGCCGTACTCTCCGGTGGTGAGAAGCGTCGTGTGGCGTTGTGCCGCTTGCTGCTGTCGGCCCCCGACATGCTGCTGCTCGACGAGCCGACCAACCACCTGGACGCTGACTCGGTGGCCTGGCTGGAGCACTTCCTCCATGACTTCCCGGGCACCGTGGTGGCGATTACCCACGACCGTTACTTCCTGGATAACGTCGCCGGCTGGATTCTCGAACTCGACCGCGGCGCCGGTATTCCGTACGAGGGTAACTACTCCGGTTGGTTGGAAGCTAAGTCGAACCGTCTGGCCCAGGAGTCCAAGCAGCAGTCGGCTCATGAAAAAGCCATGAAGGAAGAACTGGAGTGGGTGCGCAAAGGCGCCAAAGCTCGCCAGTCGAAATCCAAGGCACGCCTGCAGCGTTTTGAAGAAATGCAGTCGCAGGAATTCCAGAAGCGCAGCGAAACCAACGAAATCTACATCCCGGTTGGCCCGCGCCTGGGCGACAAGGTCATCGACTTCGTTAACGTCAGCAAGGGCTACGGCGACCGCGCACTGATCGACAACCTGTCGTTCAGCATGCCCAAGGGCGCCATCGTCGGCGTAATCGGTGGTAACGGTGCCGGTAAGTCGACCCTGTTCCGCATGCTGATGGGCAAGGAACAGCCGGATTCGGGCAGCATCGAGATCGGTGAAACCGTGCAACTGGCCTGCGTCGATCAGAGCCGCGACGACCTCGACGGCAGCAAGAGCGTGTGGGAAGCCGTGTCCGGCGGTTCCGACATGATCAAGATCGGTAACTATGAAGTGCCGTCGCGCACCTACGTGGGGCGCTTCAACTTCAAGGGTGGCGACCAGCAGAAGTTCGTCAAGGACCTCTCCGGTGGTGAGCGTGGCCGTCTGCACCTGGCCTTGACCCTGAAAGAGGGCGCCAACGTCTTGCTGCTCGACGAACCGTCCAACGACCTCGACGTGGAAACCCTGCGTTCGCTGGAAGAGGCGCTGCTCGACTTCCCTGGCGCTGCCATTGTGATCTCTCACGATCGCTGGTTCCTCGATCGTGTGGCGACTCACATCCTGGCCTACGAAGACGACTCGCACATCGAGTTCTTCGAGGGTAACTACACCGAGTACGAAGCTGATCGTAAAAAGCGCCTGGGCGATGCGGCTGCACAGCCGCATCGGGTGCGTTACAAGAAGCTGGCGCAGTAAAACTGTCAGGGGACTCTTGATCGTCGGCCATGCAGCGTTGAAATTAGGCGCGGACTGCTCATTTATAACTCGTAAACTCCGCGTCCTTGCCTAATTTCGCCTTGCCTGGCTCTAGCTCAAAAGCCCTCAACGGTTTTTACGAGTGTTGCAATACAAAACGGAGCCGCAAGGCTCCGTTTTTGTGTGCGTCAGTTTATTCAGTAGTGATACCAGCGCAGCGTCATCATCAGCTCGTTTTCGGGTGTCTGCAAGTGGCTGAACTGGCGGCTGGCGCTTAAGCGCAAGCCGAGGTTGTCTGACAGCTCCCATTGCTGGTTCAGCGCCAGGCTGCGGCGCACCTCGCCTTGCAGGAAGTAATCCGCCTTGGCCTCCAGGCTCAGGTTGCCCAGCGGGTTGCTCCAGATCAGGCCGCTATTGAAGCCAACGGCCGGCACGATAAAGGCGGCGAAGTCACTGTTGTGCTCAAGACGAGCGGTGGCCATGGTGTATGCCAACGTATCGTCACCCCATTGCCAGGTGCCACCAGCGCCGCCGTTGAGGTGGCTGACCAGCTCGCGGTGCTCATCTTTGCCCGGGACCCGCTCCAGCCCGCCGGCCACTTGCCAGGACAGGGGCTGGAGCAGGTGGTTGCGTGGGGTGAGCGAGCGGATAGTGGCCAGGTCGAGACGTTCCAGCTGCCAGTGGTTGTTCTCATACTGGCGCAGCTTGAACTGCAGAATCTCGATTTGAGCGCCCAGCGGAAACCCTGCTAGGTTGTCATTCAGGTCGTGGTAAGCCATGCGCAAACCGTACTCAGCGTAGCTGCGATCACCTTGGCTGCCTGCCCCAAGTTGCCAGGTGCGCGATTGATGGCCGTTTTCCGGCAGCTCAGGGCGCTCCACCGTCAGCTCGCCGGGTGGGTTGCGGTTGATCGCCTGGAGCAATTCGTAACTGCGCTTGGCCTGCACGCTGTCGCGCTCAGTGCCGGTGGCGTGGTAGCGCACCAGGCGGTAGGCGGCGTCCTGGATCAGCGCTCGCCGCTCTGCAGCCAGGCTGACGAACGCCGGGTCATTCAGCCAGCTGCTGTCATCGGTCAGGGCGAGAACCCAGTCCTGCTCGCTCTCCTGCAGTTGTTCGGCGCGGGCGAGCAGCTGTTTTTCCCGGGACGGGCGATAGTCGATACGGTCAACCATGCCAGCCTGTTTGACCGCTCGCACGGTGTCGGTGGGGATGGCGGTGAGCGGGAATTGTTCGGTCAGTGCCACGCCGGGGCGGGCGATTTCCAGCAGCTCGAGCAGGCGAAACGAGCAATTCTCGTCAAAGAAGAAGTAGTCGAAACGCACCTGCTTGAGCTCCCACACATGCTCGACCATGCGTCCGGTTTCCGCCGGCGTCAGGTTCAGTTGGTACTCCCACAGGTCGCGGTTTTCCAAACGGCTGTACTCGGCCAGTTTGGCCCGGTAGGACACCAGTGAGAACAGCCCCGGATAGCCGCCCATCAGGCCTTTCCAGGCGTACAGCATGCTGTTGTCCATGCCCTCGATGTAGGCGCCGAAGTTCAGTGCATAGCTGAGCAGGGCGGTTTCATTGGCGTCGACATCGGCCTGGTCAATGCGCAGCAAGGTATGGCCGAACATCGACGATGGGCTGTTGAGGTAAGCCGCCGGGAAAATCAGCACGGCGCGGTGCGGTTGGATGTCATCGAACCAGCGCTGGTATTCCGTGCAGGTGGGCTGGGGCAGATCATCTAACTGGAGCTGTTCGCGCAGCCAGCGGGTGCGCGCGGGGTAAACGCACTGGGGGTGGCTGTCGCCGGCGTCCGCAGGTTGGTAGAGCGCCTTGAGGGTGGCGTTGAGCTCCGCTGCCGGGTCGCTATCACCGTGCTCGGCGAGAAAGAAGCCGCTGTCATCGACATAGCTGCGCCAGCCGCCTAGCTTGCCGGTTTCATAATGACCGAGGGCAATCCAGTAAGGGTCATTGGCGAGCGCGGCAAGGGATTGTGGCGAAGGTGTAGGGGCCGCGAGCACGGGTTGGCAGGCAGCCAGTAACAAACACAACAGTAAACGCTGGGGCATGGTCATCTACTAATTACGAGGACAAGCGCCCAGAGCGCTCGAGGTGACTGAGGGGTGTGCAACAGATGTTGCCGGTTGCAGGCAACCGGCAATGTGATGCGGATTAAGCTGGCTGGGCGTACTTGGCCAGACGGCTGTCACGCTTGATGACGGCCAGGGTCGCAGCGTGTACCTGGGCACCGGTGACGTCGGCCGAGCTGAAGATTTCACTGAAGTGGTCGTGAGTTACTGCGGCGAAATGCGCGCGGTCTTGCTCTGCAACGCCAAGCAGCACGGCATAGGTGCTCAGGGCTTCGCCCTCACCTTTGGCCATGTCTTCAGACAGTTCGTCGAGCATGCCGTTGAGGGCCAGCAGTGACTTGCCGCCGTAGGTCAGTGAGCCATCGGTCGAGCAACCGTTGGTGCCGGAGGTCATGCCGAAGGTGGCGTTACCCGAGGTGCCGTTGGTGGTCGAGGCCAGAAAGTGTGCAGGCAGGCCGCGCTCGCCTTCAAACAGCATGTTGCCCCAGCCGCAGCTTGGGCCGCCTGGTGCTTCGGCGAGGGCAGTGAGGGAGGTCATGGCAAGTAGGGAGCCGATCAGAATCCGTTTCATAATAAGTGCTCTTCTAGGTTGGGGTGGTCGACCGACTGCTTCCTGGCCGGAAACCTGAGCATTTTGCAATGTGGCCGTGGTGTCAAGTCTGCTGCTTAAAAGAACCGCTACTTGTGAAGGCGTACCACGTATTGTGGCGGCTGTGCTCAAGATGATGTTTTGCCCCGTTTACCGAGCATATTTCCAACGCACCCCGCTCAGTGTGTTTTGGCTGGCGCAGGGGGCTGGCTGGACGCCAGGTGTTTGCTGCAGGCCGACTAGAAACCGGGATGGTGCCTTGCCAGTGCGCGTTGCGCGGCGCGAGAATGAGCCATCTTTCCGCGGTGTGTTCCGCCTGATAAGGATTTCCAATGCCAGACTCCGTCGCAGCCCATTTGCGCTTGGCTCCCGAAGCACTGACTCGTCCCTTTTCGCCCGAACAATTCAACTTCACCAATACTGAAGACCTGGAGCCGTTCCGCGGTGTTCTCGGTCAGGAGCGCGCCGTTGAGGCGCTGCAATTTGGCGTGGCCATGCCGCGTCCCGGCTACAACGTATTCGTCATGGGCGAGCCAGGTACTGGCCGCTTTTCCTTCGTCAAACGTTACCTCAAGGCTGAAGCCAAGCGCCTGGAAACGCCGGCGGATCGGTTTTACGTCAATCACTTCGACGAGCCGCGCGAGCCCCGTGCGCTGGAGTTGCCATCGGGTACCGCAGCGGAGTTTATGGCCGATATCAATGGCCTGATCGACAACTTGCTGGCGACTTTTCCGGCGGTGTTTGAACACCCCTCGTTCCAGCAAAAGAAGAATGCGATCGACCGCGCATTCAACAAACGTTACGACCAGGCACTGGACATCATTGAACGCCTGTCGCTGGAAAAGAGCATTGCCCTGTACCGCGACAGCAGCAATATCGCCTTCACCCCGATGCTTGAGGGCAAGGCGCTGGATGAGGCCGAATTTGCCCAGTTGCCGGAAGCCGAGCGCGAGCGCTTCCATGCCGATATCGCCGCTCTCGAAGAGCGTCTGAATGAAGAATTGGCCAGCCTGCCGCAATGGAAGCGCGAGTCGAGCAACCTGCTGCGCCAGCTCAATGAGGAAACCATCACCGTCGCACTGCAGCCATTGCTGGCGCCGCTGTCGCAGAAGTATGCGGAGAATGCCGGGGTGTGCGCCTACTTGCAGGCGGTGCAGGTCAATCTGCTGAAGACCGTGGTCGAGCAGTTGGTCGAGGTGGACAAGATCGATGCGCAAACCCGCAAGTTGCTCGAGGAGCAGTATTGCCCGAGCCTGGTGGTTGGCCATCACGCCCAGGGCGGTGCGCCGGTGGTCTTCGAGCCGCACCCAACGTACGACAACCTGTTTGGTCGGATCGAATACAACACTGATCAGGGCGCGCTTTACACCAGCTATCGCCAGTTGCGGCCGGGTGCCTTGCACCGCGCCAACGGTGGCTTCCTGATTCTGGAAGCGGAAAAAATGCTCGGCGAGCCGTTTGTCTGGGATGCGCTCAAGCGTGCCCTGCAATCGCGCCAGTTGAAGATGGAGTCGCCGCTGGGGGATCTCGGGCGGATTGCCACCGTGACCCTGACGCCGCAGATGATCCCGCTGCACCTCAAGGTGGTGATCATCGGTTCGCGCCAGTTGTATTACACCCTGCAGGACCTTGATCCGGACTTCCAGGAAATGTTCCGCGTGCTGGTCGACTTCGACGAGGACATTCCTCTGGCTAATGACAGCCTTGAGCAATTCGCCCAACTGATGAAAACCCGCACCTCGGAAGAGGGCATGGCGCCGTTAACCGCGGCTGCCGTGGCGCGGGTGGCGACCTACAGTGCGCGCCTGGCCGAGCACCAGGGGCGCTTATCGGCACGCATCGGTGATCTGTTTCAGCTGGTCAGCGAGGCCGACTTTATCCGCAGCCTGGCCGGTGATGAGGTGACGGACGCCGGGCATATCGAGCGCGCACTAAAGGCCAAGGCCACCCGCACCGGCCGCGTGTCGGCGCGGATCATCGATGACATGCTCGCCGGCATCATCCTGATTGATACCGCCGGTGCGGCCGTGGGCAAGTGCAACGGCCTGACTGTGTTGGAGGTCGGCGATTCAGCCTTCGGTGTGCCGGCGCGAATTTCTGCCACGGTCTATCCGGGCGGCAGTGGCATCGTCGACATCGAGCGTGAGGTTAACCTCGGTCAGCCGATCCACTCCAAGGGGGTGATGATCCTCACCGGTTACCTGGGCAGCCGCTATGCCCAGGAGTTTCCATTGGAAATCTCCGCCAGCATCGCCCTGGAGCAGTCCTACGGTTACGTCGACGGTGACAGCGCCTCGCTCGGTGAGGTCTGTACGCTGATCTCGGCCTTGTCGCGCACCCCGCTCAAGCAGTGTTTCGCCATTACCGGCTCGATCAACCAGTTCGGCGAAGTGCAGGCGGTGGGCGGGGTCAACGAGAAGATCGAGGGTTTCTTCCGTCTTTGCGAGGCACGTGGTTTGACGGGCGAGCAGGGCGCGATCATTCCGCATTCCAACGTCACCACCCTGATGCTCGACGAGCGCGTATTGCAGGCGGTACGTGCCGGGCAGTTCCATATCTACGCGGTGCGCCAGGTCGACGAGGCCCTGAGCCTGTTGGTGGGTGCCGATGCCGGCTCGCCGAATGCCGAGGGCCAATTTCCGGCTGGCAGCGTCAATGCCCGGGTGGTCGAGCGCCTGCGTGATATCGCCGCCATGGGCATGGAGGATGACGACAAGGATGAGCCAAAGAAGGAAGAACCTGCGGCGGTCAAGGAGAAGAAGCCACGGGCTAAAAAACCAGCGGCTGAGTGACCCTTGCTCATCGCTTATTCGCCCGGTGGCTGATCAGTCACTGAGCGAATGGCTCTGCCAGCCGGCGCACCTCGCTCTGCTCGGCTTTTCCTCATTCCATCCACACAGTTATCCACAGCAACCGGGGATAACTGTTGGCTTCCCACTGGCGCGTGCGCGGGTGTAGGCTGAAGGCCTGCTCCCGAGAGGGTCGTCGCCATGTCGCGCAGCCTTTATCTCACCCGCCACTGCCTGGGCCTGGATACCCGTATCGAATGCCTGGTGCTGCCGCTGGCCGGCAACAATGGCCTCTGGACGCTCATCTGCGCTGCGGGCATGTCTGCTGCGCAACCCTCTACGATCAAGGCGCAGGGCCCATTCCACGGGGCTTTTGCCGCAGAGAGCATCCTCGTCGACATCGCGCAAAACCTGCAGGCTATGGGGTATGAACCCTGCCTGGATGTGCCGATCTGGCGCTTGCATATCCAGGCCGAGTTGCGTCGCTTGAACGCCGAGCGCGGTCATCATCTGGGCGGCTGTCAGTTTCAGCCGGAAACCTGAGCGAGTGCCTGGCAAGTAGTGTCTGCTGCGATAAACCATTGCCAGGGGAAGGCTTGCGGCCGGTGATCCTGCGCGTGCGCGCAAAGGTTATCCACAGTTGCCGGAGATAACCCAGCGATCATCTCTTGGCACACTCCGGGGTTGTCTGGGCGGGGGCGCTGGGTATACTCGCCGGCAGTTTTAAACCCTGAGTGAGCTCCTATGGAACGCTTTATCGAAAACGCCATGTATGCCTCGCGCTGGCTGCTGGCACCGATTTATTTTGGTCTGTCGCTGGCATTGCTGGCCCTGGCGCTGAAGTTCTTCCAGGAAGTCTTTCATATCCTGCCCAATGTATTTGCCATGGCCGAAGCGGACCTGATCTTGGTGCTGTTGTCGCTGATCGACATGGCGCTGGTTGGCGGCCTGCTGGTGATGGTGATGATCTCCGGCTATGAAAACTTCGTTTCTCAGCTGGATATCGCTGAAGGCACCGAGAAGCTCAGCTGGCTGGGCAAGATGGACTCCAGCTCGCTGAAGATGAAAGTGGCCGCCTCCATTGTGGCGATCTCCTCGATCCATCTGCTCAAAGTGTTTATGAATGCGCAGAACATCGATGACAGCAAACTGATGTGGTACGTGATCATCCATATGGCCTTTGTGCTCTCGGCTTTTGCCATGGGTTACCTGGATAAGCTGACCAAGCACTGATCCGCGTTGGGCTCTACGCACCGCCCGTCCGTTGCAAAACGGACGGGCGGTTTGCGTTTTGCCTTGTGCTTTCGTTGTCTTGTACAAAAATTGTATTTGTACAGTTTTTTGTATAGCTTCGTTTGCCTGAGGACAGCGCCATGAATCTGCAAGATCTTTCGCAACACGCCCATGCTGGACATATCGAGGCTCTTAACCTGATATCCATCGAGGGCGGTATCTATCTACTCGAAGCCTATATGGATGGTCATGCCCATCCGCTTAATGACGGTAAAGGGCAGACCCTGCACCTGCGTTCGGTCGAGCATGCGCGTGATGTGCTTACCGATATGCCACCGATACCTTTCCATCTGGTGCATGCGGTAGTGCATGACGAGATGTGCGGCATGCAAGACGGCACTCAGGATGTCTTGCGTGTGCCCATTTCCTTTAACCCCTCTTGGTAGTGAAGTGACTGGCGCCTTATTAACGGCCCGCGCGCTTGCCGTCATTGATGTGCAGGTCACCGGCTTGCATCCGCAGCAGGATTGCATCTGGGAAATAGCCGTCTTATTGGTTGATGACGGCGCAGTGGTAGCGCGGCATGCGTGGTTATTGAGGCCGCTATCCGGGCTGCCGGCGACGGTCTCGCGTTTGTCAGGTGTACTGCCGGCAGAGCTGGCTGGGCAGCCATGTTTTGCTGATATTGCGGATGAGCTGGCACGCTGTCTTGAAGGCCGCGTAGTAGTCGGACATAACCTGCGTGTCGCTCACGCGTTTTTGCGCCGGGGTTTTGCTTCGGCAGGGGTGCGTGTGCGCTACCGTCAGTTGTGCACGTTGCAGTTAGCCCGTACAGCGTGGCCGGGCCTGACGTCTCATAGTCTCGATGCGCTGTGTGAGGCTCAGGGCATCAGGCGTTTCTTTCGCCACCGCGCTTCACCAGACGCCGAAGCCGTCTGGCAGTTACTGCCAACACTGGTAGCGCAGGTGCCGCCTGAGCAGTTGGCGCGGCAGTTGCGCAAAGCCGCAGTGCCGCGCTTTTTGAGTGCCGAGCGCTTACAGGCAATCCCCGCACGACCTGGGGTTTACTACTTTTATGGTGAGAATCAGGCTTTGCTGTATATCGGCAAAAGCCGAAACCTGCGGCAAAGGGTGCATTCGCACTTTCAGAATGATCATCACAGTCGTCGCAGTCTGCAGATGGCGCAGCAGGTGCGGGACATCCGTGTGCAGCCGACAGCTGGAGAGCTGGGCGCTCTGCTGCTGGAGTCTGCCGAGGTGAAACGGTTACTGCCGCTGTATAACCGTCAATTACGCCGACAGTGCGATCTGCTGACCTGGGTGCTTATACCTGGCGCTGAGGGGCTGCAACCTGAGCTACAAACGGTGGGCCGTTCGATTATAGAGAGCGGTAGTGTCGGTTTATTTCGCTCGCGACGTCAGGCGCAGGCCTGGTTGCGCAGTGAGGCCAGCCGCCACCAACTGTGTCTGCGCGTGCTGGGTTTGGAGCGCGGCGATGGCGCCTGTTTTGCCACCCAGCTCGGCGCCTGTCGTGGTGCCTGTTGCGGGCTTGAACCACGTGAAACCCACGATGCCCGACTGCTCGCGGCCTGTGAGCAGCTGCGTATTGCCAGCTGGCCATGGTCGGGGCCTGTGGCGCTGGTCGAGCGCGACCTGGAGCAAAACCTCTGCCAGTGGCATGTGCTCGACCAGTGGCGCCACCTGGCCACTGTCGATGACCCCGCGCTGATTAATGCGGCTCGTCAGCAGCCTGCGCAGGCATTCAGTCTTGATGCCTATCACATCCTGCTTAGCCACTTACGGCGCTTTCCGCACACCGAGGTTGTTGTTTTATGAGTGTTCGCCGTCTTGCCCTGGTGCTGGGCGACCAGCTGTCTTTCGATCTGCCCAGTCTGCAGGCCCTGGACCCACAGCAGGATGCCGTGCTGCTGGCCGAGGTGGCGGCGGAAACCGACCATGTGCCGCACCACCCGCAGAAGATCGCGCTGATTTTCAGTACCATGCGCCACTTTGCCGAGGCCCTGCGCGGGCGTGGCTGGAAGGTGCACTACGTCAGGCTGGATGACCCGGACAACAGCGGCTCGCTGCCCGCTGAACTGCAGCGTTGGACGACAAAGTTGCAGGCCCGCGAGGTGCATCTCAGCGAGTGCGGCGACTGGCGTGTGGAGAACGAACTGCAACGCTGCGGCGTGCCGATCACCTGGCATGCCGACAGCCGCTTTATCTGCGGACGTGATGAGTTCGCCCGTTGGGCTGAGGGCCGCAAGCAGCTGCGCATGGAGTTCTTCTACCGCGAGATGCGCCGCAAGACTGGCTTGTTAATCAATGGTGATGGCACGCCGGTGGGCGGCGCCTGGAACTTTGATGCAGAAAACCGCAAGGCGTTGCCCAAGCAGATCAAGGCGCCAATGACGGCGCGCTTCCCGGCGGATGCCATCACCCAGGAGGTGCTGGCGTTAGTGGCTGAGCGTTTCAGTCATCACTACGGCAGCCTGGATGCGTTTGACTATCCGGTAACCCATGCCGAGGCTGAGGCGCTGTGGCAGCATTTTCTCGACTTTGCGTTGCCGGCCTTTGGTGATTATCAGGATGCGATGGCGGTCGGTGAGCCGTTTCTGTTTCATGCGCGCATCAGCGCGGCGTTGAATATCGGCCTGCTGGATGTGCGTAGTCTGTGTGCCGATGTTGAGGCGGCCTACTGGCGTGGCCAGGTACCGCTGAACGCCGCCGAGGGCTTTATCCGTCAGTTGATCGGCTGGCGCGAATACGTGCGTGGCATCTACTGGCTGCACATGCCCGAGTACGCCGAGCGCAATGCCTTCGGTAATACGCGGCCGCTACCGGCGTTCTACTGGACCGGAAAAACCCGGATGAAATGCATGAGTCAGGCCATCGGCCAGACTCTGGAGCATGCTTATGCTCACCATATTCAGCGATTGATGGTCACCGGTAACTTTGCCTTGTTGGCCGATATTCAACCCAGTCAGGTCTGCGACTGGTACTTGGCGGTGTATATGGATGCCTTTGATTGGGTTGAGCTGCCCAATACCTTAGGCATGGTCATGCACGCCGATGGCGGTTATCTGGGCTCCAAGCCCTATTGCGCCAGTGGTCAGTACATCAAGCGCATGTCCAATTACTGTGGCGAGTGCGCCTATAAGGTTACGCAAAGCGTGGGCGAGCAGGCATGTCCGTTCAATGCGTTGTATTGGCACTTTTTGATGCGTCATCGTCAGCAATTGGCCGGGAATCACCGCCTGGGCATGGTCTACAAGGGGCTGGATAGAATGACCGCTGTCAAGCAACAAGGTCTTTGGCAGCGCGGCGAGCAGTTGCTGGCGCGCCTGGATGCTGGCGAAACACTGTGAGAAAGGCTGATCTACCGGTAAAGGTCTGCCAGGCTTGTGGCTTGCCTTTCACCTGGCGCAAGAAGTGGGCGCGTTGCTGGAATGAGGTGAAGTACTGCTCAGAGCGCTGTCGGCGCAAGCGGAAGGCTGCGGTAGGCGGTTAGGGTGGGAGGGGCGTTTGTGCTAGGCTGGCCGACCTTTTTTAGCCCCTAGCGGAGCAGTGCTATGTCCGAAATCAAACTCTCGACTGACGAAACCCGCGTCAGCTACGGCATCGGTCGTCAACTGGGCGGTCAACTGCGTGATAACCCGCCACCGGGCGTGAGCCTGGAAGCCATCCTGGCCGGCTTGACCGATGCCTTCACTGGTCAGCAGAGCCGTGTCAGCGAAGAAGAGATGTCGGCCAGCTTCAAGGTTATCCGCGACATCATGCAGGCTGAGGCGGCTGCCAAGGCTGAGGCCGCTGCAGGTGCTGGCCTGGCTTTCCTGGCTGAAAATGCCAAGCGTGATGGCGTCACCGTGCTGGCGTCTGGCTTGCAGTACGAGGTGCTGAGTGCCGGTAGCGGTGCCATGCCAACCCGCGAAGACACCATTCGCGCGCATTACCACGGCACCCTGATCGACGGTTCCGTATTCGACAGCTCCTACGATCGTGGCCAGCCGGCCGAGTTTCCAGTGGGCGGCGTGATCGCGGGTTGGACCGAAGCGCTGCAGCTGATGAATGCCGGTAGCAAATGGCGTCTGTACGTGCCGAGCGAGCTGGCTTACGGCGAGCAAGGTGTCGGCAGCATTCCGCCGCACAGCGTGCTGGTGTTCGACGTTGAGTTGCTCGACGTCCTGTAAGTGTCATCGGCAGACTGTGCTTGGCAGAGTCTGCCGTTTCGCCTCAGGGGCGCAATGCCCGGGCGTAGCAGTAAAGAAACAGGTTACGCACAAGTTCTTTGAGTACCAGTGGTTCGCTGGAGCTCAGCTCGTGCAGATCCAGATCCCCCTGATCGCGTAGCTCGTCCAGAGCATCCTCTTTAAGCAGGGCGCAGACTTCGCCGGTATCGCGATTGAGAATGCGCAGGTAGGGTTGTGGCCGATCCAGCCAGGCGTCGATCAGATAGGTCATGACTCATCTCCCTTCAAATGGTTAGATGAGAATAATTCTTATTATATTTATAGCAAGGATTAATCGCTGCCTTTCGTCGCTCGGCATGGCCGCTGCTAGAGCGCAGGCAATAAAAAAGCCCGCCATTAGGGCGGGCTTTTGGCAGCCGTTACCTTAGTGTGTACGGGCCACGGCGAAACGGCTGAGTTCGATCAGGGCATCGCGGTATTCGCTGGCGGGCAGTGCATCCAGGCAGGCGATGGCACGTTCAGCGTAGTCGCGGGCTTGCTGGGCGGTGTAATCCAGCGCGCCGGCGGCGTCCACGGCATTGCGGATGCTTTCCAGGTCTTCGATGCCGCCTTTCTGAATAGCCTGGCGCACCAGGGCGGCCTGCTCTGGTGTGCCTTCGCGCATGGTGTAGATCAGCGGCAGGGTTGGCTTGCCCTCGGCCAGGTCGTCACCGACGTTCTTGCCTAGGGTCGTGGCGTCGCCACGGTAGTCGAGCAGGTCATCGACCAGTTGGAAAGCCACGCCGAGGTGGTCGCCAAAGGTGCGCAGGGCCTCGGTCTGTTCAGTGTTGGCGCCGGCCAGTGCGGCGGCGCTGTGGGTCGAGGCCTCGAACAGCATCGCAGTTTTGCCGCGGATGACTTCCATGTAGGTTTCTTCGCTGGTACTGGCGTCGCGAATCTTCGACAGCTGCAGCACTTCGCCCTCGGCAATCACCCGAGTGGCCTTGGAAAGGATCTTCATGACGGGCATGGAGCCCAGTTCAACCATCATTTCGAACGAGCGCGAATACAGGAAGTCGCCCACCAGCACACTTGGCGCGTTGCCCCATTGGGCATTGGCGGTGCTGCGGCCACGGCGCATGTCAGACATATCGACCACGTCGTCATGCAGCAGGGTGGCGGTGTGCAGAAATTCGATGGTGGCAGCGAGCAGGCGCAGCTTGTCGCCTTCAAGGCCCAGGGCTTTGCCGCTGAGTAAGACGAGCAGCGGGCGCAGACGTTTGCCGCCAGCGGAGATAATATAGTCGCCGATCTTTTCTACCAGCGGTACGCGTGACACCAATTGGGTGCGGATGATGCCGTCGACGGCGGTAAAGTCATCCGCCACCACGCGGTAGAAAGCCTGGGGTTGCATCGCTGGCACCTGCTACTCATGGGTTGCGCGGCATGCTAGGGGGCGGGGTAGGGGCTGTCAAGGCAAGCAGTTTGGGGCCTTGCGTGATGCTGGCGGCTTGCGTACAATCGCGCACCCTGAACTTCCCCCTGGGTATTTCCCTGCCTTACGCAATTGCAAGGGTGTCTTTAGCGGCCCCAAGCAGCCATGCCAGCCGACACTTATTCCTATAAAGCGCTGGGTGAGCAGGATTAACGGAGATTTACCATGTACGCAGTAATTGTTACTGGTGGCAAGCAATACAAAGTCACCGAAGGCGAATTCCTCAAGGTCGAAAAAATCGAGCTGGCCACTGGCGAAGCTGTGACTTTTGACCGTGTTCTGCTGGTCGGCAACGGCGACGACGTTAAAATCGGCGCTCCAGTTGTTGACGGTGCCAAGGTTGTAGCTGAAGTGATTGGTCAAGGCCGTCACGACAAGGTCACCATCATCAAGTTCCGCCGTCGTAAGCACCACATGAAGCGTCAGGGCCACCGTCAGTGGTACACCGAGATCAAAATCACCGGTATTCAGGCTTAATTCATTAAGCGCTGATCCCTTTATAGGAGTATTGAACTCATGGCACACAAAAAAGCTGGCGGTAGTACCCGCAACGGTCGCGACTCAGAAGCCAAACGCCTTGGCGTGAAGATGTATGGCGGCCAGAAAATCATTCCTGGCAACATCATCGTGCGTCAGCGCGGTACCCAGTTCCACGCCGGTTACGGCGTTGGCATGGGTAAAGATCACACCCTCTTCGCGAAAATCGAAGGCGTGATCAAGTTTGAAGTAAAAGGCGCGTTCAACCGCCGTTACGTGAGCGTCGTTGCGGCTTAATTGCGCGACTGCTGGGAAAGCCTCGTCCATGCGACGGGGCTTTTTTATTGGCGCGTCATTCGTGCCGGCCTGTCTGCGGGCCGTCGCAAGCGGTGTTAGATAACGCTCCGAGCGTTTTTTGTTTCTGTATTCTTGGGGTTCTTGCCAAACTGTCCTGGGTGTTAGCGTTCGATTTGAATGCAGGTCAATTTTGCAAGAACCTAGTGTTTCTCGTTTCAGATAACCCGCCTTGTTGCGGGAGGCGTGAGTATGAAATTCGTCGATGAAGTATCGATTTCTGTAAAGGCCGGTGACGGTGGTAACGGCATGATGAGCTTCCGTCGTGAGAAGTTCATCGAAAACGGTGGCCCTAACGGTGGTGATGGTGGCGACGGTGGCTCGATTTATATCGAGGCGTTTGCCAACCTCAATACCTTGGTGGACTACCGCTATACCCGTCGTTTCCAGGCGCCGAATGGCGAGAAGGGTGGCAGTACCGATTGCACGGGTGCCAAGGGCGAGGATCTGATTTTGCCGGTGCCAATCGGTACCACGGTAATCGATGCCGGTACCCAGGAAGTAATTGGCGACCTCACTCGCGCCGGTCAGCGTTTGCTGGTGGCGCAGGGTGGCTGGCATGGTCTGGGTAATACCCGTTTCAAGTCCAGCACCAATCGAGCGCCGCGCCAGACTACGCCTGGTAAGCCGGGTGATGCGCGTGACCTGAAGATGGAGTTGAAGGTGTTGGCGGACGTCGGTCTGCTGGGTTTGCCGAATGCCGGCAAGAGCACCTTTATCCGTTCGGTTTCTGCGGCCAAGCCAAAGGTGGCGGATTATCCCTTCACCACCTTGGTACCGAATCTGGGTGTGGTCAGTGTTGATCGCTATAAAAGCTTTGTGGTCGCCGATATTCCCGGGTTGATCGAAGGTGCATCCGAGGGGGCGGGGCTGGGTATTCGCTTCCTCAAGCACTTGTCGCGTACGCGTCTGTTGTTGCATCTGGTCGATATGGCGCCGCTGGATCTGACTGATCCGGCTGAGTCGGCAGCGACCATCATCGATGAGCTGACCAAATTCAGTCCGTCGCTGGCTGAGCGTGAGCGTTGGCTGGTGCTGAACAAGTCCGACCAGATCCTCGAAGAGGAGCAGGAGGCGCGGATTGCTGAAATCGTTGCGCGCATTGAGTGGAAGGGGCCTGTTTATGTGGTCTCTGCCTTGGCGCGTGAGGGTACCGAGCAGCTCTGCTACGACATCATGGACTTCCTTGAGGCGCGCGCCGAGCGTATCCAAGAGAATCCAGAGTTCGCCGCTGAGTTGGCTGAGCTGGATACGCGTATCGAAGATGAAGCGCGCGCCCAGTTGCAGGCGCTGGATGACAAGCGTGCGCTGCGTCGTTCCGGGGTCAAGGCTGTCGGTGACGTGGATGAGGACGACAGCTTCTGGGATGAAGAAGATGAAGAGGATGGCCCGGAAATTATTTACGTCCGGGATTAAGCAACTATTTAAACGCCGCTTAATTGCGGCGTTTTTGTAATCACGGGTCGCTGCTGGGGTTGGAAGATCATGCGTGATAAGGTAACCGGTGCACAGCGCTGGGTGGTAAAGATCGGTAGTGCGTTGCTGACGGCAGATGGGCGTGGCTTGGACCGCGCGGCTATGGCGGTGTGGGTCAAGCAGATGGTCGCGCTGCGTGAGCAGGGAGTGGAGTTGGTGTTGGTGTCTTCCGGTGCGGTGGCGGCGGGCATGAGCAAGCTGGGCTGGACGGCGCGTCCAAGTGCCATGCATGAGTTGCAGGCGGCGGCGGCCATTGGTCAGATGGTGCTGATTCAGGCGTGGGAGTCGAGCTTTGCCGAACATGGGCGGCGCACGGCGCAGATTCTGCTGACTCACGATGACTTGTCTGACCGCAAGCGCTATCTGAACGCGCGCAGCACCTTGCGTACGTTGGTGGATCTGGATGTGGTGCCGGTGATCAACGAGAACGATACGGTGGTCACCGACGAGATTCGTTTTGGCGATAACGACACTTTGGCGGCCTTGGTGGCGAACCTGGTCGAGGCTGACCTGCTGGTTATTCTTACTGATCGTGACGGCATGTATAACGCCGATCCGCGGCATAACCCCGGTGCCGAGCTGATTTTCGAGGCGCGTGCCGATGATCCTGCGCTGGACGCTGTTGCTGGTGGTGTGGGTGGCGCGCTGGGGCGTGGCGGCATGCAGACCAAGCTGCGCGCGGCGCGTTTGGCGGCACGTTCTGGGGCGCATACGGTGATCGTAGGTGGGGCTATTGAGCAGGTGCTGGCGCGGCTTAAGGCGGGTGAGCGCCTGGGTACGCTGCTGGCGCCTGAGCGCGGCATGCTGGCTGCGCGTAAGCAGTGGCTGGCAGGCCATCTGCAGACTCGTGGCACACTGGTGCTGGACGAAGGGGCGGTGAAGGCGCTGGCGACCGGGACCAAGAGCCTTTTGCCGGTCGGGGTTAAGTCGCTGCAGGGTAATTTCAGGCGTGGCGAGATGGTGGTGTGTGTGGCGCCGGATGGTCGTGAGGTGGCTCGCGGGCTGGCCAACTACAGTGCCCTTGAGGCGCACAAGATTATTGGTCAGTCGTCGGACGCTATCGAAAAGCTGCTGGGCTATGTCGACGAGCCCGAGTTGGTGCATCGGGATAATTTGATTCTGGTCTGAGGGGGATCTGATGCGATTGATAAAGGGCTTGCTGGGTGCGCTGCTGTGCTTGCCGGGGTTGGCGCTGGCGGAGTCGATTGGTGAGGTGTCGACGGTCTTCAAGTTTGTCGGGCCCAACGACAAGATTGTCGTCGAGGCATTTGATGATCCCAAGGTTGAGGGGGTGACTTGTTACTTGTCGCGGGCCAAGACCGGTGGCGTGAAAGGTGGTCTGGGATTCGCCGAGGATCGTGCTGAAGCGTCGATTGCTTGCCGGCAGGTTGGTCCGATCAGCTTCCTAGAAAAGCTCAAAGAGGGCGAAGAGGTGTTTCGTGAGCGCACCTCGCTGGTGTTTAAAACCATGCAGGTGGTGCGCTTCTTCGACCAGAAGCGCAATACGCTGGTCTATCTGGTGTACAGCGATCGGGTGATTGAAGGCAGTCCGCAAAATGCAGTGACGGCGATCCCGATTCTGCCCTGGCCAGAAAAGCGCTAAGGAAAAAGCCCGGTATTGTGTCCGGGCTTTTTCTTGTCATCGAGATGTGTGCCCGGATTGTAGGCAATAAAAAACCGGCTATCAGGCCGGTTTTTTAAGAACAAACAGCGTATTAGGCTGCTGCAGCTTCGCTGAGGGCCTTGATGTGGCCATTCAGACGGCTCTTATGGCGCGCTGCTTTGTTCTTGTGGATGATGCCTTTGTCGGCCATACGGTCGATTACCGGCACAGCCAGGGTGTAAGCGTTCTTGGCAAGATCAACGTCTTTGGCTTCGATAGCCTTGACTACGTTCTTGATGTAGGTACGAACCATCGAGCGCTGGCTGGCGTTATGGCTACGACGCTTCTCAGCCTGTTTTGCGCGTTTTTTGGCAGAAGGTGTATTGGCCACCGTCAAGCTCCTCGAAAAAATTCTGGGGGTTACAAACAAATAAGGCCGCGAATCATGCCGATATGAGGGAGTGCTGTCAAGTCTGTTGACTTATCCCTGTACTGGCCTGACCAGTGGCAGGTCGCTACACTCGTCGCCTTTGCGCGCCAACGGACTATCCGTAGCGGCGCTTGTTTGCGGAAGCCGAATTATTACATGAATTTGCTCAAGTCGTTGGCCGCTGTTAGTTCCATGACCATGCTTTCGCGTGTCTTGGGGTTTGTGCGCGACACCATTATTGCCCGCATCTTTGGTGCAGGCGTGGCGTCTGATGCCTTTGTGGTGGCGTTCAAGCTGCCTAATCTGTTGCGCCGCATCTTCGCCGAGGGCGCGTTCTCCCAGGCGTTTGTGCCGATTCTGGCGGAATATAAAACCCAGCAAGGCGACGAAGCCGCGCGCACCTTTCTTGCCTATGTAACTGGCTTGCTCACGCTGGTGCTGGCGCTGGTCACCTTTGTCGGGGTTCTGGCTGCACCCTGGATTGTCTGGGCGTCCGCGCCGGGGTTTGCTGATGAGCCCGAGCGCTTTGAGCTGACCACCGACCTGTTACGCATTACCTTTCCTTATATTCTGCTGATCTCGCTGTCTTCTCTGGCCGGGGCCGTGCTCAATACCTGGAACCGCTTCTCGGTGCCGGCTTTTGTGCCGACCTTGCTGAACCTCAGCATGATTGTCTTTGCGTTGTTTCTGACGCCTTATTTCGATCCGCCGATCATGGCGCTGGGCTGGGCGGTGCTGGTTGGCGGTCTGTTGCAATTGCTGTTTCAGCTACCGCATCTACACCGGATTGGCATGCTGGTGCTGCCTCGTTTGAACCTGAAAGACACCGGCGTGTGGCGCGTGGTGAAGCAGATGGGGCCGGCGATCTTTGGTGTGTCGGTTAGCCAGATCTCGCTGATCATCAACACCATCTTCGCGTCATTTTTGGTCGCCGGCTCCGTGTCGTGGATGTATTACGCGGATCGTCTGATGGAGTTGCCGGCAGGTGTTCTGGGCGTTGCGCTGGGGACCATCCTGTTGCCTGCCTTGTCGAAAACCCACGCCAGTGCCAACCGCGAAGATTATTCCAAGCTGCTCGATTGGGCCTTGCGCTTGTGTTTGATACTGGCGTTGCCCAGCGCGGCGGCGTTGGCGATTATTTCCGAGCCGCTGATTGCCTCGTTGTTTCAGTACGGCAAATTCAGTGCGGCTGATACGGCCATGACCCAGCGCGCCTTGATCGCCTATTCGCTGGGGTTGGTCGGGATCATTCTGGTGAAAATTCTCGCGCCAGCGTTTTACGCTCAGCAAAACATCAAAACTCCTGTGCGCATTGGCCTGGTGACGCTGCTGGCGACCCAGGCGATGAATCTGTTGTTCGTTTTCGTCATTCCCTTGGCTCATGCGGGGCTGGCGCTCGCCATTGGCTTGGCTGCCTGCCTGAATGCGGGGCTGTTGTATTGGCAGTTGCGCAAGCGCGGCATGTTTATCCCGCAGCCAGGTTGGGCGTTGTTTAGCGGCAAGCTATTGCTGGCCTTGTTGGCGATGGCAGCGGCCCTGTGGCTGACCATGCAGCAGCTGCCGCTCTGGGCGGGCAGCGGCATGTTCTGGCGCTTGTTGCGCCTGGCGGGGCTGGTTGCTGTAGGGCTGCTGGCCTATTTCGGTGTGCTGGCCGCCTTGGGTTTCCGGGTGCGCGACTTTGCCAGGCGCAGCGCGCTCTGACTGGAGGCTGATTTGCTGCCTGTTGTCTGCTGCCCGGTGTGCGTATAATCGGCCACTTTATGAGCAAGAAGCGCGTTATGCAGCTGGTTCGAGGCCTACACAACTTGCGGCCCCAGCATCGGGGCTGTGTCGCCACCATCGGGAATTTCGACGGCGTCCATCGTGGTCATCAGGCCATTTTGGCGCGTTTACGTGAGCGTTCCGCTGAGCTGGGTGTGCCGAGTTGCGTGCTGCTGTTCGAGCCCCAGCCCCGAGAGTTCTTTGCGCCTGATAGCGCGCCTGCTCGTTTGACTCGGCTGCGCGATAAGCTGGCATTGCTGGCCGCGGAAGGTGTCGATCGAGTGCTGTGCCTGGCGTTCAACCCACGTTTGCGTGAACTGAGCGCGGCCGAATTCGTTCAGCAGGTATTGCTTGACGGCTTGGGCGTGCAGCATCTGGAAGTGGGTGATGACTTTCGTTTTGGCTGTGACCGCGCGGGAGATTTCGCCTTTCTGGCCGAAGCCGGTGAGCGCGAGAACTTTAGCGTTGAAGCTGCCAGTACGGTTGAGCTGAACGGTATTCGCGTAAGCAGTACGCGAGTGCGTGAAGCGTTGGCCAGTGGGGATTTTGCCCTGGCGGAGCATCTGCTCGGGCGGCCCTTCCAGATCGCCGGGCGGGTGTTGCACGGGCAGAAGCTGGGGCGTCAGTTGAATGCGCCAACCGCTAACGTGCAGCTCAAGCGCAAGCGTGTGCCGCTTAAAGGGGTGTACTTGGTCAGCACCGAGATTGATGGGCGAGTCTGCCCCGGTGTGGCCAATATCGGCGTTCGACCGAGTGTCGCAGGTGATGGCAGTGCCCACCTGGAAGTGCATGTGCTGGATTTTGCCGGTGATTTATATGGCCGGCGTTTGACGGTGGCTTTCCACCACAAGCTGCGCGATGAGCAGCGTTTCGCCTCCCTTGAGGCACTGAAGACGGCAATTGCTGCCGATATTGCTGCCGCCCGCGCCTATTGGTGCGCTTAAACACTTAGCGCCAACCGCTTAGAAGAGCCTGAAATGACTGACTACAAAGCCACGTTGAACCTGCCTGATACCCAATTCCCGATGAAAGCGGGACTGCCGCAGCGTGAGCCGCAGATTTTGCAGCGTTGGAACGAAATTGGCCTGTATCAGAAGCTGCGTGCGCAGGGCGAAGGTCGGCCGAAGTTCGTCCTGCACGATGGCCCGCCCTATGCCAACGGCAGCATTCACATCGGTCATGCGGTCAACAAGATCCTCAAGGACATCATCACCCGCTCCAAGACCCTGGCCGGTTTTGACGCGCCTTATGTGCCGGGCTGGGACTGTCACGGCCTGCCGATTGAGCACAAAGTGGAAACCACCTTTGGCAAAAATCAGCCGTCCGACCTGACCCGTGAACGCTGCCGCATCTATGCCGGCGAGCAGATTGAGGGGCAAAAGGCCGACTTCGTGCGTCTGGGTGTGCTGGGTGACTGGGCCAATCCGTACAAGACCATGGATTTTGCCAACGAAGCGGGCGAGATCCGCGCGCTGGCGGAGATGGTTAAGCAGGGCTTTGTGTTCAAGGGGCTGAAGCCGGTCAACTGGTGCTTTGACTGTGGTTCGGCACTGGCTGAGGCCGAGGTCGAATATCAGGACAAGAAGTCCGACGCCATCGATGTGGCCTTCGTGGTTGAGGATGCCGATAAACTGGCTGCCGCTTTCGGTCTGGCCAGCTTGCCAAAAGCCGCCTCCATCGTGATCTGGACCACCACGCCCTGGACCATTCCGGCCAACCAGGCGCTGAACGTCCATCCAGAATTTACCTACGCACTGGTCGATACCGGCGAGCGTCTGCTGCTGCTGGCAGAAGAGCTGGTCGAAGGCTGCCTGGCCCGTTACGGCCTGCAGGGCGAAGTCATCGCCACCGCGCCAGGCGCGGCGCTGGAGTTGATCCGCTTCCGTCATCCGTTCTATGAGCGCTTCGCGCCGGTGTACCTGGCCGACTACGTTGAGCTGGGCGCCGGCACTGGCGTGGTGCATTCGGCGCCGGCCTATGGTGAGGACGACTTCCGTTCCTGCAAAGGCTACGGCATGAGCAATGACGACATTCTCAGCCCGGTGCAGAGCAATGGCGTGTACGTCAGCGATCTGCCGTTCTTTGGCGGCCAGTTTATCTGGAAGGCCAATCCGGCCATCGTCGCCAAGCTGGAAGAGGTCGGCGCGTTGCTCAAGCACGAAGCGATCCAGCACAGTTATATGCACTGCTGGCGGCACAAGACCCCGCTGATCTACCGCGCCACCGCGCAGTGGTTTGTCGGCATGGACAAGCAGCCCAACGAAGGCGGTACTCTGCGTGAGCGTGCGCTGAGCGCCATCGAACAGACCGAATTTGTCCCCGCCTGGGGCCAGGCGCGCCTGCACAGCATGATCGCCGGGCGCCCAGACTGGTGCATCTCGCGTCAGCGCAACTGGGGTGTGCCGATCCCGTTCTTCCTGCACAAGGCCACGGGTGAGCTGCATCCGCGTAGTGCTGAGCTGATGGAAGCCGTTGCCCAGCGTGTTGAGCAGGAGGGCATCGAAGCCTGGTTCAAGCTGGATGCTGCCGAGTTGTTGGGTGATGAAGCCGCCGACTACGACAAGATCAGCGACACCCTGGACGTCTGGTTTGACTCCGGCACCACTCACCGGCACGTGATGCGTGGTTCGCACCCGATGGGGCATGACAGTGGTCCGCGCGCCGACCTGTACCTGGAAGGCTCGGACCAGCACCGCGGCTGGTTCCATTCATCCTTGCTCACGGGTGCGGCCATCGACGGCCACGCGCCATACAAAGAGCTGCTGACCCACGGTTTTGTGGTCGACGAGAACGGTCGCAAGATGTCCAAGTCGCTGGGCAACGTCGTCGCGCCGCAGGAAGTGAATGACAGCCTGGGCGCCGATATCCTACGCCTATGGGTGTCGTCCACCGACTACTCCGGCGAGATGGCCGTGTCCAAGGTCATCCTGCAGCGCAGCGCCGATTCCTACCGGCGTATCCGCAATACCGCGCGCTTCCTGCTCTCCAACCTCAGCGGCTTCGACCCGGCGCAGCACTTGCTGCCGGCGGAAGACATGTTGGCGCTGGACCGTTGGGCCGTCGATCGTGCGCTGTTGCTACAGCGTGAAGTGGAGGAAGCCTACGACAGCTACCGCTTCTGGAACGTTTACCAGAAGGTGCACAACTTCTGTGTGCAGGAATTGGGCGGCTTCTACCTCGATATCATCAAGGATCGTCAGTACACCACCGCCGCCGACAGCGTGGCGCGTCGCTCCTGCCAGACCGCGCTGTTCCATATCGCCGAGGCATTGGTGCGCTGGATCGCGCCCGTGTTGTCGTTTACGGCCGACGAGCTGTGGCAGTACCTGCCGGGCGAGCGTAATGAGTCGGTGATGCTCAATGGCTGGTACCAGGGCCTGAGCGAGCTGCCACAGAATTTCGAGCTGAGCCGTGAGTTCTGGGAGCGCGTCATGGCGGTCAAGGTCGCGGTGAACAAGGAGATGGAAAACCTGCGTGCGGCCAAAGCCATTGGCGGCAACCTGCAGGCTGAGGTCACCCTGTACGCCGAAGACAGCCTGATTGCCGATCTGAACAAGCTGGGCAACGAACTGCGCTTCGTGCTGATTACTTCCACCGCCAGCCTGGCACCGCTCAGCGCTGCGCCGGAGGATGCGGTGGTGACCGAAGTTGCCGGCCTCAAGCTGAAGGTGCTCAAGTCCGGCCACGCCAAGTGCGCCCGCTGCTGGCATCACCGCGAAGATGTTGGCGTGCATGCCGTGCACCCGGAAATCTGTGGTCGCTGCGTAGACAATATCGAAGGTGCAGGCGAGGTTCGTCACTATGCTTAATGACGGCTCGCCTAGCGCCAGTCGTTTTGGCCGTTTGTCTTGGTTATGGCTAAGCCTGCTGGTGTTCGTGATCGACCAGGCCAGCAAGTTCTACTTCGACAACAGCCTGACGATGTACCAGCAGATTGTGATCATTCCCGATTACTTCAGCTGGACCTTGGCCTACAACACCGGCGCGGCCTTCAGCTTTCTGGCTGATGCCGCGGGCTGGCAGCGCTGGTTCTTCGCCGCCATCGCCATAGCCGTTAGCGCGGTGCTGGTGGTTTGGCTCAAGCGCCTTAAACCCACTGAAACCTGGCTGGCCGTGGCATTGGCGCTCGTGCTTGGTGGTGCGCTGGGTAATCTGCTGGACCGTGTGGTGTTTGGTCACGTGGTCGATTTCATCCTGGTGCACTGGCAGCACCGCTGGTATTTCCCGGCCTTTAACGTGGCCGACATGGCGATCACCGGTGGGGCGATTCTGTTGGCACTGGATATGTTCAAAAGTGAAAAGTCCGGAGACGCTACCCATGACTGATATTCGCATTGGCCCGGACAAGGAAGTTACCCTGCATTTCGCCCTCAAGTTGGATAACGGCGATGTGGTCGATAGCACGTTCGATAAAAAGCCCGCGACCTTTAAAGTGGGCGATGGCAATTTGTTACCTGGCTTTGAACAGGCCATTTATGGCCTCAAGGCCGGCGACAAGCGCAGCCTGTCGATCTCTCCCGAGCAGGGCTTTGGGCAGGGCAACCCGCAAAATGTACAGGTCATGCCGCGTAGCCAGTTTCAGGACATGGAGCTGTCCGAAGGCTTGCTGGTGATCTTCAACGACGCGGCCAATACTGAGCTGCCGGGCGTGGTCAAAGCCTTTGATGAAGATCAGGTCACCATCGACTTCAATCATCCGCTGGCCGGTAAAGCTCTGAGCTTCGATGTGGAGATTATTGAGGTCAAAGGCCTCTGATGGCTTGCGATCGCCAGTGGTTGGCGATCTTTATATAGCGCCCGGAGGTACTTCGTGGCGCGATCACCCGGATAGCCGGGTGATCTGAGGCGTGGGGTCGCAACGATCCGGCGTTACACTCATCACTTCTAGGTCAGCGTGCCTGCCGAGATCCCCGTCATGCATATCAAACTCGCCAATCCCCGTGGTTTCTGTGCCGGTGTCGACCGTGCCATCGAAATCGTTAACCGTGCGCTAGAAGTATTCGGCCCACCCATTTATGTGCGTCACGAAGTGGTGCACAACAAATTTGTGGTGGAGGACCTGCGCTCGCGCGGCGCAGTGTTTGTCGAAGAGCTGGATCAGATTCCCGACGACGTTATCGTTATCTTCAGTGCTCATGGTGTATCCCAGGCCGTACGCAACGAGGCCGAGCGCCGCGGTTTGAAGATATTCGACGCTACCTGCCCCCTGGTGACCAAGGTGCACATGGAAGTGGTGCGCTACAGCCGCGAAGGGCGCGAATGCATCCTGATCGGCCATGAAGGTCATCCGGAAGTCGAAGGCACTATGGGTCAGTACGATGCGAGCAACGGCGGCAGTATTTATCTAGTCGAGGACGAGTCGGACGTCGCCGAGTTGCAAGTATGCAACCCTGAAACCCTGGCCTTTGTTACCCAGACCACCCTCTCGATGGACGATACCAGTAAGGTGATCGACGCCCTGCGCGCCAAGTTTCCTGCCATTGGCGGGCCGCGCAAGGACGACATCTGTTACGCCACGCAAAATCGCCAGGACGCAGTCAAGCAGCTGGCGGCTGAATGCGACGTGTTGTTGGTCGTCGGCAGCCCCAACAGCTCAAATTCCAACCGCCTGCGCGAATTGGCCGAACGTATGGGTACCCCAGCCTATTTGATTGATGGCGCTGAAGATCTCAAGCAGGAGTGGTTTGCAGGGATGGCAGGTGTGGGCATCACCGCCGGCGCATCTGCCCCGGAAGTGCTGGTGCAAGGCGTCATTCAGCAACTCAGTGAATGGGGCGCAACGGGCGCGCAAGAGTTGCTGGGGCGCCCGGAGAACGTAACGTTTTCGATGCCCAAGGAGTTGCGACTAAAGGCGCTGTAATCATTGGTATTTTAAAAGGCCGACTTAGTAGTCGGCCTTTTTATTGCTTACCAGCAGTCCTGCGCGGTAAGGGTGCCACCTGCACCTTTGGTGCCGCGGCTATCCAAGGTTAGGTCTCCGCATCGAGTATCGCTTGCCTGTGCTCCCACGGCATCTGCAGTGAGTACAACGCAGCTGGTAATCCCCCCGCCGCAAGCCGCAGCTGTAATGTTGTAGCGACGTTCATCAGAAGCTACTGCCGCATTGGCCGCGACGCCGTAGCCCAATCCTCCGGCTCCTGCCCCGAGGTTGGCGGTGTAAGTTTGATTCTGTGAAAAAAAGCGCTCTTGGGCTTGCATGATTTCCATTAGCTTGGCTATGCCATCCGCTCGACCGGTGCGCTGGACATAATCTTGGTAGCTTGGGTAAGCAATAGCGGCAAGAATGCCGATAATTGCTACCACAATCATCACTTCGATCAGAGTAAAACCACGTTGCGTCATCAATTTTCTCTCCAGTAAGTGGCTTTAACTGCATCGCTTGTGCGGCATGCTTCTACGTCGGCAAGACACTCTTCTTTTACTACCTCGGTGCCGGTCAGTACGGTTGGTTTACCGTCTGAGAGGATTACAGAGGGGGTGGGTGGAATCCCTGAGCGGGCGAGCTCGAAGCTGCGTATTGGGGTTTTAGTACCGCTCACATCTTTTACATAAATAGCGCTAGCATCAATCAGGCTCATTGCATAGGTTCTACCGCGACCAACGTCTGAACCGCAGGTTGAGGTTGTCGCTCCACGTGGGCTAAAGGTGCTGAAGAATACTGAGCCCCGGAACGACAACGAGGTCGATAATACTTTCTCCCCTTTGGGCAGGCGCAAATAGAAGCCTTTGCTAGCAGTAAGCAAATCGATGTTAGGGGTGTAACTATTGCCGGGGGTCAGGCTCGCATATTTTATATTAATGTCACTGCGCAATTTCGGCAGTCCAGTTGTTGGGCTACTAGCATTGGCCAGTGCTAAATCAACGAGAAATTGATAGGCGTCAAACGTAGTTAGGGTAGCGGGGCTAACCTTGGCTTGCGCGGCAGTAAGTTGCTCTGAGGTTAGTAATGCAGTGCTGCTGTCATAAGCCTGGGCTGCCAGGGCGTCTGCTTCTGTTCGCAAGGTCGTGGCGGATGCCGTCAGTGCAGCAACTTGGCTTTGCAGGCCGGTTATGCGCGCCACCGTTGTCGCTTCGTTATTAGTTTTACTCAGCAAAGCGGCGCTTTTGCTTACCTCGTTTCTAGCTAATAACTCGGCGGTAGTTAGTGTGGCGCTGCCAGGCATGTCGAAACTAGTTTGTAATGCAGTCAAGGCTGTTTGCAGGGCTGCAGCAATAGCCGTGGCATCGCCAGCAGCTAAGGCAGCATTAACTGCATTTAAACGGGCTACCGCTTCTGTTGGCGAGCCTGTGTTCAGCTCTGTACGCTTCGTTATTCCGCCGAGAGCCTCGTAAGCGGCGCGCAGAGTGAGCAACTCATCTTCCATTGCAGGTATATCGTCTGACTCGAAGGCTGGGTCGGCTTTGGCGGCAAGAATGGCTGCTTCCTGAGTAATCACAGTTGCGTATGCGCTATCAAGACTGGACTGCAGGTTGATTAGTTTCTCGTACTCAAGCGCCATTTGTGCAGCCGCTGAAGTCAGTGCAAGCGCTGCAGCGTCATCAGTCTCAGCGTTATTAGCTGCAGTAGTGGCGGCTATATAGGTATCTGTAGCTGCTGTGCTCTCTGCCAATTTTGCGTCGGTGACTCCGGAAGAGGCTGCGGCAGTAGCGGCCGCAGCATCGGATGTGCTGCGCAAACTGATGGCTGTTGTTTCGGCAGCGTTTTTTGCGTCGTTCGCGGTTGCTAGTTCGTTTAGTTTAGTGGTTGCGGTATCTGCGGTGGAAAGAACCAGGGCGTCGGCAGTATCTTTTGCTGCTTGTGCAGCCGCAATATCTGCGGGGACAGGTGGCATGGCGTTCTGCGCAGCCTCCAATTCAGTTTGCTTGAGAGCTGCGTCGGCCACCGCTGCATCTGCAGCTGCGGTGGCTTCATCGCTTGCAGTCTGTGCTGCTGCCGCATCCGCCGTTGCGCTTGCTGCCGTTGCTTCAGCGGCAGTCGCGGCGTTGTCGGCACTGGTTGCGGCACTGGCATCAGCATCACTGGTCGATTTCGCTGTCGTATAGGCTGCCAGTGCATTGTCTTTGGCTGTTTGCGCTAATAAGTAGGCATTGTTGAGAGCTGCAGCATCGGTTGCATCTGCGATTGCCTGCGCATCGATACGCGCCTGCTCAATGGCTGCCAATACTTCGTGCGCTTTGGTTAGGCTATCTTGGTAGGTGCTTTGCTGGGCGCTTTCTGGGGCGTGTTCTATCAGATAAGGATCGCCAGTCAGGATGACGTCGATTTGGCCCTGTGCGGTAATGGCATCGCTGTATGCTTGGACTGAAGCATTCTGCTTGGCGGTGTGTCCTACGGTGGTTTTGTAGGTGTTGAAGTTACCCTGGGCGCTACTAAGCGCGCTGTTCAGGTTGGCCATGCTGGCTTCAAGGGCGGCGATTTCTGCGAGCGCTGTCGCTGCCTGGGCATCAGTCAAGTTAACACTGGAAACGTCGACCAAATCGCTTTCGCCAATGGTCGTGTAGCTGGCGGGCTTGGCATAAACATTGCTGTCGCGCAGGACATAAAAGCGGTCGTTGGTGTCTTGGTTGAGGGGGGCCTCTCTGAAGCCTGCGCCGATTGACACGGTGAAATAAGTTTTGCCGCCGCGCTCCTCGATAAGCGCAACGTCAGGTGAGTTGAAGAAGCGACGGTTGTCTGCCGCAGTTGCGCCCGCCAGGCTAGCAAAGCGTCCGCCGGTGGCAAATGCACCGGCTCCCGTGCCGGCGCCACCGGTGTTCGCGCTATTGAAGTCAAAACGGAACACCTGGCCGCGTAGGTCGGATGCATAAACGATATCGACCAATCCGTCTCCGTTAATGTCGACCAATGTAGGGTCTGCCGGCATGCTGTTAGTCATAGTGTTGATGTTGAGCTGGGCGCCACTGTTGCTGGCATGCCAGATCAACTTTCCCGTCTCAGCATGGGCCACAAACAGGCTGTTGCCAATATCGTCATTCTTGGGGGTGTTGTCGCCAATGATGTCCTGATCCAAGTCGTAGCCGCCGGTGAAAATCAATACCTTGGTCGCAGTGCCATTTACGTTGAGCATGGCTAATTTTGGGGCCGAAAAAGTACGGCCAAGTTTGGCATAACCCGGGGTGAAGCCTGTCGTTGCGTTAGTGTAACTGCCGCCGACTAAGGTTTGTTCTGGGCCTTTGATGAGCCATTTCAATTTGGGTGAGGTGATGTTGAGTACGTCGAGCGCGTAGTAGTTGCTACCACCGCGGCGCATGCCTGCATACAGATAGGCTTTACTCAGCGAGCGGGTTTTTGAGCCTGTATCCAGAGCACTGTACTCGGTCCATAGATTGATTTGACCGTCAATGCCGTATTTCTTGTTCGTTGAGCCCTTGGCATTTTTCAAATAGGCGCCAGGATTTTTCAGCAGTTCCTTGGGGATAAAGGCGAACTGTTCCACGCCATTATTGGGATTAATTGCGTGAATAAAGCCTTCGTTGTCACCAAAGAACATATAGAGCTGCTCCGGCGATGTTGCTGTGCCTTCTGCGGCAGCCTGCACGCGAACTAGGTCTTCATCGGTGGTATAGGCAACGAGTTTGGGTTCGTTATGCAGCACGTCGCCAATGGCTAGACGTGCACTGTTGTCTGGGTTTTTACCGCGGGCCCATTTAACGAACTCGCTTTGCTCCGCCGTGTTAGCCGCCCCTAGCAGCGCAGGGCTGACATTCGTTGTGTTCAATGCCACTAGTGCTTCTGAGTCTGTAATCCCGGCTAAGGCGGTAGGCGTGCGATCAGCCCCGGTCCAGGTCAGTACATTGCGCGCGTCGGGATTAATTAGCTGTGCCGCTACGCCGCCTTTGGCGACGTCTTTGCCGTCTGTGGTGGACCAGAAGCTTGAGGAGCTGTCGCTGAAGAAGCCGGTGGCATCATCAATGGCCGCATTATTGTTTTTATCGACGATTAATGGGTTGCCGCTGGCGTCTTTGCCGAGTTTGTAGCGTTTGACGTTGCCAGGCCAGCGAGCCCCTTCGGCCGGCCGAAACAGCGCGTAATACAGGTCGTTACGGTAGCCGAGATTGTTAAATGCACTTACCGCTACGCTGGGGGCGGCAAAGGATGTGTTTGCAGCGGTGATGTCGACAATAATAGACTTCAATGCGTTAGTAAGGCCAGAGACGTTGTCTGATGTATAGTAGCTTCCGCCGCCAGCAGCAGCGGCATTTTCTAATAGAGGTAAGTCAACAGCAAAGCCAACAAAGTGTGAAGTTACAGTTTGTTTGCGGTTTGTGGGGTCGTCGAATGGTGCAGGTGCTGGAAATAGATCCTTGTTGGCCATATATTCAGCAAGATGTGGCAAGCATTGACCGTTATCGTTGACGCATGTAGCAGGTAGGTATTTTGTGTTGCTTGCGGCTAATGCGCGTATATCAGCATTAGAGGCGGTATCTTTGGTCGGTTCGCCGTCGGTAATGTAAATGATGTGAGACTTCTGGCAGCTATGATTGATCGGTGAAATGTATTTTCCATTCGATTTTGATTCTACGGCGCTACTGGTGTCACCCCATTTTGGTGTGAGTCCTGCCATATATCGATAAGCTTCGTAATATGTTTCAGACAGGGGTGTCCAGTCATCTTTTCCTACTGAGTTTACAATCCCTTTCATTGTGTCTGCGTTTGCGTTAGTTAAGCGTTGCACGGGGCTTATGACGTGGCCGCCTTGAGTGTTGAGCTCGATTTGGTTGCCGCATACACGTCGCCCAAAACGATCCCTCCAGCAAGTATAAAAGCTCTCATTAAAATCATTTGTTGTGCCGAAGCGCATAAAGCCAATGTTGGTGTCTTCTTTGGCTTTTAGTTCGTCAATTAAGTTGTTCACGACATTTTTAAGTACTTGGTTTCTGTCAAGTCCGCCGGTGCTGCTGACAGTTGTGCCCATTGATCCGGACGAGTCAAGTACAAATAATATATTTGGCCTTACTTGCTGGTCGGCGGGCAGGTCTTTAGGTACATAAATCTCGGTATCGTCAGCTAGCGCGGCTTGGAAAGTCATCGCGCTGTATATAAATGCACTGATGCCAAGGGCGATGGGTTTTATGGATTTCATCTTGTTACTCCATGCCTGGGTATCAATAAATACGAATTTGGATTATTTTGGTTGGGGCGTTGTCGGTAACGGTAATTAGTCCGGACCAGTCAACTTTTCTGTTAATTGCCTCTATGGGGTGGTTTTCCCCGTTTATTAGAAGCGCAGTGTCTTTGCTGAAAGTCATTGTTGTAGGTGCGCAATCGGCGCAGCGATAAATTATCACGCGGCCGAGGTGATCATCGTTAGGGCTCCAATTTACAATGAAGTGCTCGACTTCAATGGCCTGGATAGCTATTTCCGTGTTCTTCTCTTCGGCGTGAGTCAATGATGAAAAAAGTAATACGGCAGCAAGTATGTGTTTTCTCAGGCTCATGTCAGTTTCCTCCCTTTGCTGCTTCGTAGGTGATGCCTTGAGTTTGCCAAGAATTAGCCGTGCCAAGCTCTGCTATGGTTTGCATTTCAAAGTGTAGGCAGGTGAATTTTTCAGCGCTGGAGCCAGGGCATAGGGTTTCAACGGCAAAACGTACTGTATTATTTGCCGCGCGTATGTTTTGCGTTTTTACTGAGAGACCTGTCGGTAGGCGGGCGGTTTCCGGTAACGCATTGAGTGTTGGGTTTGCAGCTAGATCGGTAGAAGTTCGTGGTGCCAGGTTCTGGTCTTTGGCCAGCAGTAATGGCGCGCGCAACGCGACATTAGTATTAAATTCCAGCATGTGAGAGCGTAGTTCGCTTTGTGCTTGTTGGAACATTTGATTGCTAAATTGGGTGTTGCTGGTCATGCGTTCTTCAAAGGTCGCGAAGCGCATGGCAGTAATGCCTGCGGCAGTCATTACCAATAGAAAGATCAGTGCCACTATTAAGGTTGCACCATGTTGCCTAGCGGGCAGTTTATTTAAATATTTCATGCTGACGACCTCAGTCGGTGTTCTTAAGTTGAATCGTCGTGGTAAAAATCTGTCTGCTGCGTCGATCATTGTTTAAGTTGGCGGCTGTCAGGGGGGGGGCATCAAGCAGAACAAATTGTCGATTTGCAGGAGTTGGCCCGGTAGTGACTACTGAGTTGGCTAGTACGGAAATGCGTACGGAGCGTACATTTTGCCAGTCGCTTAGGTTTGCTCCGACGCGGTCAGCGGAAACGTATTGGTTGGCGCTGCGCGAATCTCCTTCAGTACTAATGCCGTAAAGCACTTGCAGGCTGTCCACTCCCTCTACTAAGGCTTGTGTCGCTGAGCCGGCAATCCAGGTATTTTTAGAAAGATTGTATGCTCGGCATCCTAGTGAAGACGCGGAAATTGAGTAGTGATTAATGATCAGATCATTTTCGTCTGTTGCGGCAAGTGCATTGCCAAGGCAGTCACGTTTTTTTCCGTCTATAAGCGGTGGTTGCATAACAAAAGCAACACTGTCACTGGCATTGCCAGCGCCGTTGCTGGTGCATAGCAACAGTTTGTCTGCTTCGGAGATGCCCGGCAAACCAGTACATAATGGGCGTACTAATGGTAGCGGTTTATCGCCTTTATAGATCGCTTCTACATAGCCCGCATTGCGTGCACTGCGCGAAATAAACTCCAAGGCAAAACGACCGTTTTCCTGCATGCGGGCCATCGCTTCATTAGCGGTATATGTTTGTCTGCTGGATAGAAATACTTGAATGATGCCTGTCATCAAGACCAAGCCAAGCACTAGTGCAACCATTAATTCGACCAGAGACAAGCCTATTTGTTGCTGGCGAGAACCCTTGTGTTTGTTCATCGCACCACCTGCACTGCGCTGGTTGTTGAGATTTTTTCGCCGGAACTTTTGACGTTGTCACCTTTACCAAGCCAGCGTCCGGTAAGGGTTAAGATATTGCCGGCGCTGGCTACTGTTAGCGTGCCGCCATTAGCTGGTGCAGTGATGAAGTCGCGACCGGAAAAACGACCCTCGATGGTATTGAACGTACCAATCGCAGAGTAGCTACACTGGGCTTCCCAGCGGTCAAACGCGGCCATCTGTGCGGCGCTGCAGCTGCTGGCATTTACTTTTGCTCCAGCTTCAGGGTTGTAGTAGTCGGCACATCTATTAGCAGGGACCGCTGTGCAGTCCGGGGCAGCAGCATAATTGGCTGCCGTGCCTTGTGGGTTGGCGCGAATGCGCTCGGCAATATCTTGCAGAATCCATGTGGCTTGCGAGCGTTGAGCGCTATCCGATGTTCCTTGCAGGGCATTTAGCTGCAAGGCGGCCATGCCAAGCATGCCGATGGAAAATATCAGCAGCGTTATTAGAACCTCAATCAGAGAGCTACCCCGTTCTATGCATTGGCTATTAAGCATATTTATGTCCTTTAACAGGCTTCGTCGCGATTGACGTTTTTTAGCGTGGCACGACCGGTGCGTGTGATTGCGATGCAGCGGGCACCATTGTCGTTGGCTTTTAACTTAGTGGAGGTTATACGCAGCGATTCGCTGCTGGAGCAGTTTGGGCAGGTGCCATCTCGTTTAAAGAAAAGCACTACACCAGCACCAGATTGCAAAAAGGAGCTGCTTATATCCACGGTTTTTACGGCCGAAAAAGTACGCAGGCGATCATCATCCTGGCAGTTGGTCATGTTTGCGACAGGGCCTGCACACCAACCATTAGTCCAGCCGGTTGCAGAATTGGTTGCGGGTAGGATCGCGATGTCTTGTCCTTGCTTGACAGCCTCGGAGCGAGCGAAAGCCAACGTCAGCATTAGTTCTTTGGCTTGGCTATCTACGCGTTGTCGTACTACAAAATCACTCATTGCGGGTACGGCCAAGCCAAGGATCACTCCCAGGATTGCTAGGGTAATCATCAGTTCTATTAGGGTGAACCCTTTGGCTTTATACATGGCTATTCTCAAGACAAATCTTTCACCTTGATACTCTATCCATGCGGGCGGCAACTCAAGTTGTACGGGATGATTGGCTGTTCTGTCGGGTTAAAAGGCATTCTTCACGTTGCATGGCTGAGTCATTCGTACTGATCGAGTTCTGCCTTGACGGTTGATGATCAGCTGTAGACTCTCATCGAGGCCTGGATGGCATAGGGTGAAGGTGCCATTGCTGGCGAAGGCTCCTCCTGTCGAGGAGAAGTGAATCGAGTCGTTCGGCTTCATGCCCCGCCAGGCCATAATAATCTTGCTGGGCATGTCGATAAGGTTTAATAGGTTGTCCTCTGGGTCTAGTGAGCGGTTGCCATTTATGTCGGTGAATGCACTTATCCCTCCTGCCCATTTTGAATCGCAGCGATTGTCTGCAGACAACGTGCAGACCGTTATGCGGGTGCTAAACGTGAGAGCGTCATTGCGAGCTTTTAGGATGAGTAGGCGTAGGTCGTTTTGACTGTTATTGAGTCGATGTTGGGCGATCATGCCTGCGGCGACGGGCAGGGTCGTGCAAAGTATTGAAACGATAGTTAGCGTGATTAGCAGTTCAGCTATGGTCACGCCGAGTGTTGATTTTAGGTTCATCCTGAACACCTTGGTTGTCCATGTTGGAGAGTGAAGTCTGGCTGGTATTTCGCGTGGCCCGAGGCGATCTGGGCTGATTTTTTTGTAGGTAATAAGCGTGAGGGCGTGTCCGCGTGCGGCGAGTATGTGTAGTTGGCGGTGGGGTTATGGGGCTGTTGACTGCCCAAGTTCTTGCCGTGGGCGGGACAGAGGTTGTCTTGGTTGATTGCAATCTAATTGGCACAGAGTCCTCCTGGGCCGGTGGCGGGATCGTTTCTCCGCTCTACCCCTGGCGCTATAGCCCGGCGGTAACCGCGTTGGCGCATTGGTCGCAGGACTTTTATCCGCGTTTAGGCGAGCAGTTACTGGCGCAGACGCAGATTGATCCTGAGGTGTATGTCACAGGCTTGTACTGGTTGGACCTTGATGACGAGGCTGAGGCGCTGGCCTGGGCGCAGCGGCAGGGACGGGCGCTGCAGCGTGTTGAGGTAGCCACGGTAAAGCATGCGGTGCCGGCGTTGGCTGATGGCTTTGTGCGTGCGGTGCAGATGGCGGGTGTGGCGAATGTGCGCAACCCGCGCTTGGTCAAAGCCCTGCGAGCTGCGTTGCAGCAGATGCCGAATGTCACGTTGCATGAGAGCTGTGCGGTTAGCGGGTTTATCCGCGAGGGCGGTCGTATTGCCGGCGTGCACACGCAGCAGGGGGATATGCATGCCGACCAGGTGGTGCTTACTGCGGGGGCCTGGAGTGGTGAGCTGATGAAAACCCTGGGCGTTGAGTTACCTGTGCAACCGGTTAAAGGGCAGATGATTCTGTACAAGTGCACCGAAGACTTTCTGCCTGCAATGGTGCTGGCCAGGGGGCGTTATGCGATTCCGCGACGTGATGGCCATGTTCTGATTGGCAGTACGCTTGAACATGCCGGCTTCGATAAGACGCCTACCCAGGAGGCGTTGCGCAGCTTGCAGGTTTCGGCGGTTGAGTTGCTTCCCGCGCTGGCGGATGCCGAGGTAGTGGGGCATTGGGCGGGGCTGCGGCCTGGTTCGCCTGAAGGCATTCCATTTATCGGGACTGTGCCTGGGCATGATGGGTTGTGGTTGAACTGCGGGCATTACCGCAATGGGCTGGTTTTGGCTCCCGCGTCCTGCCAGCTATTGGTCGATTTGATGCAGGGGCGTGAGCCGATTGTTGATCCGACGCCTTATGCTCCGGCAGGCCGATTAGGCTTAGTTAATTGAGCCGATCTCTAAGAGGGGCCGCTGAGCCCCTTCGGTTAATCTATTCCGAGCTTTTTCAGGCGGTAGCGCATTGAGCGAAAGCTCAGGCCCAGGCGCTGCGCGGCGGCGGTGCGGTTCCAGCGGGTCTCTTCCAGGGCCTGCATGATCAGTTTGCGCTCGACGGCTTCCAGATAGTCTTCCAGATTGTCGATCTGGGCGAGGTTGGCTTCGCCGTTTTCGCCGATAGGCCCGCTGTCAGCTAGGCGTAGATCACTGCTGGTAATGCGGTCGTCTTCGCACAGGGTGTACGCGCGCTCGAGCATGTTTTCCAGTTCACGCACGTTGCCAGGGAAACGGTAGCTTTTGAGCTTCTCCAGTGCGTCATCATCCAGCTTTGCCGGGTTGAGGCCGGTGCTGTCGGCCAGACGCTTGAGCATGACGTCGGTTAGCTGGGCGATGTCTTCGCGGCGTTCGCGCAGGGCTGGCACGCGTAATTCGATTACGTTAAGGCGGTAGTAAAGATCTTGGCGGAAACGCTCGGCGGCTACTTCGCCGGCAAGGTCCTTGTGGGTGGCGCAGAGGACGCGTACATCAACGATCACTTCCTGTTGGCCGCCGACAGTGCGTACTGCTTTTTCCTGAATGGCACGCAGTAGTTTGACCTGCATCGCGAGCGGGAGGTCGGCCACTTCGTCGAGAAACAACGTGCCGCCATTGGCTGCCTGAAATAAGCCCTGCTTGTCTTCGATGGCGCCAGTAAAGCTGCCCTTTTTATGTCCAAAGAACTCGCTTTCCATTAACTCCGTTGGAATGGCCCCGCAGTTGACTGGTATGAACGGTTGCTCGCTGCGTGATCCCTGTTCGTGAATCAATCGCGCCACCAGCTCCTTGCCGCTGCCGGATTCGCCGCTGATGTACACCGGGGCCTGGCTGCGTGCCAGTTTGAGGATCTGCTTGCGCAAGGCCTTCATCGGCGGCGAGTCGCCGAGCAGGCGGCTGTCCACCGGTAGCTCTTCGCCGTCGCTGCTGCGCAGGCGCAAGGCTGCGGCGACGAGTTCGCGTAGACGGCCGAGGTCGACGGGTTTGGTCAAAAAATCGAATGCGCCGGCTTTCAGTGCATTGATTGCCGTGTCGAGGCTGCCATAGGCGGTGATCATGGCAACCGGCACCTGTGGATGCCGCTGCAGAATGTGTTGCACCAACTCCAGGCCGGTACCGTCAGGTAGGCGCATGTCAGTCAGGCAAAGGTCGAATGGTTCCTTGGCCAGCCATTCGCGGGCCTCTTTGACGTTGCGCGCGCTGCGGGTGTCGAGCTTCATGCGCCCCAGGGTGATTTCCAGGAGTTCGCGAATATCGGGTTCGTCATCGACGATCAGGGCTCTCTGGCGGGTCATGGTTAACTCAGTTTGCGCGGGTGGGCGAAGGTGATGCGCAGACAGCTGCCACCACTCTCACGAAGTTTATAGTCGAGGTGGGCCTGATTGCTCTCGCACAGCTCACGGGAAATATACAGGCCCAGACCTGTGCCCTTGTTTTCCGTGGTGTAAAAAGGCTCGAACAGGTGATGCAGTTGTTCTTCGGCAACGCCAGGGCCATCGTCGAGCACTTCGAGTACAGGCAGTTCGCTGTCCGGGTCGCGGAACAGCTTTAACCAGACCTGGCCGGTTTTGTTCTTTTGCGCGCTGTAGCGCAGGCCGTTTTCCACCAGGTTGCTCAATACCTGGGTGAGCTGATGCGGGTCCATGCGGGTTTGAATGCTGCCGCTGCTGGTTTCCAGGTGCAGGGTCTGGCCAGGCGTAGCGCTGCTGCGGAATTCGCTGGCAAAGCGGTGCAGCCAGTATTTGAGGTCAAGCAGTTGTGGTTCGGCCTGGCGGCGTCGCGAGAGCTGCAACACGTTCTCGATAATCAAGTTCATGCGCCGTGAGTGGTCCTGGATGATCTGCGCCAGGCGCAGGTCTGGTCCCTCTAGCTCCTCCGACTCTTGCAGCAGCTGCGCGGCGTGGCTGATGGCTCCCAGAGGGTTGCGAATTTCGTGGGCGATGCCCGCAGTCAGGCGGCCGAGAGAGGCGAGTTTGAGCTGTTGCGCTTGCTGGGCAATCTGCGAGATGTCGTCAAGGAAGATCAAGGTGTGTTTGTATTCGCCGCGCTGCAAGGCAATAAAGCTCGGCTGTAGCACGCGGCCGTCGGGCGTTGCTTGCAGGCTGGCAGGGCGCAGGCTGGGATTGTGCGCCCACTGCTGCATGCGCTTGATCAGCTCAGGGCAGTGTGGGTCAAGAATTTTGCCGGTCAGGTCGGGGTGACCCAGTAACTGGTTGGCGCCCTGATTGGCCAGTAGTACGCGATGCAGTTCGTCCAGCACCAGAATGCCAGTGCGCATGCGCTGCAGAATCAGCGCGTTCAACGCCTCCAGGTTGGCCACGTCAGCAGCGCGTTGCGCGGCCAGGTTTTCGCTGACTTGCAGGCGGCGAGTGAGGCCTTGCACAAAAAGCGCGGCAGCAAAGCACAGTGCGCCAAACGCGCCCACCTGCACGTATTGGGCGCTAGCAGCAGGCCGGCTGAGGCTGAGGTAGAAAGTCAGGTAAATCATGCCAATTGCCGCGACGGCAGCGATCAGCAGGCCGATGCGTCCGCGCAGCAGGATGTTGCTGATGGCAACCGCAACAATTAACAGGTTGCCGATGCCGCTGGGCGTGCCGCCGCCGGCATAGAACAGCCCGGAAAGCAGGATAACGTCGACCAGCGCCAGGCTGAAAATTTGCGCCAGATGCTTGGGTTTGCGAGCGGTGGCGATAATCAGAACGTTCAGCGCCAAGTACAGCCAGCTGCCGTTGCGAAATAGCGCCGGCTGCGCCATGTCCAGGAGGTCTGTGTGCAGGTCGCTGGATACCAGCAATACCAGGGTAGTGCCGATAATCAGGCGGTACAGGTGGTAGAGCCGCAGAATTCGGCGGCTCTGCTCCCCGCTTAGGGTTAGGTCATTGTCCACGGGAGCGTGGGCCTTGTTCCAAGTGCGCCTGGCTGCAGAACCACTGATTGTCTTTTGTCAGTGCATGAATGCGAGGGGTATGAACACCGCATTGCGCGCAGCGCACCATCGGTGCTGGCTGGGATCTGCTGTCGTCAGGGCTTGGGCGGGTGGTTGTTGGCCGGGTAAAGCGGCGCCACAACCAGATGGCGGCGGCAATGATGGCAAGCAAGAACAGCAAGCGGAACAGGCCCATAGCGCTCTCTTCTTATTGAGTGACGGCAGTTTAGCCAACCGGGTTGTATGCGCCCAGCGCTGAAACAGTGTTCGGGCTGTTCTTTGCGGCTGGTGCCGGGTGAGTTGTTACTGCGATTGTAAGTGGCCGGCTGCGCAATAAAAAACGGGAGACCGTTGGCCTCCCGTTTTAGTCAGTGTGCGTGCTAGTCGAACAGGCCAAAGGTCATGTAGCTGAACCATGAGCGGCTTGCCGGCTCCTGGGTCTTGCCGGCTTTGAGCTCATCCGGAATCTGCTCTTCGGCATCTTCGTACTGGCGAATTACGTCTTGGCTCGCACGGGTTTCGCCGGGCGGCAAGGGGGTGTCGGTTTCGATCAGGCCGAGGGTCGCCTTGGCCAGCCAGGAGCGCGTATCTGCTTCCTCTTCACGCGGAACGAACTGGCCGTCGACCAGGCTTGGGTGATCCGGGTAATTAAGCTTGAGGGTTTCCAGGCTGGTCGCTGCCAGCTCGTCCAGTGTCAGGCGCTGGTAAGCTTCAGTCATAACGGCCAGGCCGTCACCGACTGCTGGCGTTTCCTGAAAGTTTTCCACCACGTAGCGGCCACGGTTGGCGGCAGCCACATAGGCGCTACGGGTCAGGTAGTAATGCGCGGCATGAATTTCATAAGCGGCCAGCAGATTGCGCAGGTAGATCATGCGTTGCTTGGCGTCAGGGGCGTAGCGGCTGTTTGGGTAGCGGCTGGTCAGCTGTGCGAACTCGTTGTAAGAGTCGCGGGCGGCACCTGGGTCGCGTTTGGTCATGTCCAGCGGGACGAAGCGGGCGATCAGGCCGCGGTCCTGATCGAATGACGTCAGGCCTTTCAGGTAGTAGGCGTAATCGACGTTGGCATGCTGCGGGTGCAGGCGGATAAAGCGGTCCGCTGCGGCCTTTGCAGCCTCTGGCTCAGCGCTCTTGTAGTAGGCGTAAATCAATTCCAGCTGAGCCTGTTCGGCATAGCGACCAAACGGATAGCGCGACTCCAGGGCTTTGAGTTTGGCCACTGCGCTGGAGTAGCTACTATTATCCAGGTCGGCCTGTGCCTGCTGGTAAAGTTCTGCCTCGCTCAGGTTTTCGTCGACCACCTCTTTTGATGAGCAGGCGGCAGTGAGGGCGAGGATTGCGATCAGCAGCAGGTGTTTCACTTGCATGGCGGCTTGCGTCCCTGTGACGGCGGCTGTCTTGAGCAAAGCCGTCCTGTTATGATGAGCGCCCCGGTACCCCTGGGGCAAAGACGCCGTATTTAACCACAAGCGTGTAGCCGAAACCAAAGGCTACGCCTCCCCGCCGTTGCCGAGCATGCCCTCTATTAATAAGCAGATCATTGAACTGAACGCCGAGGTGCCCTATGACATGGGCGGACAACGCCTCGATCAAGTCGCCGCACTCCTGTTCGCCGAGCACTCGCGTTCGCGTTTGTCTGCCTGGATCAAAGAGGGGCTGCTGACCGTCGATGGGGCAGTGTTGCGCCCGCGCGACATTGTCCACGGTGGCTCGCTTCTGGCGCTAAAAGCCGAGCAAGAGGCCCAGGGCGAGTGGGTTGCCCAGGATATTGCGCTGAATATCGTCTATGAAGACGAGCAAATTCTGGTTATCGACAAACCGGCAGGCCTGGTGGTGCATCCGGCAGCCGGGCATGCCGATGGCACCTTGCTCAACGCCTTGCTGCACCATGTGCCGGACATTATTAATGTGCCGCGCGCCGGCATCGTGCACCGCCTGGATAAAGACACTACCGGTTTGATGGTGGTGGCCAAAACCATCGAGGCACAGACTCGTCTGGTCGACCAGTTGCAGAAGCGCTCGGTCAGTCGTATCTATGAGTGCATCGTGATTGGTGTAATTACAGCGGGTGGCAAGATCAATGCCCCGATCGGTCGCAGTTCCTCACAGCGTCAGCGCATGGCGGTGAGCGATGGCGGCAAGCCGGCCGTGAGCCACTATCGCGTGCTGGAGCGCTATCGTTCGCACACCCATGCGCGGGTCAAGCTGGAGACGGGGCGCACTCACCAGATTCGTGTGCACATGAGTCACATTGGCTACCCGCTGGTCGGTGACCCGGTTTATGGCGGGCGCTTCCGTATTCCGCCGGCGGCCAATCCGAGCATGGTGCAAACCCTTAAGGAATTCCCGCGTCAGGCCTTGCATGCCCGTTTTCTGGAATTGGATCATCCCATGACCGGTGAGCGCATGAAGTGGCAGTCGCCGCTGCCAGATGATTTTGTCTGGTTGTTGACGCTGCTGCGCCAGGATCGTGAAGCCTTTATCGGCTAACAGAAATGGAGTGACAGGATGCACGACTGGCTGACGCCGCAATGGCCCGCACCAGCACGCGTAAAAGCCTGTGTCACCACCCGTAGCGGAGGTGTCAGCGTTGCGCCGTTTGACAGTTTCAATCTGGGTGAACATGTTGCTGACGACCCCCTGTCCGTGCAGAAAAACCGCCAGCGGCTGGTCAGTCTGCTCGGTTGTAAACCGGCTTGGTTGCAGCAAGTGCACGGAACTGCAGTGGTAGAGGCCTGCCCGGCTCGGCTGCTTGAGGCGGACGCCAGTTGGACTCGTGAACCTGGGGTCGCCTGTACCGTCATGACCGCCGATTGTTTGCCGGCGCTGTTCTGTGATCGTGCGGGCACCCGCGTTGCGGCGGCCCATGCGGGCTGGCGTGGTCTGGCTGCCGGTGTGCTGGAGGCTACGCTGGAAAAATTAGCGGTGCCGGCGGATCAGGTACTGGTTTGGCTGGGCCCGGCGATTGGGCCGCAAGCCTTCGAGGTGGGCGCTGAAGTGCGCGAAGCGTTCGTTGATCAGCATGCACAGGCTGCGGCGGCATTCCAGCCCAGCGTCAATTCAGGCAAGTTTATGGCTGACATCTACCAGTTGGCTCGGATTCGCCTGGCGGCCTGTGGTGTCTCTGCGGTGTATGGCGGCGATTTTTGCACCTTCAATGATCCGCGCTTCTTCTCTTATCGTCGCTCGGCGCAAACCGGTCGTTTTGCCAGCCTGATCTGGCTGGGTAACTGATTTTCCTCATCTGCGCTGGCTAAGGTTGGCGGCCTCGTTAGCCATTTTGGCGGCCTGTTACTGATCGACATCAACGCCGCCTGTCTTGAAACCCGCACAATCGTCCTCATCTATTCTTCATCTCGCAGGCTTTCTGCTGGGCGCGTTTGCTTGCGCCGGCCTGCCACCACCACGAGGGTTGATAGTTTATGCGTATTGATCGTTTAACCAGCAAGTTGCAACTCGCGCTCTCCGATGCTCAGTCCCTGGCCGTTGGTCTTGATCATTCGGCCATTGAACCGCTGCATTTGATGCAAGCGCTGCTCGAACAGCAGGGTGGCTCGATCAAGCCACTGCTGATGCAGGTCGGTTTTGATGTCAGCAGCCTGCGCCTGGCCTTGGCTAAGGAGCTGGATCAGCTGGGCAAAATTCAGAATCCGTCGGGCGACGTCAATCTGTCGCAGGATCTGGCGCGCCTGCTCAATCAGGCCGATCGCTTGTCGCAGCAAAAGGGTGACCAGTTTATCTCCAGCGAATTGGTGCTGCTGGCCGCGATGGATGAAGGCACCAAGCTGGGCAAGTTGCTGCTTGGGCAGGGCGTTAGCCGCAAGGCCCTGGAAAACGCCGTGACCAACCTGCGCGGTGGCGATGCGGTAAATGATCCGAACGTCGAGGAGAACCGCCAGGCGCTGGACAAGTACACCGTCGACCTGACCAAGCGTGCCGAGGAAGGCAAGCTCGACCCGGTGATCGGTCGTGATGACGAAATCCGCCGCACCATCCAGGTATTGCAGCGGCGTACCAAGAACAACCCGGTGCTGATTGGCGAGCCGGGCGTGGGCAAGACGGCGATTGCCGAAGGCCTGGCCCAGCGCATCGTCAATGGCGAGGTGCCGGATGGCTTGAAAGACAAGCGCTTGCTGTCGCTGGACATGGGCGCCCTGATCGCCGGTGCCAAGTTCCGTGGCGAGTTCGAGGAACGTCTCAAGGCGGTGCTCAATGAGCTGAGCAAGCAGGAAGGGCGGATCATTCTGTTTATCGACGAACTGCACACCATGGTCGGCGCAGGCAAGGGCGAGGGCTCGATGGATGCCGGCAATATGCTCAAGCCTTCACTGGCGCGCGGCGAGTTGCACTGCGTCGGTGCCACCACGCTCAACGAGTACCGGCAGTACATTGAGAAAGACGCGGCGTTGGAGCGGCGCTTCCAGAAGGTGCTGGTCGATGAGCCCAGCGAGGAAGACACCATCGCCATTCTGCGCGGCCTCAAGGAGCGCTATGAAGTGCACCACAAGGTGGCCATCACCGATGGGGCAATCATCGCCGCTGCCAAGCTGTCGCACCGCTATATCACCGACCGCCAGCTGCCGGATAAAGCCATCGACCTGATTGATGAGGCGGCCAGTCGCATCCGCATGGAAATCGACTCCAAGCCCGAGGTGCTTGACCGCCTGGAGCGCCGCTTGATTCAGCTCAAGGTGGAAGGCCAGGCGCTGAAAAAAGAAGATGACGAGGCGGCGATCAAACGATTGGCCAAGCTCAACGAGGACATCGCGCGCCTGGAGCGCGAATACGCCGATCTGGAAGATATCTGGAAGTCGGAAAAGGCCGAGGTGCAGGGGTCGGCGCAGATCCAGCAAAAAATCGAGCAGTCGCGTCAGGAGCTAGAAGCCGCTCGGCGCAAGGGTGACCTCAATCGCATGGCTGAGTTGCAGTACGGCGTTATTCCAGATCTGGAACGCAGCCTGCAGATGGTCGACCAGCACGGCAAGACCGAGAACCAGCTGTTGCGCAGCAAGGTGACCGAGGAAGAAATCGCCGAAGTGGTGTCGAAGTGGACCGGTATTCCTGTGAGCAAGATGCTCGAAGGTGAGCGCGACAAGCTGCTGAAGATGGAGGGGCTGCTGCATCAGCGGGTGATTGGTCAGGATGAGGCGGTCGTCGCGGTGGCTAACGCCGTGCGGCGTTCTCGCGCCGGGCTCTCTGATCCGAATCGGCCAAGTGGCTCGTTCCTCTTTCTGGGCCCAACCGGCGTGGGGAAAACTGAACTATGTAAGGCGCTGGCCGAGTTTCTTTTCGATACCGAAGAGGCACTGGTGCGCATCGATATGTCCGAGTTTATGGAGAAACACTCCGTGGCGCGGCTGATTGGTGCGCCGCCAGGGTATGTGGGTTATGAAGAGGGTGGCTACCTGACCGAGGCGGTGCGGCGTAAGCCCTACTCGGTGATTCTGCTGGACGAGGTGGAAAAGGCGCATCCGGATGTGTTCAACGTGCTTCTGCAAGTGCTTGAGGATGGGCGTTTGACTGACAGTCATGGACGTACCGTGGATTTCAAGAACACGGTGATCGTGATGACCTCCAATCTGGGCTCGGCGCAGATTCAGGAGCTGGTCGGCGACCGTGAGGCGCAGCGTGCGGCGGTGATGGATGCGGTGGGTGTGCATTTCCGTCCGGAATTTATAAACCGTATCGACGAGGTGGTGATTTTCGAGCCCTTGGCCCGTGATCAGATTGCCGGTATCGCGCAGATTCAGCTGGGGCGTTTGCGCCAGCGTTTGGCCGAGCGTGAGCTGAGTCTGGAGCTGTCAGATGAGGCGCTGGATAAGTTGATTGCTGTGGGCTACGACCCAGTCTACGGTGCGCGCCCACTCAAGCGTGCAGTGCAGCGCTGGATCGAGAACCCGCTGGCGCAGTTGATTCTGTCTGGTGGGTTTATTCCGGGCGCTCGCATTGTCGGGCGTGTTGAGGGCGATGAGATCGTGTTCAGTTAAGTGCTGCTGACGCTGCATGCGTCCTAATACAAAACACCCCGCTCAGCGCTGCTGGTCGGGGTGTTTTGTATTGCGTGGGCTGGCTTACAGGTGCTTAAGGAGAACTTCCAGGGCCGCAGCCTGATCCTCGGCCAGGTCGATGATGTGGAAACCTGCCCAGCAGTGCTGGCCATCAGCGCCGGGGCGGCTCCATAGGCAGTCGGCGCCCAGGATTACTTCACACACACCCTCAATCACCTGCTCACTGACCAGGCGGCATTCCACCAGCTCGTCTGCCGCCTGCGGGGTGTCGCTAAATAGCATGAAGCCATCGGCTGAGAGATCGACAACGCGGCCCAGGCGTTGCCCGGAGTGCACGTCGAACACCTCTAGCTGTACGTCGGCGTTATGTCGGCTGTGTAGGCGACGCTCGTCATCCATACGGGTTCCTTATTCTTGGGTCTCAGCCGTGCGCCCGGTAAAACGCTGCAGCACGCGGTAAATGGCAGTAAGGGCGCGGTCTACCAGCGGGGCGCCGCGCTCAGGGGTGACGATGCGAGCCAGCCCTTGTTCCATCTCTGTGGCCAGTTGAGTAAGCGGTTTGATTGCGACACGCTGGCCGCTTTGGTCGACAAACATGTAGTTGCGAGTCGTCGGGCTGAACCAGGACAGCTTGAGTGTGCGCACCTGTGCGCCATTGACGAACTCGAACCAGGTGCCGAACTCGATGTGACCCAGTTCCTTGGCCAGGGTTTGTGCGCGCGCCGAGAGTGTTGATTCGCGCGGCGCCAGGGTGGCCAGTGCCGCATCTTCGCCGAGCATGGCGCCGAGCGGGCTTTCAGGCAGGGTGGGCTTGAGTTTGGCAGCCACCAGTGGTTGCTTGGCCTGTACGGCATGCTGGCACGCTACCAGGTCCTGCAGCAGTCGGCGGATGCCGTCTTCGTGGTAACCGCCCAGCAACTCCAGGCCTTTGCGCAGGTCTTCCAGCAGCGGTACGCGCAGTTTTTGCAGGCGCTCATTACCGGGGCCGTCGAGCAGCGTGCCGCTCCAGGCCAGCTGTTCAGCTGCTTCACAGGCGCGTTGCCACTCAGGGCTACGCTCGCCATTGCGCAGCAGCACGAACACCAGCACGTCAGCCCAAGTCAGCTCGAGGAAGTTACGGATGATGGTCGGCGGTTGGCGGTCAGTCAGGCAATTGGCAATCACGTCGACGGCGTGCTGACGTGCGCCTAATAGTTTGTCGCGGCCCTTGGCGGCTTCCACGGCACGGCGCTCGCGCAGCTCAACCTTGTGCCTGAGCGTGGCAACGAACTCGTTGAATTCCTCCAGTAAGCCGTCAAAGAGCTGAAGGTCACCAAAGAAGTCATGGATAACACGCTCGACCACCCATTGCATCTTCGCCAGCAAGCCGCGCTCATCACCTTCGCCGCCATACAGCACGCCGGCCTGGGCCATTGCGTTGAGTAGGCGGCGGGCGGGGTGGTGGTGCTGGGTGAACAGCGCTTTATCCTGCAGCGCAACCTTGAGATAGGGCGTGTGCAGGTGTGACAAGGTGGTCTTGCAGGTGTCAGGCAGGTTGTCGTCGTCGAGAATAAAGTCGAACAGCATGCCGACCAAGTCGATCACGTCGGCTTCCTGGTCGGATACTTTTTGCTGTCCCGGCAGTTCGCTATGAGTTTCTAGCTGCTGTTGCAGATCAGCCTTGAGGCCTTCTACCTGTTGTGGGCGATGCAGGCGCTGCGCCAGGTCGTTGGCCGACTGCTTCTGCATGCGATTGAGCGCGTCGAGTAGCGCCGCGGCGCTGTAGGTACTGGTTGCCCCGCGTGGCGTGAAGCTGGCAATGCTGCGAGTGCCACCGAGAAGTGGGGCATCAATGTTGCGCTGGCGGTGCTCGCCCAGCAGGGTCGCCAGGCTGCCCAGTAGCTCCAGGGGGTCGCTGGGTGGCGGCCCATTGAGGTCGGTGCTGCTGGGTTGTCCGCCAGGTACGGAGCCTGCGGTAGCGCTGGTCTGCCTGCTCGTTGTTGTGCTGCTCTCGCTTGCGTGTTCGGCGGTTGTTGCGGCTGTTGCCTTGGGGCGCTCCGGCTGGCTGTTGCGTTGGGCGGTGTATTTGAGGTTAGGCAGTATCCCCGCGTCGATCAGGCGCTGGTTGAGTGCGGCATAGATGTTGTCCAGACTCTGCATGACGTGGGTGTCAAACAGGGTATAGAGGATGATCTTTATCTGCAGTGGAAACGGGCAGGGCGTCAGGGCACCGCGAAAAGCCTGGGCAATCATCTGCGGACCGAAGGGGTTTATGTCTTCGCCGAGTTTCTGCCCGTTGTTGAGTAAGGCCAGGCGTTGTTCCAGAGCAAACAACGGTTGTGCGCAGCGCGCTTTGACCCGGCTGACCATATTGGTGACTTGCAGGCTTTCTTCATAATCTTCGTTCTGTACCAGCGCCATGTGTTCAGCATCCAGCTCGCTGCTGCTGGGCGGTGGTTTGAGCTTGCCTTCGAGGAAGTCGGAGAAGTTCTGCGCAATCTGCTGGTGATAGCTGCGTTCGATTTGCGGGCGCTGTCGGCGGATCTCGCGCATGTTGTCGAAGAACAGCGTTTGTACCTGGTTGTTCTCGGCTTTTTCGGCGCATTCGAACAATGTGTCATCGACCTGGGCGAAAACGCCAGTCAGATGCTCGGCCAGGCGATTCATCACCAGCTTGCGACAGCTTTGTACCAGCTCGCCAAAGCGTGGCTGGATGCCTCGGTTGGCAAGGGTCTGCACAGATGAGGGGGGAGTTGGCGGTATGCCCTGGTTACTCATGGACTTTCCTGGCTGAGCCTTGCGGCTGTGCGTCCTGCAATGAATGCATCTATAGGGAAGATATAGCAGCCTGTTACGCAGCTGCAAATCATTGTACTAAAAGCAATTTAAGGGGTTGACAGGTGCGCGCGAAACCGTAAAATGGCGCGCCTCAGACACGGGAAACGAATTAAAAAACGGTTTCGGTAGCTGAGAACGGAAGCAAGTAGTTCCGCGATAGCTCAGTCGGTAGAGCAAATGACTGTTAATCATTGGGTCCCAGGTTCGAGTCCTGGTCGCGGAGCCAATCTTTCATCGGGGTATAGCGCAGTCCGGTAGCGCGCCTGCTTTGGGAGCAGGATGTCGGGAGTTCGAATCCCCCTACCCCGACCATTTTTGGGTCGTTAGCTCAGTTGGTAGAGCAGTTGGCTTTTAACCAATTGGTCGTAGGTTCGAATCCCACACGACCCACCATTTCAAGCACGCTTGAAAGTAAAAAACCCGCCTAGTGCGGGTTTTTTATTGCCTGCAATTTAATGCCCTTAGCGGATATTTCTGTGTGCTGCCGGCGGGCAAGGCGTTGGCCTTGCCCGCGTACGGGTCAATGCAGCTTCAGGCGCGGTTCGGTGCTGCGGCCGATACGGTCGCCCAGCATCATCAGCAGGGTGCGGGTCATGCCGTACAGCGCCACTTGGTGCATGCGGTAGAGCGACACGTAAAACATCCTGGCCAGCCAGCCTTCAAGCATCACGCTGCCGGTCAGGTTGCCCATCAGATTGCCGACGGCTGAGAAACTCGATAGTGAAATCAGCGAGCCATAATCACGGTAGCGATATTCCGCTAGAGGTTTGCCGTCGATGCGTTGCTTCAGTGATTTTGCCAGCAGGGATGCCTGTTGATGCGCAGCCTGTGCACGTGGTGGGACATTGCGTCCTTCGCTGCCTGGCTGCGGGCAGGCAGCGCAGTCGCCGAAGGCAAATATGTTGTCGTCCAGGGTGGTTTGCAGGGTTAAACGTACCTGCAACTGGTTGATGCGGTTGCTTTCCAGGCCATCCAGTTCCTTGAGAAAGTCGGGCGCGCGAATACCGGCAGCCCAGACTTTTAGGGTGGCCGGGATAACCTGGCCCTGAGCGGTATGCAACGCTTCGCGGGTTACCTGGCTGACGGCGGCGCCGGTGAGCACAGTAACGCCGAGTTTTTCCAGGGTCTTGTGCACGGGCTGGCTGATGCGTTCCGGCAGTGCCGGCAGTACACGGGGCCCGGCTTCGAGCAGAGTAATGCGCATATTCTCAGGGCTGATCCGGTTCAGGCCGTAGGCTGCCAGTTCATGAGCGGCGTGGTGCAACTCGGCAGCCAGCTCGACGCCTGTGGCGCCTGCGCCGACGATGGCAACGTTGATCTGCTCAGTGGCTTCGCTCTGACTGGCGTGGGCACGCAAGTAGTGGCTGAGCAGTTGGCGATGGAAACGCTCGGCCTGTGCGCGGGTGTCGAGAAACAGGCAGTGTTCGGCGGCGCCAGCGGTACCAAAGTCATTGGTGGTGCTGCCTACCGCGATGACCAGGCTGTCATAGCTCAGCTCGCGTGCGGGCATCAGTACCTGGCCGTCGTCATCCAGAGTCGCCGCCAGGCTGATGCGTTTTGCCGCGCGATCGAGGCCGCACATCCGCCCCAGTTGGAATTCGAAGTGATTCCACTTGGCCTGAGCCACGTAGTTCAGTTCGTCACCGGATGAGTTCAGTGAGCCTGCGGCCACTTCGTGCAGCAGCGGTTTCCAGATGTGCGTGAGGTTGGCGTCGACCAGGGTGATCCTGGCCTGGCCGCGCTTACCAAGCGTCCTACCCAGGCGGGTAGCAAGCTCCAGTCCGCCGGCGCCACCGCCGACAATGATGATTTGATGGGTCATTAGATGCGCTCACAAGGCTTTTAAGAAAATGCGGTGAGTCGCAGTGGGCGAGCGCAAGGCAGCTCATAGCACCAATCGACTCAGAAGACGGCTCAGCAGGCCAAGACCAATAACGGCGACGAATATGACGAGCAACAGTCGGCCAAGCTTGAATGGCTGTCGCTCTACCTGATGCTGTGGCGCGCTGAGGTATTGCTCGACACGTTCTTGATCATCAGGATTCAGGCGACTGGACATGGGTGCCTCGAAATAAGGGGCTGGCAATTGACCGGAGGTCGCTTGCGGGCTTAAGAGGTGGGCATTCTAGCCGCGCGGCTTATAAAGGCTCAACGCGCAGCTGGTCATTCAGGCGAATAATGCCGCCTTGTAGCACCCGGGCGGTGATCCCGCCATGGCCGCGCATGGCTTGAAAGGTGCCTGGCCCCAGGCGCTCCTCCAGGCGGGCACAGGGCTGGCACCAGCCGGTGGTTTCCATGATCGTTTGGCCAAGACGAAAGCGTCGGCCCTTAAGGCTGAACAGGTTGATGTTGCTGATGGCGATGTTGCGTCGTAGTTCGTGGGCGCTAACCGGGTTGTCATCCGCGCGGCCCATCAGTGCACTGATAACCGCCAGGTGTTCCCACTGGATCAGGGTGACTTGTCTGGCATTGCGCGGGCCTGGCCGGCTGTGATCACCAGTGAGTCCGGCTTCACGGCGCGCTTCGACAGCCTCCAGCTCGATCATCGCCGCCCGCGAAGCTGGGCGCACGCCAATCCAGCGTACGCACCCTTGTTGCGGCACCGCTGCAAGCAATTCTTGCAAGGGGCTCACAGGCTTATGCCTATATCGAATAGCGTCGTGCGGCCGAGGTTGTTGCGCAGGAAGTCAGGCGCATCCGGATGGGCAAAGAGTACGCGAGCAAAGCTTGGCCCGACCAGTGACAGTGAACGCCAGCCCTGGCGGAGGAACTCGGTGGGTGGTGGGAAATGGCTGTTGAAGTCTGGCACCGCACGCTTCAGGTTGACGTAGGCGAGCAGGTCAAGCTCACCCAGGTCGAGGCCGCGCTCTTTGTAGTTGTGCGCCTTCTTGCGCAAGGTCGGCGACAGTCGCTGCTGCAGCTCGGTCGCGCCTATGCGTCGAGGCTTGGCCTCGCGGCGCACCAGCTGACTGAGAGAAAAGGCGCTGCGTCGTCGCTCCAGCTCGGCGCGCCATTCATCGTTCAGGCGGCGGCCCTCATCAAGGACGAAGAACACTTCGAAACTGGCGTCGCGGAACAATACATCGGGCGGTTCATGGCCGGCGGCGCTGAATTCTTCGAGGCGGTGACTGACATTTAATGCTTGCAGCAGGCGCTGGCAAACCCAGCGTTCGCGCTCCCATTTGCGCGCGTTGGAAAGGAATGCGTTGGCCTGTTCGGCCTGGTGCGTCAACAGGCGCAGGTAGTCGGAGTCATCCATGATCTCAGCTTAGCCCGCACGGCTGGCTTATTGGTACCCTCTAGAACGGTTGTTCTGCAGTTTTTATCGGCAAGTCGCTGGCAGTTGTAGACTGCACAGCTTCGCTGCACTGACACAGGGGTGTTTTGGATGATTGCCGCACACGTGCTGTCGTCTACCAGTCAAATTCTGGGCTGGCTGATTTACTTGCCGCTATTGTGCTGGGCAGCCTGGCGTGCGCCTTGGGTCGAATTATGCAGTGACTTGCGCCGCCAGCACGTGCTCGGCGGTACGGCACTGGCGTTGTTTGTGCTGTGGCTGGTGCGGCGAGATTTTGATTCGGGCCTGTCTTACCATCTGATTGGGATGACGGCGGTTACCTTGCTGCTGGATTGGCCGCTGGCCATGTTGGTGGGGCTGATTGCCCAGCTGGGGCTGTTGGCGCTGGGACGGCAGGAGCTGGCCGCCCTGGGCGTCAATGGTGTGCTGCTGGTGGTTATTCCTGTGTGGGTGACTGAGGCCTGTGCGCTTTGGGTCGAGAAAAAACAGCCGCGTAATCTGTTCGTCTACATCTTATGCAGCGGCTTCTTCGCTGCTGCGCTGGCGACTTTGCTCTGTATCGCCGCGGCCTTCTCCCTGCTCTGGCTGGACGGCCTATATCCGATGCCGCCCTGGCTGGAGGACTTTATCGGCTATCTCTGGCTGGTGATTTTCCCCGAGGCGTTTATCAATGGCATGCTGGTGACCGCACTGGTGGTGTTTTATCCGGATTGGCTAGAGACTTTTAACCGCACCCGCTATCTAGCGGCGCCCTGGAAGGACGACGATCTGCCGCGTTGATGACGCGGTCTTGCGTGTATTGATGGTGCTGGGTGACTTGATTTAGATCAAGCCGAACAAAACACGATGCGCCACTGTTTAGGCCTCAATAGGGAGGGGGGTGATATGGGTGTGCATCAATGGGCAAAACAGGTCATCGAGCAGAGTTTGCAGGGCATCGATGAGCCGGGTTTCGATAGGGCAATGGCGCTGCGAGCACTGCTAGGTGCTGTGGTCGAGCGCAGTCGGAATGAGCGCAGCGCGGCGGATCTGGCCGCAGAGTTGCAGTTTATCGCTGACAATCTGGACGATGAGCGCGACTACAGCTTTATGCGGCCCTGACCCTCGGGCGGCCGTGCGGGTGTAACGGCTTTCCAGCTGCGCTGTTAGTGTTCGCGCGGCGGCAGTTCGCCAGAGAACAGGTCATCTTCCAGTGGGTTGCCTGCTATCGCGTGCTCTTCCGCTGCCCATGCGCCGAGGTCAATTAATTTGCAGCGTTCGCAGCAGAAGGGGCGGGCAGGACTTTGTGGGCCCCATTCGACAGTAGCGCCACAGGTAGGGCAGGCAACTAAGGTTGATGGGCTCATGCTTGGCCTCCGCGTAGGGTCAGGTAAAAAGCGTGGAGTCGTTCCACTTCGGTTTGCAACCAATGCAAGTCCCGGTCGTTGAGCAGTATATCGTTGGCGTGGCTAAGACGTTGTTCGCGGCTGGCTTGTGCCTTGAGGATGGCGTGGACTTGCTCGTCGCTGCTGTGATCGCGTGCCATGGTGCGCTGTATCTGCAACTGCTCAGGCGCATCGACCACCAATACTCTATGGGTCAGTTTGTGCTGACCAGACTCAACCAGCAGCGGTGACACCAGGATCGCATAGGGCGATTGCGCGCGCGCCAGGTACTGGATGATTTCCTCGCCGATCAGCGGATGCAGCAAGGCTTCGAGCCAGCGCCGCTCTTCGGCATCCGCAAAAATCCTGCTGCGTAGCGCCGCGCGATCAAGCTGGCCGTCGGCTTGCAACATCGTGCTGCCAAAGTGCTCGACAATTTTCTCCAGTGCCGGCTTGCCCGGCTCTACCACCCAGCGCGCTGCATGGTCAGCATCGACCAGATGTACGCCAAGGTCGACAAAGTGCTGAGCAGCAGCGCTTTTTCCGCTGCCAATACCGCCGGTAAGGCCAAGGATCCAGGGTTTTGTGGTCAAGGTGCGTGCTCATGTAAGACGTACAAGGGCGCGATTGTAGTGCAGCGGCTGGGATGCTGGCGAATGGCGGGAGCGGACTATGCCCGCGAAATATATGGGTTCATCTACAGGCCCGCTGGATAGACAGCAATAACGTAGGAGAAGCTTTAGCCGCGACTGCTCTTGAGCCGCTCGCCGCTAAAGCGCTTCCCACGCGGTGGCTTGATTAGAATCCGGCAATCTTCAGGTAGCTGGAAGTGATTTGCTCGCCCCAGAGCAGGGCAATCCAACCGGCAATCGCCAGGTAAGGGCCGAAAGGTATGGGCGTGCTGGTTTCAGCATTACGCAGGCGCAGCATGAGCAGGCCGAGTACCGCGCCTACCAGCGATGACAGCAATATCGTCAGCGGCAATATTTGCCAGCCACCCCAGGCGCCGAGCATGGCCAGCAGCTTGAAGTCGCCATAGCCCATGCCTTCCTTACCAGTGACCAACTTGAACAGCCAGTACACCGACCACAGGCTTAGGTAGCCGGCAATCGCGCCCCACAGCGCCGTTTCAAGGCTGATAAACAGGCCGAAGCTATTGGCAATCAAGCCCAGCCAGAGTAGCGGCAACACCAGTGAGTCTGGGAGTAACTGGTGGTCGGCATCAATCAGGCTCATTGCCAGTAAGCCCCAGGTCAGCAAAAGCATGCCGCCGGCTTGCCAAGTAAAACCAAAGTGCCAGGCAATATAGGCTGACAACAGGCCGCAGGTTAACTCAACCAGCGGGTAGCGCAGGCTGATCTGGGCCTTGCAGCTGGAGCATTTGCCGCGCAGAAATAAATAGCTGATAACCGGGATGTTTTCCCAGGGTTTTATTTCATGGGCGCAGTGCGGGCAGCTTGAATTGGGCAATACCAGGTTGAATGTGTTTGCTTGGGCTTCGGGCGGTAGCTCCAGTATCTCACGGGCCTGTTCACGCCAGTCGCGCTGCATCATTTTTGGCAAGCGATAAATCAGCACGTTGAGAAAGCTGCCAACCAGTAGACCAATAAGCAGTGCGCACAAAACAAAGGCCAGCACATGGCTGGCCAGAAAGTCGATTACGGACATGGTTTAAACAACTGCGCCCAGTTGGAAGATTGGTAGGTACATGGCAATGATCAGGCCGCCAACTAGTACGCCGAGCACGGACATGATCAATGGCTCCATCAAGCTGGTGAGACCGTCGACAGCGTTATCTACCTCTGCCTCATAGTAGCTGGCTACTTTATCCAGCATCATGTCTAGTGCGCCGGACTCTTCACCAATGGCTGTCATTTGTATGGCCATTGAGGGGAACACAGCAGTGCTGCGCATGGAGAAATTCAGCTGCATGCCGGAACTAACATCTTGCTTTATCTTGTTAACGGCATTCTTGAATACGATGTTACCCGTCGCCCCGGCTACAGAGTCCAAGGCTTCTACAAGGGGGACACCGGCGGCAAAGGTAGTTGCCAGGGTGCGGGCGTAGCGAGCAACAGATGATTTATAGATTATGTCGCCAACAATTGGCGCTTTGAGAGCGGTTCGGTCGATCCAGTTCCTGAACTTTTCGGAGCGTTTTTTAGTTTCCACGAGCGCAAAGATGGCGACGAATAGTGCCACTAGGATAATAAACCACCATTTCTGCAATGCTTGTGAAATTCCGATTACAAATTGAGTAAAGGCTGGAAGCTCGGCGCCAAAGTTGGCGAAAACTGATTCGAATTGAGGGACAACTTTGATAAGCAATATGGCAGAAACAATAACCGCAACTACCACTACTGCTATTGGGTAGTTCATGGCTTTTTTGATTTTTGCTTTGAGTGCTTCTGTTTTTTCTTTATATGTTGCAACCCGGTCCAGCAGGTCTTCGAGTGCGCCAGCCTGTTCGCCGGCATCTACTAGGTTGCAGAACAAGTCATCAAAGTATTCTGGGCGAGTGCGCAGGGAGGCTGCAAAACTGTTGCCGGCGGCGACGTGTTGTTTGATGTCGTCAACCAGCTTGCGCATATTGGGGTTGTCCAGCCCCTCGCCGATGATTTCAAAAGATTGTAGTAGTGGTACACCAGCCTTCATCATGGTGGCCATCTGCCGGGCAAACAGCGCGATGTCCATTGGCTTGATCTTTTTCCCCGCACTGAGTAGTGACGTGGATTTTTTGCGTACCTTGGTCGGATTGATGCCTTGTTTGCGTAGCTGAGCCTTGACCAGCGCGGGGTTCTGGCCGCTGGCCTCACCTTTTATTTTGGCCCCTTGCTTATTGGTGCCTTCCCACGCAAAGGTGCTGGTTTTTATTGCTTTAACGGCCATCGGTTAGTCCTTAGTCACGCGGTTCACTTCGGCGAGGCTGGTTACGCCCTGCATGGCCTTCAGCAGGGCTGAGGTTCGCAGGTCATTAAAGCCGTCTTTGCGCATCTGGATGGAAATATCAATAGAGTTACCTTCTTCCATGATAATCCGTTGCAGGGCCGGCGTGTTTTTAACCACTTCATAAATACCGACACGACCTTTGTAGCCGCCATTGCAGTTTTCGCAGCCTGCGGGCTCAAAAATCTTAAAGGTGCCGATCTTGTTCTCCGGGAAGCCTTCTTCTAGCAGGGTTTCACGGGGAATCTGTATTTCTTTCTTGCAGTTATTGCAGAGCTTGCGGGCTAGTCGTTGGGCAATGATCAGGTTGACTGATGTGGCGATGTTGAATGAGGGGACACCCATGTTGCGCAGGCGAGTCAGGGTTTCTGCTGCGCTATTGGTGTGCAATGTGGACATCACCATGTGGCCGGTCTGCGCCGCTTTGATAGCGATGGACGCGGTATCCAGGTCGCGAATCTCGCCGACCATGATGATGTCCGGGTCTTGGCGCAGGAACGATTTGAGTGCGGCTGTAAAATCCATGCCCTGCTTGGGGTTGACGTTGACCTGGTTGATGCCTTCCAGGTTGATTTCCACAGGGTCTTCGGCGGTGGAGATGTTTACGTCGACGGTGTTGAGAATATTCAGGCCCGTGTAGAGAGAGACCGTTTTGCCGGAGCCGGTAGGGCCTGTCACCAGGATCATGCCCTGGGGTTGCTTCAGGGCGGACATATACAGCTCTTTTTGCGATTCTTCATAGCCCAGCGCGTCGATGCCCATCTGTGCGCTGGCAGAGTCTAGAATCCGCATCACGATCTTTTCGCCCCACAGGGTTGGGCAGGTGCTGACGCGAAAGTCGATGGATTTACTCTTGGATATGCGCATCTTGATGCGCCCGTCCTGCGGCTTGCGGCGCTCAGAAATATCCAGGCCAGCCATAACCTTCAGGCGGGCAGAAATGCGTGGTGATAGCTGGATGGGGGGGCGAGCTATTTCATGCAAGATGCCGTCGGTGCGAAAGCGTACGCGGTATGCTTTTTCGTATGGTTCAAAGTGCAGGTCGGATGAGCCGCCTTTAATGGCGTCCAGCAGCATCTTATTAACAAACCGCACCACGGGGGCATCGTCCGCCGCATTGCCTTCGCCGACCTCTTGGCTGTCATCATTGACAGCCTCGACATCCAGGCCGTCTAGGTCGATATCTCCCAGGTCATCCAGGCCGCTAGTGGTTGAGTCGAAGAACTTCTCGATAGCTTCCCCAAGCTTGTCGTCTTCTACCAGAATGGCTTCGGTATTCATCCCTGTGCTGAACTGGATATCGGTAACCGCTTGGTGATTGGTGGGGTCGGCAACAGCGATAAATAGCTTGTTACCACGCCGCCACAGCGGCAGTACGCGGTGTTGGCGAACCAATTTTTCGGACACCAGATCTTTGGGTTGGCTTTCTTTGTCTATCGAATTCAAATCGACGAAAGACACGCCGAACTGCTCGGAAGCAAGCTCGGCCAACACGCGACTTTTAACCAGTTTGTTCTGCACCAAATAAGTGACCAGCGATAGCTTGTTGCGCTGGGCCTGGCTTTGCGCTTGTTGGGCGGTTTTTTCATCCAGTAGTTCTGCTAAAACCATCTGCCGGGCAAGGCCGGTAAGGGACACGCTGTCGTTCATTGCAGGCTCCATAACAATACTTGCCTTATAGCCTAGTTGACTAGGGCGCGCCAAACGCAAACCCGAAGGGTGACAAAAAATGGCAGTAAATGCCTGCTGGCGTTAATGGTTATGGATGTACTGATGCTGGGCGCTAGCAGTAGGGCCAGTTGCAGAGCTGGCATGAAGGCTGCATTAAGTCTAGAGAAGGTCGCTGACCTGAATATCACTTAGGAGATGCTTTATGAAAGCCCAAACACAAAAAGGTTTTACCCTGATTGAATTGATGATCGTGGTTGCGATTATCGGTATTTTGGCCGCGATCGCACTGCCCGCTTATCAGGATTACACTAAGCGTGCTCGTGGTGCTGAGATGGTTGTTGCAACTGCGCCCTACAAGCTTGGTGTTACAGAGTGCGTGCAGAATGGCAGTTGCCTGAATGCTGATGGCGTGACAATTGCTATTCCTGCTGCCGGTAGCCGTGCGGCGGTTTCGCTGCCTTTGGATTTGGCTGCAGCTTCTTCGCCGGCCAATGCTCAATACAACACTATTGTGCTTGCCAACAACGGCGAGATTACTGTTACTCCCAAGGCAACAAATGGTTTTGTAGCGGCTAATACGTTTGTTCTGACTCCAGCAAATAACGGCGGCGCCATTACATGGACTGCAAGCGGTGGCTGTGTGACAAGCGGCTGGTGCAAAACTAAATAACTATTTGGTTTTATGAAACGGGGCTTATGCCCCGTTTTTTATTGTGTGGGTGACTGGATGTTTAAATTTGGCTTTTTGTTATCAAGCCTGCCTTTTGTTTTGCCATTTCGTGATCCTCCGAATGGTGATTTCTATTCGGACGCGGTTTCTTGTTTTTTGGTGTTTTTCGCAATTTCTTTTGTGTTTAAAAGGTTTTCGTTTGGGCGGGACTCTTGGTTTCTGATTTTATTTGCTTGTGCATTTCTAATGTCTGGTGTTTTGGTGGGGGGCTACTATTTAGATGTGTGGTTTTTTCCGGCGGTTGCGCTTCTTATAGCTGCTGCATTGATTTCAGCTTTACGTGCTTGTAAACAAGAGCAGGGTGATAAATTTTTCTTAGGGGTTATTTACGGCTTATTGGTTGGTGGGAGTTTATCTGTGCTCATTGCGTTGCTGCAGGTGCACGGTTTTGTTGGGCTTCTCGGGGGGCTGGTTTTTTCAGGTGCCAATGAGGTGTATGCGAACTTTGGTCAGCGAAATAATTTCTCTACTTATATTATGTGTTTTTCAGTAGCAGCCAGTTGGTTGGCGTGTACTGGCCGCTTGAGGTTCTGGCTTTTTTTATTGGCAATGTGCAGTTCGGCATATGTTCTGGCTTTTGCAGGGTCAAGAATGGTCCTGCTTGATTCGTTGCTTTTGATTTTTGTATTGGTGTTTTTTCTTGTTTATAACAAATCCGAGTCGTCCGTCAGTTCATTTTCCATGCACATGCTTGTTTTTCTGATTTTGGTTGGCTGTTTCCAGTTGGGTTTGCTTTTCTGGGGGGCGGGCGGGGCTTCAAGGATTACTCTGAGTGTGGATGTGGCACGAATCGATGAGTGGACTAAGGCTTGGACTATATTTGTTGAAAATCCTTTTGGTGTAGGTATCGGGGGGTATGCGAAGAACAGTTTTATATATGAGATAGGTGGTGCGGCTGGAGGGAAACTTACATGGGTGCATGCTCATAATGTCGTGGTGCAGTTTTTGGTAGAGCTTGGTGTGTTTTCTTTACCCTTCTTTTTTTGTGGCGGTTGGTTGTTGTTACTGATATTTAAAAGATGCTTGGCCTTTGGGGCGAAAGGGTTAGTGCTCGTTTCTTGTGTTTTGGTTGTGTTGGTTCACAGTCTTCTCGAGTATCCATTGTGGTATATGAATTTCTTTTTCTTGTTTTTTGCATTAATTGGGAGCGTAGGTGCGGGTGTAGACGCTAGGGCGGTAAGTGCTCAGAGCCTTCGCCTGACAAGCTTTTTTTTAGGGTTGTTTTTATGTTTTAGCGTGTACGGTTATTTATCGTTCTCTGCTTATAGTGCTCCCGTCAAGGATATGGAGGCTAATGCTGCAAGGATGGGGACTATTATTCATTTGGGTAATAATCCAGCCCTTGCTTGGTCTGCGGATAAGTTGGCAGTCGAGTATTTGGTGGAAGATGACGGGCCTGAGCTTGGCTATAAGTTTTGTCAAGCTATTGGTATGGCTGTGCGTGAGCCGCATGCGGTTTTTCTAGAGCGTATTGCTTTGCTTGCTATCGCAGGACAGGATTTTGATTTTGCTTCGCAGGTTTTAAAGTCAAGGTATGCGGTATATCCAGATATGCCAGATACATACCTTGTGGCTAGAATAAAGCTGCTATGGCCAAGCTATGCATCTGAGTTTATTTCGAAGATTGAGCGGGAGCGGTTGGCGGGCTTTCCCAGTTATGATTATTATCGGTTGAGTATCCCTGAGCGTTGTTTGTAGGTGCTCTATAGTTTTGCGGGGCATCGATAATCTGTCGTTGTGCTGGCTATTTGGTTGTTGCTAGTGGAGTGGGGCGGATTGCTAGCGACGCGCGCCGACAATTAAGCTATCTTGCGTCTCTCACAGACTCAAGCGCATTGATAAGTCCACCGCCTTCACATCCTTGGTTAGCGTGCCAATCGAGACGTAATCCACCCCGGTCTCGGCAACTGTCCGCAGGGTCCCTGCGTTTATCCCGCCTGACGCCTCAAGTTTTGAGCGGCCCTGCGTGATGGCAACAGCCTCGCGCATTTCATCCAGGCTCAGCTCATCAAGCATGATGATGTCCGCTCCCGCCTCCAGTGCCTGGCGCAGTTCTTCCAAACTTTCCACTTCCACTTCCACCGGTTTGCCGGGCGCGATCTTGTGCGCGGCGGTTATCGCCTGGGCGATGCCGCCGCAGGCGGCGATATGGTTTTCTTTAATAAGGAAGGCGTCGTATAGGCCTATGCGGTGGTTGTGGCAGCCGCCTTGTGTGACGGCGTATTTCTGCGCCAGGCGTAGGCCGGGTAGGGTTTTGCGGGTGTCGAGTAGCTTGACGGTGGTGCCTTGTACAAGATCGGCATAGTGCTGGCAGCGGGTGGCTACGCCAGAGAGCGTCTGCAAGAAATTTAGGGCGCTGCGCTCGCCGCTGAGTAGGGCGCGGGCGGGGCCTTCCAGTTCAAACAGCACCTGATTGGGTTCGGCACGTTGGCCGTCCTGGATATGCCAATGTACGGCGACCCGGGGATCTAGTTGGCGAAATACCGCGTCTACCCAGGCGGTGCCGCAGATTACTGCTGATTCGCGGGTAATGACTTTGGCGTGCGCCAGGCGCTCTGCGGGGATCAGCTGGGCGGTGATGTCGCCGCTACCTATATCCTCTGCCAGTACGCGGCGTACATTGGCCTCGATTTCATTGGCGAGGTCAGCGAGGATAAGGTTAGGCATGATGGGCTCCAGTCAGCAGAATGCGCCGATTATAGGGATTGATGGCTGTTTGCGCAGTCTTTGCCGCTGTTCTCTGGTGGCTGTGAGGCTATGCTGAGTAAGGTTCTTCGTTAGCTGCGTGCCGCCGTTACGCATGACGTGTTGCGTTGGTCGTCTGCAGGTAACCGTTGAGAAGCTGTGGCGCTGCATCTGTGACGCGGGTCATGTCTGGAGGAAAAGTCAGCTTGGTATGCGCACGCGCATCCCTATAATGGCTTTACTTTTTTAAAAAATGTTGACGCCAGGCCTTTGACGTTACGGATAACGCTCAGTTGATCGCTGTGCAGATCGGTTCGCCCAAGAGGGGCAGTCTGCAGGAGACTCGCAATGAAGACTGATGCGAATGTGGTGCACCTGAGTAAGGTGAGCCCTGAGCAATCGCCCACTTCCCCGGTAGGAAGACTGCCTGTGGCGCTGACAAATGTGCGTGATAAAGCGGCGCAACAGCTGAAAGCAGCGTTGCAGGCGCTGTTCGACAATGCGGACGATACGCTGTTCGAGATGGCCGACCGTGCCACCAGCAATGCCGAGCAAAATGCTTTCTTCGAGGCGATGCGTGATCTGCGTTTGAAGCGCAAGAACATCGAACGCGGCTTTCTGCAGAAGGTTTTTGAAGCCTTCGCAACGCTTAACCAATATGAAATCGGCAAGCCTGCGCCCTTGGATGCGGTGTCGTTCGACACGCTGTCGCTGGTGCAGAACGATGCGTTGGAGGAGTCGGTTGCGCTGGACTCGATGGTGGCCAAGGTTGTCAGTCGTGACGGCACGGCACTGGGTCATCTGACCACGCGGTTCAACGCCATGGTCAGCAAGAAGCTCGACGACAAGACCAATCCGATTGGCCCCACTAGCCTCTGCGAGTTTTTCCTGGATGCCTGCAGCAGCCTTGGTGTCGAGATCAAGGTCAAGCTGATCATCCTCAAGCTGTTTGAGAAATACGTGCTTAGCGATCTCGATCAGTTGTACGCCGAAGCTAATCAGGCGTTGATTGAGGCTGGCGTACTGCCAGAGCTCAAGTCTGCGCCGGCGCGGCGCAATCCCTCGCGTGCTAGCACTGCAACCAGCGCTGGACGACAGGCCGCTGCGCCTGAGTTGCCGGCTGAGTTTGCCGATGAGGGGGTGCAGGAGGTCTTTGGCGCGCTGCAGGAGTTGCTTTCACAGGCTCGCGGCACGGCTATTCCACGACGTAACCGGCCGGCGGATGCCATGCCGATTTCCAGTAATGACCTGATGCGCCTGCTTTCTCACATGCAGCAGCGCGCTCCGGCACAGGTTAGCGATGATTTTGACCTGCGCGAGCAGCTTGAAGGTTTGCTGACCCGGGCCAGTGCCAAAGCGGGCAAGGCGCGGGTGGTGGGCGAGGTTGATGAGGACGTTATCAACCTGGTGTCGATGCTCTTTGAGTTCATTCTGGATGACCGCACCTTGCCGGACTCGCTCAAGGCATTGATTGGTCGCTTGCAGATCCCGATGCTGAAAGTCGCGGTCATCGATAAGACGTTCTTTAGTCGTGGCAGTCATCCGGCTCGTCGCCTGCTTAACGAAATTGCCTCGGCAGCTTTGGGGTGGGGTGAGCAGGACGACACGCAGCGCGATAGCCTGTACCAGAAGATTGAGCAGGTGGTGCAGCGCTTGCTCAATGACTTTGTCGACGATCCGGTGATTTTTTCTGAGTTGCTGGCGGACTTTCTGGCCTTTACCGGTGATGAACGGCGGCGCAGTGAGCTGCTTGAACAGCGTACCCGTGACGCCGAAGAGGGTAGTGCCAAGGCTGCATTGGCTCGCCGGGAAGTCGAGCAGGCGCTGAACGAGCGGTTGCTCGGCAAGACCTTGCCAGAGGTTGTCGTGCGTTTGCTGCAGGAGGCGTGGAGCAAGGTGCTGATGCTGACTTGCCTGAAACACGGCGCTGAGTCCGCAGAGTGGCAGGCCGCCTTGGCGACCATGGATGAGCTGGTCTGGAGTGTCGAGCCTCATGACGAGCCAGAAGCCCGCATGCGCTTGTTGGAGATGGTTCCGGGGTTGCTCAAGGCGCTGCGCGAAGGTATGGCCGGTGCGGCGTTTGATCCGTTCTCCACGGGTGAGTTTTTCAGCCAGCTTGAGGCGTTGCATGTGCAGGCTTTTCAGCGCTTCAAGCGCAGTTTGCCAGAAGAGCATCCCCAAGCTGATGTGCCTGACCTGGCAGACATTGATGACGAGCAACGCGCCGCGCTGGCCGAAGTGGGCATCGATTTACCATTGCTGGAGCTGCCGCCTGCCGAAGTTGTTGAAGAGCCGGCGATGGTCGAGGTGGTGGAGGAGATCATTCTTCTGGCGCCGGGTGAGCTGCGAGCTGCTGAGCCTGAAGCCAGCCTGCCGGATGACGATGAGTCCTTGGTACAGGTCGACAACTTGCGGGTCGGTAGCTGGGTTGAGTTTCAGGAGGATGAAGAGCATAAGCTGCGCTGCAAGCTGGCAGCGGTAATCAAGCCGACGGGCAAGTACATCTTCGTTAACCGTACCGGCATGAAGGTGCTGGAAAAAACGCGCATGGGTCTGGCGGTGGAATTTCGCCGCAGCGCCATTCGCCTGCTTGACGATGCGTTGCTGTTTGATCGGGCGCTGGAGTCAGTGATTGGTAATCTGCGTAAGCTCAAGGGTGCCTGAGTGCTCCTGATCCGCCGCTAAGCAAGCGCCGCAGAGATGATTTCTCTGCGGCGTTTTTGTATGTGTGGCTCTGCTGCTTGCCTGGCTTCACGCTTGGCCTTGAGGCGGCGCTGCACTAGAGTGGGCGCTTGATCAAGGAGCTTGATATGCAGCTGGATCCCTCCAGTGGCTGGTGCGATGGCGTCCGGCACTGTCCATCCCCGAACGCCAATCAACGGCCGCAGGGTGAAGTGTCTTTGTTGGTGATTCATAACATCAGCCTGCCGCCTGGACAGTTCGGTACTGGCAAGGTGCAAGCATTCTTTCAAAATCGTCTAGATGCCAGCGAGCACCCCTATTTTGCGGGCATTGCCAGCATGCAGGTGTCTGCGCATTTCTTTATCGAGCGTGATGGTGTTGTCACGCAATTTGTTTCCTGTAACGAGCGTGCCTGGCATGCAGGGCAATCGCGATTTGCCGAGCGGGAAAACTGCAATGATTTTTCCTTAGGGATTGAGCTTGAAGGAACCGATGATCTGCCGTTCACTGCACAGCAATATGTGGCGCTGATCGAGTTGACTGGGCTGCTGCAGGCCGCTTATCCGGCAATCACTTTGGCGCGTATTTGCGGGCACAGTGACATTGCGCCAGGGCGCAAGACCGATCCAGGTCCGGCATTCGACTGGCAACGTCTGCGTATGGCATTGCAGCAAAGCGAGGAGTTGAAATGAATTTTCTGGTGTTACTGCTGGTGCTTTGGGTCGAGAAGTTCTCTGCCTGGCGTAACCGTATTCAGCACGATGGGCCCTGGTTGCGCTTACTAAGGGCGCTTGAACGCAAGGCGCAGTGGGCCAACCGGCCCTGGCTGGCGTTGGGCTTGCTAGTGTTGCTGCCGCTGCTGGTGTTGGGCTTGATACTGGTGTTGCTTGAGCCGGTAGCCTACGGTTGGCTAGCCTTGCCGGTGCATTTGCTGGTGGTGATTTACAGCCTGGGGCGTGGCGACTTGCTGGCCGCACTTGGGCCGTTTCGCGACAGTTGGCGCCGTGGTGATGCTGAGGCCGCGTATCTGGTGGCTCAGCGTGATCTGGCGCTGGAGGCAGAGAACGAGGGGGCATTACTGCAGAGCGTGCAGGGGCACCTGGTGTGGCAGGCCTATCAAAGCTTTTTCGCGGTTATCTTCTGGTACGCCCTGCTGGGGCCGCTGGCAGCATTGGCTTATCGCCTGGTCGCCTTGACCAGTGAACAGGCCACGTTGCCGGCTTTGCGTGAGGCCGCAGTGCAGGTGCGTCATGGCTTTGACTGGTTGCCGGTGCGCGTATTGGTCGCCAGCTTTGCCCTGGTGGGTAATTTTGCCGGGGTCAGCCGGGCGTTGCTGCATGAATTACTGAGTTGGGATATCAGTGCGGCACAGTTGGTGATCAATACCGCGCGCGCCGCTGGTGAAACCCCGGAGCCGGTAATTGGCGAAGCGGGTGTCAGCAGTCTGGATGAGCTGTGGCAGTTGCTGGTGCGCGCCGCCGTGTTCTGGTACGCGGTATTTGCCTTGTGGGCCTTGCTTATCTGATGGGGGCGTCCCACAGCCAGGCTGCGCCGCGTACACCGCTGGAGTCACCATGCTGGGCTTGTACCAGGCGTGTATTGACCTGATCGGAGAACACATAGCGCGGCAGCAGTGGCGTTACCTGAGAGTAGAGCGCGGCCGTGTTGGACAGGCCGCCGCCGAGGACGATCACGTGTGGATCAATCAGGTTGATCACCGCTGCTAGGCCGCGCGCCAGCTGATCGCAGTAGCAGGCCAGGGCGTGTTGTGCTGCAGGGTTGCCGGCTTGCGCAGCGCGCGCAATGGCGTCCGCGTCGAGGTCCAGGTTGCTGCGTGCTGCCCAGCCAGGGCCGCTGAGAAAGGTTTCTATGCAGTCGTCCTTGCCGCAATAGCAACGACGCGCTGGCCCGTCTTCAGTGCGCCGCCAGGGCAAAGGGTTGTGCCCCCATTCTCCGGCAATGGCATTTGGGCCGCTGAGTAGTTGCTGGTGCACAACCAGTCCGCCGCCCACTCCGGTGCCGAGAATCACTCCGAAAACGCTGGCAGCTCCTGCTCCGGCGCCATCGCGCGCTTCGGAAAGGGCAAAGCAGTCGGCGTCATTGGCCAGGCGCACCGGGCGCTGTAGGCGCCGCTCAAGGTCGGCTTGCAAGTCCTGCCCAATCAGGCACTGGGAGTTGGCATTCTTGATGCGCCCGTGGTCGGGCGAGCGGGTGCCGGGTATGCCCACGCCGAGGCTGCCTTGTTGGCCCAGTTCGCGCTCGCAATCTTCAACTAAGCTGGCAATCACGGCGATGGTTTTTTGGTAATCGCCCTTCGGTGTTGGGGCGCGGCGGCGCAAGATTTGCCGGCTTTCGTCTAGCGCGATTATTTCGATTTTGCTGCCGCCCAGATCAATGCCTAGCTTCAGTGGTGTGCGCATCATTAACCTTAAGTTACAGAGGTTGGGGTCGATAAGAGGTATACATGGCGCAATGCTCGGCCGTTATTTTGTGACATTGGTCACGCCAATTTGCCTCTATCTATTTTGTTGATGCAAATGCCACAGGTCGAACGACAAGGGACATAACGTTCGCCGTTTGAGATTCTGCGCGGCTGTTTTGTAACCTTACACGACAATAATTAGAACTGGAGACGCCCCTGTGAAGACCGTGTTGTATCCGGCCATCGCGCTAATGAATCGCCTCAGCTTTGGGATGAAGTTCAGCTTGATCAGCGTGCTGTTCTTTCTGCCCATGCTGGTCACCAACTTTTATCTGGTGCGTGATTCCTATCGGCAGTTCGTCAGTACTGAGGCCGCGCTTGAGAGCATTGATCTGCTCGGCGAAAGCCTGACGCTGCGGCGTAACCTCGAAGACTTTGTCGACCTCACCAAGGTTAACGCAATGGTCGGTCAGTCCGGTCAGGCGGGTGATCTTGAGATGCGTCTGGTCAAGCTGCAAGGCACCCTTGCCGAGTCTCTGCAAGGGATGGCAGCGGTTGCGCGTGAGGCTGAGCAGGTCGAAGAGTTCAACGGCAAGCGGGATCAGTTAGTGGCCGAGCTGGCGGCTGTTCAGGCTGAAACGTCGCTGCAAGGCAAAATTGCTCTGGCTGAAAAACTGCTGGGCGGCTCTCAGGTGTTTATCAAGTTGATCGCTTCACAGGCGGGCCTGAGCCAGGACCGCCAGGGTGCAGTGCGGCAGATGATCGAGCTGGTGAGTGTGGATACGCCGAGGGTGACCGCGGCGCTCAGTGAGGGCCGTGCCATTGGCGCATATTCGTTGGCACAGGGCTTCCTCAACTCGTCGGCCAGTACCGCTTTCGATGACCTGCTGCTGGAGCTTGAGAAGCTGCATGGTGAATATGGGCTGAACTTGCAGACATCGCTCAACAGCAGCGCGCAGGCCCGCGCTGAGCTGGCCAGTCAGGCCGAAAGCAGCCTGGCAACCTTGAAGTCCGCGGCCGTGTTGTTTGAAGACAAGGTGGTCATTGCCGATTCGCTGGACATGCCCTGGACGCAGTTCTATGCGGAAGTCAGCAGCGCTATGGAGCAGACGTATCAGCTTAATGCTGAAGTGCTGGTGTTCCTTGATAAGCAGTTGCAGGTGCGCCTGGAGGAAAACCGTACGCAGATGGTGCTGCTGGTCGTGGCCCTGCTGGTGGTGTTCCTGCTGATTGTCTACCTGTATGGCGGTTTTTACGTGTCGATCCGCGCCACCCTGAAAAAGCTTGGCCAGGTAATGAATCAGGTGGCGGCTGGCGATATGACGGTCAACTTCAAGGCGCAGAGTCAGGATGAGCTGGGTGAGCTGGGCCAGGTGTTCAATGAAACGGTGAGCAAGATTCACCAGTTGATTGAGCGTGTGGGGCAGACGGTGGTTGAGGTCGAGGCTCAGGCCAATCGCGTGCAACAGATCTCAGGTGAAAGTAACCAGGCGGTTGCCGGTCAGCGCGGTCAAATTGACATGATCGCCACGGCAATGAATCAGATGTCTGCCACTGCGCAGGAAGTGGCGCAGAGCGCTGCCGCTGCAGTAGGCAGTGCGCAGAGTGTGAATGATGAAACGGTTAGCGGGCGGGCGCTGGTTGAGTCGCAGGTCGGCAGTATTCAGCGTCTGGCCGAGGAAATCGACCAGTCGGTGGCGGTGATCAACAAGCTGGCCAGCGACAGCGCGTCGATTAGCCAGGTGCTGGACGTGATCAAGGGTATCGCTGAGCAGACCAATCTGCTGGCCCTCAATGCCGCCATTGAAGCTGCGCGTGCTGGCGAGCAGGGGCGCGGCTTTGCGGTAGTGGCCGATGAGGTGCGCAACCTGGCCAAGCGCACCCAGCAGTCGACTGAAGAGATTGAGTCGATGATTGCCAAGCTGCAAAGTGGGGTTGGCGCGGCGGTCAAGGCGATGGGCGCGAGCCACCAAATGGCCGACAGTACGGTGAGTGAGTCGGGCAAGGTGCAGCAGGCCCTGGAGAATATCCTGGGTGCAGTCGGCATGATCGTCGACCAGAACCAGCAGATTGCCACTGCCGCTGAAGAGCAGACTGCGGTAGCTCTGGATATTGACCAGAACATCGTCGAAATCAGCCAGGCCGGTGAGCGCACTGCCGAAGGTGCCAGTCATACCGAGCTGGCCAGCCGTGAGCTGTCTGGGTTGGTGGCTCGATTGAAGCAGTTGATTGGGGCGTTCCGCGTCTGATTATCCGGAGCGTTAAAACGAGGCTCGCCAGATTGGCGGGCCTTTTTTATGGCACTGCAGACATGCTCGGCGCTACCAGCCGAATAGCTGCATTGCATTCTGGCTGCTGGCGCTGGCCAGTTCCTCGGCGCTGATGCCGCGCAACTCGGCCAGGGCGGCGCAGATGTCGGGTAGGTGCAGTGGGCTGTTGCGCTGGCCGGGGTGCATGGCTGGGGCCATGTCGGGCGAATCGGTCTCCAGCACTATGGCTTCCAGCGGCAGTTGCGCGACCACCTTGCGCAAGCGCAAGGCCTGCGTCCAGGTCGGTGCGCCGCCCAGGCCCAGTTTGAAACCCAGCTTGAGGTATTCGCGGGCTTCTTCATGGCTGCCGGCGAAGGCATGAATGATCCCGCCGCGTTTTGGCCTTAGGTGCTTGAGGGTGGCAATGGTCGCCGCGTGGGCACGGCGCACGTGGAGCAGGGCGGGCAGTTCAAACTCGATGGCCAGCTTGAGTTGTGCCTCGAACAGCTGTTGCTGCTGCTCGCGGTCTAATTGCTGAAGAAAGTAGTCCAGACCGAACTCGCCCACGGCGCACAGTTTCGGGTGTCCGGCGTAGCGGCTCAGCCAGTCGCGCAGTTGCTCGAGGTGGCTGGGGAGGTGCTGGTCCAGGTAGACCGGGTGAAGGCCAAAGGCTGCGAATACAGTCTCGTCGGCCAGTGCCAGATCCCACAGACGCTGCCAGTTGTGCTGATAGACGCCGAGCACGACCAGGCGTTCGACCCCTCTGGCGCGGCTATGCTGGAGTACCTCGCGGCGATCGGCATCGAAGTCGGGGAAATCCAGATGGGTGTGGGTGTCGATCAAGTGCATGCAGGGAGCATCGACGATTGGCGCCGAATGCGCCAGTTGCTGAGCATTGCCCCGTTGCGGGTAGCAGTAACGGGGCACGAGGGCTATGGCCTTAGTGGTGCTCGCGGGTCGCGCGGAATTTCACGTCCGGCCAGCGCTCTTCCATCAGGCTCAGATTAACCCGGGTTGGCGCCAGGTAGGTGAGGTGGCCGCCGCCATCCAGGGCGAGGTTTTCCACGGCCTTGTTGGAGAATTCCTCCAGCTTCTTCTTGTCGCTGCACTCGATCCAGCGTGCCGACCAGACGGTGATCGGCTCGTAGCCGCACTCGACCTTGTATTCCTCTTTCAGGCGGCTGGCGACCACATCGAACTGCAGCACACCGACGGCGCCGAGGATGATGTCGTTGCTGCGCTCGGGGAAGAACACCTGGGTCGCGCCTTCTTCGGCCAACTGCTGCAGGCCCTGGCGCAGTTGCTTGGATTTCAGCGGGTCCTTCAGACGCACGCGGCGGAACAGCTCCGGGGCGAAGTGCGGAATACCGGTAAAACCCAGCGCCTCACCTTCGGTAAAGGTGTCGCCGATCTGGATGGTGCCGTGGTTGTGCAGGCCAATGATGTCGCCGGCATAGGCCTCGGCCAGCATTTCCCGCTCGCTGGAGAAGAAGGTCAGGGCGTCGCCGATGCGCACATCCTTGCCGGTGCGCACGTGGCGCATCTTCATGCCCTGGCTGTATTTGCCCGAGCAGATGCGCATAAAGGCGATGCGGTCACGGTGCTTGGGGTCCATGTTCGCCTGGATCTTGAACACGAAGCCGCTGAATTTTTCTTCTACGGGTTCCACGGTGCGTTCGTTGGCCACTCGCGCCAGCGGCTTGGGTGCCCAGTCGACCACGGCGTCGAGTACATGGTCGACACCGAAGTTACCCAGCGCGGTGCCGAAGAACACCGGGGTCAGTTGGCCAGTGAGGAATTCTTCCTGATTGAACTCGTGACAGGCGCCTTGCACCAGCTCCAGTTGCTCGACAAAACGCTCGTATTCGTCACCCAGGTGCGCGCGGGCTTCGTCGGAGTCGAGGTGCTGGATAATCTTGGTTTCGGTGCGCTCGTGGCCGTGGCCTGGGGTGTAAACGATGATGTAGTCATCGGCCAGGTGGTACACGCCCTTGAAGTCACGGTAGCAGCCGATTGGCCAGGTGATCGGCGCGGCCTTGATCTTCAGGACCGCCTCGATCTCGTCGAGCAATTCGATCGGGTCGCGGATATCGCGGTCGAGTTTGTTGATAAAACTGACGATGGGCGTGTCGCGAAGGCGGCACACGTCCATCAGGGCGATGGTGCGTGGCTCAACACCCTTACCGCCGTCGAGCACCATCAGTGCGCTGTCTACCGCGGTCAGGGTGCGGTAGGTGTCTTCCGAGAAGTCTTCGTGACCGGGGGTGTCGAGCAGGTTGACCATGTGCTCGCGGTAGGGGAACTGCATCACCGAGGTGGTGATGGAGATGCCGCGCTGCTTTTCCATCTCCATCCAGTCGGAGGTCGCATGACGGTCGGACTTGCGCGACTTCACCGTGCCGGCCACGGCGATCGCCTTGCCCATCAGCAAGAGCTTCTCGGTAATGGTGGTTTTACCGGCGTCGGGGTGGGAGATGATCGCGAACGTGCGGCGTTTGGCGACTTCGGCGGCCTGAGTGGTCATTGTGCGGGAACCCATCGACTCAATAGTCGGTCTGTCAAAAAAGGCGGCGATTATAACGGTAAACGCCGTTCAACGCGGCGACCTGTAGTCAGACGCTAAAACCAGGATTTTTCCTCGGTTTGTGCAGCATTCAGGACATTTTGTTTTGAATATAAAACGATCAATCAATAACACGACAATGAGGGTCATAAGCACGGCATTTTTGATTGATCTCAGCTCCCCATGGCCCTAAAGTTCGCGCCCGAACGTCCATGCTGGCAACGATCCATCCGGCTCAAGTACTGACGACGAGAGACCCGCAGGGTGCTCGGCGACATGCCTTGGGAAGTAGGCGAACCAAAGTGGGGAAACTGATCAGACGTTCTGCTTGTGTGGCTCGCCCACCAAGCCTCCCTGAATGATGGGCAGCTGCCTGCGTGTGCAGCGGTTGCCTGACTAAACTGTTTTAACTGGTTCAGCCAACTGGAGTCCGAGTATGTCGATCAAGGTCGAAGACTATTACGCCCCTGCTACCTTTCAGCGCATGAAGGCGTTTGCCGATACCCAGGAAACCCCGTTCGTGGTGATCGATACCGCGATCATCAGCCAGGCCTATGATGACCTGCGCGCCGGTTTCGAATTCGCCAAGGTGTATTACGCCGTCAAGGCCAACCCGGCCGTCGAGATCATCGACCTGCTCAAGGAAAAAGGTTCCAGCTTCGACATCGCCTCGATCTATGAGCTGGATAAGGTCATGGGCCGTGGCGTATCGGCAGACCGTATCAGCTACGGCAACACCATCAAGAAATCCAAGGACATCCGCTACTTCTATGAGAAGGGCGTGCGTCTGTTTGCCACCGACTCCGAGGCCGATCTGCGCAATATCGCCAAGGCTGCTCCGGGCTCAAAAGTCTATGTGCGGATTCTCACCGAGGGCTCGACCACGGCCGACTGGCCGCTGTCGCGCAAGTTCGGCTGCCAGACCGACATGGCCATGGATCTGTTGATCCTGGCGCGCGATCTAGGTCTGGTGCCATACGGTCTGTCGTTCCATGTGGGCTCGCAGCAGCGTGATATTTCCGTGTGGGACGCGGCGATTGCCAAGGTCAAGGTGATCTTCGAGCGCCTCAAGGAAGAAGACGGCATCGAGCTCAAGCTGATCAACATGGGCGGCGGCTTCCCGGCCAACTACATCACCCGTACCAACAGCCTGGAAACCTACGCTGAGGAAATCATCCGCTTCCTCAAGGAAGACTTCGGCGACGATCTGCCGGAGATCATTCTGGAGCCGGGTCGCTCGCTGATCGCCAACGCTGGCGTTCTGGTCAGTGAAGTGGTGTTGGTGGCGCGCAAGTCGCGCACTGCGGTCGAGCGCTGGGTGTATGTCGATGTGGGCATGTTCAGTGGCCTGATCGAAACCATGGGCGAGGCGATCAAGTTTCCCCTCTACACCGAGAAGAAGGGTGAGATGGAAGAGGTGGTGATCGCCGGTCCGACCTGCGACAGCGCCGACATCATGTATGAAAACTACAAATACGGCCTGCCGCTCAATCTGGCCATTGGTGACCGTGTGTATTGGCTGTCCACGGGCGCCTACACCACCAGCTACAGCGCGGTTGAGTTCAACGGCTTTCCGCCGCTGAAGTCGTTTTACCTGTAAGCGCTGCAACACCTAGCAGAGACCCGCCTATTGGCGGGTTTTTGCGTTGTGCAGGCGGGGTTCTGAAAAGTTCCCTCAAACAGCAAAATAATTCTTGATTGATAATAATTATTAAATAGAATCACGCCTCGTTTCTAACTGGGGGTGATTATCATGAGCAAACGTGGCACTCGAGCCGGCATTCTGCCGCAGCGTCGTCTACTGGCATCGGCCGTCGGTCTGGCTGTTGCATCCTGGGCTGGCAGCGGTTTTGCGGCGCAAGAGGCCACCGCGCCTAAAGAGCACGTCGAGTTGGGTAGCGTGACGGTCAAAGGTGAGCAGGAGCAAGGCTACAAGGTCGACCAGGCCTCGTCGCCGAAGTACACCGCGCCGCTGCTTGATACGCCGCAAACCGTCACCGTGATCCCCCAGGAGCTGATCCAGGAGCAGAACGCCCTCAGCCTGCGTCAGGTGCTGTCCAACGTCTCCGGTATTACCTTCGGTGCGGGTGAAGGTGGCAACTACGGAGACAGCATCAACATTCGCGGTTTCAGTGCCACCAATAACCTGATGGTCGACGGTCTGCGTGACAGCGCCAATATGACTCGCTCCGACATGTTCAACCTGGAAATGGTTGAGGTGGTCAAAGGCCCTAGCTCGGTGTATGCCGGTGCTGGCGCAACGGCGGGCTCGATCAACATGGTCAGCAAGACGCCTGGCCTGCGTGCGCGCAACAGCTTGCAGGGTGGAGTTGGCACCGACGGCTATCATCGCCTGGCCGCGGACATCAACCAGCCGCTGGACGGTATCGATGGCGCCGCCTTTCGCCTCAACCTGATGGCTCACGAAAACGATGTGGCTGGTCGTGATCAGATCAATTACGAGCGTTGGGGTATCGCCCCATCCGTGGCCTTCGGTCTGGGTACGCCGACCCGCCTGACCCTCAGCTATCTGCACCAGTCCGATGAAAACCTGCCGGAATACGGCCTGCCTGCCATCGCCGGCAAGGTGCTGGATGGCGTCGACAGTGACGACTACTTCGGCTTTCGCAATATCGACACCGAAGAAGTCGATGTGGACTCCTTCACCGCCAAGATCGAACACGATTTCAACGATCTGGTCAGCCTGAACAGCATCAGCCGTTACAGCGAGACCGATAACCGCACGGTTACCACCCGCAGCTACGTGCAGACTGTTGGCGCGGGCATCGGTGATGGCCAGTACAAGTACCGTACGGGTACCGGTAACGGCCGTGACACCACCACCAAGCTGGCGATCAACCAGACCAACCTGGTGTGGAACTTCGCCACCGGCTTTATCGATCACGCACTGGTCACCGGTGTTGAGGTGTCCCGCGAAACCGTGGATCGGACCAACTTCAGCAACAACCTGGACCTGAGCCCGGTCTACGACCTGGACAACCCACCCGGTTATTACCGTGGCCCGCGCAACAAGACCAATACCTCGACCCTGGATGCCGAGCTGACCGACCAGGCGCTGTATGTGTTCGACACCCTGGCCCTGAGCGAGCAGTGGGACCTGTCCCTGGGGGCGCGCTGGGAGCGTTATGAAGGCAACAACGACACCCACACCATCGCCACCGGTAGCGATGTTGAGCTGGAGTCGACCGACGAGATGCTGAGCGGGCGTGCCGGTCTGGCCTTCAAGCCAGTGGAAAACGGCAGCATCTATGTGGCCTGGGGCAACTCCTACAACCCTTCGGCGCAAGCGCTCGCCACCACCGGCACGGGGCTGAATGCGGGTAACGAGAATCTCGATCCGGAAAAGAACGAGACCTGGGAACTGGGTACCAAATGGGAGCTGCTGGATCAGCGCCTGTCGCTTAACGCGGCCATCTTCCGGGTCGACAAGACCGACGGTCGCGTCGAGCTGGACGACGGCACCTACGAGTTGCAGGGCGAGCAACGCGTCGAAGGCTTCGAGCTGGGGGCTTCCGGCAAGATCACCGACAAGTGGCAGGCTTTCGCCTCCTACACCCAGTTGAGCAGCGAAGTTCTCAAGGCCGCTCCGGGTGAGGATGAGGTGCAGGAAGGTCAGGCCCTGGCCAACACGCCGCCGCGTTCATTCAGCCTGTGGACCAGCTACCAGTTGCCGGCTGATTTTGAGCTGGGTTATGGCGCGCAGTTCGTCGATGAGCGCAACGTGGCCGTGTCGACCTCTGACACGCCACCGCAAGCCAGCCGCGCCAAGATCGATTCCTACTGGGTACATGGCGCCATGCTCGGCTACCAGGCCAGCAAGGAGCTGCACCTGCAGTTGAACGTCAACAACCTGTTCGACGAGGAGTACTACGACCGCGTGCGCACCAGCAACGGTACGGGTAGCAACTCGGGTGGCCTGGTGCCTGGCGATGGCCGTTCGGCCGTGCTGAGCGCCAACTACACCTTCTAACGCTTAGCTGTTCATCCAGAGCCCCGCCTGTGCGGGGCTTTGGCTTATCAGGAGAAACGCCAGATGATGGTGCATATTCCCCGGGTCCTGAGCCCGGAGCAGGTTGCCGAGTGTCGGCAGTTGCTGCAGCAGGCGAGCTGGGTCGACGGCAAGGTCACTGCCGGGTTCCAGTCGGCCATGACCAAAGACAACCTGCAATTACCGCAGGACAGCCCCGCCGCCCAGGCCATGGGCGAGATGATCCTCGCGGCGTTGTCGCGGCACCCGTTGTTTATCTCGGCAGCGTTGCCGCACAAGGTATTTCCGCCGTTGTTCAACTGCTACCAGGGCGGTCAGTCGTTCGGCCTGCACGTGGATAACGCCGTGCGTGAAGTGCGGGCCACGGGCGAGAAGATTCGCACCGACCTGTCGGCGACCCTGTTCTTCACCAGCCCAGACGAGTACGACGGTGGCGAGTTGGTGGTGGAAGACACCTATGGCGCGCACAGCGTCAAGCTGCCGGCCGGCGACCTGATTCTCTATCCCTCCACCAGCCTGCACCGGGTTAACCCGGTGACACGTGGTGCGCGGGTCTGTTCGTTCTTCTGGCTGCAGAGCATGGTCCGCGACGATGGCCAGCGCAGCGTGCTGTTCGACCTCGATAACAGCATTCAACAGGTCAACCAGGCGCTGGGCGCCGGCCATGCCAGCAGCGTGCAGCTGACCGGGGTTTACCACAACCTGCTACGGCGCTGGGCTGACCTGTAAGGCTGGTCGTTGCGTGTGGCAGTACGTGCAAGTCGCTCTTAAATAGCATCGCGGCGCAGTGATCTTCGCAGTCAGCGCCGCTCTGTCAGGTGTATTTCCGTGTTGAAGAAAGCGCTGTTTCAGCTGCACTGGTTGCTTGGTATCACTGCCGGTCTGGTTCTGGCCCTGATGGGGGTGACGGGCGCGGCCTATTCGTTCCAGGACGAATTGATGCGGGCCCTCAACCCAGATGTGCTGCAGGTTGAGGTGCGTGACACTGGGGTGCTGTCACCGGCCGTACTGGTGCCGAAGCTTGAAGCGGCCAGCCAGCAGCGGGTTGTCGGCCTGTGGCTGGAGGTGCGCGGTGAGCGTGCCGCCCGGGTGTTCTTCGCGCCGCCGCCGGGCGAGCGTCGCGGGCCGTCACGTTATTTCAATGCTTACAGCGGTGAGTTGCTTGGCGAGCCGCGCGGGCAGGCTTTTTTCGACCTGATGCTGAAGCTGCACCGCTTCCTCGCCATGGGGGAGTACGGCAAACAGATCACCGCCGCCAGTACCCTAGCTCTGCTGTTCTTCTGCCTGTCGGGGCTGTACCTGCGCTGGCCGCGGCAAGCCGGCAGCTGGCGCGCCTGGCTGACCCTGGATTGGGCGCGCAAGGGCCGCAGTTTCAATTGGGATTTGCACGCGGTGGCCGGTACCTGGTGCCTGGCCCTGTACCTGCTGGCGGCGCTGACGGGGCTGTATTGGTCGTATGACTGGTACCGCGAAGGCGCCACCACGCTGCTCAGTGCCGAGGCGGGTGGCCAGCAGCGCGGCGGCAAGCGCGGGCCGCCAGCGGCCGGCGAGTTGCCGCCGGTCAATTACCAGGCCGTGTGGGATGGCTTGCAGCGTGGCGCCGGCAGCCAGCTGAGCAGTTACAACCTGCGTTTCCCGACGGCGGCTGGGCAGCCGGCGACGGTGTTCTATCTGCGTGATGACGCCGCCCATGAGCGCGCGTTCAACCAGCTGGAGATTGATCCGCTGAGCGGTGCGCCGGGTCGGCATAAACGCTATGACCAGCAGGCCTTTGGCGACCAGCTGCTGACCAGTGTGTATGCCCTGCATGTGGGCAGCTATTTCGGCCTGCCCGGGCGCATTCTGATGCTGCTGGCCAGCCTGGCAATGCCGTTGTTCGCCATCACCGGCTGGCTGCTGTACCTCGACCGCCGGCGCAAGAAGCGCGCAATGCTCAAGGCGCGCGGTGCCCTGCAGCCGAGCACAGGGCAGGGCGATGGCTGGTTGATCGGCTTTGCCAGCCAGAGCGGCTTTGCCGAGCAGCTGGCCTGGCAAACTGCCGGGCAATTACAGGCTGCGGGTCTGGCCGTGAGCGTACAGCCGCTGGGCAAACTCACTGAGCCGATGTTGCGTGAGGCTCGCAACGCGCTGTTCGTGGTTAGCACCTTTGGCGATGGCGAGGCGCCGGACAGTGCGCGTGGCTTCGAGCGCCAGTTGCTGGGCCAGGCGCTGGGGCTGGGGCATTTGCGCTACGCCATGCTTGCGCTGGGGGATCGGCAGTATCAGCACTTCTGCGGCTTTGCCCAGCGTGTGCAAGGTTGGCTGACCCGGCAGGGCGCACAAAGCCTGTTTGAGCCGGTGCAGGTGGACGCCGCCGATGCCACGGCACTGGCCAGCTGGCAGCGCCAACTCGGCGAATTAACCGGTGCCCAGCCACTGCATTCCAGCGATGCTCCCTATGGCTTGTGGACGCTGACTCGCCGCGAACTGCTTAATCCGGGTAGCCAGGGCGCGCCTACCTACCTGCTTGGGTTGCGCGCGGAGCGTGCTGCTGAATGGGCTGCCGGCGATATTCTTGAAGTGCCGCCGCGTCACGCCGCGAGCACTGTGCAGGCCTGGCTACAGCGGCATGCGCTGGATGGCAGTCAGCCGGTTCAGTTGCACGGCCTGTCGCAATCCTTGCAACAGGCCCTGGCGGGCAAGCAGTTGCCCGAGCAGTTCACCCATCTGGTGGGGCTGCATGCGCAAGCCGTGCTGGATGCGCTGGTGCCGCTGTCCGCCCGTGAATATTCCATCGCCTCCTTGCCCAGTGACGGTGAGCTGGAGCTGATTGTGCGCCAGGAGCGGCATGTCGATGGCTCGCTGGGGCTGGGTTCCGGCTGGTTGACCGAGGGTGTGGCATTGCCTGGCCAGCTGCTGGCGCGGGTGCGGCGTAACAGCGGCTTCCATGCCCCGGACGATGCGCGGCCGGTGATCCTGATCGGTAACGGTACAGGGCTGGCCGGGTTGCGCAGTTTGCTCAAGGCGCGCATTCGTGCCGGTTATACGGACAACTGGCTGCTTTTTGGCGAGCGCAATGCGACCCATGACTTCTATTGCCGAAGCGAACTGCAAAATTGGCTGGTCAATGGCGAGCTGGCACGCCTGGATCTGGCCTTCTCGCGCGATCAGGCGGCCAAGGTCTATGTGCAAGATCGGCTGCGCGAGTCTGTCGAAACCTTGCGTGAGTGGCTGGCGCGTGGCGCGTCGCTCTATGTGTGCGGCAGCCTCGACGGCATGGCCGGCGGCGTCGAGCAGGTGCTGCAGGATGTGCTGGGCAAGGCCATGGTCGACGAGCTGCTGGAGCAGGGGCGTTATCGCCGTGATGTGTACTGAGGCCTGGCTCAGGGCGGCGACGCGGCGCCGCCCGGTTTGTCGGTAGGTCTAGTACAGGTCGCGGCGGTAACGACCGGCCTGGCTGAGTTGCGTCAGTTGCGCCTCGCCAAGTAGCTGGCGCAGGCAGGTGTCGACGTCGCGGCCCATGCCGTCGAGGCTGCCGCACAGGTAAATGGCCGCACCGTCGGCCAGCCAGGCGTGCAGGGTACTGACGGCATCGCGCAGGGCGTCTTGCACGTAGCGTTGCGGCTGGCCGTCGCGCGAATAGGTCAGGTCGAGGCGTTCGAGGTGGCCGCTGTGTTGCCAGGCGCGCAGTTCGTCGATCAGCAGGGCGTCATGGGCGGCGTGGCGTTCGCCAAACAGCAGCCAGTTGCGTGCGTGTGGATTGGCTTGGCGCTCCTGCAGGTGCGCGCGCAGGCCGGCGAGGCCGCTGCCACTGCCGATCAGAATCAGCGGTGTGGTGGCGTCCGGGCCATGGAAACCGGGATTGCGGCGAATGCGCAGGTCGATCATCGCGCCTTCGGCGGCATATCGGCATAGCCAACCCGAACCCAAACCAGGGCGGCCGTCGACCTGCTGTTGCAGGCGCACCAGCAGGTCGAGTGTGGCCTGGCCGTGGCTGGAGGCTATCGAGTATTCGCGGTGTGGCAGGGGCGTCAGTTCGGCCAGCCACTGCGCCATGCCGTGCTCATCTGGCCGGGTTGTGGGGAGATGGCGCTGACTCAGGGCCTCACTTAGCAACTGTCCGTCAGGCAGGCGCAGGCCGGGCGCCAGACCAAGTTGCTGCAGGCACTCGCGGACTCGCTGCGGGGCATGTCGGGGGCCAATCTCGACAATATCGCCGGCGCGCCAGTCGACGGTGTCAGCGCTGCTCAGGCTCAGGTGGTAGATCGGTGCGCCTGCGCTGGTGGGGTTGAGGCAGGTGCGCTGCTGCAGCCGCCAGGGGCGATAGTGCGCCGGTTGCCAGTCTACAAAGTCGCTGTTGCCGCTGAGATGGCCGAGCTGCTGCTGCCAGTGGCGCAGGCTGCCGGCGTCCAGGCGGTCGACGCTGAGCAGGTCGAACAGCGGCTGCGCCCTGAGCGCCTGCAAGCGTTGTTGCAGGCGCAGGCCAAAGGCGCAGAACTGCGGGTAACTGCTGTCACCCAGGGCCAATATGGCGAAGTACAACTGCGGCAGTGCGGGCAGGTTGAGCAGCGCGTGCTCAAAACGCGCGGCATTGTCCGGCGCCTCGCCGTCGCCATAGGTGCTGACCACCAGCAGCAGGCGTTCGAGCGTGGTCAGTTGTGCGCTGCTCAGTTGGTTGAGGGCGATGCAGCGCGCCGGCATGCCGCTGGCGAGCAGTTGCGCCTGGCTGCGCTCAGCTAGCTCTTGAGCCTGGCCGCCCTGGCTGGCGTAAGCAATTAGCAGTTCGCCTGCTTTGCCAGTGTGGCTGTTGCGGCGGTGTGGCCAGCAGTAGTGCAGGCACAGCGCGAAATAGGTGAGGCTGATCAGCGTGGCGCTGAGTTCACGTGATGGTTGCAGCCACAGCAGCAGGCCGGCCAGCAACAGGCAGGTCGGCAGGGGCCAGTGGCGCAGGGCGTGAAGTCGCGGGGCGGTGATCAAATCGATTATTCAGTTGAGCGGCAGGAAGCGCTGTCGCCGGGCGACGACAGCGCTCGGGCTGGCATCAGGGCGCCAGGACTTCCAGGGTGGCGCTGTAAGAGGCGCGGCGCTCGGTGGCGGGGGCGCTGACGCCTTCACGGGTTGTAAACTCGGCTTCCAGCCAATACATGCCCGCGTGGGGCCAGGTGATGCTGATTTTACCGGCGGCATCACTGGTGGTTTTAATCTCGCCCAGCTCGTCGCGGTAACGGTTGCCACCGGGGATCACGCTGACTTCAACGCCGGCTGCCGGCTTGCCATCGAGCAGCAGGCTGAACTCGGCCGCTTCACCGGCAAACAGGTCATTGGGGTGAGTGATCGGGGCCAGTTCCAGGCCCGCACCGGTGGTTTTCAGTACGTCGGTACTGGGGTTGCCGGAGGTGACGAAGACTTCCATGCGGCGATTGTTTTGCGTCACTTTCAGTTCTTTGGCGTTGGCCGGTACCTGCTTGGCGAGGTCTTCGGCTTTGCCCATCCAGCGTTTGCTTTCCTGACCTTCTTTCCAGCTGGCGAACAGGCCGCTGTTGGCGATGGCCAGCTTGTAGGTGCCCTTTTGGGTCAGGTGCAAGTCGAAGGTGCTGCGGTAGCGGCCGATGGCACCGTTTTGCGGCTTTATTTGACTGCCATCCGGAGCCATCACGAGCAGCTCCGCGGCCTGACGGGCGCGCTGACCAGCAGGTTGCGTGCTGACGTCACCTACGCCCGCGATGATCATGGAGAAATGCTCGAAGTAGAACAGGTCGTTGGATACGGCTGCGTCCACGGTAACCCACGGGTCTTCACCGGACAGCACGGTGGCCGAAGGCAGCATCCAGGCGCGGTGGGCCTGGGCGGAAAGGGGCAGGCAGATGGCCAGGGTCAGGGCGGTCCATTTAACGAGAGGGTGCATGACGGGCTTCCTTAATGGGTTGGAGGTCAGGTGCTAAGACTCAAGGGACGAGTTGCAGATTGATCTGGCCCAGCTCGCTGCTGCCCTGGGCGTTGTGCGTGGTCGCTTGCTGGGGCGGCCAGGTGAACGGCAGGCGCAGCAGTTCGCGGCCCCCCACTTCGCGGGCGGCTTCCACCACCAGGCGGTATTCCCCCGGCTCCAGTTGTTTGAGTGGCGCATCGGCACTGTTCAGGCTCAGGCGCTGTTTGCCCACGGCGCGGGTTGCACCGCTGACGCCATCGATCGGCATCTCCAGGCTGCGGCCGCTGCGTCGCCACCACTGGCGCAGGTCCTTGAGCCACTTTTCGCCTTCCTTGTCCTTGAGCTTCTGGTCGTACCACACGGCGAGGTTGGCCACGTGCTTCTGATCCGGCTGCTCCAGCCAGATCGCCACGTACGGGCGGTGATACTCGGCCACCTGCAAGCGCGGGATTTCCACCTTAAGCTGCAACTCGGCAGCCAGTACGGGTGTGCTCAACAGGACGCACAGGGGCAACAGCAGGCGTTTTGGCATAAGGATGTCCTTAGTGAATAAACAACAGAGCCAGAAGAACCGGGAGTACCAGGCCCAGGCCGAGCATCGGCCAGGTGCTGGGGCGGTTACCGGCGTAGCGCTGCAGTAACAGCAGACCGCTGAGGCTGAACACCACGCACAACACGGAAAACACATCGATAAACCACGACCACGCGGTACCGGTGTTGCGGCCCTTGTGCAGGTCATTCAGGTAGGCGATCCAGCCGCGGTCGGTGGACTCAAACTCCAGTTCGCCGGATTCGATATCCAGGCTCAGCCAGGCGTCGCCGCCGGGGCGCGGCAGGCCGATGTACAGCTCGCCATCGGACCACTCGGCATCGCGGCCATCCAGGCGAATCGCCAGCTCGGCTTGCAGCCACTGGCGCAACGCCAGGGGCAAACCGTGGCTGGGCTGTTGCTCTTGCAGCACGGCGTGCAGCGCCGCCGGCAGTTGCGCCTGGTGGTTGTGGACCTGCGGCTTGGCTTCGATCTGTGCGGCATGGTTGAGGGTGATGCCGGTCACGGCAAACAGCAGCATGCCGGCCAGGCACAGCGCGGAGCTGATCCAGTGCCATTGGCGCAGGGTGCCGAGCCAGAAGGAGTAGGGCATAGAGGTTCTTGTCGGTTGTTGCTGGAAATCAGAGGGACGATTCTATTGGGCTTTTAACGATAAGCGTGATTATTTACAAATAATATACATTCCTATTGGTGCGGCTCCAGTTGCCCGGATGTGTGCGGTGCTGAGCGGCTGCAGGCTTCCCGTCCTGGCGTTGCGCCACTAAGCTGGTGGCTATGAACAAGATCCTGCTGAATTGCGATATGGGCGAAAGCTTTGGTGTGTGGAGCATGGGCGATGACGCCCATGCCATGCCGCTGGTTGATCAAGCCAACCTGGCCTGCGGCTTCCATGCTTCCGACCCGCTGACCATGCAGCGCACCGTGGCCCTGGCGGTGCAGCACGGCGTGAGTATTGGCGCGCACCCGGCCTATCCCGACTTGCAAGGCTTTGGTCGCCGGCAGATGGCCTGCGCGCCCGAGGAGGTGACGGCGCTGGTGCTGTATCAGCTCGGCGCGCTGGATGCGTTCTGCCGTGCGGCCGGCACCCAGGTGGCTTATGTCAAACCCCATGGCGCGCTGTACAACGACCTGGTGCGCGATGATGCGCTGTTCAACGCCGTGCTGGAGGCCTGCGCCCGTTATCGCCCGGGCTTGCCGCTGATGGTGCTGGCGCTGGCCGACAATCACCGCGAGCGCCGTTTGGCCGAGGCGTTTGCTGTACCGCTGTTGTTCGAAGCCTTTGCCGACCGTGCGTATCTGGCTGATGGGCAACTGGCGCCACGGCGCCTGAGCGGCGCAGTGCACCATAAGCCGGAAATCATCCTCAGCCAGGCCCTGGCGATTGCCCGTGGCGAGCCGTTTGACGACCTTGACGGCAAACCCTTGCAACTGCGTGCCGACAGCCTGTGCGTGCACGGTGACAACGCCGAGTCGCTGGCCGTGCTGCGGCGTTTGCGGGCGCAACTGGACGCCGCATGATTCGCCTCGAACCCGCCGGTGCCGAAGCCCTACTAGTGGTGCTGGCCGAGCAGCCGGACGCGCAGTTGCCGCCGCGTATCGCCTTGCTGGCCGAACGCATTCGCGCCGAGCTGGGCGAGGAACTCACCGACCTGGTGCCGGGCTGGACCAGCCTGCTGCTGCACTATGACCTGACACGTACCGATCACCTGCAACTGGCCGAGCGCTTGCAACCGTTGCTGGAGCGCTGGCTGGCTGAGCCGTCTGCGATGCAAGCCGGGCGGCTGCATGAAGTGCCCATCTGCTATGACGGTGCAGACCTCGTCGATGTGGCCCGGCAGTGTCGGCTGAGCGTCGCGCAGGTGATCGAGCTGCATGCGGCGCTCGAGTACCGCGTCGGTGCGATTGGCTTTGCTCCGGGCTTTGCTTACCTGGGTGAGCTGGATGCGCGCCTGGTCTTGCCGCGTCGCGCCACGCCACGCACCGCCGTGCCAGCCGGCAGCCTGGCGATTGCCGAGCGGCAGACGGCCATCTACCCGCACAGCTCACCGGGCGGCTGGCACCTGCTTGGGCGTTGTCCCTGGCCGTTATTCGATGTTACGCAAAGCCCGCCGTGCCCCTTCGCGCTGGGCGATCGTGTGCGTTTTCGGGTGATTGATGAGCGTGCGTTTATCACCGAAGGCGGCCGGTCATGAAGGGCTTGCGGGTATTGCGGCCAGGGCCGCTGAGCCTGCTGCAGGATGGCGGGCGGCAGGGCTGGCAGCACCTGGGTGTGTCGCCGTCCGGGGTGCAGGATCTGCACGCGGCGGCCTGGGCCAATCGCCTGCTGCATAACCCCTGGGCTACGCCGCTGTTGGAAGTGGCTTTGGGCGACCTTGAGGTGCAGGCCGACCTCGACACCTGGGTGGCGGTTTGCGGTGCGGATGCGCCGCTGACGCTAGATGGGCAGCCTCGGCCGTTGTGGACCCGACTGCCGCTTCGTCAGGGCCAGCGCCTGCGTCTGGGCTTTGCGCGCAGTGGTCAGCGGGTCTATCTGGCGGTTGCGCAAGGCTTCAGTGCGCCACCTGTGTTGGGCAGTGTCAGCGTGCAGGCACGTGAAGGCTTGGGCGGCTTGCACGGCACCGGGCAGGCGTTGCAGGTGGGCGACTGCTTGTCATGCCGGCCGGCGCATTTCGAGCAGCGTGCCAGTGTGCCGTGGCCCTATATCCCCGATTACCGCTGCAAGCCCTTGCTGCGAGTGATTACCGGCGGCGATGCAGCGAGTTTTGCCGAAGATCAGCTGCAGGGCTTCTTTGCTCAAAGCTGGCAGTTGAGCCCGTTGTCCGACCGGATGGGGGCGCGGTTGATTGGTGAGGCCGTTCAGCCGCCCGCGCGGCAGTGGTCATTGGGGGTTGGGCGTGGGGCGATTCAGGTGCCGCCGGATGGCCAGCCGATCATTCTCCAGGCTGACCATCAGACCATGGGTGGTTATCCGCTGCTGGGCTGGCTGCACCCGCTGGATCAAAGCCGTCTGGCGCAATGCCCGGCGCACCACCCGCTGCGTTTTACCCCGGTGAGCATCGGCGATGCGCAGGCCGAACTGCGCGCGTTCTATCGCTTCTTTCGCCGTTAAAGCGTCTTGGCCATGCGACTGGCCAGCAGCGCCCAGCCGAACAGTGCCAAGCAGACAATCAGCATCGGCCAGCCACGCCAGTACAGGTAAGGCGTCAGCCCCTGCATCGGCTGCACCTGGCCATACAGCACGCCCTGCTCGAATTGCGGCAACTGCGCGCTGATCTGGCCCTGCGGGTCGATCAGTGCGGTGACGCCGTTGTTGGTGGCGCGGATCATCCAGCGCCCGGCTTCGAGGGCACGCATTTGCGCCATCTGCAGGTGCTGCAGCGGGCCGATGGAGCGGCCAAACCAGGTGTCGTTGCTAATGGTCAGCAGCAGCGCGCTTTGCGCCGACAGGTCGGCGGCAAACTCGGGGTAGACCACCTCGTAGCAGATAAACGCGGCAATCGCGTGGCCCTTGGCCTGTAACAGGCTTTGCTCGGACGAGCCGCGGGCAAAGTCGGACATCGGCAGATCGAAGAAGGCGATCAGCCCGCGCAGCAGGTCCTGCAACGGCACGTATTCGCCGAAGGGCACCAGTTTCTGCTTGAGGTAGTCGCCACTGCCCTGACCCACGACGCTGATGCCGTTGTAGTAGCGCTGCTCACCGTAGGCGTTGTTCTGGCGAATCGGCACGCCGGTAATCAGCGCGGCATTACGCTCGTTGGCGAAGCGATTGATCATGCCGAGGTAGCCTTGAGCGCGATCCTTGAGCACGGGGACCGCGGTCTCCGGCCAGATGATCAGGTCCGTCGGTTTGGCGCTGAAGGTCATGTCACGGTACAGCGCAAGCTGTGCGTCGAGCTGCTTGGGGTCCCACTTCATGTTTTGTTCGATATTGCCTTGCATGGCCGATACGCTCAGCGCCTCGCCCTGCGCCTGGGTCCAGGCGTGGTTCTTGAGGGCGATCCCAGCGAGCCAGGGGGCCGCTAGCAGGGCAATGCCGATGGCGAGAAAGGCCTTGCGCGTGCGCAGTTGCGCCAGATTCACCAGCAGGGCGGCGCTCAGGGCCAGGGAGAAAGACAGCAGCCATACCCCGCCCACCGGGGCGAGGCCGGCCAGTGGGCCGTCGAGCTGGCTGTAACCGGCATACAACCAGGGGAAGCCGGTAAGAAACCAGCTGCGGAAGGCCTCCTGGGCTAACCACAGCGCAGCGAAGGCCAGGGCGTCAGCGAGCGGTGCCTCAACCCGGCGCAGCCAGCGTGTCCACGCCCAGGCCGCCAAGGCAAACAGCAGGCCCAGGCCGCCGACAAACAGCAGGGTCAGAAATACCGCGAGGGGCGGCGAGGCGGCGCCGTAATCGTGGATGCTCACATACACCCAGCTGGTGCCCGCGAGGAATAGGCCAAAGCCGTAAGTCCAACCGCGCAATGTTGCCTGGCGCGGCGTGAGGTCGCGCAGGCCAAGGTAGAACAGGGCGATTGAGAGAATGGCCAGCGGCCAGACATCATAAGGCGCCAGCGCCAGTGGAGTGATGGCGCCCGCAAGCAGGGCGATCAGGGTGCCGGGCCAGCCAGGTCGGGTTATCCAGTGCATTGCATGCAGATCCTTGGATTGAGGTGGCGCAAAGGGTAAAGGGCAATAGCGGGCGAGGAAAGCGCAGGCCGGTTGTCAGGCCATGCGCAGGCGGCCACCGAGGGTGACCGCCTGACGATCAGTTATTGATCGGGCTTAGGCGCAGCAGGTGGATGCGCCGGCTGTCGGCGTTGAGCACGCGGAAGCGGTACTCGCCGATTTCGGTCACTTCGTTGCGCTTGGGCAGGTGGCCGAAGGCACTCATCACCAAACCGCCAACGGTGTCGAATTCGTCATCGGAGAACTCGGTGTCGAAGGCTTCGTTGAAGCTGTCGATTGGGGTCAGTGCCTTGACCAGGAAATCGCCGGAGGGCAGCGGTTTGATATGGCTGTCTTCTTCGACATCGTGCTCGTCTTCGATGTCGCCGACGATCTGCTCCAGCACGTCCTCAATGGTCACCAGGCCGGCAACGCCACCGTATTCGTCGATCACCACGGCCATGTGGTTATGGTTGGCGCGAAACTCGCGCAGCAGCACGTTGAGGCGCTTGGACTCGGGCACAAAAGTGGCCGGGCGCAGCAGGTCCTTGATGTTGAAGCTGGATTGTTCACCTTGCAGGATCAGCGGCAGCAGGTCCTTGGCCAGGAGGATGCCGACTACATCGTCGAGGCTTTCGCCCACCACGGGATAGCGCGAGTGCGCCGCTTCGATGATCGAGGGCAGGAATTCTTTGGGCGTTTGGTTGGCCTTGATGCTCATCATCTGCGAGCGCGGCACCATGATGTCGCGTACCTGCAGGTCGGCGACCTGAATGGCGCCTTCGACGATGGCCAGTGCTTCGCTGTCGAGCAGCTTGTTCTGGTGCGCTTCGCGCAGTACTTCCAGCAATTCCTTGCGGTTCTTCGGCTCATGAGCAAAAGCCTGGGTCAGTCGATTAAACCAGGACTTCTGCTCGTTGCTCGATCGGTCTTCGCTCATGGTGGTTACTCAGGAACCTTCTGTAATTTCTGTGGGTTGTAGAGGGTGCTTACACGCGTAGCGAGCGAGGGTCAGGCAAGGCGCGCTCAGCCGAAAAACGCAGTGTACGAGTTGTACATGAGCATTTGAGGCTGAGTGCAACGCTGCAGGGCCGAGCGCAGTCGTGTGTAAGTGTCCTCTTAGTCTTCATCGGCATACGGGTCGGGATGACCCAGTTCCGCCAGCAATTGTCGTTCCAGCGCTTCCATCTCTTCGGCTTCCGCATCTTCTATGTGGTCATAGCCGAGCAGGTGCAGGCAGCCGTGGATCACCAGGTGGGCCCAATGGGCTTCGCGGGTTTTTCCTTGTTCGTTCGCTTCGCGTTCGACCACTGGCACGCAGATCACCAGGTCGCCGAGCAGGGGGATGTCCAGTAGCTCATCCGGCACATCGGCCGGAAAGGACAGCACGTTGGTGGCATAGTCCTTGTGCCGCCAGGTGTGATTCAGCTCGCGGCCTTCGGTTTCATCGACCAGGCGAATGGTCAGCTCCGAGTCGGCCGTGCGCTGGCGCAGGGCAATGCTGCACCAGCTGCGAAACTGCGCCTCACTCGGCAGCTCGGCGGCGTCGCTGGCGATCTGCAGGTCAAGTTCAAGCATCGCCGTTGCCCTGGTCGTCATCCAGTTTGCCGTGCATGCGGTTGTCGTAGCGCTCGTAGGCCTCGACGATGCGCTGCACCAGCGGATGGCGCACCACGTCCTTGGGCTTGAAGTGGGTGAAGCTGATGCCAGGCACATCACGCAGCACGTCGATCACGTGAGTCAGGCCGCTCTTGGTGCCGCGCGGCAGGTCGACCTGGGTGATGTCGCCGGTGATCACGGCCGTGGAGCCGAAGCCGATACGGGTGAGGAACATCTTCATCTGCTCGAGGGTGGTGTTCTGACTCTCGTCGAGAATGATGAAGCTGTTGTTAAGGGTGCGACCGCGCATATAGGCCAGCGGCGCGACTTCAATCACCTGCTTCTCGATCAGCTTGGCCACCTGTTCGAAGCCGAGCATCTCGTAGAGCGCGTCGTACAACGGGCGCAGGTAGGGGTCGATCTTCTGCGACAGGTCGCCGGGGAGGAAGCCGAGTTTTTCACCCGCCTCCACTGCCGGACGCACCAGCAGGATGCGGCGGATCTGTTCGCGCTCCAGGGCATCCACGGCGCAGGCCACGGCCAGGTAGGTCTTGCCGGTACCGGCCGGGCCGATGCCGAAGTTGATGTCGTGGTCGAGGATGGCTTTGACGTAGCGCTGCTGATTGGCGCCGCGTGGGCGAATCATGCCTTTGCGCGTACGCAGGGCGACGCTGGCTTCAACCGTCGGGTTGCTCATTTCTTCGATGCCGGACTCCTGCAGAAACAGGTGCACCAGCTCGGGCGACAACTCGGTGTTTTCGGCTTCGCGGTAGAGGCGGCGCAGCAGCTGCTCGGCGGCGCGGGTCTGGCCGGCGGTGCCAACCAGCTCGAACTGGTTGCCACGGTTGCGGATCTCGATGGCCAGGCGTTGCTCGATCAGGCGCAGGTGCTCATCAAATTGGCCGCACAAATTGGCGAAGCGACGAGCCTCGAAGGGTTCAAGGATAAAACGGAGTGGTTCTATGGATGCGTTCAAGGTCGTGTGATGGCCGCCAGTCGGCTGGGGTAGTGAACGGAGAATAGCGCTAGCGGCCGCGAGGGGGAAGCTCGGGCCGCTACGGCTTTAGTGGGAGGCGTCCTGGTTGAGCAGGGTGCCGCGCAGCGAGTTGGGCATGGCCTCGTCGATGTGCACATCGACGAACTGACCGATCAGGCGCGGGTTATCGCTGCGGAAGTTGACCACCCGGTTGCTCTCGGTGCGGCCCTGGAGCATGCCGGGATCCTTCTTTGAGTAATCGTTGACCAAGATGCGCTGCACGGTGCCGGCCATGCGCCGGCTGTTTTCGAAGCCCTGCTGGGTGATGCGGTGCTGGAGCAAGGCCAGGCGCTGCTTCTTCAATTCCAGCGGGGTGTCGTCGGGCAGGTCGGCGGCCGGCGTGCCGGGACGTGCGCTGTAGACGAAGGAGTAGCAGAAGTCGAAACCGACATCCTCGACCAGCTTCATGGTCTGCTCGAAGTCTTTCTCGGTTTCGCCGGGGAAACCGATGATGAAGTCCGAACTGATCAGAATGTCCGGCACCGCAGCGCGCAGCTTGCGAATGCGCGATTTGTATTCCAGGGCGGTGTGGTTGCGTTTCATCGCCGCGAGAATACGGTCCGAGCCCGATTGCACCGGCAGGTGCAGGTACTTCACCAACTCGGGGATCTCGGCGTGGGCCTGGATCAGCGCATCGGAGAACTCCAGCGGATGGCTGGTGGTGTAGCGAATGCGGTCGATGCCATCGATGGCTGCAACGGCATACAGCAGCTCGGCGAAGTCGGCGATCTGGCCATTGCCGGTCGCGCCGCGGTAACCGTTGACGTTCTGCCCCAGCAGGGTGACTTCACGCACGCCGTGCTCGGCCAGGTGGATGATTTCGCTGAGCACATCGGCCATCGGCCGGCTGACTTCTTCGCCACGGGTGTAGGGCACCACGCAGAAGGTACAGTACTTGCTGCAGCCTTCCATCACCGACACGTAGGCGCTAGGGCCGTCGACGCGCGGTTCGGGCAGGCGGTCGAATTTTTCGATTTCCGGGAAGCTGATATCGACCTGGGCGATCTTGGTGCTGCGTGCCGCGTCGATCATTTCCGGCAGGCGGTGCAGGGTCTGCGGGCCGAACACCACGTCAACGTAGGGCGCACGGTCGCGGATGGCGGCGCCTTCCTGGCTGGCCACGCAGCCACCGACGCCGATTACCAGATCCGGGTTGGCAATCTTCAGTTTTTGCCAGCGGCCCAGTTGCGAGAACACCTTGTCCTGGGCTTTTTCGCGGATCGAACAGGTATTGAGCAGGATGATGTCGGCGTCTGCTGCTTGCTCGGTGACTTCCAGGGCTTGATGTTCACCCAGCAGGTCGATCATGCGCGAGCTGTCGTACTCGTTCATCTGGCAACCGTGGGTTTCGATATAAAGCTTCTTGGTCATGCGCGCTCAACAAAGGGTGATTCGAAGAACCGCGCATTATAGAGGCCGAAGGCTCGGGTTCCTAGCGTTGGCTGCTCGGTGGCTATGCTATGATCCGCGCCCTTTCAAGCAACCCTACGGTATCCACTGCATAACCATGAGCAAGCGCGAACCCATCTACAAGGTGATTTTCCTCAGTCAGGGCCAGGTGTATGAGATGTACGCCAAGCAGATCTTTCAAAGCGATCTGTGGGGTTTTCTGGAAGTGGAAGAGTTCGTCTTTGGTGAGCGCACCCAGGTGGTCGTAGACCCCAGTGAAGAAAAGCTCAAGGCGCAATTCGATGGCGTGGTGCGCAGCTTTATCCCCATGCACGCGATTATCCGTATCGATGAAGTCGAGCGTCTGGGCACGCCGAAGATCAGCGAGGCCAAGGGCGGCGGTAATGTTATGCCCTTCCCCATGCCGATGCCTGACAAGTGAAGCTACTGCGCTCGACCATGCGGCGTTAAAAACTGCCTGCTCTTTGCTCGCTACGCTTCACGCTAAAACGATTTGACTACGGCAGCGGCGCGAACGGCGAGGTAAGGGTGTCGGCGTTCTGCAACTCCAGCAGGTAGTTGCGGAAGATCTGCCCGAGCACCTGGCTGGCTACTTCCAGCTCGTCGCGGGGCATTTGTGCGGCAATCAGGTCGGCGCTGTCCATGGCTTCGTCCGAGCCATTCACCGCTGCCATTTTCAGCACGATATAGGCCTGTACCGCGTTCGCCGGTACGCCTTCGCCACGAAAGAACATCATGCCCAGGCGGTACTGGGATTGCGCATGGCCTTGCAGTGAGGCCTGTTCGAACCATTTCAGCGCCTGGCTGAGGTCGCGCTCAATGCGTTTGTCGTCGTAATAGAACTCACCCAGCTCAAACGTTGCTTGTAGGTCGCCGTTGAGAGCGGCTTGTTCACAGGCTTCGAGGGCGGCGGGGAGTTCTTCAGGGGCGGTATTGAGTGAGCAACTGCCAAGTGCGGGGATCAGCAGAGAGTTGCCGCTCGCCAGGGCGAGCAGTGGCAGCAAGAGCAGCAGGCAGCCCAGAGAGAGGGTGCGGCCGGTGCGTTTCATGAAAATCCGTTTACCTCGGGATGCAAATCAGGCGTTCTACCTGGCCGGCGGAATGCGACGGCCGCCACATTATGAAATAAGCAGCGGCGTTCTTACAAAGTCTTTACCGGGTTTTCTTCGTTGCGGCCGAGTTTTGCGCTGCCGGGTAGGCGCAGTAACAGCCAGGCCAGGAGCGGATAGGCGAGGGTCAGCAGGGCGTGGAACAGGTCGACACGGCGCAGCGAGCCGATAAAGCCTTGGCTGCCCACTGCCAGGCCGGCCAGCAAAAACAGCCCGACTACGCCAATAGCTGCCAGTAACGGTGCGCGTTTTGGCCATTGCACGATGCCGGCATAGAGAATCAGCAGCAAGGTCGTCAGATTCAGCAGCAGGCGATAGTGCTCCAGCTGATTCATTTGCCGGAACAACTCGAAAAACGCACACAGCCCGAGCAGGACTCGGCCCCAGTTGGCGCGGCTCCATTGCCAGCCACGGCCCAACGCCAGCGCGGCAGCGCCGAGCAGAGGCAGGCCGAGAAAACTGCTGGCCTGGCTCAGCCACAGGTGTGCAGCCTGCGCGCTGGGATCGAAGCCAAAGCGGATAACCCCGGCGGTTGCCGCTGCAGCCGGCAGCAAAAAGCCCAGCAGCGCGCAAAACAGTGCCGGCTGATCCGCTTCGCCATAGTGCTTGCGGGCTTTGCCAATGGCGATCACACAGACCATACAGGCCAGCGCCAGAACGCCGTCAGACAACGCAGTGCTGTATTGCATCAGCCTTTCTTCAACTCGGCGAAGGCGTGCTCGGCAGCGTCGAGGGTGATTTTTAGCTCGGCATCGCCATGGGCGATCGAGGTGAAACCCGCCTCGAAGGCGCTCGGTGCCAGGTACACGCCGCCATCCAGCATCAGGTGGAAGAAGCGTTTGAAACGTTCCGCGTCGCTGGTCATCACGTCGTCAAAGGTGACGATATTGGCAGCCGTGCTGAAGTACAGGCCGAACATGCCGCCTGCCTGGGTGGTGACGAACGGAATGCCGGCGGCATCGGCGCGTTCTTGCAGGCCCTGCAGCAGGCGGCGGGTGTAGTCGCTCAGCTCGGCGTGGAAGCCGGGCCGCTTGATCAGGCGCAGGGTGGTCAGGCCGGCGGCCATGGCCAGCGGGTTACCCGACAGCGTACCGGCCTGGTAGACCGGGCCGAGCGGGGCGATGCAATGCATGATCTCGCGCTTGCCGCCGAAGCAGCCAACCGGCATGCCGCCGCCGATGATCTTGCCGAAGGTGGTCAGATCCGGAGTGACGCCGTAATAGGCCTGGGCGCCGCCGAGGGCGACGCGAAAACCGGTCATCACTTCGTCGAAAATCAGCACCACGCCGTGTTTGTCGCACTGCTCGCGCAAGCCCTGCAGGTAGCCTGGCGCAGGGGGTACGCAGTTCATGTTGCCGGCCACCGGCTCGACAATGATGCAGGCCACAGTCGAACCCACTTCGCTGAGCATCTGCTCGACGGCATCCAGGTCGTTGAATGGCAAGGTCAGGGTGTGTTTGGCGAAGTCCGCGGGTACGCCGGCGGAGCTTGGCACGCCCTGGGTCAGCAGGCCGGAGCCGGCTTTAACTAACAAGCTGTCGGAGTGCCCGTGGTAGCAGCCCTCGAACTTGATGATGTTGTCGCGCCCGGTGTAACCACGGGCCAGACGAATGGCGCTCATGGTCGCCTCGGTGCCGGAGCTGACCATGCGCACCATGTCCATCGATGGCACCAGGCTGCACACCAGGTCGGCCATTTCGGTTTCCATGGCGGTTGGCGCGCCGTAGGACAGGCCGTGCTGCAGCTGGTTGCGTACCGCGTCGAGCACGTCCGGGTGGCTGTGGCCGAGAATCATCGGGCCCCAGGAGCCGACGTAATCCACGTAACGCTTGTCGTCTTCATCGGTGACGTAGGCGCCTTCGGCGTGCTTGAAGAACAGCGGCGTACCGCCGACGCTTTTGAAGGCGCGAACGGGCGAGTTGACGCCGCCTGGAATGTGCTTCTGTGCGTTGGCAAAGAGGGTTTCGGAACGGGACATGGCAGGGCCTCTCAAGCGTGGGGTCGGGGCGAGCAAGGCCGCCCGTGGAGCAATTATTTAGAGTTGAACAAGGCGCTAAAGGCATGGGCGCGGCGCTCGACTTCGGCGGCCGAGTCGGCGGCGAACAGGCCATGAATCACGGCAACCATGCTGGCGCCGTGGGTAATCAGCGCGGGGGCGTTGTCCAGGGTCACACCGCCAATCGCGACGATGGGCAGGTTGATCCGCGCTTTCGCCGCCGTCAGCAGTTCGACGTTGGCGGCGGGCGCGCCTGGCTTGGTGCTGGAGTTGAAAAAGCGGCCGAAGGCGACGTAGCTAACGCCTTCTTTGGTGGCTGCTTCAGCCAGTTCCAGCTGGGCGTGACAGGTGCCGCCGATGATTGCCTCGCGCCCGAGCAGTGCGCGGGCAGCGGACAGCGAGCCGTCGCTTTGGCCCAGGTGCAGGCCAACGCCAAGGCGCGCCGCCAGCTCAGCGTCGTCGTTGATGAGCAACGCGGCGCCGTAGCGGTTGCACAGTTCGCGCAGGGCTTCGGCTTCGCGCAGACGCCGCGCCTCATCAGTGGATTTGTCGCGGTATTGCAGCAATGTCGCGCCACCTTTGAGTGCCGCCTCTACATAGGGCAGCAGGCGGCCTTCAAGGAGTTGTCGGTCGGTGATGGCATACAGGCCACGCAGTTTCATGGGGTGCACTCCGTCAGCGGCTGCTCATTAAGAAAAATCCAGCGGCAGACGACGCGGAATGTACTGGCCGTGGCCCGGTTGCTCGGCGTCACGCAGGGTGCGCCAGGTGTAATCAAGGGCAAACTGCACGGCGCTGACCAGTTCCTGGCCCAGGGCCAGACGTCCGGCCAGGGTGCTGGCCAGGGTGCAGCCGGAGCCGTGGTAACTGCCGGGCAGGCGCTGGCAGGTAAAGGTGTGCTGGCTGCCATCGCGGCTATACAGGCGGTTATGCACTTCGCGCTCATCACCATGGCCGCCGGTAATCAGCAGGTGCTTGATATAGGGCAGCAGTTTCTGTGCGCACTCATCGGCTGTGCCTTCTGGCAGCTCGGCGAGGATGCGCGCTTCCGGCAGGTTCGGCGTGGCGATGGTCGAGACGGCGAACAGACGCTCGCGCATCGCGTAACCCACTTCATCCTTGCCCAATGCGCCGCCGCCGCCGGCACGCAGCACCGGGTCGCAGACCAGCGGAATGCCTGGCAGGCGCTGCATGATTTCCAGCACGGTTTCGACCATTTCCACCGAGCCGAGCATGCCCAGTTTGACGGCCTCAACCGGCAGGTCGTTGATCACTGCGTTGGCCTGGGCGAGCACCCAGTCGCGGTCGAGCACGCGGAAGTCGGAAACATTGACAGTGTCCTGCACGGTCAGCGCGGTCACGGTCGGGGCGGCGTGACAGCCTTGGGCGAGCAGGGCTTCGATATCGGCTTGCAGGCCGGCACCACCACTGGGGTCATGACCGGACAGGCACAGCACTACGGGGCGAGAGGTAGGCGTTTTCATGGTGCGCGAGCTTACCACCAAACCAGCCCATGCAGGCTTCGAGCGCGAGGAAAACGCTACAGGTGTTCGCCGCGCGAAATAGGCTCTGGCGGGCTGTCCAGTCGGTATAAAGCTAGATCTTTTCGATCTAACTGGGCTCCTGATTAGAAGATGGTGCTGTGCTAGAGTGCGCCCTCGTCCACGGCCCGCCGGCCCAAACACATCGCATTTCGTGAGTAGCCATGCTCGATAAACTGACCCACCTGAAACAGCTGGAGGCGGAAAGTATCCACATCATTCGTGAAGTGGCCGCCGAATTCGACAACCCGGTAATGCTTTATTCCATCGGTAAAGACTCCGCCGTGATGCTGCACCTGGCGCGCAAGGCGTTCTTTCCGGGCAAGCTGCCGTTCCCGGTGATGCATGTCGATACGCGCTGGAAATTTCAGGAGATGTACCGCTTCCGCGAGAAGATGGTCAGCGAGTACGGTCTGGACCTGATTACCCACACCAACCCCGATGGCGTGGCGCAGGACATGAACCCCTTCACCTACGGCAGTGCCAAGCACACCGACGTGATGAAGACCGAAGGCCTCAAGCAGGCGCTGGATAAATACGGCTTCGACGCCGCCTTCGGTGGCGCGCGCCGCGACGAAGAGAAATCCCGCGCCAAGGAGCGCGTGTACTCCTTCCGCGACAGCAAGCACCGCTGGGACCCGAAGAACCAGCGTCCCGAGCTGTGGAACGTGTACAACGGCAACGTCAAGAAGGGCGAGTCGATTCGCGTGTTCCCGCTGTCCAACTGGACCGAGTTGGATATCTGGCAGTACATCTATCTGGAAAGCATCCCGATCGTGCCGCTGTATTTCGCCGAAGAGCGCGAAGTAATCGAGATGAACGGCGCGCTGATCATGATCGACGACGAGCGCATCCTCGAACACCTCACGCCGGAGCAGAAAGCCAGCATCCATAAAAAGATGGTGCGCTTCCGTACCCTTGGCTGCTACCCGCTGACGGGCGCGGTGGAGTCCACGGCGACCAGCCTGCCGGAAATCATTCAGGAAATGCTGTTGGCCAAAACCTCTGAGCGCCAGGGCCGAGTCATCGACCATGACTCCGCCGGCTCGATGGAAGAGAAGAAACGTCAGGGGTACTTTTAATATGTCGCACCAATCCGAATTGATCAGCGAGGACATCCTCGCCTATCTGGCTCAGCACGAGCGCAAAGAGCTGCTGCGTTTTCTGACCTGCGGCAATGTGGACGACGGCAAGAGCACCCTGATCGGCCGTCTGCTGCATGACTCCAAGATGATCTACGAAGACCATCTGGACGCCATCACCAAAGATTCGAAGAAATCCGGTACCACCGGTGAAGAGGTCGATCTGGCACTGCTGGTCGACGGCCTGCAGGCCGAGCGCGAGCAGGGCATCACCATCGATGTGGCCTACCGCTATTTCAGCACCACCAAGCGCAAATTCATCATCGCCGACACCCCCGGCCATGAGCAGTACACCCGCAACATGGCCACCGGCGCGTCCAACTGCGACCTGGCGATCATTCTGATCGACGCCCGTTACGGCGTGCAGACTCAGACCAAGCGTCACAGCTTTATCGCCTCGTTGCTGGGCATCAAGCACATCGTGATTGCCGTCAACAAGATGGACCTCAAGGGCTTCGATCAGGGCGTCTTCGAGCAGATCAAGGCCGATTACCTGAAGTTCGTCGAAGGCATTGCCTTCAAGCCAAGCTCGATGCACTTCGTGCCGATGTCGGCGCTCAAAGGCGACAACGTGGTCAACAAGAGCGAGCAGTCGCCTTGGTATACCGGCCAGTCGTTGATGGAAATTCTTGAAACTGTTGAGGTGGCGGGCGACCGTAACTTCGATGACCTGCGTTTCCCGGTGCAGTACGTCAACCGGCCGAACCTGAACTTCCGTGGTTTCGCCGGTACCCTGGCCAGCGGCATCGTGCGCAAGGGCGACGAAGTCATCGCCCTGCCGTCGGGCAAGGGCAGCAAGGTCAAGTCCATCGTCACCTTCGAAGGCGAACTGGAGCAGGCCGGCCCGGGCCAGGCGATTACCCTGACCCTGGAAGACGAGATCGACGTGTCCCGTGGCGACATGCTGGTGCATGCCGACAACCGTCCGCAGGTGGTCGACAGCTTTGATGCCATGCTGGTGTGGATGGCTGAAGAGCCGATGCTGCCGGGCAAGAAATACGACATCAAGCGCGCCACCAGCTACGTGCCGGGCTCGATTGCCAGCATCGCTCACCGGGTGGATGTGAATACCTTGGAAGAGGGCGCGGCGAGCAGCCTGCAGCTCAATGAAATCGGCCAGGTGCGCATCGCCCTGGATGCGCCGATTGCCCTGGACGGCTACGCCCACAACCGCACCACGGGTTCGTTTATCGTCATCGACCGCCTGACCAACGGTACTGTGGGTGCCGGCATGATCATCGCTGAACCTGTCGGTGCAGCGGGCTCTGGCGGCCATCACGGCAAACTGGCCCATGTGTCTACCGAAGAGCGTGCCACGCGCTTTGGCCAGCAGCCGGCCACCGTGCTGTTCAGCGGCCTGTCCGGCGCCGGCAAGAGCACCCTGGCTTATGCCGTGGAGCGCAAGCTGTTCGACATGGGCCGTGCGGTCTATGTGCTGGATGGCCAGAATCTGCGCCACGACCTCAATAAGGGTCTGCCGCAGGACCGTGCCGGGCGTACCGAGAACTGGCGTCGCGCGGCTCACGTGGCGCGCCAGTTCAACGAAGCCGGCCTGCTGACCCTGGCGGCCTTCGTCGCGCCAGATGCCGAAGGCCGCGAGCAGGCCAAGGCGCTGATCGGTGCCGAGCGTTTACTGACCGTGTATGTGCAGGCTTCGCCGCAGGTCTGCGCCGAGCGTGACCCGCAGGGCCTGTATGCCGCCGCAGGCGACAACATCCCGGGCGAGTCCTTCCCGTACGACATCCCGCTGAATGCCGATCTGGTGATCGACACGCAGGCGGCGTCGGTGGAGGAGGGCGTCAAACAGGTGCTGGCGCTGCTGCGTGAGCGTGGCGCGATCTAAGTTCGTTGCCCAATAAAAAGCCCCGCCTGGTGCGGGGCTTTTTATTGCTTGCTAGATCGCCAGCGGGCTTGGTCGAGTGTGCTTATTTGTGCTTCAAACCGTAGCTTTCGTCGAGCATTCCCGGAACATCGGCACTTTTCGGCGCGTAGTCCTTAGGCATTTCGTGATGCGTCGGCGCCTTTAAACGTTCGCGTTTTTCACCACTGTCATCCGCGTGCAGAGTGGCGAGGAGGCGCTGGCGAGTCAGTTCGTCCAGTGCCAGGCGGTTAGCCCCATCGGACAAATGTTGCTGCACATCCAGTTGGGTCTGGCTGAGTTTCTTGACCAGATTGGCGGTGGTGTTGAAGTGGGTGACCACTTCATTCTGGTAGGTGTCGAAGCGCTCCTGGATTTCGTCCAGCTGACGCTGGGTGCGGCCGGGTGCGGCATTGGGCGCCAGGCGAGCAATCAGGAAGCCAATGGCAATGCCAGCTACCAGGGTAATGGCGGGTAGCAACCAGGCGGTAAGCGTCTGTTCCACGAGTCCTTCCTCTCTAAACGGCTTTGCTTTACGTTAACGGCTCGAACCTGTGCTGTATAGCCGAGATGTTTGGCAGCGCAGGCTGTCAGCTAGACGAGTCGACCCACTGCGAGGTCACGGAGTTCCCTGTTGCTCACCCGCGAAACCCCCTTGATGATTGCCGGCCCTAGCGGCCAACTCGAAGCCCTGTGGCTGGATACCCCCGATGCGCGTGGCGTGGCTCTGATCTGTCACCCCAACCCCGTGCAGGGCGGCACCATGCTCAACAAGGTTGTCTCGACCTTGCAGCGCACCGCCCGTGACAGTGGTCTGGCCACTGTGCGCTTTAACTATCGCGGTGTTGGCGCCAGTGCCGGCAGTCACGATATGGCCAGCGGTGAGGTGGATGATGCCGAGGCGGTGGCCCAGTGGCTGCGTGCGCAATACCCGCACTTGCCGTTGACGCTTTTGGGGTTCTCCTTTGGTGGTTTTGTCGCCGCTGCACTGGGCGCGCGCCTGGAGGCCCAAGGGGTGATGCTCGATAAGCTGTTTATGGTGGCCCCGGCGGTGCATCGCCTGACCGAAGAGAATCCCCCAGCCAGCCATTGCCCGCTGGTGCTGATTCAGCCCGAAGACGACGAAGTGATCGACCCGCAGGTGGTCTACGACTGGTCGGCAGCACTCGGGCGTGCCCATGAGCTGCTGAAAGTGGCAGAATGCGGCCACTTTTTTCACGGCAAGCTGACGGATCTGAAAGATCTGCTGCTGCCGCGTCTATGATCTGCTGCGCGTCGGCCTGGCGTCGTTAAAACCAGGCTCGGAATGCTCATTTACACCAGTAAACTCCGCTTCCTCGCCTGTTTTTGCCTAGCCAGGCTCTAGCTCGCGAGATCATAAGATGGCTCAAGTAAAGCGACCCTGAACATGACCACTCGTATCCTTACCGGCATCACCACCACCGGCACTCCGCACCTGGGTAACTATGCGGGCGCGATTCGCCCGGCCATTGTTGCCAGCCGCGCTGCCGATGCGGATTCGTTCTATTTCCTCGCCGACTACCACGCGCTGATCAAGTGTGACGACCCGGCACGCATCCAGCGTTCGCGTCTGGAAATCGCCGCCACCTGGCTGGCGTTGGGCCTGGATACCGACAAGGCGACCTTCTACCGCCAGTCGGATATCCCCGAGATCCCCGAGCTGTGCTGGCTGCTGACCTGTGTCGCCGGCAAGGGCCTGCTCAACCGTGCTCACGCCTACAAGGCCTCCGTGGACAAGAACGTCGAGCAGGGTGAAGACCCGGATGCGGGCATCACCATGGGCCTGTTCAGTTACCCGGTGCTGATGGCGGCGGACATTCTGATGTTCAACGCGCACAAGGTACCGGTGGGGCGTGACCAGATTCAGCACGTGGAAATGGCCCGCGATATCGCGCAGCGCTTCAACCACCTGTTCGGTCAGGGCAAGGAGCTGTTTACCTTGCCTGAAGCGGTGATCGAGGAAGATGTGGCGACCCTGCCAGGCCTCGACGGGCGCAAGATGAGCAAAAGCTACGACAACACCATTCCGCTGTTCGGCAGCGCCAAGCAGCTCAAGGATGCCGTGGCGCGTATCGTCACCGACTCCAGGTTGCCCGGCGAAGCCAAAGACCCGGATAGCTCGCACCTGTTTACCCTCTATCAGGCTTTTGCTGCTCCCACCCAGCAGGCGGATTTTCGGGCCGCTCTGGAAGGTGGGTTGGCCTGGGGTGAAGCCAAGCAGGCGCTGTGCAACCTGCTGGAAGCCGAGCTGGGCGAAGCGCGCGAGCGTTACCACGCGCTGATCAGCAGGCCGGCGGATCTGGAAGACATCCTGCTGGCCGGTGCCGCCAAGGCGCGCAAGAGTGCTACGCCGTTCCTCGGCGAACTGCGTGAAGCCGTTGGCCTGCGCTCGTTCCGCAGCCAGGCGAGCAGCGCGGCAGGCGAGAAGAAGAAAGCCGGCAAGAGCGCGCGCTTTGTCAGCTTCCGCGACGACGACGGCAGCTTCCGCTTCCGTCTGCTGGATGCCGCTGGCGAGCAGTTGTTGCTGTCCAAATCCTTCGCCGATGGCAAGGCCGCTGGTATGGTCAATAAACGCCTGCAATCAGGCGAGGCGCTGGATATCCGCGAGCAGGATGGCGGCTTTGGCGTATGGCTGGACGATGAGTGCGTGGCGCAGAGCCCGGCCTTCGCCGATAGCGCCGTCTGTCAGGCCGCCATTCAGCGCTTGCGCGAGGCCTTGGCCCCGGCCGACTAAGCACTCGGTCGGATGGTTTGAGCGCAGCGCTACCCAGTTGGCCCATGCTTGATGGGTCGCGCAGGCTCAACCCATCCTACGATTCTGACGCCTCAGGCATGATGTGCGGGTCGATGACTTTGTGGGAGGGGCTTTCGGCTCTGGCATCCTGCTTCGCTCTACCTCCTGCATCCATGCAGTCGTAGCCGCGAGCTGTTGATCTATCGCGGCTAAAGCCCCTCCCACGGATCAGTATGCCTTGATAAGCCGATTGCCAAGTAACGGGTGCGTCGCTAAAGTGACGCCCCCGTTTTACTTGCCCGGCTAACGAATTTATGACCCCCCTAGAGCGCTACCAGGCCGACCTCAAACGCCCCGATTTCTTCCATGATGCCGCCCAGGAAACTGCGGTGCGTCATCTGCAGCGTCTGTATGACGATCTGATCGCCGTAGAGAACGCCTCGACCGGGCTGCTGGGCAAGCTGTTCGGCAAGAAGCCATCGGGGCCGGTTAAGGGGCTGTATTTCTGGGGCGGGGTCGGTCGCGGCAAGACCTATCTGGTCGACACCTTCTTCGATGCGCTGCCGTTCGAGCGCAAGATGCGCACCCACTTCCACCGCTTTATGAAGCGCGTGCATGAAGAAATGCGCACCCTCAAGGGCGAGAAGAACCCGTTGACCATCATCGGCAAGCGCTTTGCCGACGAGGCGCGGGTGATCTGCTTCGACGAATTTTTCGTCAGCGACATTACCGACGCCATGATTCTCGCCACTTTGCTCGAGGAGCTGTTCAAGAACGGCGTGAGCCTGGTGGCCACCTCCAATATCGTGCCCGACGGCCTGTACAAGGACGGCTTGCAGCGTGCGCGCTTCCTCCCGGCGATTGCCCTGGTCAAGCAGTACACCGATGTGGTCAACGTCGACAGCGGCGTGGACTACCGCCTGCGCGCGCTGGAGCAGGCTGAACTGTTTCACTGGCCGCTGGATGCCGAGGCTGAAGTCAGCCTGGAGAAGAGCTTCCGCAGCCTGTTGCCCGAACACTGTGTGGTCGAAGAGAACAAGCCGCTGATGATCGAGAACCGCGCGATCGTGGCCCGCAAGGAAGGCGATGACGTGGTGTGGTTCGAATTTCGCGAGTTGTGCGACGGCCCGCGCAGCCAGAACGATTACATCGAACTGGGCAAGATCTATCACGCGGTGATTCTGGCCAATGTCGAGCAGATGAGCGTGGCCAAGGAAGACATGGCGCGGCGCTTTATCAACCTGGTGGACGAGTTCTACGACCGCAACGTCAAACTGATCATCTCTGCCGAGGTCGAGCTCAAGGACCTCTACACCGGTGGGCGTCTGAGCTTCGAGTTCCAGCGCACCCTCAGCCGCTTGCTGGAAATGCAGTCGCATGAGTTCCTCGCCCGCGCGCACAAGCCCTGAGGCTCTATTCACGCTTTGATGCCTGCCCCAGAGCCCGGTTTTATCCGGGCTCTGCGTTTATGGCCAGGCAGGATAAACTCAGCTCCATTGTCTTTTAGCCCTTTGTGGTAAGCCTATGACCTTTGCCTCCCTTGGCCTGATCGAGCCACTGCTGCGCACCCTCGACAGCCTCGACTACACCACCCCCACCGCTGTGCAGGCGCAGGCCATTGTGCCGGTTCTGCAGGGCCGCGATCTGATGGCTGCGGCGCAAACCGGCACGGGCAAGACCGCCGGCTTTGCCCTGCCGCTGCTGCAACGCTTGATGATGGAAGGGCCTGTGGTGGCGAGCAACTCGGTCAGGGCGCTGGTGCTGGTGCCGACCCGCGAGCTGGCCGAGCAGGTCTTGCAGAGCTTTATCACCTATGGCCAACACCTGCCGCTGCGCAGTTATGCGGTGTATGGCGGGGTGAGCATCAACCCGCAGATGATGAAACTGCGCAAAGGCGTGGATGTGCTGGTGGCCACGCCCGGCCGCCTGCTCGATCTGTTCCGGCAGAATGCGGTGAAGTTCAACCAGGTGCAGACCCTGGTGCTGGACGAGGCCGACCGCATGCTCGACCTGGGCTTTGCCAATGAGCTGGACAGTGTGTTCCGCGCCCTGCCGAAAAAGCGCCAGACCCTGCTGTTTTCCGCGACCTTCTCCGACGCTATCCGGGCCATGGCCGGGCAGATGCTCAACGAGCCACTGAGCATCGAGGTCAGCCCGCGTAATGCCGCGGCCAAGTCGGTCAAGCAGTGGCTGATTCCGGTGGACAAGAAGCGCAAGAGCGAGCTGTTTCTACACCTTTACCAGAGCAAGCGCTGGAGCCAGGCGCTGGTGTTCGTGAAAACCCGCAAGGGCGTTGATGCCCTGGAAGCCGAGCTGCAGCAGCAGGGCATCAGCGCCGACTCGATCCACGGCGACAAGCCGCAGGCCACCCGCCAGCGCGCCTTGCAGCGCTTCAAGGAGGGCGAGGTCAAGGTGCTGGTGGCCACCGATGTGGCGGCCCGTGGCCTGGATATCGATGAGATGCCGCTGGTGGTGAATTTCGATCTGCCGATCGTTGCCGAAGATTATGTGCACCGCATCGGTCGTACCGGCCGTGCCGGCTCCAGCGGGCAGGCTGTGTCACTGGTCTGCGCGGATGAAGTGCAATTGCTATCGGCCATCGAAACCCTGACCCAGCAGGTGCTGCAACGCGTCGATGAACCGGACTTTATCCCCGATCACCGCGTACCGCAGACCCTGCCAGGTGGCCAGGTGGTGAAAAAGCCGAAGAAACCGAAGAAGCCGAAAGTGGCTGGCGGCGGTAAGGGCGGCAGCCTGGGGCGCTGGATGGAAGCCGATGAACCGGCGGTTCCAGTGGTTAAAGCGGTACGCAAGGTGCCGAGCTTTGGCGGTAAGCCGGGCAAGTTCGCCAAGTAAGCTCAGGCGCCGGCTTGGGCCGCTGCCAGTTGTTTCTTGTGGGTGGCGGCGGCGGTCATGTCGTAAATCACCACGCAAATATGCTCGACCTCACCGCTGGCGCCTGCTAGCGGCAGCAGGGTGACGTTCTGGTACATAAAGTCTTCCTGCCCGGTAATCGGCTGGTAGTTCTTGAAGTGCATCAGGTACGGGTGCTGTTCCCACAGGCTGAAGGCGCGGGTGCCCAGTTGCACCACGGTGTCGACCTTGCGCCTTAGCCAGGTTTCGTTGATCTCCGGGAACAGGCTGAACAGGGCTTTGCCGTGCACTTCATCCGGGCCCATGCCCGAATGGTTCTCCATAAAGCTGTTCCACACCTCGACCTGATATTGGCGGTCGAGCACGATGACGCCAACATCGATGCACTGCACGATGTCGAGCAGCCAGTGCACCTCTTTAATATCAATCTGTGCAGGCATGGGCGTTCCGCCTAGGTCATCAGGTAATTGAGCTTGTTGGTCAGGCGCTTGATCGAGTCTTCGGTAAACAGCAGCAACAGGTCGAAGTGGATGTTGTGCGCTTCCAGGCTGTAGCTGACTTCTATCGCCAGAGTCTTTTTCCAGCGGCGCTGGTTGAGGTGAATCAGTTGTTCGATGGAGGAGTGCTGGCCGAGCAGTTGCGGATGGCCCTGGGAGAAGCGCACGTCGATCTGCTCGGCAATCCCGGCCAGGCAGGCACCGATCAGGATGCTGGCCAGGTCCAGGAGCATCTCCGAGGTCTCTAGGTCGTCCTTGGGCTGCCAGTTGAGCAGGCGGGCCATGTCGGCCACTTCCGAGTCATGGAACAACAGCAGCGATTCGCCGGCGATACCGTCGCCGATAAAACCCTGGCACACCGCACTCATGCGTTCGCCACGCATGGCATCGGTGAGGGTCATGTGCAACTCGCTGACCTCGAAGATGTTCACCTGCGGCACCGGCAGTTGCACAAAGACCCCGAGGGCCTTGGCCAGCAGCGCGGCAGCGCGGCCCATGGCGACGTTGGTGATCTCGCGCAGGGCATCGCGGAAATTCACCTTGAGGTTATCGAGTACGGTGGCCTGAGCAATGGCGTTAGGCGTGGCCTTGGGGTCGAACAAACCGAGTTCGAGCAGGGTGCTGCGCAGGACTTCGGGGTCGGCAGGTTTCTTGATGAAGGCCAGGGCACCGAGCTCCTTGACCCGGCGCAGGGCTTCTTCCTGCACGTCACCGGAGACCACCAGTACCTTGCAGGGCAAACCCTCGGCGCGGATCGCCGCCAGGGTTTCGTAGCCGTCCAACACCGGCATGGTCAGGTCCAGCAGCATCACCTGGCCCAGGCCCTGGCGCAGCGCCGCGAGGGCTTCCTGGCCATTGGCTGCCTGGCTGATGGACACCGGCCATTCGGCGGGCAGGGCGCGGATCAACTGCTTGCGCGCCATGTTCGAGTCGTCGCAGACCACTAGAGGAATCAAGGCGAAAGATTACCTGTGCGCGTGGAAGAACACCGCTCTGGGGCGGTTTTTACTCAGCATAGCCGCTTAGGCTTTTGCGCGGCGGGCTTAATTACGTCGAACGCTGCAGCCAGGTGAGGATGCCCTGGGCGGCGTGGCGGCCGCTGGCAAAGCAGGCGGTCAGCAGATAACCGCCAGTCGGCGCTTCCCAGTCGAGCATTTCCCCGGCGCAGAAGGTATTGGGCAGCTGTTTGAGCATCAGGTTTTTATCGAGCTGCTCGAAAGGCACGCCGCCGGCGGTGCTGATGGCTTCATCCAGTGGCCGTGGTTGGCGCAAGGTGATGGGCAGCGTCTTGATCGCCACGGCCAGCTGCGCGGGATCGTTGAAGCACTCGGCGCTGGCCAGCTCGCGTAACAGCGCGGCCTTGACCCCATCGATACCGGCCTGACGGTGCAGGTGCTTGGCCATCGACTGCGAGCCGCGCGCTTTGTTCAGGGCGGTTTGCAGCTTGCTTAGCGGCGTTTGTGGCAGCAGGTCGAGGTGGACGATAGCGCTGCCGTGCTGATTGATGGTTTCGCGGATGCTGGCGGACAGGGCGTACACCAGGCTGCCTTCGATACCGCTGGCAGTCAGGACGAACTCACCGAGGCGCGGCGCCTGGCTGGGCAGATTAAGGCTGACATTTTTCAGCGGCGCGCCAGCGAATTTATCGCGCAGAAACGGGCTCCAGGCTGCTACATCGAAGCCACAGTTGCTCGCCTGCAAGGGCGTGATAGCCACGCCACGGTGTTGCAACAGGCTGACCCAGGCCGCGTCCGAACCTAACCGCGCCCAACTACCGCCACCCAGAGCCAGCAGGCTGGCATCGGCGTTCACGGTCTGCTCACCAGCCGGCGAGCTGATCCGTAAGGCGCCCTGGGCATCCCAACCCAGCCAACGATGACGGGTATGAATGTGCACGCCCAGCTCGCGCAGACGCTTGAGCCAGGCGCGCAGCAGCGGCGCAGCTTTCATGTCGGCAGGGAATACCCGGCCCGAGGTGCCGACAAAGGTGTCGATGCCCAGCTCGTGAATCCAGGCGCGCAGGGCATCGGCATCGAAATCCTCTAGCAGCTCCGCTACTTCACCCTGGCGCGCACCATAACGGGCGACAAACGCTGGCTTGGCTTCGGAATGGGTGATGTTCATGCCGCCGACCCCGGCCAGCAAAAATTTGCGCCCCACCGAAGGCATGGCGTCGTACAAATCGACCCGCACACCGCTCTGGGCCAGCACTTCGGCGGCCATCAGCCCGGCGGGGCCGCCGCCGATAATGGCGACGCGAGGGGCGGGTTGTTGGGCGTGAGTGATCATGGCGGGGTCGGTAAGCGGTGGTGGCTGCGCATTCTACCCGAGCGGGCCGTGGCCTTGTCATTTTGCCGAGCTTCGGGCAGGGTCACGGCTAAGCCTTTTCTGATTGGAGCCCTGTATGTCTGACCTCTACCCCAGCATCGACCCCGATGGTCTGATCGAATATTCGGTGGTCTATACCGACCGTTCCCTCAACCATATGTCGCAGTCGTTCCAGGGCGTGATGACGGATATTTCCAGCACCCTGAAGCAGGTCTACAACGCCCATGCGGTGGCCATCGTGCCGGGTAGTGGTACCTATGGCATGGAAGCGGTGGCACGTCAGCTCGCCAGCGGGCAAAAGTGTCTGGTGCTGCGCAATGGCTGGTTCAGCTACCGCTGGACGCAGATTTTCGAGATGGGCCAGATTCCTTCTGAATCGATTGTGCTCAAGGCGCGTCCGGTGGCCGAGGGGCGTCAGGCCGCTTTCAGCCCGCCACGGCTGGCCGATGTGTTGGCGGTGATCGCCGCAGAAAAGCCCCAGGTGGTTTTCGCGCCGCATGTGGAAACCTCTTCGGGGATGATCCTGCCCGATGGTTACCTGCGCGCCGTGGCAGATGCCGTGCACGCGGTTGGCGGCCTGTTTGTGCTCGATTGCATCGCGTCCGGCACGCTCTGGGTGGATATGCAGGAATGTGGCATTGATGTGCTGATCAGCGCGCCGCAAAAGGGCTGGAGCGCTTCGCCATGCTGCGCCCTGGTGATGCTCAGCGAGGCCGCTCAGGCCCGCGTTGAGGCGACTCAAAGTACAAGCTTTGCCTGCGACCTGAAAAAGTGGCTGCAGATCATGCAGGCCTACGAACAGGGCGGCCATGCCTACCACGCCACCATGCCCAGCGATGCCCTGGCGCGTTTTCGCGATGCCATGCGTGAAGCCCAAAGCATTGGCTTCGCCACGGTGCGCGAGCAGCAGCAGGTGTTGGGCGACCGGGTGCGCGCCCTGCTGGCCAGCAAAGGCTTCAAAAGTGTGGCGGCTGAAGGCTTCGAAGCCCCGGGGGTGGTGGTCTGCTACACCGACGATGGGCAAATCAAGAACGGCAGCAAATTCGCCGCATTGGGCCTGCAGATTGCCGCCGGTGTACCGCTGCAGTGTGATGAGCCTGCCGACTTCCAGACCTTCCGCCTGGGCCTGTTCGGCCTGGATAAGCTGGGCAACATCGAGCGCACTGTCGCGACCCTGGAGCAGGCACTGGACAAGGTGCTGGCAGGGTAATCTCTTGCTCAGCAGCGCAAGGGCCGCTGGTTAGCGCCCTTTGCGCTGCTGAGCGCTGAGTACCAGGGCAATGCCGCCGAGTACCGCGGCAGTGCTGAGCAGCAGGCGCAGGGTCAGGCTCTCGTTCAGCAGCAGGCTGCCGGCCAGGGCGGCGATCACCGGCACGCTGAGCTGTACGCACGCCGCCTGAAAGGACTGCAAACCGCGCAATGCGGTGTACCAGATGGCATAGCCGACCCCCGAGGTCAGCGCGCCGGAGAGCAGGGCGTAGATCAATCCGGGGATGTCCCAGCTTGCTTGGGTGAGAAACAGGGCGCTGAGCAACAGCGCCATCGGCACTGCCCGTAGAAAGTTACCCGCGGTGGCTGCCAGCGGGTCTTTTACCCCGCGCCCGAGCAGTGAATACACCGCCCAGGCGACGCCCGCCAGAATCATCAACAAGGCTGCGCCTCCAGGCGGCGTGCTGGCTCCCGGCAGAAGCAGTACGAGTAATCCGGCAAATGCCAGCAGCAGTCCGCTGCTGCCCTGGATATTCAGGCGTTCGCCACGGAACAGGCCCCAGGCCAGCATGCTCAGTTGCACTGAGCCAAACAGGATCAAGGCCCCCGCACCAGCATCCAGTTGGATATAGGCGAAGGAGAACGCTGCGGCGTAAGCAAACAGTGCCGCCGCCGCCGGCCAACTGCCTGCGTTGGCGGGGCTGCTTTTTTCCTGGCGCAGGTACAACAGTAGCCACAGGGTCAACGCGCCGGCGAGCAGGCGCACACTGGTGAAACTGGCCGCATCGATTGCGGTTTCACGCAGCGCCAATCGACACAGCAGCGAGTTGCCGGCAAAGGCCAGCATGGCCAGAGCCGTCAGCAGTAAGGTTCGAGTGCTCATAGGTCGTACGCAGTTCGGGGACGGGCCATCTAAGCACAGCTGCGCCATAGCTGCCGGCCCGCCGCCTACGTCTTTAGTCGCAAACGACTGAGGTCGCATGGGCCGAGGCTCAGGCGCGCTCCAGCACCCAGCGGTCTTCTGCGCGGAAGGCAATCAGCAGCAGGCTGGCGGCAAAGATGATCAGTGACGGATAGAACAAGGCATTGGTCCCGCTGAATACCCAGCCCCAGGGGTCCACTACCGATTTGAATACCACCAGCAGTGAGGCGCTGTTGAGCAGCACCTGCAGCGGGTAGACCCAGCGGCGGGCAAAACCTAGCACCACGGCCAGGCCAACGAGCATTTGCAGTGTGCCGGCCACCTGCATGGCACTCTCGGCGGCGAGAAAACCAAAGTAGAACTTGTTGGCCACTGCCATGCCGTGCTCGACGTTGAACACCTTGTCGGCGCCCCAGATCACCAGCAACCAGCCCAGTGAGATACGCAGTGATAACAGACTGATCTGTTGCATTGAATGACTCCGAATGCACGCCGTTCGGCGGCTTATGGGTAAGAGAACAGGGTTAGCGACGCCGCGTCACGGGTCTGCTGTGAGCTGGCGGGCTAGGTCGCTGAAGCTGTCGAGTGTGAGGTCGGGTTGAATATCCCAGGGGTCAAAAATCGCCTGCGGGTCACGGCGTAGCCAGGCTGTGGGTAAGCCCGCGTGGGCGGCGCCGAGGATGTCGAACGGGTTCGACGACACCAGGCGTATCTTGCTGGCGGGAAGGCCGCAGGTTTGCGCCAGGTGGGCGTAAACCTTGGGGTCTGGTTTGAAGGACTGCACATCCTCGACGCTGACCACTGCCGCAAAATACTGTGCAATCTGCGCCCGCTCGAGCAACCGTTGCACGGCCGCGCGACTGCCATTGGAGAAGGCATACAACGGTATGCCTTGCTGCTGCAGTGCTTCCAGCCCGGCGGGTACGTCGGCAAAGGCCGCCAGCTCGGCATAGGCCTGCATGGCTTGTTCAACCGTCGCCGCGCTGATCGCCACCTGGTGTTGCTGGCAGGCAAACAGCAGTGCTTGGCGGGTGCAGACGGAGAAATCGCAGTAATCGCCCATCAGGCCTCGGCGAAAGCTGTATTCCAGCTGCTTCTGTCGCCACAGCTGTGACACCGCCGGGGCTTTAGCGCCGATCAGTTCACTCAGGCACGTCAGCACGGCCTGGGTATCGATCAGGGTGCCGTAGATATCAAATGCCACTGCGCGGGTCATACAAGCTCCACTGGTTACTGAAAGAGGGCGTGTCAGGCGAGCCCGGCACGTGCCGGGCCCATCATCGAGTTACTGCTTTTCCCAGGCATACACTTCAAACACCTTATCCACCGGGGTTTTTGCAATGTGGTTGGTGTAGTTGCTCATGACTTTCTGGCTCAGACCGAGAATGACTTCCAGCACATTGCGCTGGGTGTAACCGGCCGCGTAGAAGGCATCCAGTTGCTTGTCTTCAAGCTCGCCACGCTGGCGCACCATGGCCAGGGTGAAGTCGCGCAGGGCTTCCAGCTTGGGTGTCGGCAATGGCGTTTCGTCGCGCAGGGCGTTGCTGATCTCGTCCGATACCTTCATCAGCTTGGCGATGCCGGTGTGGGCGGGTACGCAGTAATGGCAGGCGTGCTCGACGTTGATGGTTTGCCACACCACGGTCTTCTCGTCGGCATCGAAACTGCTGTCGAGGAACAGGCCGTGCAGCACCTGATAGCCGTTGAGTAGCTCCGGGGATTCGGCCATCACCGCGTGCAAGCCAGGCACTCGGCCGAAGGCTTTGTTGGATTTCTCCAGCAGTGGTTTGGCGGCTTCGCTGGCGCTGTTCTGGTCGTGCCGGGTGAAAGAACGCATGACATAACTCCTTATTTGAGTGATCGCTCAATAATCGAGTGGCCACCGTAATTGAATAAAGAGAGGCGATCAAGTCAAAATTGAGCGATCATTCAAATTGAAGTTAAGCGTTCAATTGCAATTTATTTCGAGAGTTAAAGATGGCCCGTACGGCTCGTTTTGATCGGCAAGTGGCTCTACAGCGGGCCGTTGAGTTGTTTTGGTCGAGGGGGTACTACGCCTCCTCGATGAAGCACATCGAAGAGGCGCTGGACATGCGGCCTGGCAGTCTCTACGCCACCTTTGGCAGCAAAAGCGGCCTGTTCAGCGAAGCGCTGGACGCCTATGCCACCCGCAGTGGTGATGAGTTCCGCGAGATACTCGACAGCGCTCCGAATGTTGTCGCGGGCTTGCAACGCTACCTGCAGATGCTGGCACGCTGCTGCATGGGGCATGCGCAGGCTCCGGCGCAGGCCTGCATGCTGATCAAGACCTTGCTTGAAGTGAATGCCGAAGATGCCGCCTTGCTGGCGAAGGTCGATGCCATGCTGGCTGCGATCGAGGTGCGCCTGCGTGAGGCTTTGCAGCAGGCGCAGACCAATGGTGAGCTGCGTGCGGATGTGGATTGCGCTCGTCTGGCCCGCCTGCTGCAGGCGCAGATCATGGGGCTGCGCGCCTTTGCCACCCGCGACGTACCCGATGCGCAGATTGCCGCATTGGCCGATGACATGGCGAGCATGCTCGACAGCTTTAGCGCCGTGGCAGGCTAAGCCAGCGCAACCCGGTATGCGTTATCCGGCCTTTACCGCTTGCAGGGTATAGCTCAGTGGCAGGCGTTCGGGTTGGCTGTTCAGCCGCCACTCGCCACCCTCGCCCAGGCTCATCTGGCCCGGCAGGGCGTTCCAGGGGATGCTGGTGTGTTCTTCCAGGGCCGTCAGATTCATGCCGTGGCGCAGCAGCGCCGTGATGATCTCGCCCAGGCCGTGGTTCCACTCATGGGTGGTGGCGGCAGTCAGCTTGCTGTCGCTGGCTACGTAGCTGTACTCGTCATGCCAGACCTGCGGCTTGCTGTGTTCGAAGTAGGAATGAACCATCTGCAGGGCATTCTCGCAGTCCTGGTCGAGCGTCATCAGAACGGGATGCATCTCGCGCAGAAACAGACGTCCGCCGGGCTTGAGCAAGGCCGCGACAGTGCGCGCCCAGGCGTCGATATGCGGCAGCCAGTTGAGCGCGCCGATGCCGGTGTACACCAGGTCGAATGATTCGGCTTCGAGCACGCGGGTGGCGTCGTAGACCGCGGCTTCGACGAACTGGATAGACGTGCCACAGGCATTCGCCAGCAGGCGCGCCTGCTCCAGCGAGGCCGGGGAAAAATCCAGACCGCTCATCTGCGCGCCCAGGCGGGCCAGCGACAGGGTGTCGGTACCGATATGGCATTGCAGGTGCACCGCGCGCAGGCCGCGGATGTCGCCGAGGCGCGGCAGATCAAAACGCACCACTTCGGATAAGTGCGCGGGCGAGTCGATAAACCGCTGGGTCTGGTAGTCCGCTGAAGCCGCATGCAGGGCGGCGCGCTCGTCCCAGTTGGCCTTGTTGAGGGCAAAAGAGTCATCCATGACGGTATTCCATTGTGAGTATTGGGGAGTGCTTTTCAGCCTGGTCAGTATGGCGTAGATGGGCTCTGTGAGCGCCTGGTGGCGGGGTTTATCCCAGCCCGTGCGCCTGCCAGATCGTGGCGGCGCTGTGATGCAGAATACCGTGGCGGCGAGTCAGCGCTGCGCGGTCTTTGTCGTAGCCACCGCCAATCACGCCCATCACCGCAATATCACGGCCCAGGCAGTGCTCGAAGACTGCCCTATCGCGTGCGGCGATACCGGCATCGCTGAGGTTGAGGTAGCCGAGGGCGTCGTTCTGATGCACGTCGACGCCGGCGTCGTAGAGCACGATGTCGGGTTGATACAGCGCCAGCAGGTAATTCAGGGTGTCATCCACCACCTGTAGGTACTCGACATCGCCCATGCCCCTGGGCAGGGGGATATCCCAGTCGCTGACAGCCTTGCGCGCCGGGTAGTTGTTTTCGCAGTGCAGCGATACGGTGATGGCCTGCGCGGTGTTTTCCAGCAGGCGTGCGGTGCCGTCGCCCTGGTGCACGTCGCAGTCGAAGATCAGTACGCGCTGAGCTTTGCCGCTGGCCAGCAAGTACTGGCTGATCACTGCCAGGTCATTGAAGATGCAAAAGCCGGCCGGGTGGTCGTAATGCGCATGATGGGTGCCGCCGGCCAGGTGGCAGGCCAGACCATGCTGCAGGGCCAGTTCCGCTGTCAGCAGTGAGCCGCCCACCGCGCGAATAGTGCGCTGCGCCAGGGCTTCACTCCAGGGCAAACCGAGGCGCCGCTGCTCCTCATGGGCCAGTTCACCGCTGGCAAAGCGTTTGATATAGGCCGGGCAGTGGGCCAGGGCCAGTATCTCGGCTGGGCACAGTTCGGGGCGTAGCAGGTCGGCGTCGGTGCACAGGCCGCTGTCCACCAGGTGATCACGCAGCAGGCGGAATTTTTCCATGGGGAAGCGATGACTGGCCGGGAAGGGCGGGCTGTAATCGTCGTGGTAGACCAGCGGCAGGTGCATGGGGCAGGCTCTGGCGGAGATGCGCGGAGTATGGCGGCAGGGCAACGCAGCGCTCAAGCCTGGCTGCCATTGGCCATAATGCTGCCATGATTGTCCGCCTCCATCCGGCAGATGGGCCGACAAACCGTGGCGAAGCCATTACCATTTCGCCCCCAGCGTTTACAGGAGAGCAAGCATGAGTCAGGTGTTGGATGAGTTGGTCGCCCTGCTGACCCTGGAAACCATCGAGGAAAACCTGTTTCGCGGCGTCAGCCAGGACCTCGGTTTTCGCCAGCTGTATGGCGGCCAGGTGCTTGGCCAGTGTGTCTCGGCGGCGAGCCAGACGGTGGACCCGGCGCGGCATGTGCATTCCATGCATGGTTATTTTTTGCGCCCGGGCGATGCGACGTTGCCGGTGGTGTACCAGGTCGAGCGGGTGCGTGATGGCGGCAGCTTCAGCACGCGGCGGGTAACGGCAATCCAGAAGGGCAAGCCGATCTTTACCTGCAGCGCCTCGTTCCAGTTCGATGAAGACGGTTTTCATCACCAGAATTCAATGCCGGATGTGCCGGGGCCGGAAGAGTTGAAGTCGGAGACCGAGCTGGCGCGTTTGGTCGTCGATGCCTTGCCTGAGCGCATGCGCGAGCGGGCCGTGAGCGAAAAGCCGATCGAGATCCGTCCGGTAACCTTGAGCAATCCATTTGCGCCGAAGCCCAGCGAACCCGCCAAACACGTGTGGTTCCGCGCTGCCGGTGCGCTGCCGGATGACCCGCAGCTGCACAAATACCTGCTGGGCTACGCCAGCGACTTCAACCTGCTGACCACCTCGATGCTGCCGCATGGCGTGTCGGTGTGGCAGAAATTCATGCAGGTCGCCAGCCTCGACCATTCGCTGTGGTTCCACGGCAACCTGCGCATGGACGACTGGCTGCTGTACAGCATGGACAGCCCCTGGGCCGGCAATGCCCGGGGCTTCTCGCGGGGCAGCATTTTCAACCGCCAGGGCCAGTTGGTCGCCTCGGTGGCGCAAGAGGGGCTGACCCGAATCCGTGAGGATTGGAAATGAGCCTGAGCAACGCCAGGCATTGGGTGTTCGATATGGACGGCACCCTGACGTTGGCGGTGCATGACTTCGAGGCCATCAAGCGGGCGCTGGATATTCCATTGGCGGACGACATTCTCGGTCACCTGGCCGCGCTGCCTGAGGCGGTAGCCGCCGCCAAGCATGCCTGGCTGCTGGAGCATGAGCGCGAGCTGGCGCTGGCTTCCGAGCCAGCGCCGGGCGCGGTTGAGCTGGTGCGTGAGTTGCACGGGCGTGGTTGTCAGCTCGGCATTCTCACTCGCAATGCCCATGAGCTGGCGTTGCTGACCTTGCGCGCTATTGGTCTGGATGACTGTTTTGCCGTCGCCAATGTGATTGGCCGTGATGAAGCGCCGCCCAAGCCGGACCCCGGCGGCCTGTTGCATTTCGCCCAGCGCTGGCAGGTGGCGCCGAGCGAGCTGGTGATGGTGGGCGACTACCGCTTCGATCTGGAGTGCGCCCGCGCCGTCGGCGCGCGCAGCGTGCTGGTCAACCTGCCGGAAAACCTCTGGCCGGAGCTGACCGATCATTTCGCCGTGGATTGTCGAGCGCTGCAGCAGGCGATCTGAGCCGTTAGTGGGCGCAGCCCGATTCCAGGTCCTTGAGGATCGGGCAGTCCGGACGGTCGTTGCCCTGGCAATTGTCCATCAAGTCCTTGAGGGTGTCGCGCAGGCCACTGAGTTCCTCGATCTTGCGTTCCAACTCGCTGATATGTGCAGCAGCCAGGGCTTTGACATCGGCGCTGGCGCGTTGCCGGTCCTGCCACAGCGCCAGAAGCTGGCTGACTTCTGCCAGAGAAAAGCCCAGGTCGCGCGAGCGTTTGATAAACGCCAGGCGATGCAGATCCTGTGCGCTGTACTGGCGATAACCACTGTCGCTGCGGTAGGCCGCAGGCAGCAGGTCGATGCTTTCGTAGTAGCGAATCATCTTGGCGCTAAGGCCGACTTTTTGCGCGGCTTGGCCGATATTCATCACGCATGCCTCATTGAGTGTTTCGCTGACGTTTAGTGGGCTTCCAGGTATTCAGCAGCAGGGCGTTGCTCACCACGCTGACGCTGGACAGGGCCATGGCCGCTCCGGCTACCATCGGGCTGAGCAGGCCGGCGGCGGCCAGGGGGATGCCAATCAGGTTGTAGGCGAACGCCCAGAACAGGTTTTGCTGGATTTTGCGCCAGGTGCGCCGGCTGATATCCAGCGCATCGGCGACCAGACGTGGGTCGCCGTGCATCAGGGTGATGCCGGCGGCGTGCATGGCCACATCGGTGCCACCGCTCATGGCGATGCCGACATCGGCGGCGGCCAGGGCCGGAGCGTCGTTGATGCCGTCACCGACCATGGCGACCACGGCATCCTTTTTCAAGGCAGTGATAAGCGCCGCCTTGTCTGCGGGCAGCACTTGCGCATGCGCGGCGCTGATGCCCAGCGCCTGTGCCACCGCCTGTACGCTGCCTTTGTTATCCCCGCTGATCAGATGGCTGTCGATGCCCTGCGCAGTCAGGGTGGCAATGGCCTCGGCGGCGCCTTCCTTGAGGGTGTCACCAAAGGCAAACAAACCCAGCACGCGCGGCTGTGGGCTGAGTTCGACCAGCCAGGACAGCGTACGGCCCTCGGCCTCCCAGGCCAGTGCTTCGGCGATCAGTGTCTGGTTCTGTAGCCAGTGCTCTTCCAGCAGATGTTTGTTGCCCAGGCCCAGTTCACGCTCGCCAATCTGCCCGGCAATCCCGCGCCCGGCCAACGCTTTGCTGTGGCTGACTTCGGCGAGCGTCAGTTGCTGTGTGCTGCACTGCTCCAGCACGGCCTTGGCCAGCGGGTGCTCGCTTGCGCGTTGCAGGGCGCCGGCCAGTTGCAGCAACTGCTGGTTATCGCCGTCGACGGCCTGCATGTGGGTGATGCGCGGGTTGCCTGAGGTGAGGGTGCCGGTTTTATCGAAGGCGACCGTCGTGACCTTGTGCGCCAGCTCCAGGGCTTCGGCGTCCTTGATCAGGATGCCGTGGCGTGCGGCCACCCCGGTGCCTGCCATGATTGCGGCCGGTGTGGCCAGGCCGAGCGCGCAGGGGCAGGCAATCACCAGCACGGCCACGGCGTTGATCAACGCGAGCTCCGGCCCGGCACCGGCCAGCAGCCAGCCGCCGAGGGTGAGCAGGGCGATTAGCAGCACTGCGGGTACGAATATTGCGCTGACCCGGTCCACCAGCTTCTGGATGGGTGCCTTGGCGGCCTGAGCGTTTTCTACCAGGCGGATGATCTGCGCCAGCACGGTTTCGCTGCCCAGTGCGGTAATGCGTACGATCAGCCGGCCTTCGCCATTGATGGCCCCCGCAGTGACCGGGTCGCCTACGGTCTTGGTGACTGGCAGGCTTTCACCGCTGATCAACGCCTCGTCGGCCTGGCTCTGGCCGTCACTGACAATCCCGTCGACCGGGAAGCGCTCGCCGGGGCGGATCACCAGTACATCATCCAGGCGCAGTGCATGCAGCGCGACATCTTCTTCCACGCCGTCACGCAGGCGGATGGCGCGCTCCGGACGCAGCGCTTCGAGGGCGCGGATGGCTGCGCTGGTCTGGCGCTTGGCGCGGCTTTCCAGGTATTTACCGAGCAGCACCAGGGCGATCACCACCGCCGAGGCCTCGAAATACAGGTGCGGCATGCTCTGCGGTGCGGCCGTGAGCCACAGGTACAGGCTCAAGCCGTAGCCGGCGCTGGTGCCGAGGGCCACCAGCAGGTCCATGTTACCGCTGCCGGCCCGCACGGCCCGCCAGGCCGCAGTATAAAAACGCGCGCCAAGAATAAACTGCACGGGAGTGGCCAGGGCGAACTGCACCCAGGCCGGGAGCATCCAGTGCAGGCCAAACCATTCGGTCAGCATCGGCAGGACCAGCGGCGCTGCGAGTAGCAGGGCCAGCAATACAGTCAGGCGTTCGCGCCGTAACGCAGCGTGCGCAGAGACGGCGCCGGGCGTGTCGAGCAGGCGGGCGGAATAACCGGCATGTGCAACCGCGGCAATCAATTCGCTGTCGGCGATGCCCTGCAGCAATTCAACCCGCGCCCGCTCACTGGCCAAGTTGACACTGACGCCCTTGACCCCGGGCAGGTTGCCGAGTGCCCGCTCTATGCGCCCGGCACAACTGGCGCAGGTCATGCCGCCGAGCTGAAGTTCTACAGTGTGCAGCGGTACGTCATAGCCGGCTTGCTGCACGGCGGCGATCAGGCTCGGCAGGCTGTCTGCCGGCGCTTCGAGCTGGGCCCGCTCGCTGGCCAGGTTGACGCTGATCTGCTGGACATCTGGCAGCTTGCCCAGTGCGCGCTCGATGCGTGCAGCGCAACTGGCGCAGGTCATGCCGCTCAGGGGGAGGTCGAAACGGGTCGAAGGCGAACTGTTGTTCATGATTGGGTCCTTGAGGCGAATGTCCCAAGGATCAACCTTAACCTAATGGCAAGGTCAAGCGTTGGCATCCCCCCACCCGTGATGCCGGCTCAGGGTTGTATCCGCAACAAGGTCAGGCCGCCCGCATCGAGTGCCATGCGGTACTGGTGGACAACGCCGGTCTGGATCTGGATATGGGTGCTGCGGATCTGCTCGAAGCTAGGCTCACAGCCCAGGCCGCCCATGTAGCCGAGGCGCACGCTGACCTGGCCGGCGGGCAGATTAAAGGAAGCCGACTGGCCTTGATAAATACGCGCTGCCAGGCGGTCCTGCAGGTAGATGCCAATATCGCAGGTAGTGGCTACTTCCAGGCGATTACGGTCAATGATCAGCACCCCGTAATAGGGCGGCGCGCTGGTCGGCTCGGCGGCGCTTAGCGGGCTGCAGCAGAACAATGCGGCAAGCAAGGCAAATAGTGGGCGCATGGTGATCTCCTTTTACCTGCTCTGTATCGGCATAGCGGTGGACGGCTTGACCTTGCCACTGTAGCAAGCTTGAGACTGATGTCATCGTTATCTTGCAGAGGAAAATTTATGCATAGCCTGAAGGTTACCGGCATGTCCTGTGGGCACTGCGTGCGCGCCATAACCCGTGCAGTGCGCGGGTTGGATGAGATGGCGGCGGTGCAGGTCGATCTGGCCACGGGTGACGTGCGGATCACCAGCCGTCTGGAGCTGGAACAGTTGCTTGAGCTGATTAGGGCCGAGGGTTACGGCGCCGAGCCGGCTTGAGCCGGTTGATTCCAGTCACGTAGCAGGCCGCGCAGCTGGGCATCGATCAGCCCGGCGGTGTCGCGCAACGGATCGAACAGGCTTGGGTCGCGTGTCCAGTCGGTGAACAGACCGACAATCAACGCGTGCAACGCGCGTGCGGCCAGTCGCGGGGTGACGTCAGGATACAGGCGGGCGCTGCAGTCGGGGCGGGCCAGCAGATTCTCGACCAGCAGAATGAACTGATTGATGAAGTCGCTGTGGCGCTGCTCTGCCTCGCGCAGCTCGTCAGTGAACTCGCAGCGGTGCAGCAGGATGGTGAAGATGCGCCGCTTCTGCTCGTCGCGGGCCAGGTTTTCGATTGCTTCGATGCACAGATCGCGCAGCAGCAGCAGGGGATCACTGCCATCGCAGCCGGACAGGCGCTCAGTAAGCTGTTCGGGCGGCAGACGAACCTGGTTGAGCATCTCGTGGAACAGATGCGCTTTGTTTTCGAAGTGCCAATACACCGCGCCCCGCGTGACGCCGGCGTGCTGGGCGATGTGTTCCAGGCTGGTGTGAGCCACGCCTTTTTGCAGAAATAACTGCTCGGCGGCGACCAGGATGGCACCACGGGTTTGTTCGGCTTGTTCTTTAGTTCTGCGCATGGCGTGATGAGTAAATGCGTCTAGGCTCTTGGTTTGGGGATACAGAGTGTAATGACTTTTACTGCCTGAGGTGTATTTACAAACACCACTGTATGTAACTAGCATGGCAGTTTTTTCTAGGCCTTGCCTACGACCGCGCCGTCACGGAGATGACTTCATGCTTTTTCGCCACCTTCTTCCATTTGCGCTCAAGGCCGCTGCCCTTGGTCTACTGCTTAACCCTGCTGCCTATGCGGATAAAACTGCAAATACTGCGCCGCCGCCGGAAGTGGTGGTTGAAACGGTTAAGGTCGAATCGTTACCGCTGGAGTTCGAATACCCCGCGCGCACTGCCGGTTTTCGCGAGGTGCAGGTCCGTGCCCAGGTGAGTGGCATCCTTCAGGAACGTACTTACACGGAAGGCAGTGCGGTTAAGCAATCTCAGGTGCTGTTTCGCATCGATCCGCGCCCTTACCAGGCCGCGTTGGCCCGGGCTAAGGGTGCCGTAGCCCAGGAGCAGGCGCGTTACCGGCAGACCGAGCGCGACCTCAAGCGTATTCGTGAGCTGCAGAAGAAGGGCTTCGCCAGTGAGAGCGAGCTGGACAACGCGATCTCCAACTTCGAGCAGAGCAAGGCGAATATCGAGGCGGCCAAGGCTGAATTGCAGGCTAAACAGATCGACCTTGACTACACCACGGTAAAAGCACCGATCTCCGGTATTACCAGCAAGGAAACTGTTTCCGAAGGCAGCCTGATGGTCGCCGGCGATCCGAATGCCAGCCTGCTGACCAATATCACCCAGCTTGACCCCATGTACGTCAACTTCGCGGCCCCCGATCGCGAGGTTTCCCGCGTGCGTGACGGGCTGCGCGACGGCAGCTTTGTTCTCGAGGGCGGCGAGCGGATGAGTGTGAAGCTGATGTTTGGTGACGGCACCAGTTACCCGCTGGAAGGCCAGGTGGATTTCACCGACAGCCTGATCGACCGTTCCACCGGTACGGTGAGCGCACGGGCCGTGGTACCCAATCCGAATCTGGCGCTGATGCCGGGGCAGTTTATCCGCGTCGTGGTCAAGGGCATCAGCAAACCTAATGCGATCACGGTACCAGAGCGGGCTATTTCCCAGGGGCCGAATGGCACCTTTGTGTATGTGGTGGATGATCAGGGGTTGGCGCGCGTGCGCGTTGTGACCACCGAACATACTGCTAAAGGTCGCTGGGCGGTTGAGGGCGGCATTGTCGCGGGCGACCAGGTGATCGTCGAGGGCCTGCCCAAGGTCAAACCGAATATCCCGGTCAAGGTGGTCAAAGCGGCCGCAGCCCCCGCCAAGCAGTAAGGAGCGCCACCTGTGATCTCACGTTTTTTTATTGACCGCCCGGTGTTTGCCACGGTCATTTCCATCGTCATCCTGCTCGCCGGCCTCGCTGCCATGCGTGCGTTGCCGATTGCCCAGTACCCACAAATCTTGCCCCCCCAGGTTTCGGTAACGGCCAGCTATCCGGGTGCGAGCGCCCAGGTCATCGCAGAAACCGTGGCGGCACCGTTGGAGCAGGAGATCAACGGCGTCGAAGGCATGATCTACCAGCTGTCCAACTCGTCCAGCAGCGGCAGCATGAGCCTGTCGGTGTACTTCGAGGTGGGTCGCGACCCTGACCAGGCCACCATTGACGTCAACAACAAGGTGCAAGCCGCCCTGGCCAAACTGCCGGAAGAGGTGCGCCGACAGGGCGTCAAGGTGGAGAAGAAATCCTCAGATATTCTTCAGGTAATCACCCTGTATTCGCCGGATGGCTCCCAGGACCCGGTCGTCATTTCCAACTATGCGTTGATCAACGTGATCGACGAGCTCAAGCGCATACCTGGCGTCGGTGATGTGACCCAGTTCGGCTCCAAAGACTACTCCATGCGTATCTGGCTGCGCCCGGACAAGCTGGCCCAGTACAACCTCACGCCTACCGATGTGGTCAACGCTATTCGCGAGCAGAACTCGCAGTTCGCCGCAGGCAGTTTTGGCCAGCAGCCGCTGAAAACGGCCCAGGATTTCACTTACACGGTAACCACCCAGGGGCGCTTCAAAGACCCGAAAGAGTTCGAGAATGTGATCCTGCGCTCCGATGGAACCGGCGCCAGCCTGCGCCTTGGTGATGTCGCGCGAATTGAGTTGGGGGCTCAGGATTACTCCCTGATCACTTCGCTCAACGGCCAGCAGAACGCCGCTTTCGGTGTTTATTTGCAGCCGGGTGCCAATGCTCTGGATACCGCCGATGCGGTGCAGGCGACCATGACGCGCCTGTCCAAGCGTTTCCCAGAGGGGATCACTTACAAGATCCCCTACGACACCACCAAATTTGTGCAAATTTCTATCGATGAGGTCGTCAAAACCTTCTTCGAGGCGCTGCTGCTGGTCGTGCTGGTGGTGTTCCTCTTCTTGCAAAACTGGCGCGCCACGCTGATCCCGGTGTTGGCGATCCCGGTGTCACTTGTCGGTACCTTTGCCGGCATGTATGCGCTGGGGTTCTCGATCAACCTGTTGACCTTGTTTGGTCTGGTGCTGGCAATCGGTATCGTGGTGGATGATGCCATCGTGGTGCTTGAGAACGTCGAGCGGGTAATGAGGACCGAGAAGCTCAGCCCGCGTGAGGCCGCAATCAAGGCCATGGATGAGGTTACCGGGCCGATCATCGCCATCGTTCTGGTGCTCTGTGCGGTGTTCGTGCCGGTGGGTTTCCTCGGTGGTCTGGCGGGGGAGATGTACAAACAGTTTGCGATCACCATTGCGGTGTCGGTGGTGATCTCCGGCATCGTCGCGTTGACGCTGACACCGGCGCTCTGCGCCTTGCTGCTTAAGCCAGAGCACAGCGAACCGGCGGCCCCGTTCCGCGCGTTTAACCGCGTTTTCGACAAGCTCACTAACGGCTACAGCGCTGGCGTGGCGTTCTTCCTCAAGCGCTCGGCCGTTGGCTTGTTGCTGTTCGCTGGGATGATTGTGCTGACCATCGGTCTGTTCAACCGTGTGCCAGGCTCGCTGGTGCCGGACGAAGACCAGGGCTATGTGATCAACGCCTACTTCTTGCCTCCGGCGGCCTCGGTCAATCGTACCGACGCGCTCACCAGCGACTTTACCCAGCAACTGATGAAGCACCCTGGCGTAGAGGATGTGGTGACATTTGCCGGTTTTGACGTGCTGACCTTCGGCAACCGGACCAACGCCGGGGTGTCTTTCGTGCCGCTCAAGGATTGGTCCGAGCGCACCACGCCAGAACTGGATGCACGCAACCTGACCCATGAGTTTATGGGGATGGGCATGACCGAGAAGGACGGCATGGTGATGTCCTTCAACCCGCCGCCCATTACGGGCATGAGTACCACGGGCGGCTTTGAGGCGTATATTCAGGATCGCTCGGGTGGCAACGTTGAGGCCCTGGGGACCAAGGTTCAGGCCTTTCTCGCAGCGGCCGCTAAGCGGCCGGAGTTGGGCGGGGTGCAGAGCACCTTCAGCGCCAATGTGCCGCAGTATTACATCGACCTCGACCGCACCAAGGCGCGCGCCCTGGGGGTGAGCATCAGCGATGTATTCACCGCGATGCAGTCGACCTTTGGCAGCTACTACGTCAACGACTTCACGCTTTATGGGCGTACCTGGCAGGTCAGCCTGCAGTCGGAGTCTGAGTTCCGCCGTAAACCGGAGGATCTGTCGCAGGTTTATGTCCGTTCCAGTACCACCAGCGATTTGGTGCCGCTGACCAGCCTGATCAAGGTGCGCCGCATTCTTGGGCCGGACTCCTACGCGCGCTTTAACGTTTACCCTTCGGCCAAGGTGCTGGGTGGCCCTGCGCCGGGTTACAGCTCCGGTCAGGCACTGGCGGCGATGCAGGAAGTGGCTGACGAAGTGCTCGGTAGCGATTACACCATTGGCTGGATCGGTTCGGCTTACCAGGAACTTGCCACGCAGGGCTCGGGCAGTATTGCCTTTATCTTTGGTCTGATCATGGTGTTCCTGATTCTCGCCGCCCAGTACGAGCGCTGGACCCTGCCATTGGCAGTGGTTACCGCAGTACCGTTTGCGCTGTTTGGTGCGATTCTCGCGGTATGGTTGCGGGGCATTGAGAACGATGTGTACTTCCAGGTTGGCCTGATCACCCTGATTGGCTTGGCCGCGAAGAACGCCATTCTTATCGTCGAGTTTGCGGTGATGCTGCGGGCCGAAGGCAAGAGCATCTTCGAGTCGGCCTATGAGGCGGCCAAGCTGCGCTTCCGCCCGATTATCATGACCTCGTTGGCCTTCATTCTCGGTTGTGTGCCCTTGGCTATCAGTACTGGCGCGGGCTCGGCCAGTAGACACTCGATCGGTACCGGGGTGATCGGCGGCATGCTGGGCGCGACGTTGTTGGCGATCTTTGTTATCCCGATGTTCTTCATGCTGGTGGAGTCGCTGGCGGAGAAAGCGGGTAAAGGCCGCAAGAAAACCAAGCCATCGGATTAACGCCTGATCCCAGGTGTGTGCCGCGTAAGCCGTAGCCGGATCTAAGTCGGGCTACGGCTTTTTTCATCGTTCCTCGTGTCTCTGGATATCCATGCCGTTACGTCTTCTGTTAATTCTCGGCTCACTCAGCGCCTTCGGCCCTCTGGCTATCGATTTCTATTTGCCGAGCTTTCCGGCTTTGGCGCGTGCCTTTTCCACTGATGTGGAGCATGTGCAATTGTCGTTGGCGGTGTACTTTGCCGGCCTTGCCATCGGTCAACTGGCCTATGGGCCGCTGGCCGACCGCTTTGGTCGGCGCACGCCGTTGTTGATCGGCATCACGCTGTTCAGCCTGGCATCGTTGGCCTGTGCATTGGCGCCGAGTTTGGAGTGGCTGATTGCTGCGCGCTTTGTGCAAGCGCTGGGCGGTTGTGCCGGCATGGTGGTGTCGCGGGCGGTGGTACGTGACCTGTGTGATCCAATCAACTCGGCCAAGGTGTTTTCCCAGTTGATGCTGGTGATGGGGCTGGCACCGATTCTTGCGCCACTGGCCGGTGGCCTGCTGCTCAGTACCCTGGGGTGGCCGTCGATCTTTATCTGCCTGATGCTGTTTAGTTTCATTTGCCTGCTGGCGGTGGCCCGGTGGTTGCCCGATACCCTGGCGAAGGACGCGCCACCTGCTCCCTTGAGTGGTGCGCTGGGTGAGTACAAACGCCTGCTCGGCAACCTGCCGTTTCTTGGCTATGCGCTGACCGGCGGCTGCGCGATTGCCGGGATGTTTGCCTACATCTCCGGTTCGCCGTTTGTGTTTATCGAGCTCTATGGCATCCCCGCGGAGTATTACGGCTGGCTATTTGGCAGCAATGCCCTGGGTTTTATCCTGATGGCTCAAGTGAATGCTCGGCTGGTGACGCGCAGCGGGCCCGCCGATTTGCTGGGTAAAACCGTATGGTTCTACTTGGCTTGTGGTGTGCTGTTGTTACTGGTGGCGCTGGCCAAGCCGCAAGCCTTGTGGCCATTGCTGGTGCCGCTGTTTGGCTGCATTGCCAGTCTGGGCTTCCTGCTGCCCAATGCTTCGGCGTGCGCCATGGCCGGGCAGGGCAGCCATGCGGGGAGCGCTTCTGCGTTGATGGGCAGCCTGCAGTTTGTGATCGCCGCCAGTGCTTCCGCCATGGTGGGTGTGCTGCATGATGGCAGTGCCTGGCCGATCGCCGTGGTGATCTTCAGCTGCGGGGTGTTGGTCGTGGCGTTATCCCTGTTTACCCGCTGGGCCGAGCACCAGGCGAACCAGGCCTTGGGCTAGCTGGCCGCCCGCTGCTGCTCGACGGGCAGGCTATGCGGCGCACTCAGCCGCGCCTGCAGGGTACTGACAAACTGAAGAGCTTCACTTTCACTGCGAAAGGTGACGCAGTGTTTACCAAGGCGCACTTGCCAACCGTTGCCTGCTGCTGTTTTGACCGGCTGAATCATCACGTTCATAACGGATCTCCTCTGCAAGAAAAAGCAGTCTAGTCGCTCAATATGAAGGTTCATTGACCTGCAGCAAATTAGCCAATGGTCGCTATGCCGTTGGTCTGCTCAGCGCACCCTGGTCGCGCCGAACTGTACTGCCAGTCCGGCCAGCCGGGTGAACTCGGTAACCAGGGCGATATCGGCAGCTGTCGGTCGGGTCGGTTGTGGGTAATAAATGCCGAACGTGCCCAGTACCTGGCCGTTGTCATCCTTGAACGGCAGTGACCAGCACGCCTGCAGGCCGGCGGCCAGGGCGGTTGCCTGGTAGTCACGCCAGTAGTGATGCTGGCTGATGTCTTCGACAATCACCAGTTCGCCACTTGCCGCGGCATGCCCGCAGGAGCCCACTTCAAGTGCGGCCTGAATCCCGTCGATGGCCTGGCAATATGCTTCTGGCAGGCTCGGTGCAGCCCCTACATGCAGGCGCTGCTGTTCATTGAGCAACATGATCGACACGCGCATTTGCGGCTGCAGGCACTCCAACCGGCGGCTTATGCCGGCAAGAATGCTCTGCAGTGGATGCAGGCCGAGTAGCTCATCGAGCACAGCATTGCGTGCCTGTTGCAGTTGCTGGGTCCGATGGCGTTCATGCACGTCATGCAGGCTGCCGTGCAGGCGTTGCTCGGGCTGGCTCAGGTTGAGTTGCAGTTCAACTCTGCGGGCCTGGCCGCTGCTGGTCAGTAATTGGCACTCCAGACGCAGGCTCTGCAGCATGCCGCTGCGCAGCTCTTGCAGACGTTGGCGCAGGTTGGCCTGGCCCAGCTCCGGCATAAAGCGTTGCAATGGACTGCCCAGGCTGTCGTGCTGTGAGTAACCACTGATCTGCGTCCATGCCGGGTTGAGGAAAATCAGCTGGTCATCGGCATCGGTGATGAAAACGGCATCGCCCAGGTGCTCGACCAGCGAGCGGTAGCGACTCTCGCTGGCTTGCAGCTCGCTGTCGATTTTCTTCAGTTCGGTGAGGTCGATATCGACGCAGTACAGCTCCAGTTGATCGAAGCTGTTACGCAGCATCAAGTGGCTGGAATAAACCCACACCAGGCTACCGTCCTTGCGTTGTAGCTGGACCTCGGCTGCAGGAATCGGCGGGCCGCCGAGTTGCCACAAATCGATTGCCCCCGCTACTTTGCTGCGCAGCTGAGGTGGAACAATCAACTCCTCCAGGCGCCGGCCTATGGCTTCATGCAAGGCATAGCCGTAAAGCAGGGTGCTGGCCTGATTCCAGTAGATCACCCGGCGTTCACGGTCGTAGCCCTGTACGGCAATCCGCGGAGTCTGCTCGAACAGTTGGCGGAAGCGTTGTTCGCTTTCGCGCAGGGCGCTTTCATCGCGTTTCTGCGCGCTGATGTTCTGTACGCTGCCGATAATCCGGTCGTGCTCATCGACCTCGCTGCGCAGCATCAGCCAGGTAGCCTGTTGCTGGGGTTGCAGCAGGCGCGCATTGACCGTCATCGGTGTGCGGTTTTCCAGCAGGGCTTGCAGGGCGCGTTGCACCCCTGCGCGCTCGGCGGGGTGTAGCCAGCTGAGCAACTGTTCAGGGCTGCATTGCTGGCTGTCCTGGTCGCGTTCAAGCAGGCTCAGAGCTTCTTCGCTCCAGTGGAAGCCATTGCGGTATTCCCAGCTGCCGAGCGCGGCATAGCGTTGGGTCTGTTGCAGCAGGCGGCTGCTGTGGGTGAGTTCTGCGAGCAGTCGATGTTGGGCTTTGCGGTCGCGGTGGCTGACAACGTAGATCAGCCCGGTGCTGAGCAGAATAAACAGCAGGCCTTTGCCGGTTTGCAGCTCGGTCAGCAACTTACTGTCGTTGACCAGCGTGCTCAGCAGATAGTCGCTGCCGAAAATCCACAGAGAGCTGAACAGCATGTAGACGCCAGCCAGGCGCAGTGAACCGTGAAGATCGGGTCGCATCCCTTACCGCCAATGGCTAGCCAGGTCGAAGAAGTGAGTGGGCTTATTACCTACCATGAGTCTAGCCGGCCCTTAGACGAATGCAGGGGACGTGAAAAAAAAGCTGCCCGAACCGCGCGATGAGCCGACTGGTAAAGCGGCTCTGCAGGTGTCGGGGGCATTGAGCAAACTGCTGTTGCGGTTGCGCAGGGTTGTCCAGAAATCGTGCGCCGAGCGGGTGGCGAATGCGCCAAGGGCGCACTAAGATTGCCGCCAGCAGGCTGCGGCAATCAACCACAGTCGTGCCGCGCGAATTGCGCGCCTGAGCAATGTTAGAGTCGCGCCCCATGAAACTGACCCGTACTGACCGATGCCTGCTGGCCTGGATGCTGTATTTCAGCGTGCTGTTCAGTGCGTTCGCCTGCAGTATCGGACACGGTCAGATGGCCGGCCTGCAGCTCAGCGGGCTAGGTAGCCAGTACTGTTCCTTTGATGGCAACTTCGGTGCAGGTGCCGATCTGGAGGGTTCTGGCGTTGTCGCGCCCAACCCCGCAACGGGCTCGGGCTGCTCACTGAGCTCCACGTTCAGTGCCATCCTGATTACGGCGCTCTTCGGCTTGCTGGGTCTGTTGGCCCCCAGCCGTGCACCACTGCGCAGCCTCTTCTTCACCCCTCAACCTGTTCGTTATCTCTGGCCTTCGGCCAACCCCCGCGCGTCCCCCGTTCTGGCTTGAGTCGTTTCTACCGTGGCCCGTTAGGTGCCACGGCAATCACGTAAAAGCAGATAAGAACCTGAGTTTGCCGGTGCCTGAGCCTGAAAGCAGGTCGCACCCGGTGAGCCAAGATTGGGGAAGTACATGCGTCAGTTACCCGTTATCAGCCTGTTGGCGCTCAGCGTCAGCCTGGCCAGCGCGGCCCATGCCGAACACATCAACCTGCAAGACAGCACCATCATCGGCCAACAACAGCACGATGCTACTGCGCCGAGCATCGACGAGAAGCGCGCCGAATTTGCGCGGATTCCCGGCGGCGTGACCATCGTCGATGGCGAGACCTACAAGACCGGTCGCGCCAGCTCGCCGCAGGATGCTCTGGGCCAGGCCACGGGGGTGTATATCCAGTCGCGTTCCGGGGCCGAGGAGTCGCGCCTGTCGATCCGTGGCTCGGGCCTGCAGCGCACCTTCCACCAGCGCGGGATCCTGTTGATGCAGGATGGCGCACCGCTGAACCTGGCCGATGGCAGTGGTGATTTCCAAAGCATTGAACCTATAGCCCTGGACCACATCGAGGTCATGCGTGGCGCCAACGCCTGGCGCTACGGCGCTGCCAATCTGGGCGGGGCGATCAACTTTGTTACGCCCACCGGCAAGACCGCACCGAGCGTACAGCTGCGTACCGAGGCCGGCAGTTTTGATTATCAGCGCCTGTTCGGTGCAGTAGCGCAAGACTTTGGCGACTGGGACGCCTACCTGAGTTTCTCCGACTATGCCCAGGATGGTTTTCGCGACCACTCACGCCAGGAAAATCAGCGCTATTTCGCCAACCTTGGCGGGCGACTCAACGAGCGCCTGGCGACGCGCTTCTATGTCAGCCACGTGGAAACCGACTCGCAAATCCCCGGTAGCCTGACCAAGGCGCAGCTACGTGATAACCCCGAGCAGGCCGCGTTGAGTACCCTCACCGGCGATAACAAGCGCGATTTCACCCTCAACCGCGTTGGCAATATCACCACCTTGCAGCTGGACCACGGCCACAGCCTGGAACTGTCGAGTTTCTACAGCGAGAAGTCGCTGTGGCACCCGATCTACCAGGTCCTAGACGTGGACAGCGAAGACCTCGGGGCGCGCCTGAGCCATCGCTGGCAGAGCGGCGACGGCTGGCGCTGGAGCGGTGGCGTCGAGGTGTTGCAGGGACGCAATCAGGCGCAAAACTACGTCAACGTAAGCGGCAGACGCGGTAGTCAGGTCGACCGCCAGGTGCAGACCGCCCGCAGCCTGAATGCTTTCAGCGAACTGGAAGTGCCGCTGGCTGAGGATTGGGCATTGATTGGCGGCCTGACCTGGCTGCACAGCGAGCGGGATATCGACGACAAGCTGAAAAGCAGCTTCAACTTCGTCGGTACACCGACGGGCTTTCAGGATGCTTCGTTCAATAAGCACTACAGCGCGCGGATCGGCCGGATTGGTCTGCGCCATGACCTGGCCGAGGGCGTGCAGCTGTTTACCAACCTCAGCCAGAGTTATGAGCCGCCGACTTTCAGTGAGTTGACCGGTGGCGCCATCGTTACCGAGAACGATGCACAAAAGGCCACCACGCTGGAGACCGGGATGCGCTTTAAACAAGGCCGCCTTGATCTTGATCTGGCGCTGTACCGCAGCGAGATTCGCGATGAGCTGCTGGGTTACGTCAACCCGCTCAATACGACCCAGGTGATCACCACCAACGCCGATCGCACCGTGCATCAGGGCATCGAGTTCGGTGGCGCGTGGCAACTGGGTGAGGTGGTGCTGCGTGGCCAGTACCTGCTCAATGATTTCCGTTTCGACAACGACCCGAGCTATGGCGATAACCGTATTGCCGGCGTGCCAAGCCAGTTCCTCAAGGGCGAGGTGTTGTGGCAGCGCAATGGCTGGTACGCCGGGCCGACTGTCGAGTGGGTGCCGGTGCATTACGCCGCCGACCATGCTGAGTCGCTGTATGCCGAAGCCTATGCCATCTGGGGGCTAAAAAGTGGCTATCGGCAGAGTGAGGGGCTGGGTTTCTTTGTTGAGGGGCGCAACCTGTCGGACAAGACCTATGTCGCCACTACGGGCGTGGTGGCGAATGCCCGTGGACGGGACGCCGCGCTGTTTATGCCGGGTGACGGCCGAGCGCTCTACGTCGGTCTGGAATGGTCGCTATGAACATGATGTGGGTTAAACCAACAAGCACAATAACTGCCTGCGGAGTTGAACAATGAAACAAGCGAGCCCCTCGTTTTACAACCTGGCCTGGCGCTGGCACTTCTACGCCGGCTTGTTCGTCATCCCCTTTCTGATCCTGCTGTCGCTTACCGGGATCATCTACCTGTTCAAACCGCAGCTCGATCAGTTGCTGTACCCCGAACTGTTGCAGGTGCCAGTGGCCGCGCAGTCGGTCAGTGCCGATGAACAACTGACGCTGGTGCAGCAGGCGTATCCGCAGGCGCAGATCAAACAGTACCTGCCGCCAGTGGCCGAGGGCCGTAGCGCGCAGTTTGTCGTTGATAACGCCGGGCAGACGCTGAACCTGTTTGTCGATCCGTATCGCGGCACACTGCTCGGCAGCCAGGATGCGCAGAGCAACCTGCAAGCCATCGCCCGCCAACTGCACGGCGAGTTGATGATTGGCACGGTCGGCGATCGTTTGATCGAGCTGGCTGCGGGTTGGGGCATCGTACTGGTGGTATCAGGCCTGTACCTGTGGTGGCCGCGCGGTAGCAGCGGGGCGGGCGTGCTGTGGCCACGACTGACGGCACGCGGGCGTTTGCTGTGGCGCGATGTGCACGCGGTGACAGGGTTCTGGGGCTCGCTGTTTTTGCTGTTTATGCTGCTCACCGGCATGACCTGGACCGGCTTCTGGGGCGCGCAGTTTGCAGGCACCTGGAATCATTTTCCGGCGGCGATGTGGGATGACGTGCCGCAGTCCGGAAAGCTCACCGGCAGCCTGAACAACAGCAGCCGGCAGACCGTGGCCTGGGCGGTGGAAACCACGCCGCTACCCGCTTCCGATCCGCATGCCGCGCATAACGGCCATGTCGGCCACGAAGCACCGGTCGCTCCCGCCAATCTGTTGCAGTACGTGGTTGATACGGCTGCCGAGCGCGGTGTGCAACCGGGTTACAGCATCACCCTGCCGAAAGGCGAAACCGGGGTGTACAGCATTGCCCTGTTTGCCGATGACCCGCGCAACGATGCCACCCTGCATATCGACCAATACAGCGGTGCGGTGCTGGCCGATGTGCGTTGGAAGGATTACGGCCTGGTGGCCAGAACCGTGGAAACCGGTGTGGTGCTGCACGAAGGCAAACTGTTCGGCCTGGCCAACCAGCTGTTTATGCTGCTGGTGTGTCTGCTGATTCTGCTCAGCGCGGTCAGCGGTTTGGTTATGTGGTGGATACGCCGCCCGCAAGGGCGCTTTGGTGTGCCACCGCTACGGCATGACCTGCCACGCTGGAAAACCGCCATCGTCATCATGTGCCTGCTCGGCGCAGCCTTCCCGTTGGTGGGGGCTTCGCTGTTGCTGATCTGGGCGCTGGACTGGCTGTTGTTGTCGCGGCTTGCCGGGCTGCGCCCGCTGGCCAGTGATTGAATAAACCGCTAAGCGCAGGCCTGGCTTGCGCTGTTTGATTGCGTCACCCTGTTGCCTATGCCATGGACGCACAGTCCATTTATGGAGGAACACCATGTTGTTGAAAAAGACCCTGCTGATTGCTGCCTTGTTGACCCCTAGCCTGTTCGCCAATGCCCACGAATACAGCGCGGGCGAGCTGCATATCGAACATCCCTGGTCAAGGGAAATGCCGCCGGTAGCGCCGACTGCGGCGGCTTATTTTGTGGTGCACAACAAGGGCGCCGAGGCGGATCGGCTGCTGAGCGTGGCGACTCCGGTGGCGGGCAAGGCCGAGATGCACGAGCACGTGCATGCCGGCGGTGTGATGAAAATGCAGCAGGTACAGAGCGTGGCCATCCCTGCGGGGGGCGAGGTGAAGTTCGAGCCCATGGGCTATCACGTGATGCTGTTCAACCTGCAGCAGCAGGCCAAGGACGGCGAGCGTTTTCCGCTCACTCTGACCTTCGAGAAGGCTGGTGCGGTTGAGGTGGAAATCGCCGTACACAAGGATGCGCCCGTCGGCGAGAAAGCCCATGGCGAAGGGGCCGGGCACTGATCGATAACCCCAGCCCCGCTGCTTTGCAGTGGGGTTGTTCGTGACCATCTCTGGCGTTATTGATTTTCATCAACTGTGCTCCTCGCGGGGCGAGCCACAATCGGCACAGGTTTTTTGAGTTGCCGTGATGCCCTGCAATCGTACCTTTACCGCCCGATACCGTGCGAGCTGGCTGGCTTTGCTGGCCATGTTTCTGCTCAACGTCGGGCCGTTATGGTCGCAGCTCAGCCTAGCTGTTGAGCCCGCGTTGCAAGCAGGACCGGACTGCGTTGACCACGCCAGCAGCCATGAGCAGATGCCGGACCACGAGGTGCTATGGGCCAAGTGTGGCTATTGCACCTTGTTGCTCAACAGCCCGGCCACCAGCTGCGCCAGCCCGCTGCTGACACTGGCGAGTACGACAGTTGCCGATCGGCATGCGGTACCGGTGCGCAGCGGTGTGGTGCGCTCGGCTATTTTCCCCGGCTCGCGCAGCCGCGCCCCACCTGTTTATTCCTGATCGTCGTTACCTGTTTTGTGCGTGTTACTGCCGTTTGAGCGGCGGTGGCCTGTCTTTGCTTGTGCCCCGATTTTGGAATAATCATGTCTACTCATTCGTTGTTGATAAGCGCTGCACCCTTTCGCCTGGCTCCACTCTGTGTTGGCCTTTTATTGGCCGCTCAGGTGCACGCCGAACAAACACCTGAGCACAGTGCGCTGCAACTGTCCCCGTTGGTGATCACGGCCGTGCAGCAGAGCTCACCATTGACCGTGGTGGCCTACCCCAAAGAGGCGCGGCAGCCGGTACCGGCCAGCGATGCCGCCGATTATCTGAAAACCATTCCTGGGTTCTCCGCGATTCGCAGCGGTGGCAGCAACAGTGACCCCGTGTTGCGCGGGATGTTTGGCTCACGCCTGTTGCTGCTCACCGACGGCGGGCAGATGTTAGGTGCCTGCCCTGGCCGGATGGATTCCCCAAGCTCCTACATTTCACCGGAAACTTACGATCTGCTGACCGTTACCAAAGGCCCGCAGACGGTGATCTGGGGCCCAGGTTCCTCGGCCGGTGTGGTGCGGTTTGACCGTGCGCCGGAGAGCTTCGGTGAGCTTGGCTCGCGCCTGCATGCCAGTGTGCTGGGCGGTTCCAATGGCCGTTTTGATCGGGTTGTCGATGGCGCGGTGGGCGACGAGCAAGGGTATCTACGGGTGATCGGCAATAGCTCGCACTCGGATGATTACGAAAACGGTGACGGCGACACCATCCCGTCGCGCTGGGACAAGTGGAATGGTGACGTGGCCCTGGGCTGGACACCGGATGCTGACACGCTGTTCGAACTGACTGCCGGGCGCGGTGATGGCGAGGCGCGCTACGCCGGTCGCGGTATGGACGGTAGCCAGTTCAAGCGTGAAAGCCTCGGCCTGCGCTTCGAGCGCAGCAACCTGAGCGGCGTGCTGGATAAACTCGAAGCCAAGGTTTACTACAACTACGCCGACCACATCATGGATAACTTCACGCTGCGCTCGCCGGACCCGACCAGCATGATGCGCCACCCCATGGCCTCACAGGTTGACCGCAGAACCCTCGGCACACGCCTGGCCGCCACCTGGAAGTGGGAAGAGGTCGAGCTGGTCACGGGGGTCGATGCCCAGCGCAGTGAGCACCGTGCACGCAACTCGACCTACAGCATGATGGGCGGCGGTTTTACCGATGCCGACCACTATCCTTGGACGAAAGATGCGCTGATGCACAACTACGGCTTGTTCGCCGAATCCACCTGGCAGTTGGCCACGCGTGATCGCCTGATTTCCGGTGCGCGACTGGATCGTGCGTCGGCCAAGGACTATCGGCAGAGCTTCAGCAGCATGATGGGGATGGGCATGTCGAGGCCCAACCCGACGGCAGACGACACCCGTGCCGATACCCTGCCCAGCGGGTTTGTACGCTACGAGCATGATCTGCACAGTTCACCGGCAACCGTTTACGCTGGTCTTGGTCATGTACAGCGCTTTCCCGACTACTGGGAACTGTTCTCCGCAGGGCTCAATGGGCCGGCCGATGCGGACAATGCATTCGATGGCATCAAGCCAGAAAAGACCACTCAACTGGATGTCGGTATTCAGTACAAGAAACAAGCCTTGCAGGCGTGGGCTTCGGCCTATGTCGGACAGGTGCGTGATTACATCCTGTTCGATTACCGCGGCATGAGCACCCAGGCAGACAATATTGATGCGCGCATCATGGGCGGTGAGCTGGGGGCGGCCTACACCTTCGACACTAACTGGAAGGCCGATGCCACGCTGGCTTACGCCTGGGGCAAGAACAGCTCCGATGATGAAGCGCTGCCGCAGATGCCGCCGCTGGAAGCCCGCCTGGGCCTGACCTATCAGCGTGACGACTGGAGCGCGGGGGCGTTGTGGCGTGTGGTCGATGACCAGGGGCGTGTGGCCAACCTACGCGGCAACGTGGTGGGGCAGGACTTGGGTGAAAGTTCCGGCTTTGGCGTGTTCTCGCTTAATGGCGCTTACCGGGTGACTAAACAGGTCAAGCTCAGCGCCGGGGTCGACAACCTGCTCGACAAAAACTACGCCGAACACCTGAACCGCGCGGGTAATGCCGGCTTCGGCTTCCCCGCCTACAGCCGCATCGACGAGCCTGGTCGTACCCTGTGGGCCAAGGTCGACGTCGACTTCTAACGGCGGGTCGGCTGAGGTGCTTTAGCCGCGACTCTTGCTAAAGCACCTCTTGCCTCTGCTTCAGACCAGCCGCGCATCCAGGCTGTTCTGTGCCAGGCGCTTGGCCTGCTCCTGAGTCATGCCCAGGCTCTCGTGCAAGGCCGCGAAGTTCTCGGTGACATAGCCGCCGAAGTAGGCCGGGTCGTCCGAGTTCACCGTTACCTTCACCCCGCGTTCGAGCATCTGCAGGATGTTGTGTTGGCGCATGTCGTCGAATACGCAGAGCTTGGTATTCGACAGCGGGCACACGGTCAGCGGGATCTGCTCGTCGATGATGCGTTGCATCAGTCGCTCATCCTCGATGGCGCGCACGCCGTGGTCGATGCGCTGAATTTTCAGCAGGTCCAGCGCCTCCCAGATGTACTCGGGCGGACCTTCTTCGCCGGCGTGAGCCACTGTTAGATAACCCTCGCTGCGCGCCTTGTCGAACACCCGTTGAAACTTGCTCGGCGGATGCCCCATCTCCGAGCTGTCCAGGCCCACGGCGATAAACGCATCGCGGAACGGCACGGCCTGCTCCAAGGTTTTGAACGCTTCTTCTTCGGGCAAATGGCGCAGAAAGCTCAAGATCAAGCCGTGGCTGATGCCCAGCTGCTTCTCGCCATCCACCAGCGCCTGCTTGATCCCGCGCAGCACCACTTCGAAGGGAATGCCACGATCGGTGTGGGTTTGCGGGTCGAAGAACGGCTCGGTGTGGATGACGTTCTGCTGCTTGCACTTGAGCAGGTAGGCCCAGGTCAGGTCGTAGAAGTCCTGCTCGCTGCGCAGCACATTGGCGCCGGCGTAATAGAGGTCGAGAAACTCCTGCAGGTTGTTGAAGGCGTAAGCGCTGCGCAGCGCCTCGACGTCGTTCCAGGGCAGGGCAATCTTGTTGCGCTCGGCCAGGGCAAACAGCAGCTCGGGCTCCAGCGAGCCTTCCAGGTGCAGGTGCAGTTCGGCTTTGGGCAGGGCGTTGAGCCAGTCGTACATGGTCAGTTCTCGTTATCAGGCGTGGTCGCGACAAAGTTTAACCGCAAGGACAGGATTTCGCCTGCGCGGGTAGCGATCGTAAGGTCGGTGGTAACTGTGGGAGGGGCTTTAGCCGCGAGATTTTGACTTGTCGCGGCTAAAGCCCCTCCCACGAGATCTAGGCGTGATCAGGCTTTTCCCGTCGATACGCATAGGTGTCGGCGAAGCGCGACAGCAGGTACTCAGCGCTGGTCACGCTGGGGTACTTGGGCGGGTTGGCGGCGTCCGAACAGTTCGGCAGGCAGCTGATTTCGGTGTCCGGGTGCGGCTCGGCGAAGAACGGCATGGAGTAGCGATCAACCCCCAGCGGGCTGATCACCCGGTGCGGCGTCGAGGTGTAACGGTCGTTGCTCCAGCGCGCCAGCATGTCACCGATATTGACCACAAAGCTCCCGGCAATCGGCGGCGCATCGATCCACTGGCCATCGCGGCTGCGTACCTGCAAGCCACCGGCGTCGTCCTGATAGAGCAGGGTGATGCAGCCGTAATCGGTGTGTTCGCCGGCGCCTTGTTGCTCAGCGCTGCTGGCGGTGTGGCGCGGCGGGTAGTGGATCATGCGCAGCACGCTGATCGGCTCGCGAAAGCGGGTGTCGAAAAAGTCGCGCTCAATATCCAGGGCCAGGGTCATGGCGCGCAGTAGGGTGTTGGCCAGCGCCTGCATATCGCTGTAGTGCTGCTCCATCAGGGCCGCCCAGCCGGGCAGGTCCGGATGACGGTTGGAGCCGCGCAACGGCTTGCCGGCCAACACCTCCGGGTGGTCGGCGGGCATGTGGAAACCCATGTCGAAGGTTTCCTTCAGGTCGCTCGGTTTGCTCGGATCCAACTGCTCGGTGGCAACCGCGCCGTAGCCGCGATGGTGCGCGGTCTGGGTGATGTCGATCTTGAGTTTTTCTGCGGCCGGCAGGGCAAAGAAGGTTTTGGCGGCGCTCAGCAACTCGGCAATACGCGCCGGGCTGATCGGGTGTCCGGTGATATAGAAGAAACCCCACTCGCGACAGGCTCGGTCGATGTGCTCGGCCACGGCGGGCCAGGCCGACTCGTCGGCACTGTAGAGGGGGGCGATGTCGATAATGGGCAAGGTATTCATAAAAGCTCCGGGTGGGGCGGTGCTGCGAGTCTTCTCGTACTAAGGAGCCTGTCGAACTCAACACTGTTCTGCTGCGGAAAATCCGGACTTGGCCATTTTTGTGGCTTTCCCTCGTTAAATAGCGCGCTATTCGCCTCGGTAAAGCCGCAAAAACTGTCTCAAACCGGGCTTTCCCTCGCGACGAACGGTTGAGCCCGACAGGCTCCAAGCAGCGAAAAAGGGCGCCTCTAGTTATGGGGCGCCCTGTGATGCGGTTCTGCCTGAGGGCAGGGACGGCATCGGTGTGATGTTCGTGGGAGGGGCTTCAGCCGCGATAACCGCAAGGCTCGCGGCTAAAGCCCCTCCCACAAGGTTTGGCGAATGCCTTACTTCGGCAGTTCAGCCTTCACGTTTTCCACGTAGTAGTTCATCGATGCCAGTTCGGCGTTGGTCGCGGCGACGCCGGCCGGGATTTTCTCTACGCCGCTCTGGTCCTTGATCGGCCCGGTGAACGGGTGGAAGGCGCCGCTCTTGATGTCGGCAATAATCTGCTCGGCCTCGGCCTTCACATCAGCCGGTACCAGGTCGCTGATCGGCAGGCGAATGGTGTCTTCCGCCAGGCCGCCCCAGAAGTCCTGGGATTTCCAGTTGCCGTCGATCACTGCCTGGGTGGATTTGACGTAGTGCGGGCCCCAGTCGTTGACGATCGAGGTGAGCACGGCTTTCGGCCCGAAGTGCGCCATGTCCGAGGCGTAGCCCACGGAGTAGACGCCACGACGCTCGGCGGTCTGGATCGGTGCCGGGCTGTCGGTGTGCTGGAACACCACGTCCACGCCCTGGTCGATCAGCGCGTTGGCGGCGTCGGATTCCTTGCCCGGATCGAACCAGGAGTTGACCCACACCACTTTGATCTCGGTGCCTGGGTTGTACTTGTCCAGCGCCAGTTGGATAGCGTTGATGTCGCGGATCACTTCCGGAATCGGGAAGGAGGCGACGTAGCCGATCTTCTTGGTTTTGGTCATTTTCGCCGCGAGGAAACCGCCGACATAGCGGCCCTCATAGGAGCGCGACAGGTAGGTGCCGAGGTTCTTGTCCTGCTTGTAGCCGGTGGCGTGCTCGAAGGTCAGCTTGGGGAATTGCTTGGCGACTTTCAGCGTTGGGTTCATGTAGCCGAAAGAGGTGGTGAAGATCAGGTCATAGCCGCCCTTGGCCATATTGCGGATCACCCGCTCGGCGTCCGCACCTTCCGGCACGTTTTCCACATAACTGGTCTCAACCTTGTCGCCCAGCTCTTTGATCACCGCCTGGCGGCCTTGCTCGTGCTGGTAGGTCCAGCCGTGGTCGCCAATCGGGCCGATATAGACAAAGCCAACCTTCAATGGATCGGCGGCGGATGCGCCCAGGGTGGCGCTGAAACCAAGGGCGGCGACGAGGGCGCGCAGCAGGGGTTTTTTGCTCTTCTCGAACATGGTCTATGGAACTCCGGTGTCTGTGGATGCGTCGTGGTTAAACAGCTAAGCGATGGATTGCAAAAAGCTGACCAACTGGACAATTAGCGTCTAACTTCGGGCTCACTGCGTATCTGCGCTGTGGCGAGGGTTTGCTGGTGGTGCTGTGCTGGTGCATGGGGTGAAAAGCGTGCTGCGAGATGGTGCGTGCTTGTGTGATGTGTGTTCGCGGCTAAAGCCCCTCCCACAGGGTGCATATGCGTCTGTGGGGGCTTTGTGGGAGGGGCTTCAGCCGCGAACAAGGTAAAAGCGTCAGTGCCCCGGCTGCCAGGGCTTGCCCAGTGACACCGGGGCAAACAGCCGGGTCTTGATCGCATCCCGCGAGAGCAATACCAGCACCACAATGGTCGCCACATAGGGCAGCATTGCCAGCAGGTTGGAGGGGATCGACAGACCAATGCCTTGGGCCACCAGATGGATGATGCTGGCCAAGCCGAACAGGTAAGCCCCGAGCAGCACACGCAGTACCCGCCAACTGGCGAATACCACCAAGGCCAGGGCGATCCAGCCGCGCCCGGCGGTCATGTTCTCGGCCCACATCGGCGTATACGCCAACGACAGATAACCGCCCGCCAGCCCGGCCATGGCGCCGCCGAACAGCACTGCCAGAGTGCGTACGCGCAGCACCGGCAGGCCCATGGCACTGGCGGCGTCGGGGTTTTCGCCGACCGCCTGGATGATCAAGCCGATGCGGTTTTTCAGCAGCACCCAGGCCACCAGACCGAACAGGGCGAAGGACAGGTACACCAGCACGTCCTGGTCGAACAGCATGCGCCCGATCAACGGGATTTCACTGAGCAGTGGAATGGCAATGGGCTCGAAACCGCTCAAGGGTTTGCCGACCCAGGCCGCGCCAACAAAGGTGGAAAGGCCGACGCCGAAGATGGTCAGCGCCAGCCCGGTGGCCACCTGATTGGCGTTAAAGCCCAGGGCCACGGCGGCGAACAGCATCGACAGCAGCATGCCCGCGGCCATCGCCAGCAGTACGCCGAGCCACAGGTTGCCGGTGCTCAGGGCGACGATAAAGCCGATCACCGCGCCGAACAGCATCATGCCTTCCTGACCGAGGTTGAGCACACCGCTCTTCTCGCAGATCAGTTCACCCAACGCCACCAGCAGCAGCGGCGTACCGGTGCGTACCATGGCGTAGAAAATATTGCTGAGTAGATCGAGATCCATGTTTGAAACCCCAAGCTGCGCGCTGAGTGCGGCAGGTAAAAATGATGTCGGTTATCTGACTTGTGGGAGGGGCTTTAGCCGCGACAGTGAATGATCGCCGCTAAAGCGCCTCCCACGGGTTAGTGTTGGCCTTAAACAGGCGCTTGCTTGAGTGCTGTGCGCTGCAACCACTTCAGCTTCAAGCGTGGCCGGTAAAGAATCAGCACATCGCAGGCGAGCAGGAAGAACAGCATCATTCCCTGGAACAGTTGGGTGATGGCTTGCGGCAGGTTCAGGGTCATCTGCGCGTTCTCGCCGCCCAGGTACAACAGCGCCATCAGCAGGCTGGCGAAGACGATGCCGAGCGGATTTAGACGGCCGAGAAAGGCCACGGTAATCGCCGCGTAGCCATAACCGGGCGACACCTGTGGCACCAGTTGGCCAATCGGCCCTGCCACTTCGCCAACCCCGGCCAGTCCTGCCAGCCCGCCGCTGACCAGCAGGGCGAACCACACCAGACGTTTTTCGCGAAAGCCGACAAAGCCGGCGGCGCGGCGGTCGAGGCCGAGCACCTTGATCTGGAAGCCAAGAAAGCTTTTCTGCAGCAGCACCCACACCGCCACTAGGGCCAGCAGGGCGAAGTACAGACCGGCGTGCAGGCGGCCATCTTCACTCACCAGGGGCAGGCGGCTGGCATCGCCGAACATCGCCGATTCAGGGAAGTTGAAGCCGGCCGGGTCCTTCAGTGGGCCATGCACGAAGAACAGCAGCAGGTTCAGCGCGATGTAGTTGAGCATGATGCTGGTGAGGATTTCGTTGGCATTGAACTGCGTGCGTAGCCAGGCCGTCAGGCCGCCCCAGGCCGCGCCGGCGGCGATGCCGGCGAGGATGACCCAGACCAGCGCCCAGCGACTGTCCCACTCGATGAGCTGAATCGCCATGGCGCTGCCGGCCAGCGCGCCGAGCAGCAACTGGCCTTCGGCGCCGATATTCCAGATACGCGCCTGATACGCCACCGCCAAGCCAAGGGCGCACAGCAAAATCGGCAGCGCTTTGACCAGCAGTTCGGAGACGCCATACCAGTCGCTCAATGGTGCAATCAGCAGGGTGTGCAGGGTTTCCAGCGGAGCGTGGCCGAGCAGGCTGAACAGCAACGCGCCGCTGATCAGGGTGAGCGCAGCCGCAAGTAGCGGTGACAGCCAGAGCATGGCGCGTGATTGCTGGCCGCGCGGTTCGAGGGATAACAGCATGTGAGGCTCCGTCAGCTCAGGCCGGCAGCGCTGGCTGCGGCGGGGCGGGTAATGGGGGCGGCTGGGGCGAACTCGCCAGCCATCCAGCGGCCGACTTCGACCGGGGAGGTTTGTGCGGTTGCCGCCAGGGCGGAGAGTTTGCCGCTGCACAGCGCGCCGATGCGGTCGCTGATCTGGAACAGCTCGTCGAGGTCTTCGGAAATCACCAGAATCGCCGCGCCCGCATCGCGCAGGGCAATCAGTGCGCGATGAATCGCCGCCGCCGCGCCTACGTCCACGCCCCAGGTGGGGTGCGCGGCCACCAGCAGTTTGGGCTGCTGCAGAATCTCGCGGCCGAGGATAAATTTCTGCAAATTGCCGCCGGACAGGCTGCGCGCTGGCGCATCGGCATCCGGGGTTTTCACCGCAAAACGCTGGATGATCTCGTCCGCCAGGGCGCGCACCTTGCCGCGCTGGATCAACCCCTTGCTCAGCAAGCCCTGCTGGAATGCGGTGAGCAGCGCGTTGTCGGCCAGGCTCATGTCCGGCACAGCGCCGTGGCCCAAGCGCTCGGCCGGAACAAAGGCCAGGCCGAGCTTGCGCCGGGCATCGGGGTGGAGGTGGGCGATGGGTTTTTGATCGAGGCTGATGCGCGCATGCTCGTTGCGCGGCAGGCGGGTTTCGCCGCTGAGCAGGGCGAGCAGTTCATCCTGACCGTTGCCGGCAACGCCGGCGATACCGACGATCTCGCCACTGCGCACTTCCAGCCGCAGGTTGTGCAGGTCGCTGCCGAAAGGGTCGGCATTGCGCCAGCTCAGGTCGTCCACGCGCAGGCGCGGCAAGCCGCCGGCGACTTTCGGGTAACTGCTTTCCAGGCCCTCGGCATCACCGACCATCAGCCGCGCCAACTCTAGATCCGAGCACTCACTCGGCACGCAATGCCCGGACACCTTGCCGCCGCGCAGCACCGTGGCGCTCTGACACAGCGCACGCACTTCACCGAGCTTGTGGCTGATAAACAGAATGCTGCAGCCCTCGCTGGCCAAACGCCGCAGGGTGACGAACAGCTCGTCGGCCTCCTGCGGGGTGAGCACCGAGGTGGGCTCATCGAGAATCAGCAGTTTGATCTCCTGCATCAGGCAGCGAACGATCTCCACCCGCTGGCGCTCGCCGATGGACAGGCTGTGTACCAGGCGGCCGGGCTCCAGGGCCATGCCATAGCGCTGCGACACTTCGCGGATTTTCGGCTCAAGCTGCTTGGGCGTGCCGGCGTCCGCGCCCATGGCCAGGGCGATGTTCTCGGCCACGGTGAGGGTTTCAAACAGTGAGAAGTGCTGGAACACCATGCCCACGCCGAGGCTGCGTGCCATGGCCGGGTCACGCATCTTCAGGGCTTCACCCTGCCAGCGGATCTCGCCGCTGTCGGGCTGGGTGACGCCATAGATGATCTTCATCAGGGTGCTTTTGCCGGCACCGTTTTCGCCCAGCAGCGCATGGATTTCGCCAGCGGCGATGTGCAGGTCGATACGGTCGTTGGCCAGGCAGCCGGGGTAGCGCTTGCTGATACCGCTTAGCTGCAAGCGCGCAGGAGAGGGGGAACTGGACATGGGCAGAGGCTCAAGAATGACAACTGCCCTGGCTAAAGCAAAAAGCTGGCCACTGAGTCAGAAACGCCCTGCTGGCCGCGTTAGTTGCCGGGCGGATCTTCGGTGGTGCGTGTTGGAGGCCTTAGTGTGGTGCGTAGCGCTTTAGAGGATGGTGCGTTTTGGTGCATTGAGCTTGGCATGGCGCTGGCAGGAGGCAGCTCGCGGCTAAAGCCCCTCCCACGGCCACCCTGCATCTGTGGGCGGTTTTTTAGCCGCAAGTGTGGGGGGCTCGAAGGTGGGGCTTCTGTGGGAGGGGCTTTAGCCGCGACAGAGGTTATTGCAGTTGCAGCTCAATCCGCCCACGGCTGATATCCGCCAGCAGCCGTTGCAGTTCGGTCACCCGCTGCGGCGGTACGGCTAGCTGCAATTCGGCGCCGCTGGCGTCGTAGGCTTCGCTTTGCAGTTGGCAATCCAGCTCACTCAGGCGGGCCTTGAGCAGCGGCAGCTCGGCGAACAGGCAATGGCAGCGGTAGTGGTCACGAGTCACTAACTCATGGCGTGGCGCGGCTTGCAGGCATTTGTTGGCGCTGCCGCCGTAGGCGCGGGCCAGGCCACCGGTGCCGAGCTGGATGCCGCCATAAAAGCGGATCACCAGCACCGCCACCTGATCCATGTCCTGCGCTTCAATCGCTGCCAGTATCGGCCGCCCAGCCGTGCCGCCGGGTTCGCCGTCGTCACTGAAGCGGTACTGCTGGCCAACCTTCCAGGCCCAGCAGTTGTGGCTGGCGCTGGCGTCGCTGTGCGCGGCAACAAACGCCTGCGCCTCGGCCGCGCTGCTAACCGGCGCGGCGAGGGCGATAAAGCGGCTTTTACGAATCTCCTCGCGGTAGTCGCAAGGGCCGAGCAGGGTGAAGGGCATTAGGCGCCTTTGGCGGGCGGTGTCAGGCCGCAGCCCTTGAGGATGATGCTGATCAACTGCTCGCCCGCTTCTTCGTAATCGGCTTTGACCAGGCGCGAGCGACCGGTGACGCGGCAGATCTGCGAGGCAAAGTCAGCGTAGTGCTGGGTGCTGCCCCACAGCAGGAAGATCAGGTGCACCGGGTCGACCGGGTCCATCTTGCCGGCGGCGCTCCAGGCCTCGAACACTGCGGCGCGGCCACGGAACCAGGCCTGGTAATCCTGATTGAGCATCTGCGACAGGTGCTCGCCGCCACTGATCACTTCCATGGCATAGATGCGCGAGGCTTTTGGCTGGCGGCGGGAGAATTCCATCTTGGCGCGGATATAGCCGGCCAGCGCAGTGGCCGGGTCATCGTCCACGGTCAGGGTGTTGAAGGTGTTGTCCCACAGCTCGAGGATGTTCACCAGTACCGCCTGATACAGGCCCAGCTTGTTGCTGAAGTAGTAGTGCAAATTGGCTTTCGGCAGCCCGACGTTCTGCGCGATGGTGTTCATGCTGGTGCCTTTGAAGCCGTGCTTGGCGAACTCTTCTTCGGCGGCCTTGATGATGGCTTCTTCGTTTTTCTGCCGAATACGCCCGGCAGGTTTGGCAGTCGGGTCGACACGGTGTGCGTGTATTTCAACAGTCATAAACGGTTCCGCAATGGTCAGGTTTTTGGACGACAGCACTGATAACCCACAGGCGCCGAGGTGACAAGCGCAAGGAGGAGAAAATCTGACCTGAATACGCTGCAAACCGGCTTTTGCACCAGACTTGTGCGTGTGAGTGGGGCTGGGAGAGGTGGCTATGGGCAACGCGTCATCCACCCTAGGTTGCTGCAGGTATTGCGTATGCGCATCGGGCTTCAGTCATGTGGCCCAGGGGGCGTCTGTGCAGCGCTTTGCTCCCTGCGCCCGCCCAAGTACCAGCCCAGCGCGCCCCAGGCGGCTGCGCAAAGGGCGCCGGCTATGGCCGCGACCAGGACACCGTTGGCGAGCATGTCGAGCAGGGCCTTGGCCCAGGCGCTGACGGCATCGCCGGCGCGGTAGACCACGGTGTCGATAAAGTTCTTGGCCTTGTATTTGCTCTCGGCATCCAGCGGGGCGAAGAGCATTTCCCGGCCGGGGCGCACGAAGGCGTATTCACCGACCCGGCGCACGATCATCAAGGCCGCGAGCATGGCGAAAGTCGGCGCCAGGGCCAGGCCGACAAAGCCCAGGCAGACCAGCAGCGGCACGCCGGCGAGCAACGCGCGAATGCCGAAGCGCTGGGCGATGCGTCCGGTGATAAATAACTGCGCGAGCAGGGACAGCGCCTGCACGCTGAAGTCGATCAGGCCGAATACGCGGATCTGCTCGTTACGCTCGGTGAACGTTTCCGCCACCAGGCGCGCCTGCTCGAAGTAGAGAAAGGTGCTGGCGCTGGCCAGCAGGATAACGAAGGCGCTGATGCCCAGCAGGTAGGGCGAGGCGAGCACGCGGGTCAGGCCGCTGAACGGGTTGCCGAGCACCGGCTGACGCGGGTTTTCACTGGGCGGTGCGCCAGGCCGACCGGCACCGCCAACCGTACGCCAGGCCATCAGTTGCTGCTTGGCCAGAATCGCCATGCCCAGCAGCAAGGCCGCCAGCAGGATCAGCCCGCTCTGCCCGAGGCGCTCAATCAGCAGTGCGCCCAGCGCCGGGCCGGCCAAACCGCCGCAACTGGCGCCCGCGGCGATAAAGGCAAACAGGCGCTTGGCTTGGGCGCTGTCGAACACATCGGCCATCAGGCTCCAGGCCACCGAGACGACGAACAGGTTGTAGACCGAAATCCACACATAAAACACCCGCGCCACCCAGATGTCGTCGCCGCTGCGTTGAAACAGCGCGGCGAAGATCAGCAGATTGAGGATAAAGAAGCCGTACACCCAATCGATATAACGCGCCCGCGCCACCGTCGAGTTGAGCCAGGCAAACAGCGGTACAGCGGCCAGCATCAGCAGAAAGGTCGCAGTGAATAGCCATTGCAGGTTTTCCACCCCGCCGCGAATGCCCATGGCCTCGCGGATCGGCCGCAGCATGAAATAGCCGCTGAACAGGCAGAAGAACAGGCCAAACCCGCACAGCACCGCCAGCAGCTCGGCGGGCCGTGCGTTGATCGCCTGCGCCAGGCGTTGCGCCGGGCTCATCGTTTGGCCTCTAGCAGGCCGACACGCTTCGGCATATCAGCTAAACGCCTGGACAATCTTCTCGCGCAGCGCCGCATCCGGCAGGCGGCCGATGCCGGCCTTGAGGTTGTCGGCCATATAGCGCGGGTTGGAAGTGGCCGGGATCACCGCCGTGACCGCCGGGTTGGCGAGGATGAACTTGAGTAACAGTTGAGCCCAGGACGTGGCGTCGGTTTCCATTGCCCAGTTGGGCAGCGGCTTGCCCTTGACCCGGCCAAGCAACTGCCCGCGCTGAAACGGCCGGTTGATCAGCGTGGCGATGCCATGGTCGGCGCAGTAGGGCAGCAGGCGTTTTTCGGCATTGCGTTCGCCCACCGAGTAGTTGAGCTGGACGAAATCCACCGACTCTTTACCCAGCACTTCCAGCAGATCGTCGTGAGCCGATTCAATGTAGTGGGTGATGCCGATATAGCGCACCTTGCCCTCGGCTTTCAGTTCACGCAGCAAGGCCAGTTGGGTGTAGGTGTCCTGCAGGTTGTGTACCTGTACCAGGTCGAGCGTGTCGGTTTGCAGCGCCTGCAGGCTGGCCTCGAACTGGGCCATGCCGCGCTCGCGGCCGCTGGTGGAAATCTTGCTGGCAAGGAAGGCCTTGCCCTGGGTTTGGGTGCGCTGCAGCAGTTTTCCTGTCACCACTTCGGAGGCGCCATAACTGGGCGAGGTGTCGATCAGTCTGGCGCCGCCGTTGATAAAGGTGCGCATCACAGCATCCAGCGCGTTCAGGTTGTCATCGGAGGGGCTGACATCAAAGGTACGCGCGGTACCCAGGCCGATCACCGGCAGCAACTCGCCACTGCTGGGGATGGCGCGTTTCAACAGTTGGCTGGGATCGGCGTAGGCCAGCGAGGGCAACCACGGCGTGGCGGCGAGGGCGAGCAGGCTGGCGCTGCCCTGGATGAAGTGACGACGGCTAGGCATAGGGTCCTCCGTGGTGACACTGCACAGGTAAAAGGTCAAACCACGCTAAACGTGGCTCCGACCGAGCATAGACCTGAGAGTCGCGACGCCGCCCAAGGTTACGTGGTCAGTTGTTACCTGGTGTGTCTCTAAGCCTCGGCCAGCGCCTCGAGAAAACTCTCCAGTACCAGATGCGGGCGGCGGCCTTTGCGGGTGACCGAGGCCAGGCTGACATCGTAGAAACGGCTGTCGGGTTTGAGCACGCGCAGGCGTCCCTGTTGCACCCAGGCTTGGGCGTAGTGGTCGGGCAGGTAGCCGATATAGCGCCCGGTGAGAATCAGAAAGGCCATGCCTTCGCGGTCCGAGGCGCTGGCGGTGCAATTGAGCGCCTGGTAATGGCTTTGCACCTCGGGCGGCAGGCGGAAGGTTGGGGCGATGGCTTCCTGAGCGTCGAGGCGGCTGTCTTCTAGCTGCTGATCATCGACGTAGAACAGCGGGTGGCCGACCGCGCAGTAGAGCAGTGAGCGCTCGTCGTACAGCGGCTGATAGTCCAGCCCGGACAGCGCGCTGACCTGCGGCACCACGCCGATGTGCAGGCGACCGTCGAGCACGCCTTGTTCCACCTCGCTGGGCGGGGTCATGCGGATATGGATGCGCACATCCGGGCCGCGCTCCTTGAGCCGGGCCAGGGCGTTGGTGATGCGCATGTGCTGCACTGTCACCAGGTTGTCGGTCAGGCCGATATTCAGCTCGCCGCGCAGATGCTGGTGCAGGCCGTTGACCTCGGTGCGAAAGCTCTCCAACGCCGCCAGCAGTTGTTGGGTGCTCTGGTACACCTCGCGGCCTTCTTCGGTCAGGGCAAAGCCGGCGCGGCCGCGTTGGCACAGACGCAGGCCGAGGCGTTGTTCGAGGTCGCTCATCTGCTGGCTGATCGCCGAGCGGCCGATGCCCAAGGCGCTTTCCGCCGCGGAAAAACCGCCGCATTCCACCACGCTGCGAAACAGCTTGAGCAGGCGGATATCAAAGTCACTGACCTGGGCCAGCGGATCGGGACGGCGAGCGCTCATTGTTCAATGCTCATTGTTTAGTGAGTGGTTAACTAAAGATATGAAGAGTCGTGTTTTCACGACTCTAAACCCGTGGCACCTTTGCTGGCAACTGCTTCTCTATCTCTGTGGAAGGGGCTTCAGTCGCGACAGCGATTGATGCTCGCGGCTAAAGCCCCTCCTACGGTATCTACATCGCTCAGTCGCCCATACGCGAGGCCACCATGAACATGCCGCAGACCGAAGTCCCGTCCCTGGCCAGCCAGCTCAAGCTGGATGCGCACTGGATGCCGTTTTCCGCCAACCGCAACTTCAAGCGCGACCCGCGTTTGATCGTGGCTGCCGACGGTAACCACTTCATCGACGACAAGGGCCGGCGCGTGTTCGACAGCCTGTCCGGGCTGTGGACCTGCGGCGCTGGGCACAACCGCAAGGAAATTCAGGAGGCGGTGGCCAAGCAGCTCGGCACCCTGGATTACGCGCCGGGCTTCCAGTACGGCCACCCGCTGTCGTTCCAGTTGGCCGAGAAAATCACCGAGCTGACCCCGGCCGGCCTCGATCACGTGTTTTTCACCGACTCCGGCTCCGAGTGCGCCGACACCTCGGTGAAGATGGCCAGGGCTTACTGGCGCCTTAAGGGCCAGCCGAGCAAAACCAAGTTTATCGGCCGCGCCCGTGGTTATCACGGCGTGAACATCGCCGGCACCTCGCTGGGCGGCATCGGCGGCAACCGCAAGATGTTCGGCCAGATGATGGACGCCGATCACCTGCCGCACACCCTGCAGTCGCATCTGGCCTACACCAAGGGCATGGCCGAGACCGGCGGCGTTGAGCTGGCCAACGAACTGCTGAAACTGATCGAACTGCATGACGCCTCGAACATCGCGGCGGTGATCGTCGAGCCGATGGCCGGTTCTGCTGGCGTGCTGGTACCGCCGGTTGGCTACCTGCAGCGTCTGCGCGAGATCTGCACCCAGCACAGCATCCTGCTGATCTTCGACGAAGTGATCACCGCCTATGGCCGCATGGGCAAGTGGACCGGTGCCGAGTACTTCGGCGTGACCCCGGACATCATGAACACCGCCAAACAGGTCACCAACGGTGCGATTCCGATGGGCGCAGTGATCGCCTCCAGCGAGATCTACAACACCTTTATGAACCAGGCGATCCCCGAGCACATGGTCGAGTTCGGCCACGGTTACACCTACTCGGGTCACCCGGTGGCTTGCGCCGCTGGCCTGGCGACTCTGGAGTTGCTCAAGCGCGACAACCTGATCGAGCAATCGGCCGCCCTGGCACCGATCTTTGAAGAGAAATTGCACGGCCTCAAAGGCAGCAAACACATCATCGACATCCGCAACTGCGGCCTGGCCGGTGCGCTGCAGATTGCCCCGCGTGACGGCGACCCGGTAATCCGCCCGTTCGAGGCCGGTATGGCCTTGTGGAAGGCTGGTTTTTACGTGCGCTTCGGTGGCGATACCCTGCAGTTCGGGCCAACCTTCAACACCACGCCCGAGCAGTTGGACTCTGTGTTCAACGCAGTCGGCGATGCACTGAACAGCCTCGACTAACCCATTTCTGTGGGAGGGGCTTTAGCCGCGACCCTCTGCTGTCGCGACTAAAGCCCCTCCCACGACCGAGTAGCCCTAGCGGCCAGGCCGCCTCAAAGAATTTGCTAATGGAGTTTTTATGACCACTGTAAACCACCTGATTCACGGCGAACTGACCGCCGGCACCGGCCGCACTGCAGACGTGTTCAACCCGTCCACCGGCGCAGTCAGCAAGCAAGTTGTCCTGGCCGACCGCGCCACCATGCAGCAGGCCATCGACTCGGCCAAGAGCGCCTTCCCGGCCTGGCGCAACACGCCGCCAGCCAAACGCGCCCAGGTGATGTTCCGCTTCAAGCAACTGCTGGAGCAGCACGAAGCGGCCATCGCCAAGCTGATCAGCGAAGAGCACGGCAAAACCCTGGAAGACGCCGTGGGTGAGCTCAAGCGCGGCATCGAAAACGTCGAATTCGCCTGTGGCGCCCCGCAGATCCTCAAGGGTGAATACAGCCGCAATGTCGGCCCGAACATCGACGCCTGGAGCGATCTGCAGCCGATTGGCGTAGTCGCCGGCATCACCCCGTTCAACTTCCCGGCCATGGTGCCGCTGTGGATGTACCCGCTGGCCATCGTCTGCGGTAACTGCTTCATCTTGAAGCCGTCCGAGCGTGACCCCAGCTCCACCCTGTATATCGCCCAACTGCTGATCGAGGCCGGTCTGCCAAAAGGCGTGCTCAACGTGGTGCACGGCGACAAGGAAGCGGTGGATGCGCTGATCGAAGCGCCGGAAGTCAAAGCCCTGAGCTTTGTTGGCTCCACGCCGATTGCCGAATACATCTACAGCGAAGGCACCAAGCGCGGCAAGCGCGTGCAGGCTCTGGGCGGCGCGAAGAACCACGCCGTGCTGATGCCCGATGCCGACCTGGACAACGCCGTCAGCGCACTGATGGGCGCGGCTTACGGTTCCTGCGGCGAGCGCTGCATGGCCATCTCGGTTGCCGTCTGTGTGGGTGATCAGATTGCCGATGCGCTGATCGAGAAGCTCACCCCGCAAATCAAGGCGCTGAAAATCGGTGCCGGCACCAACTGCGGTCTGGACATGGGCCCGCTGGTAACTGCGGCGGCGCGTGACAAGGTCAAAGGCTATATCGACGCCGGTGTGGCCCAAGGCGCAAGCCTGGTGGTCGACGGTCGTGATCTGGTCGTAGCGGGCAACGAGAACGGTTACTTCGTCGGCGGCACCCTGTTCGACAAAGTAACGCCAGAGATGAGCATCTACACCGATGAAATCTTCGGCCCGGTGCTGTGCATCGTTCGCGTCGGCAGCCTGGAAGCGGCCATGCAGTTGATCAACGACCACGAATACGGCAACGGCACCTGCATCTTCACCCGCGACGGTGAAGCGGCGCGCCTGTTCTGCGACGAAATCGAAGTCGGCATGGTCGGCGTCAACGTGCCGCTGCCGGTACCGGTCAGCTACCACAGCTTCGGCGGCTGGAAGCGTTCGCTGTTCGGTGACCTGCACGCTTACGGCCCGGACGGTGTGCGCTTCTACACCCGCAAAAAAGCCATCACCCAACGCTGGCCGCAGCGCGCCAGCCACGAGGCGGCGCAGTTCGCCTTCCCGAGCAATGGCTAAGTAACACCCCAGGGGCTGGTCGAAAGATCAGCCCCTTTTTTGGATCTGTATTAGCCGTGGGAGTGGCTTTCGGCTCTAGCATCCTGCTTCGCTCTACCTCCTGCATCCATGCAGTCGTAGCCGCGAGCTGTTTGCGACCAAGCCCTAGGTGGATGCATTTTGTGGGAGCGGCTTCAGCCGCGATAACAGCCACACCCACACATCGCGGCTAAAGCCACTCCCACAAGAACTTGCAGCACCGTTTTACGCAACAAACCAGCCGCGCGGGCGCGGCGTTGGTGCAGTGCCCGGCCTGGCCGGTTACGGCACCCCTTGGGTGAGCGGGTTCACGATTAGCGTGACCCGTAAGCCCGCTCTCCCAAGGGCAGCCCACTTCAACTATCTATGAAGAGGACTCCTTGCAATGAACAAACCCATGATTGGCTTACCGTTATGCCGTTGGCAGCTCACCGACCGTGATATCGGCTGGTTTCATCTGGTGGGCGAGAAGTACATCAGCTCGGTGACCGGCTTCGGCGCCTTCCCGCTGATGATTCCGGCCTTCGGCGATGACCTGGACATGGACACGGTGCTGGATAGCGTCAGCGGCATCATGTTCGGCGGCTCGCTGTCCAACGTGCACCCCAGCAACTATGGCGACGATCACCAAGGCTTGGGCCTTGCCGATAAACCGCGTGATGCCACTGTGCTGCGGCTGATGCGCGCCTGCATTGAGCGCGGCATTCCTTTCCTCGGCATCTGCCGGGGCGTGCAGGAAATGAACGTGCTGTATGGCGGCACCCTGCACCGTGAAGTGCACAACGTACCGGGCCGGCTCGATCACCGTGAGGTGAAGGACGTGCCGGATGATGTGGCCTACGGCCCGATGCACAACGTCACCCTGACCGAAGGCGGCGTGCTGCATTCGCTGCTGGGCGAGCGGCAGATCAAGGTCAACTCATTGCATGGCCAGGGTATTGATCGACTGGGCGATGGCTTGCAGGTTGAAGCCGTGGCCGAGGATGGGCAGATCGAGGCGGTCAGCGTGATTGGCGCCAAGGCCTTTGCAGTTGGGGTGCAGTGGCATCCCGAGTATCGCTATTGGGAGAAGGTGGATTACAACGCGCTGTTGGGGGCGTTTCATCAGGCGGCGAGGGAGTATCAGGTGAGGAAGTTGGAGAGGAGTAGGACGGCAGAGATTGCTTGATTAGTGTCGCGATTTTGTAGCGTGAATAAAAAGGCCCGTCGAATGACGGGCCTTTGATTTGGTGCTAAAGGTTATTTAATTTCGAGGCTGCTGACATGAAGCCATATGTCATCCTTTGATCGATCAAGTTCGGTCAGTATTTTTTCTATTTTTCCTTGGTTTTTTCTTACAGGTTTGTAGATTGTTTCGCCTTTGTCTTTGCTTGTTTCTAGGAATTTGTTACGGATAAGGTAGTGCAGTATATCCTTTAATAATCCTTTGTTTACTTGCGTAAGTCCCTTTACAAGCGTGTGTTCAAGGCGCCCGTTGCCTGCTTGTCTGTATACCTTTATTAATATTGATACAAGGATTGTTTGAGCATCTGTTAATCCTGAGCTTTTTATTGCTGTAAGGGTGTCTACTGCCCTGAATTCACTGACTTTAGAGTCTTTGATCCACGCAGGCATTCCTTTCTCAGAAGGAATTCCGGATAGATTTTCTATTAAGCTGTCAAAAATTATAACTCCGGATGGGTCTATCTTTCCGAGATTTAATTCTTCAAAAATTCCGTGGCTGAATTCTATATTTTTTATCTTGTTGTAAGAAAAGTCCAGTATTCCGAAATGTGGTTCGGTAAATAGCAAGCCTTCATAGTCAACAAAATCTACTCGGGTCTTGTTTAGTGCTGAAATTATATCGGATACAACAATTTTATTGCTCTTGTCAGTTCGTATTGCTTTTTTTGTTGTTTCTATGAATGCGGAGTGAGTGTTGCTGTTATCAATATCGTACGCAAGAATGTCTACCCCTAGTTTTTTAAGTGGCTGGACCCACGAATGGTTCAGCAGATTCTTGTCACTTTTGTGTACTCCAGATGAGACGTCCAGCGCTCTTAATCCATCAAGAATGAAATCATCGATAAAGTTTCTGTCGCCTGTTTCTGTACTTACTCGTCCTAGCCCAGGAAGTCTTTGAAGCATGACAGTTGCTTGTTCGCTTGGATGGGTGTTCGTCGCGTCTTTAAAAGCTTCCACAATTTCATTTTCAGTTATAGGTCCTATGTTCTGTGGTTTGTTTCTTGTTTTTCTGGCTAGGGCCTTAAGTACTTCTTTGACAGTTCCGCCATCGAGTACTGCATGTATGCTTGCGTCGCGCTCGCACATATAATCTATAAATTTGAACCATATTCCTGTTCCTGCCTCTCCGTTGCCGTTGCTGAATAGGATGGAGAGCTCTTCTTGTGGCATTGAGGCAATCGTTTTTAATATTAGTGGTTTTTTAGGAATCCATTTCGGTAGTTTTATGTTTATGTTGTTTATATCTAGAAATTGTTGGAATTCTTCTAGATCAAATTCTTCTTTGCAGCGAATTATCGTGGCTTCGCTTTCTTTTATTCCTAGGGTGGAAAACATTTCATCATTGCTGTTGAAATAATGGTCTCTTCCGGAGATTATAAACCCTGCGCCGGTTTTAGATAGGAGGTCTTTTACCCCCTGCAATGCAAAACGCCTTAGCTCTTCTAGCTTCTTCTTATCTTCATTCCAAGGGCGTGATCCTATTTCATCGAAGCCGTCAAGAAGAAAGCAAAGACTTTCACTGTTGAATGCTTTGATTATATTGTTGGTGTTGTTTTCACTAATGCCAAGGTTGCTAAAATGTCTTCTGATTATTTCAATAGAGTTTTCTAGCCCCCACATGTCCTTTAGATCGATAGCTATTGGGTAGTAGTAGGTTTTATTTGTGCTTTCATCTAGTTTAGAGAATAGCTCTTTAAAGCAACGGCTCTTACCTGTTCCGTAGTCACCTAAAAGAATTATTTTCTCTCCCCTTATTAGTCTTGCTGCTATGTCGTATATTGAAATCTCGATTTCTGAGCCGGCCAGGGTGTAGGTGACCGGTGTATAGCTTGAGTCGTCTTTTTTTCCTGTGACAGGATCTATTGCGCTACCAAACTGTTTTCTTAGGCGTATGTTTTTGTAGCTGTCAAAATCAAAAAACTTGCGCTGAAATTCTTTGAATGAAAGCACTTCTACATGATTTTCTTTTCCGGTGTCAATCATTCCTTGAGTTGGCTGAAAGTCACAAACAATGAATGACCTTAATACTATTCCCTCGCCGGCCATTTTGTATCTTATGGAGTTTATTTTTGCAGAGTCGTCTCTTATTTTATTTAAGCAGTTGTTTTGTGTGATCTCGATTACAATTGATTCTATTTCGCTTACTCTAATGATACAGTCGAAGTTTGTTCCTGCTAGTCTATCTGCTTTCGCTGGGCGCTCCCAGATATATTCAGCATACTGCCTTACTGCGTCTTCAAGAGTTTTCCATTTGTTCATTTTTAATCCGTTTAGAGTTAATTGATGTTTTATTAATGGCGTATTTGGGCGGAAGGAATTATTAGCGAGTAGGGTGGATGACGCCTTTTTCATCCGCCATTTTCTGCGGTATTAATCTGGGCGGTGTGCTTTGGTGGTTTCATCGAATAGACCTTCAACAATCGCGGCGGAAGTGTTGTCGGCGTCGATCAATACGGCGAGGTGTTTTTGCTGGCGGGCGGGGCTGGGTTTGGCGGCCATGCTTCTTCCTTGAATAGGGTTGGCTCGACCTTACTGCTAATGGGTGGCAATGCGCCATAGTTTGCGCATTGGCTTTTGGTCTTGGGCCTGTTCTTGGGTTGGTGTGTATCCGCCGCTTGTGTGTTGTTGCTAGTAACGGTTCCGCCCTTACGGCGGGTCACTTCTGGCAAACGCCCCAGCAGTAACCAAGAGGTCTTGCCCCTTGCATCCGGCCCGACTTCGTCGGGTTCCCTTGCTCCATCGTTGTTCCAGGGGCCGTCGTACAAGGGCCGTCCCTGGCCCTTTACGCCTCTCGCCGCATCCATGCAGCTCGCTCCCTTGCGCAACGATTCCACTCGGCCTCCTGATGGGGCGTTTAGCGGCGTCTGTGAGATCGTGAGGGAAAAGCATGGTGGGTTCACCCGCTCTAAAGGCTACGAACCGTAGGAGTGACCCATGGTCGCGACGTTTTTGCTTTTTGCTTTTTGCTTTTTACCTTTGCCGTCCACAAATCGCCCAGTCAACGCGGTCCCCGAATCCCGTCAGGAGGCCGAGTGGAGGTGCTGTGGAGAGGGGCGTTTGGCATGGATGCCAAACGAGGAACGATGGGCCAGGGATGGCCCACCGTGACGACCCTCGGAACAGTGCTGGAGCGAGGGTAGTCTGGCGAAGCCAGACCCGTATGCAGGGTGTGCTTTCTCTTTGGTTACTTTCTCTTTGCACAAGCAAAGAGAAAGTAACTCGCCGTAAGGGCGAAACCAGCAATTCGCATCACTGCCGCTGCGGCGGTTAGTTCACCCTACGGGATGCTTTCGCTGAATCAGTACGTCCCGGTGATGCGAGTCAGCGGCGTAAAGCCAAAAACCAGTAAACAGCGCTGGTCAACCAGCCGCCGATTTACCGCGACAGTCGCTTTCGCGCTGCAGCTGCGTCGTGGAGAGGCCAGCGCTGGCACTGTCATGTCCCTTAACTATCCTCAACAAACGCCGATAGAGCGTATTACTGGTTAGCGAGAAGGCGATGTCCCCATGAGAATTAAGTCCAAGCTGTTGGTGAGCTTTCTGGTTGCAACTCTGATTCCGGTCTTGGTGGTGGCGCTGCTGACGATTCGTAACGTCACGCAGCAGGCCAGAGACAATTTTCTGGTCTCCAGCAGCTTGGATATGAAGCTGGTGAACAACAGCTTCGCCACCTTCTTTGACTCGGTGGGCTACACCGTTTCGGCTCTGGCGGAGTATCCGGCGGTGAAGGATACCGAGAGTGGTGCGTTGAGCACCTATTTCGGTGAGGCGCGTAAGCCTGGCGAGGTTGCTACTGCCAATGGCGGGCGGGAAAAGCAGATTTTCGATTACTTCTCCAGCATCGGTAACAACAACGCCACCTTCGGCTACGTGTATATGAGCGATACCAATGGCGGCTATGTCGAGTGGCCGGGTACCGGGGATTACGGCGACTGGGACCCGCGCAAGCGCGAGTGGTACCCCATCGGCCGCGACGCCAACTTCACCCTGGCGCGGCGTGACGGTTATTACTGGGAGCCGGATGATGCGGTGTATGTGTCGGTGCTCAAGGGCTTCAAGAACAACGCCGGGCAGTTTGCCGGGGTGGTGGCGGCTGATGTGTCGCTCAAGGCGCTTACCGATATGGCGCAAAAGGTGCGCTTTGGTGAAACCGGTTTTCTGATGCTGGCCGAGGGCAGTGGCACCTTGCTGGTGGATGGCCTGCAGCCGGAGAACAATTTCAAGAAAATCAGCGAACTGCCCGGTGAGCACTTTGCAACCATCGGCAAGACCGAGAATGGCCTGGTTGAGGTGGAAATCGACGGCGTTGCCTACATGGCCAACGTCTACACCTCGCCGGAACTGGGCTGGAAATTTGTCGGCTTCAAGCAGGCCGAGGAAATTTACGCCAGCGCCCGTGAGCTGACCTGGATAACCCTGGTGGTGTGCATCGTGCTGGTGCTGGTGTTTGGTATCGCCGGGGTGGTGATCGCCAACCGTATCGTCAACCCGATCAATCTGGTGAAGGACGGGTTGCGTACCATCGCTCAAGGGGAAGGCGACCTGACCCGGCGTCTGGACCTGCTCAGCAGCGATGAAACCGGCGAGCTGGCCAAGTGGTTCAATCAGTTTATCGAGTCGATCCAGGGCATGATCCGGGTGATCAAGGAGAACGCCATCAGCATGGATGGGGTGTCCAGCGAGACCAACAAGCGCACCACGGCGATGTCCGCCACGCTGCAGCGCCAGTTGAGTTCGGTGGAGCAGATTGTCACGGCGGTGACCGAGATGTCCTCGGCGGCCAATGAGGTGGCCAAGACCTGCGTGCAGACCGCCGAGGTGTCGGAGCAGGGGCTGGTGGCCACGCGCAATGGTAAGGAGGTAATTGCTCGCAGTACGTCTGGGGTCAACAAGCTGGGCAGCAGCATCCAGAACTCCAGCAAGGTGATTCAGGAGCTGGAGAAGGAAACGGTCAATATCAACAACATCCTCTCGACCATTCAACAGATCGCCGAACAGACCAACCTGCTGGCCCTTAACGCGGCCATTGAAGCCGCGCGTGCAGGCGAGCAGGGGCGCGGTTTTGCGGTGGTGGCCGATGAGGTGCGCAACCTGGCCAAACGCACCCAGGACTCCACCGAGCAGATCAACAACATCCTCAATTTGCTGGTTAACCGCATCAAGGAAGTGACGGTGAGCATGGACCAAAGCCTGGTCGAGTCGGACAAGGCCATTGTGTTGTCCGATGAGGTGATGGCCGCCTTTGAAAGCATTGAAGGCAAGGTGCAGATGATCCGCGATATGACCATGCAGATCGCTACAGCCACCGAAGAGCAGCACCTGGTGACCGAGGAAATCAACCAGAACATCGTCGCCATCAACGACGCGGTAACGCAGATATCGGGTCAAGCATCGGAGGTGGAGAGCTATGCCCAGGAGCAAAGCGGCCTGAGCAGTGAGCTGAAGCAACTGGTGGTGCGTTTCCGCACGGAGTAAGGCCGGCGTGGATTACCCCCGAGAAAAAGCCCCGCCATTGCGGGGCTTTTGTTTACCAGCGATGGCCGTGGCCGTCGTACCGGCGGTGTTTGTAGCCATGCCCGCGCTTGTAGCGCGGCAATTTCTGCACGTAATACACCGGCGCCGGTTGGTAGTAGACCGGCCGCGGCTCGTAGTACACCCGCCGTGGCGGGTAATAGGCCACTGGCGGTGGTGGGTAATAGGCCGGTGGCGGCGGGGTATAGACCTGGGCGGGGCGGCTTTGGCTGACGATAACGCCACCAATCACAGCTCCCACCACGGCTCCGGCAATCGCTGCGTCTCGGTTTGAGGCCTGCGCCGGTGCCTGGGCAAGCAGCGCCAGGCTGGTCACCAGGCCGGTGATAAGGGGGATACGCGACAGCATGATCGAAACTCCTCTGCAAACCGGTCTTTCCCGGCTTGTTGTTTCGACTCTGCTTGTTGCCCGGCATTGCAGGGCGGAGTGTAAAGCCTGTGTAAAACAGCGCGGCGGTTCGCGTTAAGCCCCCGGGTTCCATTGCGTGTTGCAGGCAATCGCTCGGTTGGGGGGGCGCGCAGGCCGCGCTCTTCAGCAGAGCGCGCCTGCGCCAGTCTAGGAGCGCTATCTAAGGAATAGTCGAGGCTGGAGCGCCAGTGGTAGCGGCTGAGGCGTCAGACGCTACCGCCGGAGCCTGGTTTTGCGCGGCCAGATAGGCCTGCAATTTGGCCATCTGATCGTCCTTCAGTTGGATCAGGCGCTGCAGTTTGTCGAGCTGGCTCTGCAGGTCGGCAATTCGGCTTTGTAGTTCGGCGTTTTCACGGTTGGTCGAGTCGAGGCTTTCCTGGGTCACTGCCAACTGATCAAGCAGAGCCTTGTTTGCGGCCTGGCCTTTGTCACTGCCGGCACCGGCCTTGTCGCTGCTTTGCGCAATCAGTTTCAGGTTGTCGGTGGGGGTGACCTTGGCCGGTGTAGCTGCCGCGCTGCTGCGTTTGCTGGCATCCAGTTGGCGGGCGCTGGCGGCAATGCTGCGGCCCTCACGCCAGGCAGCGGTCTGCTCGTTTACCTGGGCGATGGCGGCGCTCGGGGTGCGGCTGTTGATCTGCTGCTCATCAGGCAGGCGCAGCACCTGGCCGCTTTTCATGCGGTTGATGTTGTTGTCGATAAAGGCATGCGGGTTTAGCGCCTGGATCGCCAGCATGGCCTGCTGCACGCTGCCGCCCGCTCGCGTGCGCTGCGCGATGTCCCAGAGGTTATCGTTGGCGCTGGTCTGGTATTCATTGCCGGCCGGCGCTGTGGCGGCGGTTGCACGGGGTGCGGCTGGCTGAACCGCGGTAGCCGCCGGGCGCGCTATCGCAGGCTGTGGGCGGGCAATCGCGGGTGCCGCGGTGACCGGCTGTTGCACTGCAACGGGGGTAACGCTGCGTGCGGTATAGAGCGGCGGGTCCAGCAGCAGGGTGTATTCACGCTGCAAACGGCCGCTGGGCCAGAGCACATCAACCAGGAAGTTCAGGTAGGGCTCGCGCATCGGCTTTTTCGAGGTCACCCGGATAACGCTTTTGCCGTTGGCTTTGAGCAGCGGAGTGAATGTCAGGTCAGTCAGGAAGAACTGACGGTCAACACCGGCTTTATTGAATGCTTCTGGGGAGGCCAGGCTCGGGATTACCTCATTGGCATCCAGGTCACGGCTTTCCAGCAGCTCAATTTCGGCCACCAAAGGTTGATTGAGTTCTGACTGAAGCGTTACTTCACCCAGCCCTAGGGCGTGCGCCATGCCGGATGACAGCGCCGAAGCCGCTGCGATTGCCAGCACCAGTTTACGAACCCGAGCCATAGCGTTATCCCTTGTTTTATCGGTCTCTCGACCAGCGAGAGGGTCTCGAAAGTTGTTGCTGTTCTACGTGCAGAGGCGACCCTGCTCAGCACTCAACTCGGCCAGTATTGGCAGCTTCGAAAGAGGGACGAATTTTATTGAGTTGCGCCGATTAATTGTGTTGATCAGCTTGCAAATTTACAGGCTCTCGGAATGAATTTCGGCCAATAGCGGCTATTCGGCGGGCGCGCTGCCCGCGTTTTTGTGCATGCACGGGTAGGCGAACCAGGCAGGTGTGGCGCAGGTACGGCTGTTGCGCCGTGCGGCTATGGAGGCATGGCCTGCGGTTTAGCTGTTTTGAGCGTCTGTGCGGCACTGCGCCTGCAGGGCGGCCCAGCCTTCTGCGCCGAGGTCTTCCAGGGTCTGGATATTGGCGTCGAAGATGGCTTCTGGCTCGGGAAAGGCCGCCACGGCCCGGTCGATGCTGGCTTCACGGAGGATATGCAGGGTCGGGTAGGGTGAGCGGTTAGTGGCATTGCTGACATCGTTGATGTGGGTGCCGGCAAACTGGAATTGCGGGTGGAAGCTGGCCACTTGCAGGATGCCGCTGTAGCCCAGCTCTTCGACGGTATGTTCGACCACTGCGAGAAAGTCATTGAAGTCGAGAAAGTCGCTGAGCGCGGCGGGATGGATCAGCAGGGTGGTATCGGTCTCACTTGGCGCGCAGTCGGCCAGGGCCTGTAGTTCGTCGATCAAGGCGCTGAGGAGTTCTTCCGGCTCGGCGCTGGCGCACACCACGTAGCGGACTTGCCCTTTTACCTGCACGGCCTTGGCAAATGGACAGAGGTTCAAGCCGATCACGGCGCGGTCGACCCAGGCGCGGGTTTCGGCGATGGCGCGGGCGGCGCTGGGGAGGGTGGTGCTGGGCATGGGAGGCGGCTCGGACGGACGGGTGTGGGGCCAAGTTTAGCGGTAATAGCGCCGCCTGGGTTTTCGCCGTGCGCCGGCGGGTGGCGTAAGTAGCGCGAGTCGCCAGTGGGTGTGGAATTTGCTTGGCAGGCTGGCCGACCCCCTAAGCGGGTCTTACTGCTCCCACACTTGTATGGATATCTGTTGATGATTGCTGCCTCTATCGCCGATTGCATGAGCAAAGATTTCGCCCGCATTCACCCGGACATGCTGGTAGTACAGGCCGCCAGCCTGCTGGTGCGTCACGCGATGTTGGGTGGCCCCGTGGTTGACGCCGAGGGGCTGCTCTTGGGTTGGGTTTCTGAGCAGGAGTGCCTGCGAGTGGCGATCCAGGTGGCCTATTACAACCAGCGGGTGGCCACCGTGCGCGAGATCATGCGCAGCGATGTGCTCAGTGTCAGCCGTGATATGGACCCCCTGGCGCTGGCCCAGCAGATGCTCGGTGATAAGCCCAAGAGTTACCCGGTGGTCGATGCGGCAGGCAAGGTCGTGGGTGTGGTCAGCCGCCGGCATATGCTGCAGCAACTGGACCGGACTCTGCTACGTCAGGCTGGAGCGGCCTGACGTTACGTTCGCACTGTCTAGGTGCGTTAGGCGTGTTGAACCTGGGTGCCTGCACTTATAGGGGGCTCGTCTAGCCGCGTTTAGGTTGCTCGGCGGCAGCTCGCCGTAGCGGGCTGCACTGCTCGATGTCGATGTTGCCGACATAGGGATTGCCGTGGCCCATCACACAGCCGACCTGCTGATTGCGCCAGCGCTCCCATTCACTGATGGGGTATTGGCGGTTCCAGGCCTCATAGGTGCGCCGGTCGAGTTTGGACAGGCGTAGCTGGTAGCGCTCGGCCATGTAGAGATAGATGCGTGCTGCTGCACCACGGGCATGGGCTGGCGGCATGGCGGTCTTGGCCTTGAAGTTGACCACCATGGGGCAGGCGCCATATTGCTGTGGTGTGTCGCTGAGCATGCCGAGGGCGTAGTTGGAGCGGTCGCCATTCACCTCACCGATGCTCGGTACCAGATTGTGCAAATCCGCTTCGGCAGCCTTGAAGCGGGCGTCGTTGCGTGCGCAGTTTTTACGCCCACCTTGTTGCCAGCATTGGCGCTGGTGGCCGATTACCCAGGCCGGCACCACATGCTCCCATTCCAGGCGTTGAGCGCGGCGTAGCTGTTTGCGCGGGCTGTAACCGCAACTGGCGAGGTCGACCCGGTTACCGTTGAAGGCACAGTGGCAGTAGAAGGTTTTGGGTTGCTGCGCATACAGGCGCCAGGCGATTTTCTTGGCGGCGCTGAAGGTTTTGGGTGCCTCGGCAAAGGCGGGAAGGGCTAACAGCAGGCAAATCAGGACAAGCACGCGTGACATGGGCAACTCGGCAGCCAAAAAGGTGCGGAGCATAACGCTTTAAGCGCTCTATTACGGGGTTTTTAGCGGCGCATCGATGAGTGACAGGCAGTTTTTCTGTGCGGTTGCTGTTTGTTAGTGCGCAACCTGAGCTTGTATTGCTAGGTGTTTGATTGTGCTGCAAGTCATGCCTCTGGACAGAAAAACTGGCCAAGCTGCGTTTTCTTGCTAGCGTTAGTCCATCACACCACAGCGGATGACCTCCTCTGATGAGGACTGTGCAGCGTTTGCCCCAGCTGGAAAAACGCGTCCAGGTAATGCTCTTTTGGGCTATGCCGTGGCGCCGCTGCGCTGTGTTCGGGCTGGCGCTGGTCGCCCTGCTGGCGCTCGCCGGCTGTTCGACGCGTCAGCAGCATCAGGTCATCATCGATAACCGCAGCCCGGCCAAACCCAGCGAGTTTTTCCAGAGCCATGCCGATCGCATGGCCACTCTGGGCATGCGCAACAACCTCAATAGCCTCTATCGCCTGATGGACAAGCTGTACCTGCGCAACCCGCGCGAGTGGCGCAAGACCGGGCTGGCGAGTGCCGAGGAGGCCAAGCGTGCAGTGCATCGCGCCATCGAGCTGGATCAACCACTGCCCCGCCTTGGCGGGCGTACCGATATTGCAGCGCTGAGTTACACCTTGAGCGCGGAGTACCAGGGCGACCGGGTTGGCGCGTTTGTTTATTCGCTGGCCAGCATGCTGATTACCGCCCATGGCGGGCGCACCGAGTATTACCTGGATGACACCCTGGACCCGCAGTTTATCCACAACGCCGCACGCAATATCGAGAAGGCCAGCTGGATGTTGGCGCAGCGCACGGATGCGGGTGGTAAGCCCTGGCTGTTGTCCAACGAGATTTCGGCCGAGGGGCGTAACCTCAGTTATGCCGTGGAGTTCGGCAAAATCGTCGCCCGCCTGGACCTGCTTACCGATGTATTGGACGAGCGTTACCGGCGTATGGGGGTGAGTTATGCCCAGAGCCTGTTGTTTATGAACTTCTTGCCTGTGCAGTAAAAGCTTTCGCGCCGCTGCCTGTCCTCAATATTCCTCTTGCAGACGCTTCTGGCTCTGCGCGTTAGCCGCTTCGATCTGTTGCTTGAGTTGTTCGGTCTGCTCTTGCAGCTTTGCCGCCTGTTCGGCTTGCAGGCTGGCGGTGGCTGCGGTTTCGCCCAGACCGCAGGCGCTGAGCAACAGGGTGGTGGCAAGTACGGTGGGGGTGAGGTTATGCATGGTGGCTCCGGTGCGAGTGGCAGATCAGTGCCAGCGTTGGTAGATGGCATCCAGGGCGCCAGCCTGTCTTAAACGCTCAAGGGCTGCTGCGAACGGGTCGGCACGGCGACGATCGCCCTTGGTGAAGGCGACATAGCGCGGCATTTCCACCAGAGGTTTGCTCAGGATGCGCACGCTCTGTTCAGAGCGTTGCTCGCGTACGAAGTACATCAGTTGCACCCTATCCCCGACAATCACATCAATGCGCCCGGCCAGCAGCATGGATACCAGCTGGCGTGGGTTCTGCGCGCTGCTGTCGCGGCGCAGGTCAGCCTTGTCGAAGTCCGATTGGTAGGCGTAACCGCGTACCTGGCCAATGATGTAGGGCGACAAATCGTCGAGCTTGGCCCAGTCCGTGAGGTTGGTTTTACGCGAGGTCATAAATACCGTGGAGCCGGTGCGGATTGGCCCGACCAGCTCGTACTGCTGCATGCGCTCCGGGGTGCCGGCGAACTGAAAAGCCATTGCCACCTCACCGCGATCAAGCATGCGCTTGACGCGCTCCCACGGATAAAGACGCAGGCTGTAGGGGAGTTTGGCCTCTTGCATCACCGCTTCCACCAGCTCGACATCCAGCCCACGCGGCTGGTCGTCTTCGATGGTTACAAAGCTGTAGGGAGCGAACTGTTCGTCGCCGGCCACTTTCCATTCTTCGGCCTGTAGTGCACAAGGCATCAGCAGTAATAGGCACAGCGCAGCACTACGCATCGCGACCTCCAATCCAGTGTTCCGTATGAACGAATTGCTCTGTATTGATGCTAGCCAGTTACGCGACTGATGTGACAATGTTCGCTCGATTTGTATATGCCATGGACAGTATTTTTTGCGTTGGTATTAGTGCATTTCGCGATGACTTATTTCTTTTATTTGAGCGCTCGTTGATTGATAGAGAAAATTGAAATTGGCGTTTTATACCGCCTGTAGATTGACGCCAGAATATTGATTGGCGCGTCTCAGTTTTACCCTTGGGGGCGCGAAGCATTGATTGACTCTCCTTAGTCTGGTGGCGTGACCACCTAATAGGAGAGCCAGACATGAAACTCTGGACATGCAGTTCCTTCGATATGTCTCGTTGTAAAAAACTTTCCATCATGCTGTTCAGTGTGGTGGTGCTTGTGTGCCCTGGCGTAGGGGCTGAGCCATCGCTGTCGCTTAAAGGTCCACGTGATGTGCAGTGGTCTGATTTTCTCGGTGTGAATGCTCAGCTGTTGTGGTTTGAGGAGGCGGCGTACCGTAACCAGCTAGACCAAATGCAGGCTCTGGGTTTGAACTGGGTGCGTGTTGACCTGCATTGGGACCGGCTGGAGCCTGCCCCTGGTCAGTGGCAGCTGAATACGTTGGATCGCATGACGCAGGTGTTGGCGGAAAAAAATGTTAGCTCCCTCTTGTTTATGGTGGGTTCCGCTCCGTTTGCTAGCAGCGCGCCAGCAGGAACGCCGAATTATGACCAATACCCACCGGTTTCGGCGCAGATGTTTGCCGACAGTCTTGGTTATCTTGCTGCGCGCTATCCCACGGTTGATGCCTGGCAGGTCTGGAATGAGCAGAACATTCCGCCGTTCTGGCAGCCAATGGAAGACCCGGCAGGTTACAGCCAGTTGCTTGAAGCCAGCTTGAGTAAGCTGCAACAGATCAGTCCGAATGCGCAGCGCGTAATGGGTGGTATGGCGTATTACAGTCAGATGCCTGTGCGCGGCGGTTTGATGTTGGAGGCCCTGGATGGTATGGGCAGCATTAATAATGATCGGGTGGTGGCTTATCACCCCTACAGCCTGATGCCTGAGGGTGATGTGGTGGCGGATAAGGACTTCTTGGTCCGTGGCACGGTGCTCAATCAACGCTTGCGCGAGTTGGGTGGTGAGTCTATCTGGGCAACCGAATTTGGTTGGTCAAGTTACAGCGGTCAGGAGGAGTGGCAGCCCATTGTTGGCGAGCAGGGTCAGGCCGATTACCTTATTAAACGCATTGCCTTGATGAGTGCGATGGACTACGACCGTATTTTTCTATTCAACCTCAGCGACCTTGATGCGCGGGCTACCTTGCGTGACCAGAAGTATGGATTGCTGCGGCTGGACGGTAGCCAGAAGCCTGCCTATAAAGCGCTGAAGCGCTTTCTGGAGATAACGGGGCCCGGCATTAAGCCGTTGACTGCGCCAGCATTTGCCAGTGCCCCAAGCGGAATGTTGAGCATGGCTTGGCAGCGCACAGATGGGCGCTGGGTGTGGTTGTTTTGGGCACAGGAGCCTGGTCGGGTGACGCTGGCCCGCAAAGGTAAGGGAACGCTTTACAACCCGCTGCAAGGCACTAGCCGGAGTATCAATGTCGGCTCGGGCGGTTTGCCAGTGGATGTGGGGACTGAAATGCAGATCATCGTCATGTAGTCACCTACGTGATGTTTGCTCTGTTGGGCGCTGGCGCAGCAGTTCAGTCTGGTTTTTTCAGTTAAAAAAGCCCTGGCATGGTTGTCGGGGCTTGGTGTTCTCAGGTGATTAGACCTTGCGCACGAACTCGGATTTGAGCTTCATCGCGCCGATGCCGTCGATCTTGCAGTCGATGTCATGGTCGCCATCGCACAGGCGGATCCCCTTGACCTTGGTGCCGACTTTAACCACCAGGGATGAGCCTTTGACTTTCAGGTCCTTGATCACGCTGACGGTGTCGCCGTCCTGCAGCACGTTGCCCACCGAGTCCTTGATCACCTTGTGGTCATCGGTCTCTGCTTCAGCGGTGGCTGACCACTCGTGGGCGCACTCCGGGCAGATCAGCTGGACGCCGTCTTCGTAGGTGTATTCGGAGTTGCATTTAGGGCAGGGCGGCAGAGTGCTCACGGCGGGTCCTTGGCGGGTCGGTGAAGAAAGGCCGCATAGTATATAGGGTTTTGTCTGCCTGGGTTTTACTGGGCGGTCTGTGGTGCGTATGGCTGTGGCCAGTTCAGGGTGCCACGGTCATTGAAGCGCCGGGTGCCAAACAGGCCGGCAGCCAGTTTGCCGCGTAGCTCGTAGGGCAGCCCCTTGCCATTCTGGTAACCGGCAGCGCCCCAGGCCTGGCGCAGCATGGCGTAGGCGGAGAGGCTGACAGGAACCTGCAGGATGGTTTCGCCGTAGCGCGGCACCTGGCCGCTCTGGTCGCTGACGCCGCTAAGCAGCGGCTGCTGGTTGACCTCCAGCTCCAGGGCGATACCGTTGAAGTCGATTGGTTTGTCGTTGGGGTTTTGTACGCGCAGCTTGATCGCGAAGCGCATTTCCAGCTCTTCGCTGGGCAAGGGTTCGATGCCCACCAGCTGAATCTGCAACGGGTCGTGGGGCGTCAGGGTGCTGCAGGCCGCCAGGGTGATGAGCAGGCTGACGAGCAGGGTGCGGGCGAATGTGCGGTGAAGGGCGTAGGGCATGCTGGGTTTCCACTGCAAAGAGTTACAGAGTAGACCCTGATATTGGTGCGATTACGCCGCCGCTGGGCACATAAGCGCAGCGGCGGCGGTAACAGGGCCTGCCCGTCCCGCGAGTACCGATGCGGGCGGGACGTTGGCCGTGGCTTAGAAGTGCGCTTTTACCAGCAGGCTGGCGGTGTTCTGGTCGGTTGCGCCGACGAAGTTGTCGCTGACGAAGCCGCTGTCCTGAATGCCGTACTTGTCTTTCCAGTAATCGTATTCGATGCCCACATACAGTTGCTTCTCGCCCCAGCTCATGGCTTTGCCCAAGTCGTACTTGATCTGTGGGTTGAAGTGCAGGTTGGCGTGGTAGCTCTTGTCGTTGTCGACTACCCAGTCCATAAACCCGTCGATCACGATGTCGGATTTGCCCACCGGGATGGTGTAGCTCCAGACTGGGGTGATCTGCCAGACGTTGTCGCCGTCGCGCTTGCCGTCTGTCGTGCGGTTATAGAAGTTCAGCGAGAAGTAATCGAAACCGGGAATCGCCAGGTCGAAGCCGGGGCCGATCAGATAGGATTCGACATCGTCTTCACCAAATTCATAGGTGGTGGCCAGCAGCACATCTTTGATCGGGCCGAATTCCAGCTTGCTGTCGAACAGCTTGCCGAACGACAGGCGCGGCGAAAACTCGCCGTAGAAGGTGTGGCCGTCGCCTGCGCCATTGGTGGCGTCGGTGTTGTACTTGATGGTGTCGACAAAGAAGAACAGATCGCCGATGTTCCAGCCGCTGGCGTGCTCGAAGGTGACGGTCTGCTGGATTTCCGGGTCAATCTTGTAATCCTGGCCATACAGGTAGGACAGGCTGTTGTTCTGCCAGTACAGCAGGTCACCTGCTACGGCCTGGCCGCCTGCCAGTAGCCCGCCCGCCAGGACCAGAGAAGAAAGAGTACGGTTCATCGAGTGGTGCTCCCCAAAGTGCTGAATTATCGTTTTAAACCTGTCTAAGTGGTCAGGCTAATGGTGCTACAGCAAGAACAAGGCCAGGTTTCTACGCCGCCACGGCGCTGCCGTATAGAGCTATGCAGCAGGCAGTTGGACGGGTAGCGGGGCAATTATAAGGCGCGCGATGCACTGATAACTGACCTTGCAGACAGTTTCTGCTTTAAGTTGGTGCGCTTGCCGTGGTCGGTGCTGGGGTAGCGTTTAAACCATGTGCCCTAGCGCTCTTCGTTGAGCGGTTCCAGGCTTTGCAGTACGACCTGTTCGAGGCCGCTGCCAGGTTCGCTGGGGGTGCCGGCCAGCCCGCCAATCAACTCCCATTGCTGATCCAGCTCGCTGCTGATGGCCAGCATGCGCTCGATCATTTTGTGGGCAGTTGTGCGCACGCCACTGTCCTGTGCATTCAGCAGTTCGAACGACATGGCCGTGATGGCGGCCGTCAGGTGGGTGAGCGTGCGCGTGGAAAGGCTGAGCAGCTCGGTTAATTGCGCTTCCTTGGCCGTCATGATCATCTCCTGGTGAATCCTGCCTAGAGCTTAGCCCGAGACAGCCTCTAGCGGCTATTCACTGTGTATCTCCCGACGCTGTGCGCGACCTGCTGGCCCATGTTCCGGGTTGCACTGTGGGCGTGGTGTCCGTGGTCGGCTGTTACGCACAGCCGCCTTCCTTGTGCTTTGCTCAGGTAAGGCGTGAATAAAGCCTTGGTGCAACCTGTTGGCTTTTTTTGGTTGTACCTGTCGTCGGAAGATCAGCGCTTTTTTAAAACGAGCGTTTTTCTTGGGTGGCCTGCGGGTTTCTCGGAAGTCGCAGAAGATGCGGGTTTGTGCCTGGATGCGGTGAGATTTTGAGCAGTCGGTGGTGTTGCTTATGTTTGGTTGCACCTAGTTGCACCTTGCGCCTGCTGGGGTTTAATCTCTCGCCAGATTTTTCTGCCCCGCTATTCATGGCGACCACCCGTCGGTGGCCGTCGCGGGCAAAGGCAAAAATTGCTCCCGGCGATTTTTGATCGTGCACCAGCCCATAACAGGACAAACCAATGGCCACCACCACCCTTGGCGTAAAGCTTGATGATGCAACCCGTGACCGCCTCAAGCAGGCTGCGCAGTCGATTGACCGCACGCCCCATTGGTTGATCAAGCAGGCGATCTTCAACTACCTGGAGCAGGTCGAGGGGGGGCTGACCCCAGCCGAGCATTCCGGACTGGCCGCGGTTGCCGGTGAAGAGTCGGTGGAGACGCTGACCGAGCAGGGCCTGCAGGTATTCCTCGATTTTGCCGAGAGCATCCTCCCGCAGTCGGTGTTGCGTGCGGCTATCACCGGGGCTTATCGCCGTCCGGAAACCGAAGCGGTGCCGATGTTGCTGGAGCAGGCGCGCCTGCCCAAGGACATGGCCGAAGCGAGCAACAAGCTGGCCATGGGGATTGCCGAGAAGCTGCGCAGCCAGAAGAACGCCGGCGGCCGTCAGGGCCTGGTGCAGGGCTTGCTGCAGGAATTCTCGTTGTCGTCGCAGGAAGGTGTGGCGCTGATGTGCCTGGCTGAAGCGCTGCTGCGCATCCCGGACAAGGCCACCCGCGACGCGCTGATCCGCGACAAGATCAGCAACGGCAACTGGAGTCAGCATCTGGGCAACAGCCCGTCGATGTTCGTCAACGCCGCCAGCTGGGGTTTGCTGATTACCGGCAAGCTGGTGTCGACCCATAACGAAGCCGGGATGATTACCTCGCTCAACCGCATCATCGGCAAGGGCGGCGAGCCGCTGATCCGCAAGGGCGTGGACATGTCCATGCGCCTGATGGGCGAGCAGTTCGTTACCGGCGAAACCATCGCCGAAGCGCTGGCCAATGCCACCACCATGGAAGGCAAGGGCTTCCGTTATTCCTACGACATGCTCGGTGAAGCCGCGCTGACCGACGAAGACGCCAAGCGCTACCTGGCGTCTTATGAGCAGGCCATCCATGCCATTGGCAAGGCCTCTCACGGTCGCGGCATTTACGAAGGCCCGGGCATCTCGATCAAGCTCTCGGCGCTGCACCCGCGTTATAGCCGTGCGCAATATGAGCGGGTGATGGATGAGCTGTACCCGATCCTGCTGGGCCTGACCAAGCTGGCCAAGCAGTACGACATCGGCCTGAACATCGACGCCGAAGAAGCCGATCGCCTGGAAATCTCCCTCGATCTGCTTGAGCGTCTGTGCTTCGACCCGGCCCTGACCGGCTGGAACGGCATCGGTTTTGTTATCCAGGCCTACCAGAAGCGCTGCCCGTATGTGATTGACTACGTTGTCGACCTGGCCAAGCGCAGCCGTCATCGTCTGATGATCCGTCTGGTGAAGGGCGCGTACTGGGACAGCGAGATCAAGCGTGCTCAGGTCGAAGGCCTGGAAGGCTATCCGGTGTACACCCGCAAGCCGTACACCGATGTGTCCTACATTGCCTGCGCACGCAAGCTGCTGGCCGTGCCGGAGGCCATCTACCCGCAGTTCGCCACCCATAACGCCCACTCGCTGTCGGCCATCTACCAGCTGGCCGGGCAGAACTACTACCCCGGTCAGTACGAGTTCCAGTGCCTGCACGGCATGGGCGAGCCGCTGTACGAGCAGGTAGTGGGCAAGATTGCCGATGGCAAGCTCAACCGTCCGTGCCGCATCTACGCACCAGTGGGCAGCCATGAAACGCTGCTGGCCTATCTGGTACGCCGCCTGCTGGAAAACGGCGCCAACACCTCGTTTGTTAATCGCATCGCCGACCACAACATTTCGATCAAGGACCTGGTCCTCGACCCGGTGGTGCAGATCGAGCAGATGGCCACGCAAGAAGGCGGCCTGGGCCTGCCGCACCCGCGCATTGCCCTGCCACGCGCCCTGTATGGCGAGGCGCGGTTGAACTCCGAAGGTATCGACCTGGCCAACGAACACCGCCTGGGTTCGCTGTCCTCGGCGCTGCTCAGCAGCACCAATAACGCCTACCAGGCCATGCCACTGCTCGGCTGTGATACGCCCGAGCTGAGTGACGCACAGCCGGTGCGCAACCCGGCAGACCACCGCGATATCGTCGGCCATGTGCATGAGGCCAGCGTGCAGGATGTGCACAATGCCGTGCTCTGCGCGGTGTCCAGTGGGCAGATCTGGCAGTCGACTCTGCCGGCCGAGCGCGCTGCCGTACTGGATCGCGCCGCCGATCAGATGGAAGCGGAAACCCAGCAACTGATGGGCCTGCTGGTGCGTGAGTCGGGCAAGACCTTTGCCAACGCCATCGCCGAAGTGCGTGAGGCCGTGGACTTTTTGCGCTACTACGCGGCCCAGGCCCGCACTCACTTCAGCAACGACAGCCATCGCCCTCTGGGCCCGGTGGTGTGTATCAGCCCGTGGAACTTCCCGCTGGCGATCTTCAGTGGTCAGGTCGCTGCCGCATTGGCCGCCGGTAATACCGTGTTGGCCAAACCGGCCGAACAGACCCCGCTTATTGCCGCTCAAGCTGTGCGCATCCTGCTCGATGCCGGCGTGCCGAGCGGCGCCGTGCAGCTGCTGCCGGGCCGGGGCGAAACCGTCGGTGCCGGCCTGATCGGCAACGAGCGGGTGCGTGGGGTGATGTTTACCGGCTCCACCGAAGTGGCCGGGATCATCCAGCGCAACCTCGCCGGTCGCCTGGATGCCCAGGGCCGCACCATTCCGCTGATCGCCGAAACCGGCGGCCTCAACAGCATGATCGTCGACTCCTCGGCGCTCACCGAGCAGGTGGTGGTCGATGTCGTGGCCTCCGCCTTCGACAGCGCCGGTCAGCGTTGCTCGGCGCTGCGCGTACTCTGCGTGCAGGAAGACGTGGCGGATCGGGTGATCAACATGCTCAAGGGCGCCATGGCCGAATACAGCCTGGGCAACCCGGAGCGCTTGAGCACCGACATCGGCCCGGTGATCGACGCTGAAGCCAAGGGCAATATCGACCAGCACATCGCCAAGATGCGCGACAAGGGTCGCAAGATTTTCCAGGCAGCGCGTAGCAATGGCGACGACCTGAGCCGCGGCACCTTCGTCACGCCGACGTTGATCGAACTGGACAGCTTCGACGAAATGACCCGTGAAATCTTCGGCCCGGTGCTGCACGTGGTGCGTTATGCCCGTGCTGATCTGGGCAAGCTGCTGCAACAGATCAATGACAGCGGCTACGGCCTGACCCTCGGCGTGCATACGCGCATCGACGAGACCATCGCGCAAGTGGTGGGCAGCGCCAAGGTCGGCAACCTCTACGTCAACCGCAACATGGTCGGCGCGGTGGTGGGTGTGCAGCCATTTGGCGGCGAAGGCCTGTCCGGCACCGGGCCGAAAGCCGGTGGTCCGCTGTATATGTACCGTCTGCTCGCGACACGTCCGCAGGATGCCGTGGCCAAGCAGTTGCAGCATGAGGGCGGCGAGGTGCAACGTCCGGCGGCGCAAGCCAAGGTCATCCAGGCTCTGCAGGAGTGGGCTGCTCAGCATGAGCCGAGCCTGTCGGCCCTGAGTGAGCAGTTCGTTCAGCTGGCGCAGAGCGGCACCGTGCAGATGCTCAACGGCCCAACCGGTGAGCGCAACAGCTACAGCCTGCTGCCACGTGAGCATGTGCTGTGTCTGGCCGATGAGCGTAGCGACCTGCTGGTGCAGCTGGCAGCGGCTTTGGCCGTGGGTTGCCAGGTGTTGTGGCAGGAAGCTGAGCTGAGTCGTGAGCTGTTTGCTGCGCTGCCCAAGGCCGTGCAGCAGCGCATCACCCTGCTCAGCGACTGGAGCAGCAGCGAGACGATCTTCGACGCCATTCTCCATCACGGTGATTCCGATCAGCTGCGTGAAATCTGCCAGCTGGCGGCGCAGCGCCCAGGCGCGATCATCGGGGTGCATGGCTTGCACAAGGGCGAGACGGATATTCCGCTGGAGCGCCTGCTGATCGAACATGCCCTGAGCATCAACACTGCAGCGGCTGGCGGTAACGCCAGCCTGATGACCATCGGCTAATTAACGAGCTTCACCGAGCATGCTGCCCCGGCGGGTGTTACCTGTCGGGGTGGTTGGCAACACCGGCTCCACCCCCAGGCACCTTGCCCAGGTACCTGATGCTGTATGCGGCATCTGCCGCAGGCAGCGCCCGTCGTGCACCCGGTAACGGGGGCTACCCGCCCGTACGACGCGTTTCCTCCTCCCCTCTGGCATTTCGATGCACTGCGCGCGCCTACCCGGCGGGCGCGGCAACGGAGCTACCCGCTCCGTTGCGCATCGCCGGCCGGCTGTTCAGTACTAATCCCTGGTTTGTTATGTGCCTTAGCGTGCGTTCGACTGCGCGTAGCCGCCAGTTGCCCAGGCGTGTCGAAGCGCTATCGGGGGCTGGCCATCTGTTGATTGCGCAGGGCGCGCTCGACCTCAATTTGCAGCTTGTATGCCGGCGCTTCGATGGCGTTGTGATCGCGGGTGTAACGGCGAGCAAATTCGTTCACGCCCCATTGCTGGTATTGCTGCACGTGCAGCAGTTCATGGGCCCAGAGCGCGATATTGTGCTGGGCGTCTTGCGCGCTGCGAAAGACGATGATGTCGATCAGTGTCACCGCCTGCACGTCAGGGTTTTGCAGCAAGGCATTGCCGGCGTTGAGTGCCTCGTCACCGCCGACCTTAAAGCGCACCGAATCGAGCACCGCTATATCGAAGTAACCCTCCAGCTGAGCGCGGATATGCAGGGGGATAGGCTTGGTGCCGTCGGCGGCGGCGCGCTGGCGTGCCTGCAGTAAACCGTGCGCCAGGCCGGAGGCGGCTAGCTGGCTGACATCTTCATAGAATATGTCGAGGTCGGCCTGGCTGATCGGCGCACAGAGGCACACCACGGCGCAGACCTGCTGCTGTCCGCTGGGACAGGCGAGAACCGAGGCGGTGAGGCCGAGGGCGCCAGCCAGCAGGGCGGCCCAGCGCACAGCGCGACGCAAAAGCACAGCAGGCAAGGACGTCTCCCTCAAACAAGAATGCTCGCCGCAGTATGCGGCGGGGTTGGCTGGCTGTCGGACCATGGCCGTTGCGTTTGGTTGCAGCGCCGCTGGCTAGGCCCGCACCCAGCGCTGCCGGCTCCAGCCACTGAGAGCATCGACGGCGAATACCAGAATCAACATGGCGATGATCACCGTGCTGGCCTGCGCCTCCTGGAACAGGCTGAGGCTGACGTAGAGCATCTGGCCCAGGCCGCCGGCACCGACGAAGCCGAGCACGCTGGCCATGCGGATGTTGTTTTCCCAGCGGTACAGGCAGTAGGCCAACAGTTGCGGCCACAGGTTGGGCAGGGTGCCGTAACAGAAGGCCGTGATTTGGCTGGCGCCTTGTAGACGAATCGCCTCGGCCGGCGCGGTGGGCGTATTTTCCAGGGCTTCGGCAAATAAACGGCCGAGCACCCCGGCAGTGTGCAGGGCCAGGGCCAGGGTGCCGGCATTCGGTCCGAGGCCGGCGGCCAGCACCATCAGTGCGGCCCAGACCAGCTCCGGAATCGCGCGCAGGGCATTGAGCAGCAAACGTGCCGCGCTTTGCAGCGGCCAGCCGAAGCGCCCGGCCGCAGGCAGCGCCAGGCATAGGCCGAATACGGCCGCCAGCAGGGTGCCGATAGCCGACATGGCCAGGGTTTCCAGGGCGCCACGGCCAATGGCGGTGAGGTGTTCAGGGCTGAGGTCGGGAGTCAGAAAGCGGCCGATATAACTGCCCATCTGCCGCAGGTTGTCGCCATCGCCCAGTGCCAGTAGATCGAGGCCCAGGTAGGCGAAAGAGGCGAACACTGCGGCGACAATCGCCAGCAACAACGCGATATTGCTCAGGCGTCTCATGCCAGCCTCCCGCGCAGCAGGCGGCTGAGCTGATCGGCCAGCAGCACCAGCAGCAAAAAGGTCAGCAGCATGCTGGCCACCTCACTGCCGGCGAACATGCGCAGCGACAGGTCGATCTGCTGGCCCAGGCCGCCGGCGCCGACAAAGCCCATCACCACCGAGGCGCGGATTGCGCATTCCCAGCGGTAGACGGTGTAGGAGGTCAGCTCTGCTGCGGCATTCGGCAGGATGCCGTACACGAACGCCGCCAGCCGACCGCTACCGGCCTGCAGCAAGGCGTGCATGGGGCGCTGGTCGACCGACTCAAAGATCTCCGCATAAACCTTGCCGAGCATGCCGGCGTAGGTGATGGCGATGGCCAGCACTCCGGCGGTGGGACCAAGACCGACGGCGCGAACGAACAGTAAGGCCCAGACGATTTCCGGCACGCTGCGCAGAACGATCAGCAGGCCGCGCACAGGCCAGCGCAACAGCTGCGCCAGTGCCCTAGGGCGGCCACCCTGGGCGGCGGCCGAGAGTGATAGGGCGCGGCTGGCCAACAGGCTGGCCGGGATTGCCAACAACAAGGCCAGGGCCATGCCGGCGGTGGCGATGGCCAGGGTTTGCAGGGTGGCTTGCAGCAACAGTTCGAGGAATTCATCGCCATGCGCCGGTGGCCAGAAGGCGGCGACAAAGCGGCCCATCTCGCTCTGGCTGTCGCTTTGCAACAGCACGCCGAGGTCCAGTTCGCTGAGCTGGATGCCTGGCCATAGCAGGGCCAGCGCCAGCAGGGTCAGCAGCAGCCGGGGCAGGGCGGCCGGGTCGCGCTTGGTGCGGTTTAGCATCGCGGAATCTGCACGCTCAGGGTGACGGCGGGCGTTGGCGGCGAGAGCAGTTGCTCGTTGGCGTAGAGCGCGTCGAGCAAGGGTTGATCCACTTCGGCGGCCGGGCGGTCGAAGGCGATCTGGCCGTCGCGTACACCGATGATGCGCGCAAAGTGCGCCAGGGCCAGGTCCACGGCATGCAGGCTGGCAACCAGGGTCACGCCACTGGCCTGGGCATGACGGCAGAGCACACTGAGGGTGTGGTCGGCCAATACCGGGTCCATGGCCGACACGGGTTCGTCAGCCAGCAGCAGTTCGGGGGCTTGGTACAGTGCGCGGGCGATGCCGACCCGCTGCAACTGGCCTCCGGAGAGTTGCTGGCACTGGGCGAACAGCTTGTCGGCCAGGTCCAGCTTGCTCAGCTCACGGCGTGCGCCAGCAATGTCCAGGGGATGCAGCAGGTTGAGCAGGCTCTTGGCCAGGCTCCATTGGCCGAGTTTTCCGGCGAGTACGGCGGTAATGACGCGCTGCCGAGGCGGTAATGGTGGCGCTTGATGCACCAGGCCGATGCGCGAGCGCAGCTGCTGGCGTGCACGTGTGGACAGCTGCCAAGGCCGCTGTCCGAGCAACTCCACCTCGCCACTGCTGGGCGCCAGGGCGCTGGCCAGCAGGTTGAGCAGGCTCGATTTACCGGCCCCGGACGGGCCGATGATCGCGACCCGCTCACCGGCGTTGACCAGCAGGTCCACGCCGCGCAGGGCGTGGACGCCATTAGCGTGCTGCAGAGTCGCCTGAGTCAGGCGCAGGCTCATTTCAACAGGTCGGCGGCGCGAGCGGCTTCCTCGATGCCGGTGTAGTTTTCTGGCGTGGTTTCAATAAAACGGCTGGCCGCTTGCAGGTCGAGGATCGCCTTGTGTTCCGGGTTGGCCGGGTCGAGGGCGAGGAAGGCCGCCTTGATCTTCTCTGCCAGAGCCGGGTCGAGGGTGCCACGCACGGTCCAGTTGTAGTCGTAGTAGGGCGGGGTAGTAGCAAAGACCTTGACCTTGCTGGTGTCGACCTTGCCGGTGGCAACCAGTTTGTCCCACACACTGGCGTTGAGTACGCCGCCGTCAACCTTGCCGGCCTGGACCCAGGCAGCGGTCGCGTCATGCGCGCCGGAGTAACCGATGCGGCTGAAGTAGTTTTCTGGCTTGATCCCGTCCTGGGTCATGAAGTAGCGCGGCATCAGGCTGCCGGAGGTGGACGATACCGAGCCGAAGGCGAAGGTCTTGCCCTTGAGGTCGGCCAGGGAGTTTACGTCAGGGTTGGCCGTGATGAATTTGCTGGTGAACTGCGCATCTTGTTCGCGCTGTACCAGAGGAATGGCATTACCGGTTTTCAGGCGTACCTGAACGAAGGTGAAACCACCGAGCCAGGCCAGGTCCAGGCGGTCGGTGGCCAGGGCTTCAACCACGGCCGGGTAATCGGCGACTGGGACGAACTCGACTTTCATGCCCAGTTGCTGTTCCAGGTAGGCACCCAGCGGTTTGAACTTGCGCAGCAGTTCGGTTGGGGCTTCGTCGGGGATCGCGCTGACTTTCAGTACGTCGGCGGCATGCGACAGGGTGGCAGACAGGGACAGGGCAACGCCGGCGGCGAGCGCCAAGGTACGTTTGAGCATGAAGATTCTCCGGTTCAATAGCGGAAAAGGTTCTAAGTACAGGGCGCGGGTAGGCGGCCTGCGTGTCGTCAGGGAAAAGGACGTGGCGCGATTATAGGGGGCACTGCGCTAAAGACCAGCTTTGCCAGCCTCGCCTACATGTTTCAACGGCCTGTTAGAATCCGCGCCTGTTTTCTGATTTGCCGAGAGCCTGACCGATGAGCGAGCCGATCCGCCTGACCCAATACAGCCATGGTGCTGGTTGTGGCTGCAAGATTTCCCCCAAGGTGCTGGACGTGATTCTCGCCGGCAGCGGCGCGCAGAACCTCGACCCCAGGCTGTGGGTCGGCAACGCCTCGCGTGATGACGCCGCGGTGTACGCCATCGACGAGGAGCGCGGCGTGGTCTCGACCACTGATTTCTTTATGCCGATCGTCGACGACCCCTATGACTTCGGCCGCATTGCCGCCACTAATGCCATCAGCGACATCTACGCCATGGGCGGCGACCCGCTGATGGCCATCGCCATCCTCGGCTGGCCGGTGAATGTGCTGCCGCCAGAGGTTGCCCGTGAAGTGATTCGCGGCGGCCGTGCGGTGTGCGACGAGGCCGGTATTCCGCTGGCCGGCGGGCATTCGATTGATGCGCCGGAGCCCATCTTCGGGCTGGCCGTGACCGGCTTGGTGGCTAAGCAGCATATGAAACGCAACGACAGCGCGAGCGTCGGCTGCACGCTGTACCTGAGCAAACCGCTGGGCATCGGTATTCTCACCACGGCCGAGAAAAAGGCCAAACTGCGGCCCGAGGATGTCGGCTTGGCCTGTGAATGGATGTGCACGCTGAATAAGCCCGGTAGTCGTTTCGGCAAGCTCGCCGGGGTTGCCGCGATGACCGATGTCACCGGCTTTGGCCTGCTCGGCCATCTGGTCGAGATGGCCGATGGCGCGGGCCTTACCGCGCAGCTCGATTACGCGGCCGTACCGCGCCTGCCGGGAGTCGACTACTACCTGGCCGAGGGCTGCGTACCGGGTGGCACCCTGCGCAATTTCGACAGTTACGGCGAGAAGATCGCGCCGATCACTGAGGCGCAGCGCAACCTGCTGTGCGACCCGCAAACCAGTGGTGGCCTGCTGATCGCCGTGACGCCGGAGGGCGAGGCCGAGTTCCTCGCAGTCGCCGCCGCGCTGGGCCTGACGCTTGCGCCAATCGGCCGTTTGGTCGAGCGACAGAGCCATGCAGTAGAGGTGTTCTGATGCGCGATAACAGCAACGACTACCGCGCACTGTTCCTCAATGACGTGCCGATGATGGATATGCGCGCGCCGATAGAGTTCGCCAAGGGCGCCTTTCCCGGCGTCACCAGCCTGCCGTTGATGAGCGACATCGAGCGGCAGAAGGTGGGCACCTGTTACAAGCAGCATGGCCAGGATGCGGCCATCGAACTGGGCCATCAGCTGGTGTGTGGCGAGGTCAAAGCCGAGCGTGTCGCCGCCTGGGCGGCTTTCGCCAAGGCTCATCCAGAGGGTTTTTTGTACTGCTTTCGGGGCGGGCTGCGTTCGCAGATCGTCCAGCAGTGGCTAAAAGAGGCCGGCATCGACTACCCACGGGTGATCGGTGGTTACAAGGCCATGCGCACCTTTCTGCTGGAAACCACCACGCAGGCGGTTGCCGAGTGCGATTTCGTCATCCTTGGCGGCCTCACCGGTACGGGCAAGACCGATGTACTGATGCAGCTGAGCAATAGCCTGGACTTGGAGGGGCACGCCAATCACCGTGGCTCCAGCTTCGGTAAGCGTGCTAGCGCTCAGCCGGCGCAGATCGATTTCGAGAACCGCCTGGCAGTGGATATCCTCAAGCAGCGTGCGCGTGGCACCGAGCAGTTTGTGCTTGAGGATGAAGGGCGCATTGTCGGCAGCTGCACCTTGCCGCTGGCGCTGTATGAGGGCATGCAACGTTACCCCATGGTCTGGCTGACCGATTCGTTGGAGAACCGCGTGGAGCGCATCTTGCGCGACTACGTCGTTAACCTGTGCGCCGAGTTCACCGGCTTGCATGGTGAGGAGCAGGGCTACCCGTTGTTCAGCGAGCGCCTGCAGCACAGCCTGAGCAGAATCCAAAAGCGTCTGGGCGGCGAACGTTATCAGCGTTATCTGGCCATCATGCAGGCCGGGTTGGCGGAGCAGCAGCGCAGCGGTGCGGTCGATCTGCATCGCGGTTGGATCGAGGGGCTGCTGCGCGAGTACTACGACCCCATGTACGCCTATCAGCGTGAAAGCAAAGGTGCGCGGGTCGAGTTTACCGGTGACCAAGAGGCAGTTGTCGCTTACTTGCAGGCGCGCCAGAGCAAGCGTCAGGCCGGTTAAGCCCCATGCTGGCGGACGCTCCAGGGCCTACGGCTAAGCCTCTGCTGAGCGAAAGCGTGCAACCGTGTAGCGGGCAATGTCGGCCAGGTCTTCACGCTTCACAAACAGGCCGTCTGAGGCCAGGTGTGCCAGGCCGTGCATGGCGGCCCAAAGCAGCTGGGCTAAGCGCAGGGTGTTCTCACTGCTCGGTAGTTCACCCGCGGCCTTGAGCAGGTCAAACAACTGCACATACTGGCGGAAGCAGTCTTTCGCGTAGCGCTGAAATTCGTCGGTATCGGCGTGTGTGTGTTCGGCGCTCCAGAGGGTTTGGCCGAACATCAGCCGGTACAGCGCCGTGTGCTCAAGGGCGAAGTTCAAGTAGCCCAATACCGCCTGGTACAGGCGCTCATTCAGGCTCAACGCCGGGTCATCGGTGACGATGGCGAGCAGGCTGTTGAGCAGAGAAAAACCCTCCTCACCAATGGCTGCCAGCAGCGCCTGCTTGTCTTTGAAGTGGTGATACGGCGCTTGCCGCGATACCCCCACCTCTTCGGCCAGCCGGCGCAGCGAGAGGGCCTCCAGGCCTTCTTTATCCAGCAACCGCATGCTGGCCTCAAGCAGGCTCTGACGCAGATTGCCGTGATGATAATCCGATGTGCTGCCGCTCATTACTGCGTGTCCTGGCTAACTTGACAGTGTCAGGATGCCCCTTATATCTTGACGGCGTCAATATGTGGCCGATATTCCGCCTCTCTCTAAGGTGCCTGTATGTCTTATAAAAGTTTCAACGTCAGCCTCAACGATCACGTCGCTCACGTGCAGCTTTGCCGCCCGGATGCGCTCAATTCGATGAACACCGATTTCTGGCTTGAGTTGCCGCAGTGCATGCGCGAGATAGAGGCAGCGGGTGAGGCGCGGGCTATTGTTATTTCGTCCACCGGCAAGCACTTCTCGGCAGGCATGGACCTGGGGGTGTTTACCAACCCGAAAACAGTACCCATGAGCGGTGATCCAGGCCGCATGGCGGAAAACCTGCGCCGTACAGTCCTGCAGCTGCAAGCCACCCTGAGTTCGCTGGAAGAGATCCGCGTGCCGGTGCTGGTGGCCATTCAAGGCGGCTGCATCGGTGGTGCGCTGGACATGGTGTGCGCCGCAGATAGCCGCTACTGCAGCGCGGATGCCTACTTCACCATCAAGGAAACCGAGCTGGGCATGACGGCCGATGTAGGCACCTTGCAGCGCCTGCCCAAGTTGCTGCCGCAAGGCGTGGTGCGCGAGCTGGCCTACACCGGGCGTAAATTCAGCGCGGCCGAGGCCAAGGCGCTGGGCTTCGTCAACGAGGTATACGAGACCCAGGACGCCATGCTTGAAGGCGTTATGGCCATCGCCCGGCAGATTGCCCAGCATTCACCACTGGCAGTCAGCGGCTGCAAGGAAATGCTCAACTACAGCCGTGACCACAGCGTAGAAGACAGTTTGAAGTACATGGCCACGTGGCAGTCCGGCATGTTCCGCCCCAACGACATGCTCAAAACCTTCCAGGCCAAAGCCATGAAAACAGCCCCTGCTTTCGATAACTTGTTCCCGGTTAAAGACCTGTTTGCCGAGTAACCCCCAATGTCACTTGGCAGGCTTTCGCTCAGACCACGCGCATGCAGTGGCGGCGTTCTAGCGATATAAACCACGCGGCGCGGTTATCCACCGAAGCGGCAGTCGACAGGGTGGATAACCGCACCGTTCCCAATAGGCGGCTGGCGGTCATTACTGTTGGCACGGCAAGCCTGAAGCGAGAGGTTCAGCTTTTGCGATAGCTCAGCAGGACGATGCCGCTGAGGACGATCAGCCCGCCGATAATCTGGATGCCGCCGAGCAACTGATCAAGGATTAACCAGCCAAACAGCAGCCCCGCCACGGGTTCGATGTTCATTCCGGGCGCATTGCGGGCCATGTCCAGGCGTGTGACCAGGATGAACAGGGTACAGCAGCCTTCCATTGCCAAGATGGAAAAGCGTACTGACATGTACATTTCCACCTTGCGTAGCCATATCGAAGCCATGGGTGGTCAATTAGAGGTCACTACCCGTGTTCCTGATGGTTCAGTGAAAATCAGCAATTTCTCAGACCTAGGGTAATCCCCCCATTTTTAGTACTTACCGGAAGTAGAGCTCAGGCCGCGAGGGCCAACTTCTGTTTGGGGGTGATGCCTCCCAGCGCCATGTTTGGTCGCTCGTGATTGTATGTCCACACCCAG